>Ga0070737_10006146_pt1 | contig 11128 bp, 8 predicted proteins | sample Coa_R1_10_FD_66438 | JGI IMG/M metagenome (GOLD analysis project Ga0070737, IMG submission 66438) | Surface soil microbial communities from Centralia Pennsylvania, which are recovering from an underground coalmine fire - Coalmine... | ecosystem: Environmental > Terrestrial > Soil > Unclassified ...
GGGGAAAGGTCGACTCGCTGTGCGGGTAGTCCGAGCCCCACATCATGTTGTCGACGCCGATGACGTCGCGCAGGCGAACGCCGATGGCGTCCTCCTGGAAGCTCAAGACGACGTTGCGGTGGAAGAAGTCGCTCGGTAGCATGCCGTCCTTGAAGCGATAGATCGCCTCATCGTGGCGCTCGCGATAGGTATAGTCCATCGTCGAGAGCAGGTGGGCCGCCCAGGCCAGTTCGAACTCGACGATGGCCAGGGTGAGGCGGGGATGACGCTCGAAAACGCCGGAGAAGATCATGTCGCACAGCGACAGCGCCGGATAGAATGCCTTGGTCGCGCGGCTGCTGGCGTCGCGCAGCGTCCTTTCGCCGGCCCCGCGGATCTTGCCCTGCCGGCGCGTCGCCGTGTGCAGGGAGAGCGGCATCTCGAGCGCCTCGGCGGCGGCCCAGAACGGCTCGTACTCGGGTTGATCATAGCGCCGCTCTTCGAGCGGATACTCGGTGATCATCGCGCCGGCCAGGCCGAGGCGGGCGGCGCGCTCCAGCTCCTTGATCCCGTCCTCGATATCGTCCAGATTGATCATCGCAATGCCCTTCAATCGGGCGGGATCGGTGCGGCAGAACTCGGCCAGCCAGTCGTTGTACGCGCGAAAGATCGCGGACATCAGAAGCGGGTCCGCTACCTTGAAGTAAAAGAGCCCTTGTGAGGGATAGAGGACTTCGCCGGCCACCCCGTCGAGCGCCATGTCTTTGAGATGCTGCTCGGGATCGTACCCCCCGCGGGGCACGTCTTCGAAGCGACCCTGGGCGGAGATCGTCTCAGGGGCCGCGAACCGCGCGCCGGCGTTCGAGATCAGGCCGATGCCGGAGAGGATCTGATCCCTTTCGACGACGATATAGTCGCCGCCGTCGATGCGCTCGATCCGTGGCGCCCGCTCGCGGAACGCCCGATCGATGCGGGTCTGCCACAGATCGGGCGGCTCGAACACGTGAGAGTCGGATGAGAGCACCAGGGACAGCATCGGCATCTCCTCATCTCACCTGAGTACGGGCAATACCTTTGGCAACCGATCCACTGCCGTCAAGGTGAGTGCGGCAAGGGTCTGTGCCCGGCTGCCGTCAAAGCCGGCCCGGGGTCCGCCTGGGCCGCGCCTTGTTGCCCTGCGAAAGGTCGGCATCGGCGCATCGGCAACGCCGCTTGTGCGTCCAGGCATCAGATCCGGAAGGCGGCGCAGCCCTTCCCCCTGCGCGCGGCCCGTCATGGCCGCCGGCCTTGAGCCCGGCGCCGCCGCGTCTGAGTGGCGATATAGAGCGGATCCGGTTCCCCCCATGCCGGGGCGTGACCCCCGGCCGCGCCCTTTCACAGCCGCTTGCGTGGAGATGATCACCCGGTTCAGGCGGCCGAGTAGCGGGCGACGGCGGCCGGGTCGAGCTCGATGCCGAGCCCCGGCCGCTGCGGCACCGCGACCATGCCGTCGCGGTCGATCGCCAGCGGCTCCTTCAGCAGTTCGTCGCGCAGGCCGTTCGGGTTCTGATCGAATTCAAGCTCAAGTCCGTTCGGGATCGCCGCCAGGAAATGCAGCGAGGCGGCGAGCAGCACCGCCCCGCCGAAGGCGTGCGGCGCCATCATCAGATGGTGCGCCTGCGCCAGGGCGGCGATGCGGCGGCATTCCGAGAAGCCGCCGGCCCAGGCGAGGTCGGCCTGGACGATATCGACCGCCCCGCGGGTGATCAGCTCGCGGAAGCCGTAAAGGCCGATCTCGGTCTCATAGCCGGCGACCGGCGTCGCCAGCGCGGCGGCGACGCGGGCGCTGCCGTCGATGTCGTCGGTCGCGACCGGCTCCTCGAGCCAGTAGATCCGATACGGCTCCAGCGCCCGGCCCATTGCGATCGCCATCGCCGGGCTCCAGGCGCAGTTGACATCGACCATCAGCTTGGCCTTGGGCCCGAGCGCGCGCCGCACCGCGGCGACGCGGGCGATGTCTTCCTCCGGATCGACGACGCAGGCCTCGGCGCCTTCGATGAGATCGCGCAGCGGGGTCTGCGTCGAAGGATTGCGGCCGATCTTCATCTTCATGCCGCGGAAGCCGCGGGCGCGGTAACTTTCGGCCTCGGCGGCGATATCGTCGAGCGACTTGCCCTGCTGGTAGAAGCCGCCCGAGGCATAGGCCTCGACGCGCTCGCGGCAGCCGCCGAGAAGGCGATAGAGCGGCAGCCGCGCGACCTTGCCGGCGATGTCCCAAAGGGCGATGTCGATGCCGCTCAGCGCGTTCATGACGACGCCGCGGCGGCCGAACTGGCGGGTGCGCGCGAACATCCTCTGCCACAGCGCCTCGATCAGCAGCGGGTCCTCGCCGATCAGCATCGGCTTCAGCGTCTTCTCGATGACGCTCTCGGTGGCGCCGCCGCCGAGCCCGGCCTCGCCGATGCCGGTGATGCCCCCGTCGGTCTCGATCTCGACGAGCAATGCGCTGCGGCGCGCCTGCATGCCGGCGGCGCTGCCATAGGGCGGCTCGCAGCGATAGCTGAGCGCGGTCGTGCGAATATCGACGATCCTCATGTCACCCTCGTTGATGGCGTGATCTGCGGCAAATGATGCTCGGCTATCCGGCGGATGCCGACCCGCCGGACAATCCGGTCAGCTCCAGGCTGAGCGATCTGAGGCGGCGACGCGCCTTAGCATCATAGGCTTGCGGGTGCGCTCTGGCCTCGCGCAGCCCGTTGAAATACACCCCGGTGCGGCCCGCGAGCGCGGGCGATACGGCAAGATTGAGGATCGCTGCGGCGCCCTCCTCGACGGTGCTGAGCGGCCGCACGCCGGCGCGGCGCACCATCGTCGTATCCATGTAGGTCGCCGGGTGCAGGCAGGTGACCGTGACGCCGGTGCCGTCGAGTTCCGCGGCAAGATCGATCGTGAACATGATCTGCGCGAGTTTGCTCTGGCAATAGGCGCGCGCGCCGCTGTAGCCGCGGGTCAGCATGACATCGGCGAAATCGATCGCCTGCTGCCCGCCCGAGGAGACGTTGACGATGCGGGCCGGCGCGCTCGCCTTGATCAGCGGCAGCAGCAGCGAGGTCAGCAGAAAGCCGGCGAGGTAATTGACGGCAAAGCGCAATTCGAACCCGTCGGCGCTGGTCTGACGGATGCCGCCGGCGGTGCCGATGCCGGCGTTGTTGATCAGAATATCGAGCCGATCCGTCGCCTGCCGCACCGCCTCGGCGAGGCGGCGCACTTCGGCCAAACTCGCCAGATCGGCCGGCAGGAAGGTCGCGGCACCCCCGCCATTCTCGATCTCGCAGACGACGCGCGCGCCGCGCTCGGCGTCGCGGCCATGCACCAGCACGCGCGCGCCGGCCTCGCCGAGCTTGCGGGCGACCTGGCGCCCCACGCCGTCGGTCGAGCCGGTCACCAGCGCCGTTTTTCCATATAGCTTGTCCAATCGAACCTCCTCGATGACGACCCGCCGGGGCTGGCGCACAGGCAGGCCGGGCCGGGCTCAATGGCACGGCGCCGAGCCAGCGCCGACAGAGAGATCATCGGGAGAGACCACGCTCGCCCTGTGGGAGCGGATCGAAGCCGTCCGCGGCCGCCGGAATCGCATCGATCCGCGCGAGGATCGCCTCGCCGCATGCCCGGGCCTTGCCAGATCGCACGCCCTCCTGTTCGGCCAGCATCCGATCGACCGCCTTCTCGATCGCCTCTTTCCGTGTGATGCTCCCCTCCCCGCACCCTTATAGTTGACGCCGCAACCGGCGGCCATTGGGGAGGAGCAGCAACGATGTCGCTCGGTACGGTCAAGCTCCCGAGCCTTGAGCAATTGGGCGAGATTGCGACGGAGCTCGGTTTCACCCTCAGCCCCGAGGACCTCGCCGCGCATCGCGAGGCGCTGCGGCCGGGCATCGCGGCTTACAACCTGCTCGACCGGCTGCCCGACGAGCTGCCGCCGGTCCCTTATCCGCGCCGCCCCGGTCGCCGGCCGCTGCCGGAAGAGAACCCGTACGGCGCCTGGTATGTCAAGAGCGAGGTGACAGGTGCGGCGACGGGCAAACTCGCCGGCAAGAGGGTTGCGCTGAAGGACAATATCTGCCTGGCCGGCGTGCCGATGATGAACGGCGCCTCGACATTGGAGGGCTATGTCCCGGACGTCGACGCCACCGTCGTCACCCGCATTCTCGATGCCGGCGGCACGATCGCCGGCAAAACCGTGTGCGAATATTTCTGCTTCTCGGGCGGCAGCCATACCAGCGCGAGCGGTCCGGTGCACAATCCGCACCGCCCCGGCTATTCGGCCGGCGGCTCGTCCTCCGGCAGTGCCGCCGTCGTCGCGGCCGGCGAGGTGCCGATGGCGCTGGGCGGCGATCAGGGCGGCTCGATCCGCATTCCGGCTGCGTTCTGCGGCATCTACGGGCTGAAGCCGACCTATGGCTTGGTGCCCTATACCGGCGTCATGCCGATCGAGCTGACGCTCGACCATATCGGGCCGATGACCGCGACGGTCGAGGATAATGCGCTGTTGCTGGAAGTGCTGGCCGGGCCGGACGGGCTCGATCCGCGGCAGGCCGCCGGCGCGGCGGCAAAGCCCTATCGCGAGGCGCTGGGCGGCGGCGCGGCGGGGCTTACCATTGCGCTCGTCGCCGAGGGGTTTGGACATGGCCGCTCGCTGCCGCAGGTCGATGCGCTCGTGCGCGAGGCGGCAGAGCGGTTCCGCGGGCTGGGGGCGCGCGTCGAGACCGTGTCGATCCCGATGCATCGCCTGGGATCGGCGATCTGGCTGCCGATCGCCGCCGAAGGCGCGTTGATGCAGATGATGCTCGGCAACGGCTTCGGCTTCAACTGGCAGGGGCTCTACGTCACCTCGCTGCTCGACTACCACAGCGGCTGGAGGAGTCGCGCCGACGAGCTGTCCGACAGCCTCAAGAACACGATGCTGCTCGGCCATGCGATGGTGACGCGCTATCGCGGGCACTACTATGCCAAGGCGCAAAACCTGGTGCGGCGGCTGCGCGCCGCCTATGACGCGGTCCTGTCCCGCTACGATCTGTTATTGATGCCGACGCTGCCGATCGTCGCGACGCCGCTGCCCGAAGCCGATGCGCCGCTCGCACAGATCCTCGACAGCGCCTTCGGCATGCTGGCCAACACCGCGCAATTCGACTGCACGCACCACCCGGCGATGAGCCTGCCCTGCGGCCTGGTCGACGGCCTGCCGGTCGGCATGATGCTGGTGGCAAAGCATTTCGACGAAGCGACGATCTACCGCGCCGCCGCCGCTTTCGAGCGCGGCGTTGAATGGCGATCGCTGCGCGCCTGAAACGGGGGCCGAGGCCGCAAGCCGCCGCCGGAACACGTGCCGGCCATTGGCCTTCGGCTCTAGCCGAGCAGCGCCCGCGCGATCGCCTCCCATTCCTCGGCGGGCGGCACGCTCGCGGGCGGCTTGCCGGCGCGGCGATACCAGCCGCTCGCATTGTTGAGATCGCCCTCGACCCGGTGCAGATAGGCGTGCACCCAGGCGCCGGCGGCGTCGCCCTGCTGCTGCGCGCAGCGATGCGCGCGCTGCCAGTCGCCTTTGCGTTCCCACCACAGCGCCTCGAGGGCGGGGCTAAGCCCCGCCGGCGGCGCCGGCGCCGCCAACGATGCCTTATAGCTCGCGAAATCCATCGGCTTCTCCTTCCCGGAAAAGGGTTCACCCGATCATGCGGTCGATCCGATCGCGCAGGCGATACCAGCCGCCGGCCAGCGGCAGAAACCAGGGGTTGCCGGAATAGAGCGGATGGCTCGGGAAATCCGCGCTGTCATAGGCGCAGCGGGCATTGGCAAGACCGGCGATGCTGCGCGCCGTCTGCCAGCCGAGATAGGTCATCATCGCGATGCCGCTGCCGTTGCAACCGAGGCAGTAATAAAGCCCGTCCCGCCGCCCCATATGCGGCAGGGCGTCGAAGGTGAAGGCGGTGTTGCCGTTCCAGGCATGCGTGATGCGCACGCCGCGCAATTGCGGAAAGCGGGCGATCATCAGACGGTAGAGGATCGGCGCGCCGACCCGCGCATCGACCGCGGTAAAGCGGGCGCGCCCGCCAAAGACCAAGCGCCTGCCGTCCGGCGACAGGCGGTAATAGCACAAGACCCGCCTGGTATCGGAAATGGTGCGCCCCTTCGGGATCAGCGTGCGGGCCAGATCTTCGGGCAGTTCCTCGGTCGCGATGATATGGCTCGCGATCGGCACGAGGCGGCGGCGCAGGGCCGGCGTCAGCGCCCCGGTATAGCCGTTGGTGGCGATGACGACATCGCCGGCGGCGAGCGGGCCGCGCCCGGTTTCGAGCCGCCAGCCGCTGCCTTCGCGGCTGATGCGCGTGACCGGCGCCCGCGCGCACAGCGTGACGCCGCGCCGCCGGCAGGCTTCGAGGAGCCCCTTGTAATAAAGCGCCGGGTGCAGTTTGGCCGAGCGCTCGACAACCATGCCGCCGAAATAATAATCGCTGGCGATCTCCTCGCGCTGGCGTTCGCGCGGCACCATATAGGCCCCGGACTGCGCGGCGGCGTTCAGCAGGGCCACCCGCCGCGCTTGCGCCGCGAAATGCCCGCGCGTCCAGGCTCCGACAAAGCGGCCGCGCTTCTCCCAGAAGCAGGCGATCCGTTCCGCGGCGATCAGCCGCTCGACCAGCGCGAAGGCTTCGGCCGCGGCGGCGAGGATCGGCTCCGCCCGGCCCGCATCCAGCGCGCGGCTGCGGCCCCCGAAGCCCTTGCCGAGATTGACCCCGCCGCTGACCGCGCCGCCGTTGCGGGTGCTGGCGCCAAAGCCCAGCTCCCGCGCTTCCAGGACGACCGCGTCGAGACCGCTCTCGGCCAGCGTGAGCGCCGCCGACAGCCCGGCATAGCCGCCGCCGACGATCGCGACGCGCGCCCGCCGCGGCACCTCGGCCAGCGGCTCGGCGGCCGGCCGATAAGCCTGCCACCAATAGGGTGTCGGCGTGAAATCGGGATGGAAGATTGCGGACGCGGCCATGGACGCGGTTTACCACAGCCCTTTGCGATTCGCAGGGGCAAACCGCACACGCCGACGGGACTGCCCGGCGGCGCGCAATTGCGCTATCATATGCACTGTCATACCGGTATGCCGGCGGTGCGGCCGCCGGGAGCGCGGTGGGCGCGCAAGGGAGGAGCCGATGGCCGAGATTCTGGGATTGGGGTGCACGCATTACCCGGGACTGCTGGGCCCCGACGAAACGCTGCCGGGGCTGTTTCATCATCTGCTGACCGCACCCAATGTCCCGGCCCGCTACAAGGATCGGGCGAACTGGCCGCCGCAATTGCTCGCCGAGCTCGGGGAGGATAACGGGCTCTCGGCGGCGCGGCGCTACAGTGCGCGCATGGCGCAAGGGTTCCGCGCCGTGCGCCAGGCGCTCGACGCGTTCAACCCCGACCTCGTCCTCGTCTGGGGCGACGATCAGTACGAGAATTTCCGCGAGGACATCGTTCCGGCCTTCTGCGTGCTCGGCTACGATGACGAATTCTCGTTGCAGCCGTGGAAGGGCGCCGACGGCAAAGGCCGGCCCAACCGCTGGAACGAAGGCGCGGAGTGGACGCTGCGGCTGCACGGGCATCGCACCGCTGCCAAATACTTGGCCAGCGGCCTGATCGAGCGCGGCATCGACATGGCCTATGCCTACAAGCCGCTGCACCATCCGATGGCGCACGCCTTCACCAACACCTTTCTCTATCTCGATTGGGACCGCAAGGGCTTTCCCTATCCGGTGCTGCCGTTCGCGATCAACTGCTACGGCAGCAATCTGTTGCACGCCCGCGGCGGCATCGGCGCGCTGTTCGCGCCGCCGCGCGATCCCGCCGAACTGCCCGACCCGCCCTCGCCGCAGCCCTGGCGCTGCATGCAGGTCGGCGCGGCGATCGCCGAGATCTTTGCCGCTTCGCCGTGGCGCGTCGCACTGATCGCCTCGTCGAGCTGGTCGCACTGCTTCCTGTCGCCGACCAACGGCTATCTGTGGCCCGATCACCAGGCCGACCGCGAGCTGTTCGAGGCGCTCGCCCGCGGCGATTACGAGCTCTGGCGGCGGCGTTCGCTCAGAGACATGGAAGCGGCCGGTCAGCACGAGATGCTGAACTGGATGATGCTGGTCGGCGCGATGGAAAAGCTCGGCCGCAAGCCGGTCGTTCACGATTACGTCGAGACCTGGATCTTCGCCTCGGAGAAGTGCTTCGTCTCCTTCCCGGCGTGATCTCCCTCCCCGCCCCCTCCCCGCGGCTCGGCGGCGGGAAGAACGGGGAACGGGCGGGGTGAGGGCGCGCGGGGAGGGCATGGCCGCTCTTGCCAATCCGCCCGCGCGCCCCTAACACTCGCGGCGGGGGAGAAATGTCCGATAATCCGCCGAGCCGCACAACCGGGACACCTTCGGCCGCGCTTGTCTGGCGCTTGGCGCGCGACTTCATGCGCCCGCATGTCCGCACGATCGTGTTCGCCTTTCTGTTGATGGGGGTGGCGGCCGGCGGCACGGCATTTCGGGCGTGGCTGATGCAGCCGGTGCTCGACCGCATCTTCGTCGCGCGCGACGGCTCGCTGCTGCTGTTGATCGCCGGCGCCGCGCTTGCCAGCGCGCTGGTCAAGGGGTTCGCCGATTACGGCGAGGCGGTGCTGATGAACCGCGTCGGCCAGCGCGTCATCGCCGACATCCAGATCGCCCTGTTCGCCCGGCTGATGCGCGCCGACCTCGCCTATTTCCACGCCCGTCCGGCCGGAACGCTGATCGCGCGCTTCACCAGCGATGCGATGCTGTTGCGCAATGCCGCGGCAAACGTGCTCGGCGCCATCGGCAAGGACGCGGTCACGGTGGTGTTCCTGGTCGCGGTCATGTTCTACCAGGACTGGGTGCTCGCCCTCGTCTCGTTCTTCGCCTTTCCGCTGGCGATCCGCCCGATTGTCGGCATCGGCCGCCGCATGCGCCGGGTTTCCGCCAACACTCAGGCCGAGATCGGCCAGCTGACGACATTGTTGAACCAGACCTTTCAGGGCGCCCGCCAGGTCAAGGCCTACGGCATGGAGGCTTACGAGGAATCGCGCGCCAAAAGGCTGGTCGAACGCGTCTATGCGCTGCTCGACCGCGCCGCGCGCACCCGCTCGCGAGCCTCGCCGATGATGGAGAGCCTGGGCGGGGCGGCGGTCGCCGCGGTCATCCTTTACGGCGGCCATCAGGTGATCAGCAATGCCCGCACGCCCGGCGCCTTCTTCTCCTTCATGACGGCGCTATTGCTCGCCTACCAGCCGTTGAAAAGCCTCGCCAATCTGAACGCCTCGCTGCAGCAGGGACTGGCGGCGGCGCAGCGCCTGTTCGAGGTGCTCGACGTCGAGCCGACGATCCGCGACCGCCCGGGCGCGCGGCCGCTGCGCATCCGCGGCGGCGAGATCCGCTTTACCGATGTGCGCTTCGGCTATGCTCCGGGAGCCGTGGCTCTCGACGGCGTCTCGCTGGTGATCCCGGCCGGCCATACGGTGGCGTTGGTCGGCCCGTCGGGCGCCGGCAAATCGACGATTCTGAACCTGATCCCGCGCTTTTACGACGTCGAGGCCGGCAGCATCGCGATCGACGGACAGGATGTGCGCGCGGTCACGCTCGCCTCGCTGCGCGCCGCGATCGCCTTGGTCGCGCAGGAGGTCAGCCTGTTCGACGACACGGTGCGGGCGAATATCGCCTACGGCCGCTGCGGCGCCAGCGACGCCGAGATCGAGGCGGCGGCGCGCGCCGCCGCCGCCGATGCCTTCATTCGCGCGCTGCCGCAGGGCTACGATACGCTGGTCGGCGAGCACGGGGTGCGGCTGTCGGGCGGTCAGCGTCAGCGCATCGCGATCGCCCGGGCGATGCTGAAAAACGCGCCGATCCTGCTGCTCGACGAGGCGACCGCGGCTCTTGACAGCGAGTCCGAGCGGCAGGTCCAGGCGGCGCTGGCGGCACTGATGCGCGGGCGCACGACATTGGTCATTGCGCACCGCCTGTCGACGGTCCAGAACGCCGATCTGATCTGCGTCGTCGACCGCGGGCGCATTGTCGAAAGCGGCCGGCACGCCGAGCTGCTCGCCGCCGACGGTCTTTATGCCCGCCTTTACGCGCTGCAATTTGCCGGCGAGCCCGCACTCGCCGCAGCCGGCCCGTCGCCGTGAGGCAGGGCCGCAATGACGGCGACGGCGCGCCTGCGGCGCATGATCCTGCATAACGACCGGCTGCGCCGATGGGCGTGCCGGCTGATCTGCTGCTACATCCATCTCGTCTATCGCACCAATCGCTGGACCGCCGAAGGGGGCGAGGCGGCGCGGCGCTTGCGCGCCGAAGGCCGCGGCTTCATTCTCGCCTTCTGGCACGGGCGGCTGTTGATGATCCCGATGGCCTGGCGGCGCTTGGCGCCGATGCACATGCTGATCTCGGCGCATCGCGACGGGCGGATCATTGCCGAGGCGGTCCGCCATTTCGGGATCGGGTCGATCGCCGGCTCGACCCGCCGCGGCGGCTCGGCGGCATTGCGCGCGATGATGCAGCGGCTGAAGGAGGGCGACTGCGTCGGCATCACCCCGGACGGACCGCGCGGCCCGGCGATGACGGCCAGCCCCGGCATCATCAATCTCGCCCGGCTGTCGGGCATGCCGATCGTGCCGATCACCTATGCCACAAGCCGCCGCCGGATCCTGCCGACCTGGGACCGCTTTCACCTGCCGCTGCCGTTCGGGCGCGGCGTCTATTTGTGGGGCGAGCCGATCGCGATTGCCGCCGATCTCGACGAAGCCGGCCGCGAGCAGGCCCGCCGCCTCGTCGAGACCCGCATGATCGCGCTGACCCGCACGGCCGATTGCCGCGTCGGCCGCGATCCCGACAGGCCGTCGGCCGCGCCGCCGCTGGCGCCGCGGCTGTACCGCGCGCTGACCCGCCTGCTGGCGCCGCTCGCTCCCGTTCTGCTGCGCTGGCGCGTCCGCCGCGGCAAGGAGGACGCGGCCCGTCTCGGCGAGCGCCGCGGCGTCGCCGGTCAGCCGCGGCCTGCGGGCCCGCTGGTCTGGGTCCATGCCGCCAGCATCGGCGAGGCGGGCGCGATGCTGGGGCTGATCGCGCGCGTGCTCAAGGAGCGCCCCGGGCTCGAATTCCTG
>Ga0070737_10006149_pt1 | contig 11127 bp, 9 predicted proteins | sample Coa_R1_10_FD_66438 | JGI IMG/M metagenome (GOLD analysis project Ga0070737, IMG submission 66438) | Surface soil microbial communities from Centralia Pennsylvania, which are recovering from an underground coalmine fire - Coalmine... | ecosystem: Environmental > Terrestrial > Soil > Unclassified ...
AATCCATACCTCATTGGAAAAGCAGTCGATGCTATGAGTCTCAACCATGGAAAGGTCAATTTCTCCTTTTTAGAGGTGATGATTGTCGTTCTGACAAGTGCCTATATTGGTGATGCGGTGCTGACGTTTTTACAAGGATGGCTGATGGCCGGGGTGGCCCAGCGGATTGTGAAAAGTTTGCGGGATTCTCTGTTTAGGAAGCTGCAAAAGCTGCCAATCTCCTTTTTTGATGCCCGGACCCATGGAGATATGATGAGCCGGCTGTCGAATGATGTCGATAATGTCAGTACGACTATCTCGCAGTCGACCACACAGTTAATGTCGGGATTGATCATCCTTACCGGCTCTTTTATGATGATGGTTGTTTTAAGCCCATTGCTGACCCTTGCCAGCATGATTACCGTACCACTCGTCTTTTTATTGACGCGGACCATTGCCAAACGAACGAGCATTTTGTTTAAAAAACAACAGGACCAGCTCGGCAAGCTTAACGGCCATATTGAAGAAACGATCTCAGGGATTGAAGTGGTTAAAGCTTTTAATCATGAAGAGAAGGTGATTGAAGAATTTGATAAGGTCAACACAAAGCTCCGTGAGGTCGGCCTCAAGGCCCAAATTTGGTCCGGATTTTTAATGCCGATCATGAACGCAATTAATAACCTTGGCTTTGCGGTTGTGGCAGTTGTTGGCGGGATTCTTGCCACGAAAAATATGGTTACCGTTGGAGTCATTGCCAGTTTTATTACCTACTCCAGGCAGTTTGTCCGGCCCCTCAATGATATGGCCAATATTTTCAATGTCTTGCAGTCCGGTGTGGCTGGTGCTGAGCGGGTGTTTGAAATCATGGACGAACAGGAGGAATCGAATGATCCACCGAACGCTGTGGTACTCTCCAAACCAAAAGGGCATGTTAAATTTGAAAATGTCAGTTTCGGCTATAGGCCTGATGTACCGATTTTAAAAAATGTCAGCTTTGAAGCGAAAATTGGTTCAAGCAATGCGCTTGTAGGGCCGACAGGTGCCGGTAAAACAACGATTGTAAACCTATTGACACGTTTTTATGATGTAACGGGTGGAAGAATTTTGTTAGATGGCAAAGATATCAGGGAGTATACAAGAGATTCATTAAGGCGGACATTTGGTTTTGTGCTGCAGGATACGTATTTGTTTACCGGAACGATCAAAGAAAATATTAAATATGGCAAGCAAGATGCGACGGATGAAGAGGTGGAAGCAGCAGCACAGATGTCAGGGGCAGCCCGATTTATTAAACGGCTGCCAAACGGCTATGATACACATCTTTCAGAAAACGGAGGAAGCTTAAGCCAAGGGGAACGCCAGCTTTTGGCCATCACAAGGGTTATGTTATCGAAACCTTCGATTTTCATATTAGATGAAGCGACAAGTAGCATTGACACCAGAACTGAACTTCATATTCAAGAAGCCTTGCTTAAGTTAATGGAAAATCGCACAAGCTTTATCATTGCCCATCGTCTTAACACCATCCGCGATGCCGATACGATTATGGTCATTGACAACGGGCAGATTATTGAAAAAGGCAGTCACGATGAATTAATGGCAGCAGGCGGAAGATATTATCATATGTTTTATAATCAATTTAAAAATATAGAAGGTGCATTAGACTAAAGAAAGTGAATCTCTCCCCTTCGATTTAGAAGGGGTATTTTTATATGAAATTTTTCGATAAATAAAAATATCTCAAGAATACAAAAATGTGTTAATGTAGAAAGGAGTATTTCAAAAGGTGGATAGAGTATGAAAAAGTGGAAGATTTCTCTTATGATCATTGTTTTGGTATTGGCCGGAGGGGCCGGAACCCTTTATTATCTAATGAATGGAAAAGATTACAAGATCGCTGATCCAAAAGTAGATCATATCGTTAAAAATCATTACAAGATTCAGCTGCCGGATTCTAGTAATACAAATGTAAGTCAACAAAAGAGTAACCAGACTAACCAGACAGAAGTACCCCACCAAAAGATTAACGGCCCTGATACTGGCAGAAAGACAGACAATGGTCAAGCCGTTAGTCAAGATGTTATAAAATCTGGAACCTTGGAAGCTGCAAATTCCAATCATTATAGGGAAGTGGCGGAACATGGGGGAAAAACAGCTGCTGTTCAACAGGAAACAGCAGAAAGTATAATCGCGAAATACAGCCCTTCATTTAATGACCTAGAGAATCAGGCAAATAATAAATTGGATTCCCTATTATCCTATGCCTTGCAAGAATACAAAACAAAGAAGGCAAAGGGCGAGACGATTTCCTATTTTTATTTTTACTCGAAATATAGTAAAGCAGCTAAAACATTGGAGGCTAATACAGATGATGCCTTTAATATGATTTATAATGCCCTTGTAAAGGATTTGGAAAAGTCAGGTTATAGCGCAAGTTTAGCAAATCCAATAAAAGATCAATACTTGAGTCAAAAGAAACAAAGAAGCAGTGCCATTTTAGATAAGGCAACAGCTTATTTAAAATAAAATTGCTAATTTTGTGATAGTATCTTGTACATCTTGGCAATTTTATATAGAATGATTGTATTGTAAACTAGTAATCTAGTTTCTATTTTCAGCAAAAAAATACATAATCCAAGAGGAGGATTACGGTGAAAAGATTTATTGGACTGGCAAGCCTATTATTTATGTTCCTGATGACAGCGCTTCCTGCAGGCGTTTCACATGCTGCAGCAATCGTTCCGCTGTCCGGGATTACACTTAATTTAGGTAACGGGAAAACCATTAATGCGAACCAGGTTAAAGAAAATCAATTTACGCTGGACTTAGTCGGTGATCAAAACTTTGGCAATACAAATATTCAAAGTTTGCAATTTAAATCGACTAGTTCTGCTGTTTCGATCTCTTTACTGCCACCAACAGCTAATCCTAAAGATTTAGCTCCATTTACAAAAGATGATTTTGATCTTCAATTTGTAAATGGTACGGCTGTTTTAGATGCAGCCAAATATGCAAATTGGGTCAAACGGGTAACTGAAGAAGTTTACGGAACTAAATTGGCTAATTTATCTAATTTATTTGGGTCTGCCAACCCATCTTTTACAATCGGAGATTTTAAATCAGGTATGGTACCTGCGGCTGCAGCATTACCTGAAATGATGAAAAATAAAGATCCAAATTATGAACCAGTATCACCTTATGTTATAACCTTCTATTTAACGGATAATAAAGGTAACGTATCTACAGCAACTTTAACAGTGAAAACAGCTGGCTGGAAATACCAAGGAGGTAAATGGTATTACCTTGATGATTTTGGTGATTTCCAAACAGGCTGGTTCAATGATGGCGGTAAATGGTACTTCTTTGATGACAATGGCGTAATGAAATCCGGCTGGGTAAAAGACGGTGGCAAATGGTATTACCTAAATGGTAACGGAGCCATGGCAACTGGCTGGGTAAAAGTAAATGGCAAGTGGTACTATTTGGAAAACAGTGGCGCTATGAAGACCGGCTGGGTAAAAGTAAGTGGCAAATGGTACTATTTAGAAAATAGTGGCGCCATGAAGACGGGCTGGGTAAAGGTATCAAATAAATGGTATTACTTCGATAATAGCGGTGCTATGAAGACCGGCTGGTTCTATATGAGTGGCAAATGGTACTACCTTGATTCAGTAAACGGCGACATGAAAAGCGGTTGGGTAAAAGTATCAAATAAATGGTACTATCTATATAGCGATGGACATATGGCTGCAAACACCAAGATAGGATCCTACAAGCTTGGCAAGGACGGAGCTTGGATTAAATAAAAGAGAGCATGCTCTTTTCATTCATGGCAATCAGCCTAATGAATGCAATTCATGTGGAAAAATAGAATAATAATAAACATGGGAGAGCTTCACGTAAGTTCTCCTTTTTTGTTATTTATTCATATTTAGACAAAATAATTCGTTTCATGGAGGTTTATGTATAAAAAAGTAAATTCTCTTAGATGGCTGCAAGGTAAATGCTATATTATTAGAAAAATATTATTTTTCAAATTATTTTAGGATAATACGTAAATAATACTAGACGAAATGAAAATTATTATGTACAATGTTTTCAGAATATTATTTGTTTTGTAAAAGTTGAAACATTAAAAATTTAGAAAACAGGGGGAAAACGAATGAGGAAGAAAAAAGTTGCAGGAGTGTTCATGTCGATGATGCTGGCTGCAGGAGTCATGGCAGGCTGCAGTTCAAGCACGAGTGGAACAGCCGAAAACAGCGGGGGCAAAGGCGGCACGATTAAAGTTGGCGCCAACTTAGAATTGTCCGGCGGTGTTGCTTCATATGGCCAATCCATTAAAGAAGGTGTTGAACTCGCAATAGATGAAATCAACAAAAAAGGTATAAATGGTAAAAAGTTAGAACTAGTAACAGTTGATAATAAATCGGATGCTTCGGAATCAACAAACGGTGCACTGAAGTTGATTACCCAAGATAAGGTTTCTGCTATTATTGGGGCAGCAACAACAACAGATACGCTGGCAGAAGCGCAAATTGCCCATGACAACAAGGTACCATTCATAACGCCATCGGGCACGGGATCAGTCGTTACGGTCAAGGATGGCAAACTAAATGATTATGCATTCCGTACCTGCTTTATTGACCCATTCCAAGGGACGGTTGCTGCCAAGTTTGCGACAAATACTCTAAAAGTGAAAAAGGCTGCGGTTCTGATTGATAGTTCAAGTGACTATTCCAAGGGCCTTGCTGCATCCTTTAAAGATTATTTAAAGAAAAATGGTGGACAAGTCGTATCTGAGGAAGCTTATGTGGCGAAAGATACGGATTTCCACTCTCAGTTAACGCGGATTAAAGCGACAAATCCTGAATTTATCTATATTCCTGGCTACTACCAAGAAGTAGGTTTAATTGTCAAACAAGCCCGTGAATTAGGTTTAAATGTCCCTATGCTTGGCGGCGACGGCTGGGATTCTCCAACTCTAGTACAGCTTGCCGGGAAAGATGCATTAAACAATACATTTATTACCAACAACTATTCTTCTGGGGATACGGATCCAAAGGTACAAGCTTTTGTCAAAGCATTTAAAGCAAAATACAATGGCAAATCTCCTGATGCGTTCAATGCTTTAGGATATGACTCCGTTTATTTCCTTGCGGATGCCATTAAACGTGCCGGCTCAGGTGACCCGCAAAAAATTGAAAAGGCGCTTGCTGCAACCGATGGTCTTGATCTTGTAACCGGAAAGATGAAGCTTGACAAAAACCATGACCCAATCAAATCTGCTGTTATTCTGGAATACAATAAAGGTGAACAAGTATTTAAAACAAAGGTTAATCCTGAATAGGAAGACAGAAGTGTCCGTTTAACAGTCAAATTTTATAGCAGTGAATATGAATAGGGAGCATGATGTGTTCCCTATTCCAATTTTCGGAAATTAGGAGTTAATTCCTATTTCATCGGAAGGAGTTTCGGATATGGAGCAGCTAATTCAGCAGATTGTTAATGGGATTTCACTTGGCAGTATTTATGCGCTAATTGCCCTAGGATACACAATGGTATATGGAATCGTCAAATTAATTAATTTTGCCCATGGGGATGTCTTCATGGTTGGTGCTTTCATTGGTTTTTATTCTATTTCCTATTTTCACTTAGGAATTTTCCCAGCGCTAATCATCTCTATGGCGGCCTGCGCTGTCTTTGGGATGTTAATAGAGCGGATTGCCTATAAGCCTTTAAGGAATGCCACGAGGATTGCTGCTTTGATCACAGCGATTGGTGTCTCCCTTTTCATTGAATACGGAACGATTTATCTGCGCGGTGCACAGCCGCAAGCTTACCCTAATGTTGTTCCTTTGCACGATTTGAAAATTTTCGGTGTCGTCATCAGCGGACAATCCATTCTGATTTTAGCTGTGTCTATTATCCTAATGGTTTTATTACAATTCATTGTCCACCGTACGAAAATCGGAAAAGCGATGCGGGCAGTGTCTCATGATATGGATGCTGCGAAATTGATGGGAATTAACGTAAATAACACGATTTCTGCAACCTTTGCGATTGGTTCCGCACTTGCAGGGGCGGCAGGTGTCATTTTTGGGATGTATTACACAACGATTGATCCGTTAATGGGAATTATCCCCGGGCTTAAAGCGTTCGTTGCGGCCGTTTTAGGCGGTATTGGCATTATTCCAGGGGCAATGGTGGGCGGCCTGCTGCTTGGAGTCATTGAGTCGTTTGTCAGTGCGGCGGGTTTCTCACTCTGGCGGGATGGTGTCGCGTTTGTCGTGTTAATTTTGATTTTATTGCTGCGGCCTGCCGGATTGTTCGGAAAAAATGTCAAGGAAAAGGTTTAGGGGGTGGCTTAAGCGATGAATGGTATGAAGCATACAAAAGGGTTTTGGCTTTCAATCGTTTTAGCCGTAGTCATTGGAATCGTCATTCAATTTCTGATAAATGGGGAGATATTGGATTCTTTCTATACCAATACGCTGTACCTGATTGGAATTAACATCATTTTAGCTGTAAGTCTGCATTTGATTATTGGGATTACAGGACAGTTTTCGATTGGACATGCCGGGTTTTTGGCAGTTGGTGCCTATACTTCTGCCATTATCACAATGAAGTTGGGAATGCCATTCCCAGTTGCGATTATTGTTGCCGGTATAGTTGCGGCTATTGCTGGATTAATTATCGGAATCCCAACATTAAGACTTAGGGGAGACTATTTAGCTATTGCTACATTAGGTTTTGGCGAAATCATGCGGATTATCTTTTTAAATATGAATTATGTTGGCGGGGCCAGCGGTATGTCGGTTACGCACATGGTGACCTGGCCTTGGGTCATCTCTTGTGTCATTATCACTATTGTTGTAATTACGAACTTTACTAATTCGCGTCACGGTCGGGCATGTATTGCCATTCGCGAGAATGAAATTGCTGCCGACGCAATGGGCATCAATACGACTTTTTATAAAGTAGTAGCTTTTGTGATCGGGGCCTTCTTTGCCGGTGTAGCCGGAGCCTTGTATGCTCATAACTTTTATATCATCCAGCCGACAAATTTTGGCTTTTTAAAATCCTTTGATATTCTGATTCTGGTCGTGCTGGGCGGTTTGGGCAGTATGTCAGGGGCAGTTATAGCGGCAATTCTATTAACCATCATTTCTACTTATCTCTCGAATTACCCGGAAGTCCGAATGGTCATATATAGTCTTGTGTTGATTGTTATGATGTTGTTCCGCCCGCAAGGATTAATGGGAACGAAGGAAATTACCGCATTCTTTAAAGTTGGCAAGACCGCTAAAGGAGGAGTGCAAAATGACAAGCACACCGTTGCTTAAAGTAGAGAAAGCAGGAATCCGCTTTGGCGGGCTAAAGGCCGTATCTGATGTCAACTTGGAATTAAATAAAGGCGAACTTGTCGGTTTAATCGGTCCGAACGGTGCCGGAAAAACGACGTTTTTTAACCTGTTAACCGGGGTTTATGTCCCTACGGAAGGAAGTATCTCCTTAGAAGGAGAAAAGCTGAACGGACAGGCTCCCTATAAAATTACGAAAAAGGGAATCAGCCGTACCTTCCAGAATATTCGTTTGTTTGGCGAATTATCGGTGTTAGATAATGTAAAGGTTGCTTATCATTCTCTTTCCAAGCATTCAATTTTAAGTTCGATCTTCCGCCTCCCTTCCCATTTTTCTGGAGAAAGGGAAATGCATGAAAAAGCAATTGAGTTTTTAAAGATATTTAAGCTGGAAACGGTGATGAATGAGAAGGCCAAGAATCTGCCTTACGGACAGCAGCGACGTTTGGAAATTGCCCGGGCACTTGCCGCGGGTCCTAAATTATTGCTGCTGGATGAACCAGCCGCGGGAATGAACCCGCAAGAAACGGCGGAACTGATGGAGTTAATTGCTTTGATCAGGGAACGATTCCAGTTGACCATCCTTTTAATTGAACATGATATGTCGCTTGTGATGGGCATTTGCGAGCGAATTTATGTGCTTGACCATGGTCAATTGATTGCCGAAGGTACTCCGGAGGAGATCCGAAATAATCCAAAAGTCATCGAAGCGTACTTAGGCGAGGAGGTCTCGTAACATGCTGAAAATAAATGATATTAATGTATACTATGGCAATATCCATGCGCTGAAGGGCGTTTCTCTCGACATTAATCAAGGAGAAATTGTTACGCTGATTGGGGCCAACGGTGCGGGAAAAAGTACGCTGTTAAAAACCATTTCCGGGTTGTTGAAGCCGAAAACCGGCGAGATTATATTTGAAAATGTAAATGTAGCCGGCAAATTGCCGCAATTAATTGTAAAACGGGGAATTTCCCAGGTTCCGGAAGGACGCCGCGTGTTTGCCAACATGACTGTTGAAGAAAACTTAGAGCTAGGGGCTTATTTGCGTAAGGATAAAAAAGAGATCCGCGAAGACTTTGACAAAGTGTATCAGCTTTTTCCGCGACTTGAAGAACGCCGCAAGCAGCTGTCAGGCACGCTTTCAGGCGGTGAGCAGCAGATGTTGGCCATGGGACGGGCGCTGATGGCGCGGCCGCGGCTGCTGCTCTTGGATGAACCTTCCATGGGACTTGCACCGTTGTTAGTGAAAACCATCTTTCGGATTATTGAGGAAATCAATAAAACGGGAACCACGATTCTGCTTGTTGAACAAAATGCCCATATGGCGTTGTCGATTGCTGACCGTGCCTATGTCATTGAAACAGGGAAAATCGTGGCGGATGGCAGCGCTGCTGAACTAAGTAATAGTGATCAGATTCGAAAGGCCTATCTCGGCGGACATTGAACAGGGGGAGCCGGTAATCCGGCCCCTTTTTCTATTAAAAAATGAATCGGTTCGATGAAGCCCAAAACCGAAGTAGGGAAGGAGGGAAATGGTCTTCACCAGGTAGATGAAGTCCAAAACGGAAGTTGAGTACCGGGTAAAGTGGTTTTCATTAGGTAGATGAAGCCCAAAATGGTAGGTAAGAAGCGAGGAAAAAGGTCTTCATTAGGGAGATGAAGTCCAAAACGGTAGTTAAGCCCCAAGAAACAAGGTCTTCATCTATTTTTACTTCATTGTAGTCATCCCCCTAGTTGTACAAAAATTCCCCAAAATATTTTTGCTTAAAGAAAATCCATAGGCACTCACCTATAATAGGCAAATGCATAGGATATTGTGAATCAATCTTAGTGATCGTCAAACAGCATTTACTGGAAGGCATATTTTGGGTATTGTGGACGGGAATCCTCTGCCTCTTTAGAGGAGAGATGTTTTATTATGCCCCCAAGTATTTGCGTAAAAGCGAACGTCAACTCAAAAAATTACAGCGCATCGTATCCAGACGAAAGAAAGGGTCAAACCGCCATAAAAAGGCTGTAGCACTTCTTGTGAAGAAGCATGAGTATATTGCGAATCAGCGTAGAAATAATGCTCATAAGGTATCACGTCAATTGATTAATCACTATGATTTGATCGCCTTTGAAGATTTGAAAATCACCAACATGATGAAAAATCATCATCTTGCGAAAAGTATTGTAGACTCTGGATGGAATCAACTTGTACAGTTCACCACTTACAAGGCTGAAAGTGCTGGTAAGCGTGTTGTGCTCGTTGATCCACAAAACACAAGTCAACAATGCTCAAACTGTGGTGAAACCGTGAAAAAAACATTGGCTGTACGGACACACCGCTGCCCTTCTTGTGGCTTTGAATGTGACCGCGATGTCAACGCTGCCAGAAACATTCTTAAACGGGCCGTACAACAACTACAAAACGGATCGTAACAAATACTAGGCTAGGAACTAGCCTTCGTGGAGAATGCGACAATAGTCGGTTCGATAAAGCGAGAAACTCTTCAATTTATTGGAGAGAAGTTCACAACCCGCTTATAAGGAGTGTTCACAAATGGCAGGGAAAGTTAAAAATTATTTTGCCGGTGGCAATACCGCTAGAGGATTCCACAATTTGTATGATTCCAATCTGCAGGGATTAGACCGGTTATTTATTTTAAAAGGCGGACCTGGAACCGGGAAATCGTCATTAATGAAAAAAATCGGCCAGGAATGGAATGCAAAAGGTTATGATATTGAATTTTTACATTGCTCTTCCGACAATGATTCGATTGATGGCGTCATCATTCCGGCGATAAAGGTGGGAATTGTCGACGGAACGGCACCTCATATAATTGAACCGAAGGCCCCTGGGGCAGTAGAAGAGTATATCAATCTTGGTGAAGCTTGGGATGCCCAAAAATTGCGAGCTCATAAACAGATCATCCAATCATTGACCTATCAGATCAGCAAAAGTTTTGACAAAGCTTATGCTACCTTCAAGGAAGCATTGGACATTCATGATGATTGGGAAAAAATTTATATTAACAGCATGGATTTTGAAAAAGCTGATCAGTTAACAAATAAACTAATTGAGTCGTTTTTTGGAAAAATGAAGTTGAATAAGGAGCCGGATGTCCGCCGCCGGTTTTTAGGGGCGGCAACTCCAAAAGGTGCTGTGGACTTTATCCCAAATTTGACAGAAGAAATCCAAAAGCGCTATTTCATTAAAGGACGGCCTGGTTCCGGGAAGTCAACAATGCTGAAAAAATTGGCCGCTGCGGCCGAGGAGCGCGGTGTAGATGTGGAAATTTATCATTGCGACTTTGACCCGAACAGCCTCGATATGGTGATATTCCGTGAACTGGGGATTGCGATTTTTGACAGCACAGCGCCGCACGAATATTTCCCAAGCCGTGACGGAGATGAAATTATAGATATGTATGAGATTTTGATTGAGCCAGGAACGGATGAGTTGTATGAAGAAATGATTAGTCAAATCCAGGCGGAATATAAAGCCAAAATGGTTGAAGCAACAAGCTGGCTCGCTCGGGCGAAGCAGCTGCATGATGAGCTGGAGACAATCTATATTTCCGCGATGAATTTTTCCGTGGTGGAAATGTTCCAAAAGAAAATCGTTGATGAAATCAACGCACTGGCTGAGGGAGTGGTCCTTGGCTAGGAATAAGGTGCCGGAATGTCCCGGCACCCGTTTTATTGATGCGGGTTGGTTTTGCTTTGCTGTCCTTTATTACGTTTATTGCCTTTGCTGTTATCACCACTAGTAAATTCTGCAGCAAACTCCGCTTCAGC
>Ga0070737_10006150_pt1 | contig 11126 bp, 7 predicted proteins | sample Coa_R1_10_FD_66438 | JGI IMG/M metagenome (GOLD analysis project Ga0070737, IMG submission 66438) | Surface soil microbial communities from Centralia Pennsylvania, which are recovering from an underground coalmine fire - Coalmine... | ecosystem: Environmental > Terrestrial > Soil > Unclassified ...
GACAAAGCGCTTCCTTGGCTTCGACCCGTTCGAGGGTACTGAAAGGTGTGAGGATGACATATCCCTGGCGTTCCAGGATGTCCGTCCTTCCTTGGCTTCGACCCGTTCGAGGGTACTGAAAGTCATCTGCCGGGCTACTGGCGCGTGTTGGCCCCACACCTTCCTTGGCTTCGACCCGTTCGAGGGTACTGAAAGCGCGCAAATCGTCAAGCGTACCGCCGTCTTGCGGCGGTTGCTTCCTTGGCTTCGACCCGTTCGAGGGTACTGAAAGTAGAAAACCCGCACAACCTGAGACGGTTCAGGCGACTTCTGAAGCTTCCTTGGCTTCGACCCGTTCGAGGGTACTGAAAGTGGCCTCGGTTCTGCCCAACCCCATGATGACTTGTTCGCTTCCTTGGCTTCGACCCGTTCGAGGGTACTGAAAGTGCTCTACTCGTTGCACGAAGAGCAACGAAGTGGGGCTTCCTTGGCTTCGACCCGTTCGAGGGTACTGAAAGAGGTGATCTTGTTTTTAGACATACTTCTTGCCTTCTCCCTGCTTCCTTGGCTTCGACCCGTTCGAGGGTACTGAAAGCTGGCTAGACTGGCTAGGAAGGAAACGCTACCCCATGCTTCCTTGGCTTCGACCCGTTCGAGGGTACTGAAAGACGCTGGTACACCATTGGGTAAAAATTGGGTACGATCTGCTTCCTTGGCTTCGACCCGTTCGAGGGTACTGAAAGCTCACTTGTGTGTTAAAGAGCAAGGTCGCTTGTCGTGCTTCCTTGGCTTCGACCCGTTCGAGGGTACTGAAAGTTGCGGGTGAGTTTGTAACTGAACCCATGAAACACCGCTTCCTTGGCTTCGACCCGTTCGAGGGTACTGAAAGGTGAGCGCCCATGCCATGCGCCGTGCCACAAGTGGGGACGCTTCCTTGGCTTCGACCCGTTCGAGGGTACTGAAAGCATATTGGTGTAGCGTATGCCATTCAACGAACCTGCCATGCTTCCTTGGCTTCGACCCGTTCGAGGGTACTGAAAGCTGACGCTAGCGGAAGACCTGCTGGCGCGCCACACACCGCTTCCTTGGCTTCGACCCGTTCGAGGGTACTGAAAGACTAGAACTCCTGCTCAACTAAGCTAAACAACGGAATAAGCTTCCTTGGCTTCGACCCGTTCGAGGGTACTGAAAGCTAGCGTTGGGCGCCATCTCGTATTCCAGGTGGTTCGTGCTTCCTTGGCTTCGACCCGTTCGAGGGTACTGAAAGGAGAGGCGCACACGGCAGAGCATTGGTCGCGCATAGTTCTGCTTCCTTGGCTTCGACCCGTTCGAGGGTACTGAAAGAATGATGGATAATGGAGCGAAAAGCGCAAAATGTGGCTTCCTTGGCTTCGACCCGTTCGAGGGTACTGAAAGGAGATGTGGATAAGGACAATATGTACTTGACGGTACGCTTCCTTGGCTTCGACCCGTTCGAGGGTACTGAAAGGTCATGATGCGTTCGGACGTGACCCATGTCGCCATGAAGCTTCCTTGGCTTCGACCCGTTCGAGGGTACTGAAAGACCCGAACACGTTTGCAAGCTGGAACAACCAGCCAGCTTCCTTGGCTTCGACCCGTTCGAGGGTACTGAAAGTTTCTTCGTTTTCATCGCTGTTTTCCTCGCTACACTGGCTTCCTTGGCTTCGACCCGTTCGAGGGTACTGAAAGACGAATCTCTCAATGGTTTCCATATCTGGGGCGGATGCTTCCTTGGCTTCGACCCGTTCGAGGGTACTGAAAGAGGATATGGGCGATCAGTTGACGGTTCAGTCATCAAGCTTCCTTGGCTTCGACCCGTTCGAGGGTACTGAAAGGCACGCGACAATTAGCAGGCATTGACGACGCCATCTTGCTTCCTTGGCTTCGACCCGTTCGAGGGTACTGAAAGAATGTCTGAAAAAAGCGTGAGGCGCCGCCTTCATCAGCTTCCTTGGCTTCGACCCGTTCGAGGGTACTGAAAGATCAATATTATCAAGCCAATCTTGTAGGGCTTGCAGCTTCCTTGGCTTCGACCCGTTCGAGGGTACTGAAAGAGACGCGCCAGGAGGCGTATCCTGGCGTCTTTTTCGCTTTGCTTCCTTGGCTTCGACCCGTTCGAGGGTACTGAAAGGCTTTGAGCATCAGTGTCCAGGGCGACATACCAAATGCTTCCTTGGCTTCGACCCGTTCGAGGGTACTGAAAGCTCACAGTTCAAGTGGTGGTCATGGTTCTGGACTGACGCTTCCTTGGCTTCGACCCGTTCGAGGGTACTGAAAGGCTGCACGCTTGGCGCTGTGGACAGATGCACATACGCTTCCTTGGCTTCGACCCGTTCGAGGGTACTGAAAGTCGGATGACATAGAACGTGCAACACACCGTAAGGGGCAATCGGCTTCCTTGGCTTCGACCCGTTCGAGGGTACTGAAAGGTAAGCGCCACGGCGCTGATCTAGCGCATCGTCTCTACAGCTTCCTTGGCTTCGACCCGTTCGAGGGTACTGAAAGGTTTTGTGACGATGACCGTGTTGCGCCACTGCCAGCTTCCTTGGCTTCGACCCGTTCGAGGGTACTGAAAGTAGAGCGCGCTCACAAGGTCGCTAGACACTCTAAGGGCTTCCTTGGCTTCGACCCGTTCGAGGAAGCGCGTGTAGTAGGTAGTCTATGGCTATAGGAAAGAGAGCTTGCCGCCCTATGCTATGCTGAGAATGGGTATCGTGATGTTTTCCCATTTCAAGCAAGGATTTTTCGCGTGATTGAACGCCGCGCCGACTTCTGTGAGTATCTGTTGTTCGAGCACCTCTATGCCGCTTCTGCCGTCACACATGGCGTCTTCACCCGCAGAGGCGGCTTCAGCGGCCCTCCCTTCAACGGCCTGAACTGTAGCGTCAGTGTCGGCGATACGCGCGAAGCCGTTCTGCGCAACTACGATGTGATCGTTCGCGAAATCGGCCTTCCCCTGGTCAGCGCGCGCATCGCCCACGGAAACAACATCGCCGTCATCGAACGCGCCACCCCCGAAGAACCGCTCGACGCTCTACGCGCACGCCTGCGCGCCACCATCGTAGACGCCATGATCACCGCCGAGCGCGGCCTGGGTCTCTTCTGGGCGTTTGGCGACTGCGCGCCACTGCTCTTCTATGATCCGCGCCATCAGGTAGTGGCGCTCGCGCACGGCGGCTGGCGTGGCGCGGCTGGCGCGATTGGCCCACGCACGCTCCAGACCATGCGCGACCGCTTTGGCACGCGCGTGGAGGAGACGCTTGTTGGCGTTGGCCCAGCAATCCGCACATGCTGCTATGAGATCACCGATGAAGTACGCGCCCGGTTCGCCGACGCCACCCCCATCGCCAGAGACACCGTTATCATCGAAGAGCGTCCCATGCTCAACGCGCGCGACGATGGCAAACCGCATCTTTACCTCGATGTCACCTACTCCAACGTACGCCAGTTGCTCGCGGCGGGCGTCACACCCGATCATCTGGAAGTCATAGACGACTGCACCGGCTGCGTCGGCCTCAACCGCTTCTACTCTCATCGCATGGAGCCAGAGGTGGATGGCCGCTTTGGCGTCGTCATTGGCCTACGCGAAGAATAGATCTCGGCTGTTCCCTGACGCCTGCTGATGTGCGCGCATCATCCAGGCGCAGGATGCCAGCCAGAATGCGCCGCCGAAGTGGCGTATGTGTAGTGTTTGTGTGACTCCCGATGGCGTCCAGAAACTACAAACCAGCACAGTCGCTTCCGGTTGCAGCCGACGTTTCGCCCAAGCGTTGTCTACGACATATATGATATATGCGACAAACACCTACCTCTAGGAAATACGTTCCAAAAATCGGGCGAAACAGTCTCCCAACGTGGTATAATGAGGCGATACGTCTTCCTCATTCATCCCAAAAGAACAGCGAGGCCCATGCCCTATGCCCGACTTTCAAGTGGTGGCGCCGTTCAAGCCGACCGGCGATCAGCCCCAGGCGATTGACCGTCTGGTGGAAAGCCTGAACGACGGCAACAAGTATCAAACGCTGCTTGGCGTGACGGGCAGTGGCAAAACCTTTACCGTGGCGCAGGTGGTCGAGCGCGTCCAGCGTCCAACGCTGGTGCTGGCCCCAAACAAAACCCTCGCCGCACAACTGTACGCCGAATACAAAGAGTTCTTCCCCAACAACGCCGTTGAATACTTCGTCAGCTACTACGACTACTATCAGCCGGAAGCCTACATCCCCCGCACCGACACCTATGTGGAGAAAGAGAGCCAGCTCAATGAAGAGATCGAGAAACTGCGGCTCTCCGCCACGCGCAGCCTCTTCGAACGGCGCGATGTGTTGATCGTCGCCTCGGTCTCCTGCATCTACGGCCTGGGATCGCCAGAAGAATATGGCGAGGTGGTGCTCGTGCTCAAGGTCGGCGAGACGATCAGGCGCGACTGGGTCTTGCGTCGCCTGACCGACATCCAATACGAGCGCAACGATATGAACTTCGTGCGCGGCAAGTTCCGCGTGCGTGGCGATACGCTGGAGATCTTCCCCGCCTATGAAGACCTGGCCGTGCGGGTGGAGTTCTTTGGCGACGAGATCGAACGCATCGTCGAGATCGATCCGCTGACCGGCGAGATACTCGGCCAGCGCGCCCGGCTGGATGTCTACCCTTCCAAGCACTGGGTAACGACTCAGGAGCGGCTGAACGCGGCGATCAAGGGCATTGAGGAAGAGTTGGCAGAGCGGCTGGCCGAACTTGAGAGCGAAGGCAAACTGCTCGAGGCGGCGCGCCTGCGCCAGCGCACGAACTTCGACATTGAAATGTTACGAGAAACCGGCCTCTGCTCCGGCATCGAAAACTACTCGCGCCACCTCGCTGGTCGCCAGCCCGGCGAACAGCCCTGGACGCTGCTCGACTATCTCCCCGACGACTTCCTGCTGGTGGTGGACGAGTCGCATGTGGCCCTGCCCCAGGTGCGTGGGATGTTCAACGGCGACCGCGCCCGCAAGCAGGTGTTGGTAGACTACGGCTTCCGGCTGCCCTCGGCGCTCGATAACCGCCCGCTCAAGTTCGATGAATTCCTGGCGCATATTCCCCAGGCGTTGTTTGTCTCTGCAACGCCCGGCCCGTTTGAATACGAACATAGCGCCGTCGTCGCCGAGCAAATCATCCGCCCAACCGGCGTGCTCGACCCCCAGATCAGCGTGCGCCCCACCGAAGGGCAGATTGACGACCTGCTGGCCGAGATTCGCAAGCGCACAGACGCTGGCCAGCGCGTCCTGGTAACAACACTGACGAAGAAGATGGCCGAAGACCTCGCCGACTATCTGCAAGAGATGGGCGTCAAAGTCCATTATCTGCACTCGGAGATTGACACCATCGAACGGGTGGAGATTCTGCGCGACCTGCGCCTGGGCGTCTACGATGTGGTGGTGGGCATCAACCTCCTGCGTGAGGGGCTTGACCTGCCGGAGGTCTCCCTGGTGGCGATCCTCGACGCCGACAAAGAGGGCTTCCTCCGGTCAACCGGCTCCCTGATCCAGACGATAGGCCGAGCCGCCCGCCATATCGAAGGCACGGTGATCATGTATGCCGACAACATGACCGACTCGATGCGCCGCGCCATTGACGAGACGAATCGCCGCCGCGCCATTCAGATGGCCTACAATGAGGAGCATGGGATCACGCCGGTGGGCATCAAGAAAGAGGTGCGCATGCTCACCGACCGCATCCGTCATGCGGAGGAGGAGGAAGAGCAGGGCGCGGCGCTGAAGATCAACGAGCTGCCCAAAGACGAGATCGCCCGTATGATCAAAGCGCTAGAGTCACAGATGAAGCAGGCCGCGCGTGAACTGGAGTTCGAACGCGCCGCCCAACTGCGCGACCAGGTAGTGGAGCTACGTCGCGCGCTGGTGGAGTAGTTAAGGGTAATAAAGGGAAGCGAGAGGAAGAAAGAACATGAGTGAGGCGCCAGACGCTCCTACAACCCTGCTGGATGGACTCGCCTATGTCGAATCGCCACGCTGGCACGACGATCGGCTGTGGTTCGCCCATTGGGGAACCGGCGAGATAATCGCCGTTGGCCTCGATGGCAAGAGCGAAGTCGTCGGCTACGGCCCTCCCAAAATCAATGCGGCGGCGCCCGGCCACGGTCTCGGCTGGTCTATTGATTGGCTGCCCGATGGCCGCCTGCTGGTCACTGGCAAGGAACTGCTCCGTAGGGAGCCGGATGGGACACTGGTTCGCCACGCCGACCTCAGCGCGCTCGCCCCGTTCTGGAACGAGATTGTGGTAGACGGTCGGGGCAACATCTACGTCAATAGCATCAACTTCCGGTTCATAGCTGGCGAGCAACCTACAGCCGCAACCGGCCTCATTGCCCTGGTCACACCAGACGGAACCGCGCGTCAGGTGGCGGGCGACTTATCATTGCCCAATGGCATGGTCGTCACGCCGGATAACAAGACGCTGATCATCTCCGAGTCGTTGACCGGTCGGCTTCTCGCGTTCGACATCGCCTCAGATGGCGGTTTGTCCAACCGACGGGTCTGGGCGGAGGGCCTCGGCCCAGATGGCATCTGTATGGACGCCGAAGGCGCCATTTGGGCGCAGACACCCGATCACCCGCAGGGCGCAGTCGTGCGGATTCGTGAGGGGGGCGAGGTACTGGAACGGATTGACCACGATCGCTCTATCTTCGCCACTATGCTTGGCGGCACAGATCGCAAGACGTTGTTCCTCCTGGCGAACAAGTGGCGCGGCGCAGGGCAGGTAGATGAGGCGCTTGCCGCGCGAACAGGGCAGGTGTTGGTCAGCCAGGTAGCGGTCTCTGGCGCCGGATGGCCATAACGACATAGCAACGATCATCTATCCAAGGGGTATGTGAGTGTGTATAGGCGCCACCACTCTATCCTTCCCACCAATGTTAAACGCATTGCATCGTTTCGTCATGTCAAGCGGTATGATTCATGCGCACGTAGTCCTATACACTATCCATGTTTTCCGCCTATGGCGGACAAGGCGGCTCCCCATGATGACAAGCAGCGATCCTATCACCTATGATGCGTATGTTGAGTATGGCGTTGACGGTTTATATACGGCGCAATTGCTCGATCTACTTGGCTGCTATGCGCGTGGCGAGAACGAGGCCGAGGCGCTGCAACGGCTGGACGACGCCATCCCTGCCTACTACGACTGGCTGCGCAGCCATGACGACTATACACCAATCGTCAAGGAACCGTTTGCTGTCAGGCGCGCAGAACTGGTTGCGGCAAAGGCCGATGGCTCCCCATGGAACGGTGTCTTTTTCGAGAACGACGCCCTGCCAATGGGGGATGACGATCTCGACTGGACGCTGGCAATCCTCACCTGGGCCTATGACGATTTTCTGGCGCTGTTGCAGCGCATCCCCAGGGAGCGGCTGGCGCAACCAATGACCAGCGAACAGCACAAAGGCATCACACCGATGAGCGCGCTTGAACACGCGCTGGCCTTGCAGGCTGCCTGCCTCTCATACGTCAGCGAACCACCCACGCAGCCGCCTACCCCACCCGAGGCCATCGCACACGATGTGGTAGCGCGTGTAGGCTGGGCGCGCGATGCGATCCTGACGAGGCTACGCGAGGCCACCGACGACGAGCGCACGCTGGTTCACGAGGTTGACGGCGAACGCTGGTCGCTCCGCAAGATCGCCCGCACGAGCATCCTGATCGCCCGCATTACGACAGATGTGATCGCACAGGGAGTAAGCGCTATTTGAGCGCCGCGATAAACTCGTTGTCGCTTATTCCCGCCTGAGCAAGTATTCTCTTCACCTGCTTATTGATACTGTGCAATCGTGGCATCAGCCATACTTTCCCATCTATTAACCACTAAACAGCCACCTCATCAGGCATGATGAGCCAATGGATACAACAAACTGTATAGGAGCGATCCATATGTATTCCTTTCTTGCTAACCACCTTCTATTTCTTCCTATTTCTTCACGCCTGGCTGCTCACCTGGCGTTTTGGGGGGCTGCGCGCTCATTATCCGCTGGTACTCCATGATTGTGCGCACGAGGTAGGCGCCGGTCATGAAGAAGAAGAAGACTACCTCGCCAATGTTCAGCAGGATGCGCTGACCACCGCTCAACTGTTCGCGATTCACCAGGCCGCGCATCGAAAGTAGCCCCGGACGATCCAGCGCAAGGAGCGCCAGCGTCTCAATGATGAGCGCAAACAGGCCAATCGTATCAAACAATGCCTGGCCGCTAAACATCATTAGGAAGAAGATGAGATACCAGATACCCAGGCCTGCCAGCAGCCCTGGATCATACTGACGACCTTGAATGCTCACCAACTGATTCTGAACATCGGTTGCGGATGGTGGAGTGGATGATGGCTGCTCGCTCATGATATATCCCCCTATGAGGCGCGCGGCGCCCTTGCGGCGCATGTCAATAAAGCATATGGCGCATCACTCTCAATATAGCGCATAACCCGCCTGTGGCGAAAGCACTCAGGGGCGATTTGGGCGCAAGGGCTACGAGGGTGTGATGCTGTACCTCGCTCTGCCGTGATACTTTACACGTGATACCTTACAGAAGAACACCATTACCCACACTCAAAAACCACAAAGGAGGCTCCGATGCGCCTGGCTCTCTTCATCGAGCACGCGCGTCATCCAGCAAGCGCCTTCCTGATTGGATTCATGCGCGGAGAATGCGCCGACTCATCAAACTGAGCCAGCAGCAGTAGCCCCTGTATTTGGAACGAGTTCCTCTCCCTTCCTCATCTATGGGAAGGGCCTGGGTTAGGTTCAGCCGCGCCCTAGCCGCCGAAGCGCCGAGATGGCGGCGTTTTGCGCCCACGGGTCGGGATCGGCCAGATGCTCACGCAGCGGGCCAACAGCGCGCTCATCACCAAGCATGCCAAGCGCGGCAGCGGCGGCAGCCCGTACACGCGGATCAGCGTCCTCCAATAAGCGAAGCAGCGTTGGCGTCGAGAGCGGATCGGGGCTGACACCGAGCGCCTGGGCGACTGCGATGCGCAGCGCAGGGTCGGCGCTCTCGGCTTTGTTGCGCAACACCGCGCGGGCGCGCTTGCCGCCGATCTGCCCAAGCGCACGCGCCGCAGCCACCCGCACGACGCTTTCACCGTCATCCAGCCGCTCGATCAGCCCATCCAGAGCTTCGAGCGCCCGCAGCGAGCCAAGCGTCTCGGCGGCGCTTCGGCGCTGGCGCACGTCGCCGCTGGTCAGGCCAAGACGCGCAGCGGCCAGCGCGGCGTCTGCGGTATCCGGCGTGGTCTCGCTGATGTAGGTCAACGCCTCAGCGGCGCGCGTGCGAATCATTTCGCGCTGGTCGCGCAGGCGCGCCTGCAACGGCGCAAGCGCGGCGGCGCCCGCATAGGCCAAACTCTGGTTCACCGCCTGGCGCAGGGTAGGATCGGTCTCAGCCAGCAAGTCCATCAGCGCGTCAAGCGACGCCTCGGATGAGATCAATCCTAACAGCGTGACCACCTGTGCACGTAGCAATCGGTCAAGCGAGCTTAAATGAATCAGCGTCGTGATATGTGTGATAAACTCTGGGCCAGCCGCGCGATCAATGGCTTGCAGAGCGTGGGCCAGCCGCGATTGTCCATCGGGTTCTGCGCAGGTGATCAGCGCCTTATCCAGCAGATCGCGCAGATGTTGCTGGGGGAGCGCAAACGCCGAGCGGCGTGTCGCGCCCTGCGCGTTCAGACGAAGCAACTGCGGCGTCGCCCCTTCAATTACCGCCGCCAGCGCCAGCGAGAGCGCCATCGGATAGACATCCATCCGGTTCCTCAGCCCAAAACGCTGAGCGATGCTGGCGGGCGAGTTCGTGAAGCGGAAGAGCCGCTGGGCAAGGTCCGCGGCGTCATCTTTGGAGCCAGCCCAGAGCAGCGTGGGAAAGACCCATTGCTCGCGCAGTAGCTCAGGGTTCAAGCTGCCCAAGCCGTCGTCTTGCAGGCTAAACCACAACGCGGCAAACGCCTCCTGAAGCAGCGGATGCGCAAAACTGAGCGTCAGCCCGTCTATCTGGCGTTTGAGCGCGCCTATACGCAACGCCGCTTTGCAGTGCTGTTCGAGTACGGCAGCGTCAAAGCGCGGCGCCTCCACGAGGCTTAAATCGGTTGGGGTAATTGGCTCATGCGCTTCAAGCCAGTTGGCGAGTTGCTCACCCAACGCGCCAACGCCCGTCAGTGGGATGCTGGTACGCTGCGCGCCTTGAAGCGAGGCGGCCAAAGCCCCTAGTGAATGCGCGACATCAGACGCGGCCAACCCCACAACGGTGCGCGCCGCCCGCTCGCAGAGGTCGCGCGCGTAGAGATACAGCAGCTTGCCGCGTCCGTAGGGCATCGGGCGACCATTTGCTCGCGTGGCGAGCAGGGCGGTAAACACCGCTGGAAGCATAAGCGATTGCTCGATGAGATGGCTGTGCGCCTCACGCAGGTACGCCTGCGGCTCGGTTGGCCCAATGCGCTCGGCCTCTTTTCTGGGACGCTTGGGCAAACGCTGCCTCCGCAACGCCTGCAACATATCGTCATGGTGAAGCGGAGCAAGCACGATGCGGTCAAACTGGCGCAGCTTGCCAAGGTCATCGGGCTGGCTGAGATATGTCGCTAGTTGACAGGCGACAATCATATGCGCCTGCCCAGGGTTGGGCGCCGCCAACGCGGCCAGTGAGGCGCTGATGGCTGGACGTTCAAGTTCGGGGATGTCATCGAAGCCGTCGCACAGCAACACAAGCCGTCCTTTGCGCAGCAGCCGCGCCGTCTGGCTGGCCAATCCTGGCGTGCCAAAGCGTTGTAACTGTCCGGCGAAGTAGCCGATGCGTAAGCCGTTTTCATCAGGTGTGGCGCGTGCGTAGCCAGGGAGTGAGACCATCACCGGCAGCGGCGCTGCGCCAAAGAAGATGAGGAGAATGCTCCTGCGGCGCGCCAGCCGGGCGGCGTAGGCAAAGAGCGCAGTTGTCTTTCCGGCTCCCGCCTCGCCAAGCAAAACCGCCCGCGTGGCATGGCTCAATAAACGCTCGATAGGCTCTTCGCGCAGGTCTGAAGGCTGCCCGGTTGGCGTGAAGCGCACGCCAGTCGGCGCCACGCCAAGTTCATAGAGCGGCGCATACGTCGCCAGGTGACGGTGAAGCG
>Ga0070737_10006152_pt1 | contig 11125 bp, 9 predicted proteins | sample Coa_R1_10_FD_66438 | JGI IMG/M metagenome (GOLD analysis project Ga0070737, IMG submission 66438) | Surface soil microbial communities from Centralia Pennsylvania, which are recovering from an underground coalmine fire - Coalmine... | ecosystem: Environmental > Terrestrial > Soil > Unclassified ...
CCAGCTCGGCCGCCACTCCCACCTCACCCCGGTGAAGAGCCAGGCGGGCCTCCATGAACGCCTTGACGTCGGCCGAGCCACCTTGAGCCAAGCGGGCCGCGAACGCGTTCCACTCGGCCCGATCCGCCTCTTCGCCCCGCAACCCGCAGACGAGCGCCGCGGCCAGAGCTCCCGGAGCCATCCACCGGGCGCCGGGGCGGCCGGCCCGCTCCCACCCGCGCCGCATGGCTACGGCCTGGGCCAGGGCGGTCTCGAAATCCCCGAGCAGGGTGTGGGCCACGACCAGGCTGCGGCGGATGAAATGGGTGAGCTCGCCGGCCACGCCGTCAGCCGCGAACCGCCTCCCGAGCACGATGACCGACGCCGGATCGCCGGCGACCAGAGCACTGTCGAGAGCCATGTGGCGGATGTCGAGTTGCTCCATCGCCAACCGGGGGTCGTGGGTGGCCATGCCTTCGAGGAGCGCCACCCGTTCGAGGGCGAGGGTGTCGGCCGCCGCCACCTCACCGTCCTCGACCCGGACCGCCCCCAGCGCGTCGAGCGCCTCGCTCACCAGGGCGGTGTCGCCCGTCGCCCGGCACACCGCGACTGCCCGCTCGGAGGCGACCCGCCCCGCCGAGGCGAAGTCCGGGCCGTCCAGCCAGGCCCGGGCGCAGGCCAGCTGGGCTTCCACCGTTTGGGCTTCCGCCGTGCCGTCAGCCTCCCCGCCGAGGACGACCGCCCGCTGGTAGAGCTCCTCCAAGTCGTCGCGGGAGATGTCCCGACCGAACAGCCCCCGGAACCGCCGGGCCCGGGCGGCCGCCAGGGCCAGGGCAAACGCCGCGTTGCGGTCCCGTCCCGCCCGGGCCGCGGTCTCGGCCGCCTCGAGGTAGGCGTCGTAGCCGGCGTCGCCATGCCCCAGACCGAAGGCGCAGTGCCCCGCCAGCAGCAGGTCGTCGGCCGCATCGGCGGGGTCGTCGGCCAGGGTCGCAGCCAGTCGGTAGTGGGCGTGGGCCTCCATGAAGGCGTGGCGACCGTAGGAGAGGTGGGCGACCGCCCGGGCCAAGCCCCGGGTCGGCACGCGCAGTAAGGCGGTGCGCAGGTCATCGAGGATCCGTTCGAGCGTGGGCCGCCAGTCGCCCCCGCTGACCATGAGCTTCTCCAAGACGACGGCCTGACCGGTGGCCCACGACGCGTGCCGGGCCACCACGGCGTCGAGTTCGCCGTCGGCGGCCAGGCGCTCGACCAGGTAGGCCCGCACCGACTCGAGCGGCCGGAACCAGCTGCCACCGGGGCCGTCCCTGCGCACCAGGAGGCTCTTGGAGGCCAACCGCCCGAGGGCCAGGAGCATCGACTCGCCTCCCGCGTCGCCGACGGCGGCGGCGTCGGCCGGGCCGAACCAGCCGGCGAACACGCCCAGCGGGCCGAGCAACCGCCGATCCCGCTCGGACAGGAGCCCGAAGCTCCAGTCGAGGGTGGCCCGCAACGAACGGTGCCGCTCGTCGACATCCCGTGACCCGGCGAGCAGGCTCATCCGGTCGACCAGCGCCTCCCGCACCGCCTCCAGGCCCAGCGAGGCGCAGCGGACGGCGGCGAGCTCGATGCCGAGCGGCATGCCGTCGAGTCGGGCGCAGATCTCCTGGACGGTCGGGTCCTCGGGGTCGACCGGGGCCCCGCCGGCCGCCGACCGCTCGGCCAGCAGCAGCGCCGCGTCCCCGGCCCGCCCGTCGGCGGTGACCGGCATCGGGCCGAGGGTGACGACGTGCTCGCCGGGAATGCTGATCGGCTCCCGGCTGGTGGCCAGGATGCGCAGCGACGGGCAGGACCGGAGGAGCCGACCGGTGAGCTCGCCGGCCGCGTCGAGGACGTGCTCGCAGTTGTCGAGGACGAGGAGGCCGGACTGCCGGGACAGCGCGGCGACAACGGTGTCGACCAATGACCGGCCCGGCTGCTCGGCCACCCCGACCGCGGCGGCGACGGTCTGCACCACCCACTCCGGCCGGGCCGGCAGCAGGTCGACGAACCAGCCGGCGGGGCCGCCGGCAGCCGCCCGATTCGGGGCGGAGGTCGCCACCTCCACGGCGAGGCGGGTCTTGCCGATCCCGCCGGGGCCGGTCAGGGTCACCAATCGACTCCGCTGGAGGGCGGCGGTCAGCTGCTCGGTCTCCCGGCGGCGGCCGACGAAACTGGTGAAGACACCGGGCGCGCCCACGAAACTCGAGCCGGCCGGGACGGCCCGACGGGCCAGCGCCTGACGGTTGGGAGCGTCCAGCTTCCGCAGCAGAGAGGAAACGTGGCTCTCCACCGTGCGAACCGAAATGAACAGCTCGGCCGCAATTTCAGCATTTGTCCGGTTCCGCCCGAGGGCGTCCAGCACCTCAGCCTCGCGAACGGACACCGCCCCAGGCCCCATCCCGTAATGGTCGCGCTCCGTGGCCCTTTCCGTGGTCTGTTCCGTGGTCGCCCCCGATGACCGCGAATGGCATCCCGTCAGAGGATTCGGCTTGCCAGTCGAACCGAAAAGGAGACGTGAGATGCAACTCGACGAAACCAAGCTGATGGCATTTGTGCACGAGGCGGTGGGCGACGTCGGCGCCGTGCTCAACGGCGCCATGGTGGTGCTGGGCGACCAGCTGGGCCTGTACCGGGCCCTCGCCGGCGCTGGGCCTCTCACCCCGACCGAGCTGGCCGCCCGGACCGGGACGGCCGAGCGGTACGTCCGGGAGTGGTGCCTGGCCCAGACCGCGCGCGGCTATCTGACCTACGAGGGCGGGGGCCGCTTCCGGTTGCCGGACGAGCATGCCGTCGCCCTCACCGACGAGACCAGCCCGGCGTGCGTCATCGGTGCCTTCGAGACGGCGCTCGGTGCCGTGTACGCCACTGACCAAGTCGCCGAGCGCTTCCGCACCGCCGACGGTCTGGCCTGGGGCGACCAGGACGGCCACGTCCACACCGGATGCGAACGGTTCTTCCGTCCCGGCTACCTCACCAACCTGACCTCGACGTGGATCCCGGCGTTGGACGGGGTGGAGGAGTCCCTGACCCGGGGCGCGAGGGTCGCCGACGTCGGCTGCGGCCACGGGGCGACCGCCCTGATCCTCGCCGAGGCCTACCCGGCCTCGCAGATCACCGGGTTCGACGGCCACGAGGGGTCGATCGAGGCGGCCCGCAAGCGGGCGGCGGACGCCGGCGTGGGCAACCGGGTCACCTTGGAGGTGGGCCGGGCCGACGCCTTCCCCGGCCGGTACGACCTGGTGACCATGTTCGACTGCCTGCACGACATGGGCGATCCGGTCGGGGTGGCCCGGCACGTCCGGGAGGCGCTGGCGCCGGGCGGCACGTGGCTCCTGGTCGAACCGCAGGCCGGCGACACGTGGGAGGACAATTTCAACCCGGTGGGGGCGGCCTACTACGGGTTTTCCACGCTGCTGTGCACGCCGAGCTCGCTGAGCCAGCCTGGGGGCGCGGCGCTGGGAGCTCAGGCCGGGGAGGCCCGCCTCACCGAGGTGGCCAAGGAGGCCGGGTTCTCGCAGGTCAGGCGGGTCGCCGACACGCCGTTCAACCTGGTGCTCGAGCTCAAGCCCTGAGTGGGCCCGGCCAGGCCGGGTCGCGCCCGGTCCAGGCGAGGAAGGCAGCCGTCACCGTCGCCCCGTCCGGGGCCGGGACCTCCGGCCCGAAGGTGACCGGCCGGCGGAGCTGCTCGGCCGGGATGGGCTCGAGCACGGAACGCCCGAACTGCACCGCCTCGACCGGGATCTCGACGTCCCGGCCGGCGGCCCGGGCCATGTCCCAGCCGTGGACGTAGAGGTCGACGGCCGGGAAGGTGAGCCCGGCATCGATCCGGCGGGGGCCGGCCGGCGTCTCGACCGTCTGTTGGAGGTCGACGCCGGCCAGCGCCCGGTGGGCGTGGGCGGCCAGGTCGCTCCACCACGCTTGCGGTGGTCCCTGGACGGCGTCGCCGGGAGTGGCGGGCGGCTGCCACGCCGGGCGCCGGCCCTCGAGGGTGTCGATGCCGAACCGGGTCGTGATGCCGAGGTGGCCGAGGACGTCGAGGACCCGCCAGTCGGCGCACGGCGAGGGGCGGTCCCAGACGTCGTCGGGGAGCTGCTGGACGATCGACGTGACGAAGTCGAGGCCCTGGGCGTAGAGGTCGCCGACCGGGGAGGGCATGGCTTACTCGCCGCCCGTCTCGAGGAGGGCGGCCAGCTTGTCCAGGGACATGGCCGTCCCGAGCTCGTTGTCGGCCGGGGAAACCGCCGGCGGCAGCCCCTCGAACAGCATGGTGATCTCGGTCAACGGGTCGTCGCCGGTGAGCGTCGTCGTGATGGTCATGGGTCCTCGGAGGTCGGGGTCGTCGGTCTCGAACTCGACCACCTCGACGACGGACCGGTTGGGAGTGAGGGCGGTGAACTCCCCGTGGTAGGTGTCGGTGTGGGCCGTCGTCTTGCCGGCGTCGGTCGGGTGGTCGTAGGTGAGCGAGACGCGGAACCGGCCTCCGACCTCTGGTTGCCACCGGTGCACGGTGACGGTCATGTCGTCCGGCGAGCGCCAGGCGGTTACCGCGGCCGGGTCGAGCAGGGCCCGGTAGACCGCTGCCCTCGAGGCGCGGATCTGCCGGGTCGTGCAGGTCGAGTGGCGCTCCCCCACGCCCCGTCAGGCTAGGAGGTACAGGGCCACGGCGTAGCTGGCGGCAGCGGCGAAGGCGAGCAGGGCCATGATCAGCGAGCTGACGTCGTAGTTGAAGTCGAGGAAGCTGGCTCCGTTGAAGGCGGCCCCGAGGATGAGCAGGCCGGCGACCGTCGTCCAGGTGCCCACCGCTCGCCGCCCGACCGCGAAGGCCCGCCGGGCGACGCTGATCGACATGAGGATGAGCAGCAGGCCGAGGGTGGCGTGGATAGCCAGGGCGGTGGCCCCGTGCCCGATGGCCCACACCACGCTGTGGAAGGACCGGTCGAAGTAGCCGCCCCCACGGGTCCCGGGGTGGTGGCCCGGGATGGAGACGTACAGGTTGACGACCATCCCGAGGCCGGCCTGCACCAGGACGAGCACGAGCGCGCCGAAGACCATGCGGACCAGCCTCGGGTCACCCCGCCCCCGCCTGCTCGCCAGCCTGGACGCCGCCCCGGCGCGATGCGCCTTGGGCGGCGAGGACGTCGGCGTGCTCACACCTCCGATGCTAATCCTCTAATTCACGGCTCGTGAAAATCCTGCGATCCCACCCGGCCCGTCAAGCACTCGAGCCACCTTTCTCCAAAGAACGCCGTTCGAGCAGCAGGACGTCACGCCAGCGCCCGGCCAGCTCGCCCAGCCGTTCCCGGCGCCCCACGACTCGGAACCCGCACCGCTCGTGGAGGGCCAGGCTGGCCTCGTTCTCCGGGAAGATCCCCGTCTGGACGGTCCAGATCCCGGCTGCCTCCGCCGCCTCGATCAGGGCGGTGAGCAGGCGGCGACCGACGCCCCGGCCCTGCCAGTCCGGATCGACGTACACGCTGTGCTCGATGACGCCGGTGTAGCAGCAGCGATCGGAGACCCCGGAGGCCGCCGCCCAGCCCACGACCCGACCGCCGTCCACGGCGACCAATCGCAGGTCAGGGCGGTGCGCCGAGTCCCAGATCTCCCACGTCGGCGGGGAGGTCTCAAAGGTGGCGTTGCCGGTCGCTATGCCGGCCTCGTAGATGGCCAGCACCGCCGGCCAGTCATCCGGTTCGAGGTGCCGGATCTCCACCGTTTCCGCCACGGCTCAGCGGGGCGCGTCGCCCTGGCGGTAGACGGCGGTCAGCTCGTCCAGCTCCTCCTTGATCGCCGGGTCGAGCGGCGTCTCGGCGGCAGCGAGGCTGTCGGCGAGCTGATCGGGGCGGCTGGCGCCGACGATGGCCGAGGTGATGACCGGGTTGGCCAGGACCCACTGCACGGCCAGCGTGGTCATCGACACGCCGGCCTTGTCGGCGACGGGACGGAGGGCGTCGACGGTGTCGAACTCCCGGTCGTGCCAGTACCGGTCCTGGTAGCGGGGGCCGGCGTTGCCGAGGGTGAACCGGCCTTCGGGCACCGAGTCCCGCTTGTGCTTGCCCGTCAGCAGGCCGCCGGCGATCGGGTTGTAGGGGATGACGCCGACGCCTTCCTCGGCGCACAGCGGGAGGAGCTCCCGTTCGATCTGGCGGAAGAGCAGGTTGTAACGGGGCTGGACGCTGTCCATGCGAGCCAGGTTGTGCAGCTCGGCCTTTCCGATGGCCCGGGCCAGCTGGTACGAGAGGAAGTTGCTGCAGCCCACGTAGCGGACCTTGCCCACCTGGACCAGGTGGTCGAGGGCGGCGACGGTCTCCTCGATCGGCGTCTGGCCGTCGTAGCTGTGCAGCTGGTACAGGTCGATGTAGTCGGTGCCGAGACGGCGCAGGGAGGCGTCCACGGCGTCGAGGATGTGGCGGCGGGAGGCGCCCTGGTTCCAGGGATGGGGGCCCATGGCGCCGACGCACTTGGTGGCCACGATGAAGTCGTCGCGGCGACCCTTGAGCCAGCGGCCGACGATCTCCTCGGTCCGGCCGACGGTGTCGAGGCCGCCGCCGAGGGGGTACACGTCCGCCGCGTCCAGGAAGGTCACGCCGCCCTCAGCGGCGGTGTCGAGGATGGCCCGCGACGTCTCCTCGTCACACTGCAACCCGAAGGTCATGGTGCCGAGGCAGATGCGGGAAACTTGCAGTCCGGTGCGCCCGAGTCGTGTGCTCTCCATGCGGCGGAGCCTACGACTGAATATTCAGGCCCCGGCGGGGTGATCGGGCCGGACCGTGGCCGAGGTCACAGCCGGGTTGTACGTTCACCTCATGGTCGATCTCGAAGCTCTCCTCGACCGCCTGGACCTCGAGGAGTGGGTGCGGCTGCTCACCGGGGCCACCTTTTGGGTCCTGCACCCCCTGCCGTCCATCGGGCTGCGTTCCCTCGGCCTGTCCGACGGGCCGTGCGGCGTGCGGGGGGTGACCTGGGACGAACGCGACCCGTCGCTCAACCTGCCTTCGGCCACCGCCCTGGCCGCGGCGTGGGATCCGGATCTTGCCTACCGCTACGGCGAGGCCATGGCCGCCGAGGCCCGTCGCAAAGAGATCGACGTGATCCTCGGGCCGACCATCAACCTGCACCGCAGCCCGCTGGGCGGCCGTCATTTCGAGGCCTTTTCCGAGGACCCGCTTCTCACCGGGGTGCTGGCGGTGGCCTGGATCAAGGGCTGCCAGGCCCACGGCGTGGCCGCCTGCCCCAAGCACTACGTCGCCAACGACTTCGAGACCGAGCGGTACACGGCATCGGTCGAGCTCTCCGAGCGGGCTCTGCGCGAGTTGTACTTGGCGCCGTTCGAGGCCGCGGTGGTCGACGGTGGGGCGTGGACGGTCATGTCGGCCTACAACGCCGTGCGCGGGGTGACGATGACCGAAAACGACCTCCTCCTCGACCCGCTCTGCGACACGTGGGGATTCGACGGGGTGGTCATCTCGGATTGGACCGCGGTTCGGTCGTTGGCTGCGGCCCGGGCCCGCCAGGACCTGGTCATGCCGGGACCGACGGGGCCGTGGGGTGAGGCGCTGGTCGAGGCCGTCCGCGCCGGCGAGGTGGACGAGGCGGACGTGGCCGAAAAGGTTCGTCGAGTGCTGCGGCTGGCCACCCGGGTCGGGGGCTTCGATCCGCCCGCGGCCGACGCGACCGTGGCCGACATCGACCCCGCCGGCATCGCCCTGGCTCGGGAGGCGGAGGCGGCCGGCGCCGTTCTCGCCGCCAACGATGGCATCCTGCCGTTGGCCGGGGGCCAACGGGTGGCGGTCATCGGCGACCACGCCGCCCGACCCCGCACCCAGGGCGGCGGCTCCGCCATGGTGATGACGGCGGCGACCGTCTCGCCCCTCGACGGGCTGCGCGCCGCCCTCCCCGACGCCACCGTCACCTACCGCCTCGGGACGCTGGTAGACGCCGAGCTCCAGCCGTTCGACCCCGATACCCTGACCGATCCGACTACCGGCGAGCGGGGCCTCCATGTGGACCTTCTCGACGCCGCCGGGAACGTCGTGGCCTCGGAGACCCGGCAGCGGACCTCCCTGGTGTGGCTCGGCACCCTCCCGGCCGGGGTGACCCGGGTCGTGCTCTCGGCTGATTACCGGCCGACGGCCAAGGGGCCGGCCGAAGTGGGCGTGCGCGGGGTGGGACGCAGCCGCCTGACCGTGGACGACCGGGTCCTGTTGGACGGTGAGCCTGTCCTCACGGGCAAGGACATGGCCGCCTCCTTCCTCGACCCGCCGTCCATGAGCGCCCCGGTCGAGTGGGAAACCGGCGCCACCTACCGGCTGCGGCTCGACCACGACACCAGCAACGGAGGCGTTCCCTTGACCTGCGCGCTGACGCTGGGCTGGCGGCCACTCCTCGACGACGCCGACGCCCTCATCGCCGAGGCGGTCAGGGAGGCGACCATGGCCGACGTGGCCGTGGTGGTGGTCGGAACGACGGAAAAGGTGGAGTCGGAAGGCTTCGACCGCACCTCCCTGGCCCTGCCGGGTCGGCAGGACGAGTTGGTCGAGGCGGTGGCGGCCGCCAACCCGCGGACCGTGGTGGTGGTCAATGCCGGCTCTCCGGTGCTGCTGCCCTGGCGGGAACGGGTGGCGGCGGTGCTGCTCACCTGGTTCGGCGGCCAGGAGTACGGGCACGCGCTGGCCGACGTGCTCACCGGCGCGGTCGAGCCTGGAGGCCGCCTGCCGACGACATGGCCGGCGGCGCAGGAGGACGTGCCGGTCATCGACGTGACCCCGAAGGACGGGGTGCTGCGCTACGACGAGGGCATCCACATCGGGTACCGGGCGTGGCTGCGGGCTGGGACCGCCCCGGCCTACCCGTTCGGGTGGGGTCTCGGGTACACGACGTGGGAGTACTCCGACGCCGCGGTGAGCGTGATCCCGGACGACCAGGGCGGCGGCCTGCAGGTTGCGGCCACCGTCCGCAACACCGGGACGCGCCCCGGGCGCGAGGTGGTGCAGGTCTACCTGTCCCGACCGGAGTCGGCGGTTGAGCGGCCGGTGCGCTGGCTGGGCGGGTTCGCCTCGGTGTCGGCCGAGCCCGGTCCGCCGTCGGTGGTGTCGGTCCGGGTCCCCCGGCGCGCCCTCGAGCACTGGGACGAGCAGGCCGGCGGGTGGCGGCTCGAGCCGGGAACCTGGATGGTCACGGTGGCCCGCCACGCCGGCGAGGCCGCCGCCGACACCGCCCTGACCCGCGCGGTGGAGGTGGCCGGCTAACCGGAATGATGGGGGGCGTGCGCTCCCAGGTCCTCCACGTCACCACCGGATCCCGTCCCGCCGTCCACGACCTCACCCCGGCCTGCGCCGAGTTCGTGGCCGACGCCGGCGACGGGCTGCTGTCAGTCTGGGTACCCCACGCCACCGCCGGGGTGGCGGCCATGGAGCTCGGGGCCGGCAGCGACACCGACCTGATCGCCGCCCTCGACCACCTGCTTCCGGCCGATGATCGGTGGCGGCACCGGCACGGAAGCCACGGCCACGGCCGGGACCACGTCCTGCCGGCGCTGGTATCGCCGTCGATCACTGTTCCCGTGCTCGACGGCCAGCTGCAGCTGGGCACCTGGCAGTCGATCTGCCTGGTCGACACGAACGTCGACAACGCCGAGCGGACCGTCCGACTCTCGTTCCTGCCCGGCTAGATCCAGAACTCCGCGCCGGGGTGAGCGGTCTCGACCGGCCCGTGGAAGGCGGCCGCGGCCTCGTCGGCGGCGCCCTTCACCGAATTCCACGGCGGCACGTGCGTGACGATCAGCCGCTCGACGCCTGCCTTGTCCGCGTGCTCACCGGCCATCCGCCCGCTCAGGTGCAAGTCCGGGATGAGCTCTTCGTCGGGGCCGACCGACGCCTCGCAGAGCAGCACGTCGGCGCCGTGCGCCAGCTCGACGAGTTCGGCCGACTCGCCGGTGTCCGCCGAGTAGACGAGCGCGCGATCACCGCATTGGATGCGCACCCCGTTGGTGGGCGTGGGGTGGTTCATCGGCGCGTACGACATCTGGAACGGGCCCAGCTCGCCCTCGGTAGCGGTGCCGAACGCGAAGATCTCGTGCAGGCTCAGCTTGCGGGCCAACGGGTCGTACGCCGCCTCGAGGCGGTCGCGCGTGCCGGGCACGCCGACTAAGGGAATCCGACCGTCCGGACCGCCGCACCGGAATCCGTCCCCGCCGTACCGCAACGCGACGATGTACGCGGTGAGGTCGATGCAGTGGTCGGCGTGCAGGTGCGAGACCACGATCGCGTCGATGTCGCTGGGCCGGGCGTAGCGCTGCAGCGCCCCGAACGCGCCGTGCCCGAGGTCGAGCAGTAGCCGGTAGCCCTCGGCCTCGATGAGGTAGCCGGAGGCGGGCGAGTCCGGGCCGGGCACGCTGCCCGAGCACCCCAGCACGGTCAGCTTCACGCTATGGCCCCGAGGGGTAGTTGCGGCCCGAGGAACCGCGCACTCTGCCGGACGAACTGCTCCGGGTCGCCGGTCGAGCGGAAGACGTGCTCGGGCGGCGGCGCGTCGTCCGGGCGCAGCAGCCCGGCGCCGAGCAACACCCGGTAGACGTCCTTGGCCGTCTCGTCCGCGCTCGACACGAGGGTGACGCCGTCGCCCATCACCACCGACAGCAGTCCGGTGAGCAGCGGGTAGTGCGTGCAGCCCAGGACGAGCGTGTCGACGTCCGCGGCGTTGAGTGGCGCGAGGTACGACTCGGCCAGTCCGAGCAACTGCCGGCCACTGGTCACGCCGCGCTCGACGAATTCGGCGAACCGCGGGCAGGCCGCGGCGAACACCTCGACGCCCGACGCGGCGGCGAACGCGTCCTGGTACGCGCCACTGGTGATGGTGGCGAGCGTGCCGATAACGCCGATCCGTCCGTTGCGGGTCGCGGCGACCGCGCGACGCACGGCCGGCAACACGACCTCGATCACCGGCACGTCGTAGCGCTCGCGGGCGTCGTGCAGGCAGGCGGCGCTTGCGCTGTTGCACGCGATGACGAGCGCCTTGACGCCCGTGGCCACGAGCTCGTCCATCACGCCGAGCGCGCAGGCCCGCACGTCGGCGATCGACTTCGGGCCGTACGGGCTGTTCGCGGTGTCTCCGACATAGTGCAGCGCCTCGTGCG
>Ga0070737_10006154_pt1 | contig 11123 bp, 8 predicted proteins | sample Coa_R1_10_FD_66438 | JGI IMG/M metagenome (GOLD analysis project Ga0070737, IMG submission 66438) | Surface soil microbial communities from Centralia Pennsylvania, which are recovering from an underground coalmine fire - Coalmine... | ecosystem: Environmental > Terrestrial > Soil > Unclassified ...
CCGATCCGGCCGTCGTCACCGCCTACGCCGGCGCCTACGCGCGCGGCCTGCGAGACGCCGGGTTGCTGCCGGTGCTCAAGCATTTTCCGGGGCACGGGCATGGTTCCGGTGACTCGCACACCGGCGCCGTCACCACCCCGCCGCTGAGCGAGCTGCAACGCGACGACCTGGTGCCGTATCGGACGCTGGTCACCGCGAGCCCGGTCGGGGTCATGATCGGCCACATGCAGGTTCCCGGGCTGACCGGTGACCAGCCGGCGAGCCTGAGCCCGGCCGCGGTGCAGTTGCTGCGCACCGGTTCCGGCTACGGTGCTCCGCCGTTCGACGGCCCGGTATTCAGCGACGACCTGTCCAGCATGGCCGCGATTTCCGACCGTTTCGGCGTGGCGGAGGCGGTGTTGCGCACCCTGCAAGCGGGCACCGACACCGCGCTGTGGGTCACTACCGATGAGGTGCCCGCGGTACTGGACCGGCTGGAAAAAGCGCTGGCCGCGGGGGAGTTGACCATGCCCGCGGTCGACAAATCGGTGTTGCGAATGGCCGAGGTGAAGGGACCCAATCCGGCGTGTGGCCGGTAGCGCATGTGGGCGAGAAGCTTGGTGCTTACCCTGGAGTCATATGCGTCGCAATTAGCCAGATCACGAAGGACAGTGCATGGCCGGTGGTACCAAACGCTTGCCGCGTGCTGTCCGCGAGCAACAGATGCTCGATGCTGCCGTCCAGATGTTCTCGGTCAACGGCTACCACGAGACCTCGATGGACGCGATCGCTGCCAAGGCCGAGATCTCCAAGCCGATGCTTTACCTGTACTACGGGTCCAAGGAGGAGCTTTTCGGCGCCTGCCTGAACCGCGAGCTGACGCGGTTCATCGACGGTGTGCGCGAAGAGATCGACCCGGAGCAGAGCCCGAAGGACTTGCTGCGCAACACTATTGTGTCGTTCCTGCGCTACATCGACGCCAACCGGGCGTCGTGGATCGTCATGTACACCCAGGCCACCAGCTCGCAGGCATTCGCCCAGACCGTGCGCGAGGGCCGCGAGCGGATCATCGAATTGGTCGCCGACCTGCTGCGGGCGGGCACTCGCAACCCTGACCCCGATACCGACTTCGAGATGATGGCCGTGGCGCTGGTCGGGGCCGGTGAGGCCGTGGCCACCCGGCTCAGCACCGGGGACACCGACGTCGAGGAAGCCGCCGAACTGATGATCAACCTGTTCTGGCGTGGCCTCAAGGGTGGGCCGACCGACCGGGACGGCGACACCGCGTCTAAGCTTGCCGCCGGCTCCGGTTAGAGCGGGCGGACGGTGCCGGTGAGATACGGGTAGCGCTTGGTGAGGTTGCGCAGCGCAAGCTCCCAGCCGTCGTCGACGCGGTCGACGAACAGGCCTGCCCGGGCGGGCAGCACCATCGGTTTGCCGAACCGCACCGAATAGCTCAAAGCGTCTGGAAGGCGGCCCTCGATGTTCGCCAATGCCGCTGCGGCACTGAACATTCCGTGGGCTATGACGGTTGGAAAGCCAAACAGCTTGGCAGCGATCGGGTTGGTGTGAATCGGATTGTGATCGCCGCCGACCGCCGCATAGCGGCGAATCTGTCTGGGGGTTATGCGCAGCACCGCATTTGGGGGCGGCAGCTTCGGCTGCTTCTGCGGCGGCGGTTTGGGCTCGTCGGACAAACTCGTGCGCTGCTGATGCAGGAAGGTTGTCACTTGATGCCACGCGGTTTCGGTGCCGACGCTGACGTCGGTCACCAGGTCGACCAGCAAACCCTTGCGGTGTTCGCGCAGGTTCTCGGCATGCACCTTGACGCCGACGCTGTCGGTCACCGCGATCGGCCGGTATTGGGTGATGTGATTTTCGGTGTGGATGGCTCCTATTGCGGCAAAAGGAAAGTCGAACGACGTCACCAGGGACATCACTGCGGGGAAGGCCAATACGAACGGATAGGTCAGCGGCACCGTGTCGCCATAGCGTAAGCCGGTGACTGCGGCGTAGGCAGCAACATGTGCGCGGTCGATCCGCACATCGTTGACGCTGATTGTTCGGTCGGGCAGTCGGTCGTCGCGGGGGACCAGCGGCAGCGCTCCCGCCGCTGCGCGCAGCATGTTTTTAAGCCCACTGGGTTGGGTCATCGTGGCTCCGTCCACTTTCCGGCTGATCCTTGGCTCATTGCCGTCCGCGTCGTCGCCGGACTCAGGCACCCATCAATGCTTGGCCACAGACGCGAATGACGTTGCCGGTTACGGCATTTGACGCCGGGTTGGCGAAATAGGCGATGGTTTCGGCGACGTCGACCGGCTGTCCACCCTGCAGCAGCGAATTCAGGCGCCGGCCCACCTCGCGGGTGGCCAGTGGGATCGCCGCGGTCATCTGCGTTTCGATGAATCCTGGCGCGACGGCGTTGATCGTGATGCCCTTCTCGGCGAGCGTCGGCGCCAGCGCTTGGGTGATGCCGATCATGCCGGCCTTGCTGGTGGCGTAATTCGTCTGCCCGCGGTTGCCGGCAATACCGGCCACCGAGGACAGACCGATCACCCGACCGCCCTCACCGATACAGCCGTTGTCCACCAGCCCCTCGGTAAGACGAAGCGGCGCAAGCAAATTCACGGCTATAACCGCGTCCCAACGGTCGCCGTCCATGTTGACCAGCAGCTTGTCGCGGGTGATGCCGGCATTGTTGACCAGAATGTCGGTCCGCCCGTTGTGATGGTCGCGTAGATGCTGGGTGATCTGGTCGACGGCATCGGCGGCGGTGACGTCGAGGGTGAGCGCCGTGCCCCCCACCCGGCTCGCGGTCTCGGTGAGCGCGTCGGCCGCGGCGTCGACGTCGATCGCGACCACCCGGGCCCCGTCGCGGGCCAACACCTCGGCGATCGTCGCGCCGATGCCACGGGCAGCGCCGGTCACCACCGCGACTTTGCCGTCGAGCGGACGGTCCCAGTCGGCCGGGGGCGTGGCATCGGTTGCTCCGACGTGAAACACTTGGCCGTCAACGTATGCCGATTTGGCCGACAAGATGAACCGCATCGTCGATTCCAGGCCGGTAGCCGCCGGTTTGGCCTCGGGAGAAAGATAGACCAACTGAACGGTGGCCCCCCGCCGTAGCTCCTTACCCAGCGAGCGGGTGAAACCCTCCAGCGCACGCTGCGCGATCCGCTCGTCGGTGCTGGCGATGGCCTCAGGAGTGGTGCCGACGACGACGACGCGGCCGCAGGCGCTCAGGTTACGCAACAGCGGGGCGAAAAACTCGTGCAGCCCCTTCAACCCGGCCGGCGCGGTGATCCCGGTGGCGTCGAAAACGAGCCCGCCGAACGAGTCGGCCCAACGACCGCCGAGGTTGGCACCCACCACCTCGTAGTCTCTGTCCAGTGCGCTGCGCAGCGGCTCGACCACCCGGCCTTGCCCACCGATCAGCAAAGACCCCTCCAGCGGCGGATCGCCTACCCGGTAGCGACGCAGCGGCGGCGGTTGTGGAATACCGAGCTGCTTGGCCAGAAACGACCCGGGACCAGAGTTGACGACCTGGGAGAATAGGTCGGATGAAAGTTTAGGGGCCACTGAGCTGCCTTCCGTTGTGGACGTATCTCGTAACCAACGACGAACTTACTCCAGAGTAAGAACGGCGGGTAGTATGGCCCTCATCGGCGGACCAATCCCCAATTGATGACACGGAGACGAACGTGGCCCCTGCAAGCACTTCGACAAGTTCTCAGACGACTAACCAGCCTGCCAACAAAAGTATGCCGTCACGGCGGCGCGTTGCCGTGCTCGGTGGCAATCGTATTCCGTTCGCACGGTCCGACGGCGCGTACGCCGACGCGTCGAACCAAGACATGTTCACTGCCGCGCTGAGCGGGCTGGTGGATCGTTTTGATCTCGCCGGTGAACAACTCGGCGCGGTGATCGGCGGCGCGGTGCTCAAGCACAGTCGCGACTTCAACCTGATGCGGGAATGCGTACTGGGATCGGCTCTCTCACCGCACACGCCGGCCATCGACATGCAGCAGGCCTGCGGGACCGGGCTGCAGGCTGCGATCGCCGCGGCCGATGGCATCGCCGCCGGCCGCTACGAGGTGGCCGCCGCGGGCGGCGTCGACACCACGTCGGATCCGCCGATCGGCTTGGGCGACAACCTGCGTCGCACACTGCTGAAGCTGCGCCGGTCCAAGTCCAACCTCGAGCGGCTCCGGCTGGTGGGCACGCTGCCCGCGACCGTCGGTGTGGAGATTCCGGTGAACGCCGAACCCCGCACCGGGTTGTCGATGGGTGAACACCAGGCCATCACCACCAAGCAGATGGGCATCAAACGGGTCGACCAAGACGAACTCGCCGTCGCCAGCCACCGCAACATGGCCGCCGCTTACGACCGCGGCTTCTTCGACGACCTCGTCACCCCGTTTTTGGGGCTGTACCGCGACGACAACATGCGCCCCGACGCATCGCTGGAGAAGCTGGCCCAGCTCAAGCCGGTGTTCGGGGTGAAGTCCGGCGATGCGACGATGACGGCGGGCAATTCCACGCCGCTGACCGACGGTGCCTCGGTCACGCTGCTTGCCAGCGAGGAGTGGGCCGCCCAGCATTCCTTGACCCCGCTGGCCTATTTCGTCGATGCCGAGACCGCCGCCGTGGACTACGTCAGCGGCAACGACGGACTGCTGATGGCACCCACCTACGCCATCCCCCGGCTGCTGGCGCGGAACGGACTGAGCCTGCAGGACTTCGACTTCTACGAGTTCCACGAGGCGTTCGCGTCGGTGGTGCTGGCGCATTTGCAAGCGCTGGAGTCCGAGGAGTACTGCAAGCAGCGGCTGGGCTTGGACGCGGCGCTGGGATCCATCGACCGGTCCAAGCTCAACGTCAATGGTTCCTCACTGGCGGCCGGTCACCCGTTCGCCGCCACCGGCGGGCGTATCCTCGCGCAGACCGCCAAGCTGCTGGCGGAAAAGAAGGCCGAGCGGAGGGGAACAGCCGACACGCCGCTGCGCGCGCTGATTTCGATCTGCGCGGCCGGTGGTCAGGGCGTGGCCGCCATTTTGGAGGCTTGAACTACCGGGCGCCGAATTTCGTGGGGACGTTTAGTAACGCCTGGCCGCGGGTATGCGAAATACGGATAGCTCCGTGTTGTCGTCCGACCCCCGACCCGATGGCAACGCGGGGCATCCCTGGGCAAAGAGGCCGCCGCTGGACTGAGGGGATCCAGCGGCGGCCTCTGCAGGTCATCGCCGTCTTTGTCTGCCAGGCTTAGAACGCCGCTTCGTCGAGCTCCATGACCTCGGTGTCGATCGACTCGATCACCTGACGGGTGCTGCTGAGCAGCGGCAGGAAGTTCTTCGCGAAGAACGATGCCACCGCGATCTTGCCCTGGTAGAAGGCCCGGTCGGCGTCGCTGGCGCCGCGGTCGAGGGCCGCCATGGCCACGGCGGCCTGACGCTGCAGCAGCCAGCCGATCAGCAGATCGCCGACAGCCATCAGGAACCGCACCGAACCCAGGCCCACCTTGTAGACGCTGGAGATGTCCTCCTGGGCGGCCATCAGGTAGCCGGTCAGCGCGGCGGCCATGGCCTGCACATCGGCCAACGCGGTGGCCAACAGCTCGCGTTCGGCCTTCAGCCGGCCATTGCCGGACTCGTTCTTGACGAACTCCTCGATCTGGCTGGCCACGTAGGCCAGCGCCACACCCTTGTCGCGGACGATCTTGCGGAAGAAGAAGTCCTGCGCCTGGATGGCCGTGGTGCCCTCATAGAGCGAGTCGATCTTCGAGTCGCGGATGTACTGCTCGATCGGGTAGTCCTGCAGGAAGCCGGAGCCGCCCAGCGTTTGCAGGCTCTCGGTGAGCTTGGCGTACGCCTGCTCAGAGCCGACGCCCTTGACCACCGGCAGCAGCAGGTCATTGACCTTGACGGCCAGCTCGGCGTCCACACCGTGCACGGCCTTCGCCACCGCGGCGTCCTGGTAGGTCGCCGCGTAGGTGTAGAGCGCGCGCAGGCCTTCGGCGTAGGCCTTCTGGGTCATCAGCGACCGGCGCACATCCGGGTGGTGGGTGATCGTCACTCGCGGCGCGGTTTTGTCGGTCATCTGGGTCATGTCGGCACCCTGCACGCGCGACTTGGCGTATTCCAGCGCGTTCAGATAGCCGGTGGACAGCGTCGCGATGGCTTTGGTGCCCACCATCATCCGCGCCTGCTCGATGACGTCGAACATCTGCGCGATGCCGTTGTGCACCTCGCCGACTAGCCAGCCCTTAGCCGGCACGCCGTGCTGGCCGAATGCCAGCTCGCAGGTGGCCGACACCTTCAGGCCCATCTTGTGTTCGACGTTGGTGACGAACACGCCGTTGCGCTCACCCGGCTCACCGGTTTCCGGGTCGAACAGGAACTTGGGGACGAAGAACAGCGACAGGCCCTTGGTGCCCGGGCCGGCGCCTTCCGGGCGGGCCAGCACCAGGTGGAAGATGTTCTCGAACAGGTCACCGGAATCGGCCGACGTGATGAACCGCTTTACGCCGTCGATGTGCCAGGATCCGTCGTCCTGCTTGATCGCTTTGGTACGGGCCGCACCCACGTCGGAACCGGCGTCCGGCTCCGTCAAGACCATCGTGGCGCCCCAGTTGCGCTCGGCGGCCAGCACGGCCCACTTCTTTTGCTCTTCGGTGCCGAGCTTGTAGAGGATGTTGGCGAATCCGGCGCCGCCGCCGTACATCCACACCGCCGGGTTGGCGCCGAGGATGTGCTCATGCAGCGCCCAGACCAGTGCTTTGGGCATGGGCGTGCCACCGAGAGCCTCTTCGATACCGATCTTGTCCCAACCAGCTTCCAGCGTCGCCTGCACCGACTTCTTGAACCGCTCGGGCAGCGTCACGGAGTGGGTTTCCGGGTCGAAAACCGGCGGGTTACGGTCGCCTTCGGCGAATGACTCCGCGATCGGGCCCTCCGCCAGCCGGCTCATCTCCGCCAGCATCTCGCGGGCAGTGTCCACGTCCAGGTCGCTGTAGGGGCCTGCGCCGAATACCTTGTCGACGCCGAAGACCTCGAACAGGTTGAACTCCTGGTCGCGGACATTGCTCTTGTAGTGGCTCACGTTTCCTCCTCGATGAGAACGCCACTTCGCGGTTGGGTACTAGGACTAAGTTACCCACCGGTAACAGGGCCAACTTAACGGGTCAGTAACTTCAACGCAAGCCAATGTGAGCTACATTCCAATGGCTAATTAACCAACCGGTTGGGCAGAGCCGGATTGTGGCCCGGGTATGCCCCTTGAGCTGCGCAAACGATCAGCCCAACGCCGGTGTGTCAAGCGCCACAGCCCGCCTTGTGATGCGTCTCGGCGACGTCTCGGCGTGTCGTGCAATCCGCAGTGTGCGCCCTTACCAGGCCGGACGCGGTTGGCGCGCCCGCGCGATCGCGGCAGCCCGTCGGGACCGCGGGCATGCGCCGTTACGGCCGTCGGCTAAGCGCTTCGTGCTTTGATGGCCGCTCGGCACACTAGCGGCGAAACAGCTTGTTGCCCAGCCACACCACCGGGTCGTAGCGACGGCCGGCGACGCGCTCTTTCATCGGGATGATCGCGTTGTCGGTGATCTTGATCCCCTCGGGGCATACCTCGGTGCAGCATTTGGTGATATTGCAGAAGCCGAGACCGGCCTCGTCCTGGGCGAGGTCTCGCCGGTCCGCCGTGTCGAGCGGATGCATCTCCAGTTCGGCGATGCGGATGAAGAACCGAGGACCCGCGAACGCTTCCTTGTTCTCCTCGTGGTCACGGATCACGTGGCAGACGTTTTGGCACAGGAAGCATTCGATGCACTTGCGAAACTCCTGTGAGCGCTGCACGTCGACCTGCGCCATCCGGTACTCACCGGGTTGCAGATCCTTGGGCGGCGTGAAGGACGGGATCTCGCGGGCCTTTTCGTAGTTGAACGACACATCGGTGACCAAATCACGAATAACCGGGAACGTCCGCAGCGGTGTGACCGTGACCGCCTCGTCCTCGGCGAACGTCGACATCCGGGTCATGCACATCAACCGCGGTCTGCCATTGATCTCCGCCGAACACGACCCGCACTTGCCCGCTTTGCAGTTCCACCGCACCGCGAGGTCGGGTGTCTGAGTCTGTTGCAGACGGTGGATGACGTCGAGCACCACCTCACCCTCGTTGACCTCGACGGTGAAGTCCTGCAGCGCGCCGTTGGCGTCGTCGCCGCGCCACACCCGCAAGCGTGCGTTGTAACTCATTTACTTCTCCGTCCTGGGTGGGCTGCCAGCTCTTCCTCGGTGTAGTACTTCTCCAGTTCGGAGAGCTCGAAGAGCTCCAGCAGGTCGGGCCGCATCGGCGGTTGCTCCTCGCGGGTGACATCGACGTGAGGCAGGTTTACGTCGTCGCCCTGCGTGCGGCACACCAGCAAGACTTTGCGCCAGTTGGCGTCCATGGCGGGATGGTCGTCACGGGTGTGCCCGCCGCGGCTCTCGGTGCGCTGTAAAGCCGCCTTGGCCACGCATTCGCTGACCAGCAGCATGTTGCGCAGGTCGATGGCCAGATGCCAGCCCGGGTTGTATTGCCGATGCCCTTCGACCTGCAGGTTGGCGAATCGGGCCCGCAGCTCCTCCAGCCGGCCGAGCGCCTGCGTGATCTCCTCGCCGGTGCGGATGATGCCGACCAGCTCGTTCATGCAGTCCTGCAGATCAATCTGCAGCTTGTACGGATTTTCCGCCGGTGAGCCATCTTTCGGCCCTTCGAACGGCGACAGCGCAAGCTTGGCGGCAGCCTCCACGGCCTGCTCGGAGACCTGCGGCCGGCTGCGCAGGGCGCGCACATAGTCGGCGGCGCCGAGGCCGGCGCGCCGGCCGAACACCAGCAGGTCCGACAGCGAATTGCCGCCCAGCCGGTTGGAGCCGTGCATCCCACCGGAGCACTCGCCGGCGGCGAACAGCCCGGGCACGATGGCCGCACCGGTGTCCGGGTCGACCTCGACGCCGCCCATCACGTAGTGACAGGTCGGCCCGACTTCCATCGGCTCCTTGGTGATATCGACCCCGGCCAGCTCCATGAACTGGTGATACATCGACGGCAGTCGCCGCTTGATCTCCGCCGGGGTCAGCCGCGATGCGATATCGAGGTAGACCCCGCCGTGGGGCGTGCCGCGGCCGGCTTTGACTTCAGCGTTGATCGCGCGCGCGACTTCGTCACGAGGCAGCAGGTCGGGGGTGCGACGCGCCGAGTCGTTGTCTTTGAGCCACTGGTCGGCCTCTTGCTCGGTCTCGGCGTACTGTCCTTTGAACACCGCCGGGATGTAGTCGAACATGAACCGCTTACCGTCGGCGTTCTTCAGCACGCCGCCGTCGCCGCGAACACCTTCGGTAACGAGAATTCCTTTGACGCTGGGCGGCCACACCATGCCGGTCGGGTGAAATTGGACGAACTCCATGTTGATCAGCGTCGCCCCGGCCCGCAGCGCCAGGGCATGCCCGTCGCCGGTGTACTCCCAGGAGTTCGATGTCACCTTGAACGACTTGCCGATCCCCCCGGTGGCCAGCACGACCGCCGGGGCCTCGAACAAGACGAACCGGCCGGTCTCGCGCCAGTACCCGAACGCGCCGGCGATGCGGTCCTCGTCCTTGAGCAACTCGGTGATCGTGCACTCGGCGAACACCTTGATCCGCGCCTCATAGTCACCGAGTTCGGCATGGTCCTCCTGCTGCAGGGAGACGATCTTCTGCTGCAGCGTTCGGATCAGCTCGAGACCGGTGCGGTCACCCACGTGGGCCAGCCGCGCATAGGTGTGTCCGCCGAAGTTGCGTTGGCTGATCCGGCCGTCCTTGGTGCGGTCGAACAGCGCGCCGTAGGTCTCCAGCTCCCAGATCCGGTCCGGGGCTTCCTTGGCGTGCAGCTCGGCCATCCGCCAGTTGTTCAGGAACTTCCCGCCGCGCATGGTGTCGCCGAAGTGCGTCTGCCAGTTATCTTTCGGGTTGGCGTTACCCATTGCCGCCGCAGCACCGCCCTCGGCCATGACGGTATGCGCCTTGCCGAACAACGACTTACACACCACCGCGACCTTAAGGCCGCGTTCTCGCGCCTCGATCACAGCGCGCAGCCCGGCGCCGCCGGCACCGATCACGACGACGTCGTAGGAGTGCCGTTCGACCTCAGCCATGAAAACCCTCGCTCAACTAAACCTGATAGTTCTTGTCAGCCAATGAATCTCAAGTCGTGAATCCAGCCGCTAGCCACCAGGGCGACGTAGCCGTCGGTGAGCATCAGGGTGCCCAACGTGATCCACGCCCACTGCATGTGCTTGGTGTTGATCAAGCTGACCTGTGTCCAGAGCCAGTAGCGCACCGGATGCTTCGAGAAATGCTTGAGCCGGCCGCCGGTGACATGCCGGCAGGAGTGACAGGACAAGGTGTAGATCCACAGCAGGATCACATTGACCGTAAGGATGACGTTGCCCAGTCCAATGCCGAAACCGCTCGGCGAATGGAATGACTTGACGACGTCGTAGGTGTTGATGAGCGAAACGATGCACGCTACATAGAAGAAGTAGCGGTGTACGTTTTGCAGTATGAGTGGAAGCCGTGTCTCGCCGGTGTATACCGAATGTGGTTCTGCCACAGCGCATGCCGGCGGAGACTGCCACACCGTACGGTAGTACGCCTTACGATAGTAGTAACACGTCAACCGGAACGCCAGCAGGAACGGCAGCGATATGAACGCCATCGGGATGAACCATGGCAGTTCACCGACCCAGGTGCCGAAGTGCCGGGCTCCTTCTACGCACGACGCGCTTACGCACGGCGAGTAGAACGGCGTCAGGTAGTGGTAGTCCTCGACGTAATAGGCACTGCCCCAGAACGCCCGGATCGTCGCGTAGATGACAAACGCCGACAAGCCCAGGTCTGTCCAAAGGATTGGCAGCCACCACCGGTCGGTGCGTAGGGTGCGCCGGTCTAACTGGGCCCGGGCAGGTGAGAAGACGCCGGTGGCAGGACGGTTCGCCGTGGGTGCGCTCATCTGGTGATCCTCTTCTGGTTGCCTCGTCGGAGCGTACTCAGAAGTGATCAACCGCTGTCGCGGGGGGTCGGTCAGGACCTGCTGCTGTGACCGCCGACACCCTCGTCGTCAGCATCTCGTCA
>Ga0070737_10006155_pt1 | contig 11120 bp, 7 predicted proteins | sample Coa_R1_10_FD_66438 | JGI IMG/M metagenome (GOLD analysis project Ga0070737, IMG submission 66438) | Surface soil microbial communities from Centralia Pennsylvania, which are recovering from an underground coalmine fire - Coalmine... | ecosystem: Environmental > Terrestrial > Soil > Unclassified ...
TGAGCGAGCGGGGCATGTTCATCTGGGAGCTGCTCGACGGCGACCACACGGTCAACGATCTCTGCGTGGCGTACTTCGCCCGCTACAACTCGTTCGGCGTGGAGGAGATCAGCGCCACGATCGCCCAGCTCCAGGCGCTCGGTTTCGTCGAGGTGCCCGCCCCGGAGCTCGGCGACCTCCAGCCTGTCGCGCGGCCCACGTTGCTGCGACGCTGCGTGGGGCCGCTCGTGCGGCTCGCCCACTGGCGCAAGGTGTTCCCCCAGACCGACGCCTGGTTCACCGCGCTATATCGCCGTGGGGGCTGGTTGTTCTGCACCCGGCCGGCGCAGCTGGCGCTCGGCGCGCTCGCGCTGGCGGGCCTGGGGGCGTTCGGCTGGCTGCTGCTGTTCGCCCTGCCCAGCAAGGAAGCGTTCAACGCTTGGGCGCTGCTGAGCGTCGTGCCCGGGCTGGTCGGGCTCACTGTGCTGCACGAGTTCGGCCACGCGCTGGCCACCAAGCATTTCGGCCGCCGGGTGACGGGCGCGGGCATCGGGCTGTACTATTTCTTCCCCTACGCGTTCGTGGGCACGTCCGATATCTGGATGGCCGGGCGCTGGCCACGCATCGTCGTCAGCCTCGCTGGCCCGCTGGTGAACCTGTACACCGGCGCGCTGTGCGCGCTGCTGGCGGCGCTGATTCCCCAGGAAACCGCGCGCTCCGTGCTGTTCGTCCTGGCCGCCCTGTCGTTCCTGCTGGTGCTAGGCAACCTGCACCCGTTCATGGAGCTGGACGGCTACTACGTACTGGTGGATTGGCTGGGCGTGCCCAACCTGCGCAAGCGCGCCATGCGCTTCCTGCGCGAGGGGCTGTGGCGCTGCCTGCGCCAGGGGCGCTTCACCCGCGAGGAGCGCGCGCTAGCACTCTTCGGCTTGCTGGCCGCCCTATTCACCCTCGGCATGGGCTTGAGCCTCACGGTGTTCGCCAGCGGCTTCTACGCGGCCGTCATCCGGGCGCTGGTGCCCGCGGCGCCCGCCGACCTGTTGGCACTGGTGCTCAGCGTCCTGGGGCTGCTGGTGTTCCTGGTTCCCTTCGCGGTCGAGCTCGAGCTGATCACCCCGCAAGGGCTCGGGGAAGCGCCGGCGCGCGAGGCCGCCCGGTAAGCGGCGACGCCGAGATGGACAGAGGAGCGGCCGGATGACGCTGCGGAAGGCGCTGCGCGATCTGCTGGAGCGCAAGCTGCGCACGCTGCTGGTGGTGCTTAGCATCGCCGTCGGCGTGTTCGGCATCAGCGCCATCAGCCTGTTCGCCGACCAGCTCCAGCGCGGGGCCACCGAGGCGATCACGCGCTCCAACCCGCCGGACCTCGCCATTCCCACGACGCCCATCAACGAGGCTACACGCGCCCAGCTCGCCGCGCTGGACAACGTGGCGCGAGTCGATGGCCGCACAGTGGGCCTCGCGCGCTGGCGGCCACCCAATCGTGGCGATCGCGAGCAGCCGATCGAGCTGATCGGCATGGCGCGGTTCGACGACCCGGACGCCCTCGACCAGCCCAGCCTCGCCCGCGGGCTCGGCCAGGAGCGGCCCAGCGCGTGGCCGGCGGCAGGCGAGATCGTCTTCGAACTCGGCTCGCGGCGCCTGTACGACCTCCAACCCGGCCAGGAAGTGACCCTGCTCGACCCCGAGCGCGGCGAGCATCGCCTGCGGGTGGCCGGCTTCGCGGAGAAGCCCGGGGTAGCCAGCGCTCAGGTCAGCGGCCAGGCCACGGCGTGGCTGCCACGCGACGACGCTCGCGCTATCCTACGGCTCGATGGCGACAACCGGGTGCTCGTCCGGCTGCGCGACCGGTCGACGTCCCAGGTGCGTGAGGCGACCGACCAGCGCGTGCGCCAGCGCCTCGTCGAGGCGGGGGCCACGCTGGGCGACTCGGTGATCCGCGACCCCGAGCGGTTCGAGGGGCAAGATCTGTTCGAGAGCTTGCGCGCCGTCTCCGCGTTGTTCGCCCTGGTCGGGGCGTTCGCCAGCGGGCTGCTGGTGATCAACACCATCGCCACCATCGTCGTCGAGCAGCGCGGTCAGATCGGTGCCCTGAAAGCCGTCGGCGCCACCACGGGCCAGCTCCTGCGGCTGTACGTGCTGCTGGCCGCGCTGTACGGCGTACTAGGCACGGTGCTGGGCCTGTTCGGGGCGCTGGCGTTCAACGCCCTGGGCGCGGTGCTGCGTGGCCTGGCGTTCGACAAGGAGCCCACCCTACCCGCCCCCAGCCGCGAGGCCCTCGTGCTGGGCGTGGCGGTGGGCGTGGGAGTGGCCGCGGTGGCCGCGCTGCTGCCCGCCTGGCGCGGCGCGCGCACGACCATTCACGAGGCGATCAGCTCCTACGGGCTGGCCGCCGACTTCGGGAACGCGCCGTGGGACCGCGTGCTCAGCCGCCTGACGCTGCTACCCCAAGCCGCCAAGCTGGCCTCGCGCAATCTGTTCCGGCAGCCCAGCCGCGCCCTGCTGACGATCCTGGGCCTCACGGTAGCAACCGCCGCTACCGTGGCGGCGCTAGCGGCGCTGCTCGCCCTGGGGCGCAGCTTCGAGGCCGCCAGCCGCGTGCTGCGCGCCGACTTGACGTTCCGCTTCGAGACGCCCGTGCCCACCGGCGCGGTGGAGCGGGCGCTGGACACAGTGCAGGGACTCGATCAGGCTGAGCTGTGGCTCGCCAGTCAGGTGCGGCTGCAGGGCACCCGCACCACGGTGCCCGTGAAGGGATTGCCCCCCACCAGCGACGTGCTCGACCGCGCCATGCTCCGTGCTGGCCAGTGGCTCGACCCGCAGCGCGCCGATGCGGTGCTCGTTACGCGGCGGCTGGCCGAACGGCGGCGCCTCGCGCCCGGGGACTCGCTCACCGTGGAGGTCGGGGACCGCACCGCCACCTGGACGGTAGCCGGGATAGTCGGCGGGGCGGGTGGGGACGCCCAGGCCCCCGATGGCGCTATCTACGCGCCGCTGGCCGCCGTGCGCACGCTGCTCGGCTTGCCCGACGACCGTGGCAACGTGCTGTATGTGCGGGTGACCGCTGGCCCGGCCGCCACGGGGCTAGCGCCGAGCGAGGTGCCGCTGCCAGCGCACCGCGAGCAGAAAGAGCGGGTAGACCAGACCGCCGACGCGCTCGGCGACGCGCTGGCCGAGGCCGGCCTGGCCAGCACGCCGGTGCGGCTGTACGACGAGGCGCGCGGCAACCAGCAGGCGGTGTTCGCCATCGGCTTGCTGCTGGGTATGGTGCTGCTGGTGGTAGCTACGGTGGGGGCACTGGGGCTGTTCAGTACCTTGACCATGAACGTCGTGGAACGGCGCCGCGAGATCGGGGTCATGCGCGCGCTCGGCGCGTCGACCGGGGTACTACTGTGGACCTACTTGCTGGAAGGCGCGCTGCTCGGCCTGCTCGGCTGGCTACTCGGCGCCGTGCTCGGCGGCCCGGCCGGCGAGCGGCTGGTCGTGCTGCTCAGCGAGCGGCTGATCCCGCTCGATTACCGCCTGCCGCGCAGTGTGCTGGCCCTGACCCTGGCGCTAGTGCTCGCGGTCACGCTCGTGGCGAGTCTCGGCCCCGCGCTGGCCGCTGCCCGCATGCGCATCGCCGATATTCTGCGGTACAGCTAGCGCCGTCCTGTGCTATGCTGGGCGCAAGCGCTGTGGGCTAGAGTGGCACCTCCGCCCTGGCCAACGGCAGAAGGGAGGCAAGGGCGGTCTCGGAGCCCGAAGCGGGGGCGCCGCCGGACAGAGCCCACCACGTGGCGCCCTGCGGAGCACAGTAGCAGCACGAGAGGAAAGCGAGGGAACGAGATGGCCAGTCAGCCCCCCGTCGAGCAGATCGCCCAGATGACGCCCCAGCGGGAACTGTCGCCCGGCTTCCAGCAGATGCTCGGCCGCATGCTCGCCGACGCGGAGTTCCGCAAGGCTATGGCGGCCGATCCCGAGGGCACGCTCCAGAAGGCCGGCATCCAGCTCAGCGCCGCCGAGCTGGAGCGTGTGCGGGCCATGACCCCGGAGGACCGCAAGCGACTGTTCGAGGACGTGGACACCCGCGATAGCAAGGGCTGGTGGTACATCATCTGGGGCTGGTTCAGCTGGTGGTAGCCGCCCCGGCGTAGTTCCAGGGGAGGGGGACCGGCCAGCTGGCCGGTCCCCCTCCTGAGCGCTCATGGCGCTAGGGGCCTGGTCGCCGCTAGCGTGCTGGCGCTGCCTGCCAACTATAGGTGTAGGTCGCGTCGTCGATGGGGGCCGCGGCACGGGCCAGCCGCAGTGGGCGGAAGGTATCCACCATCACCGCTAGCTCGTCGGTCTCGCGCAGCCCGAGGCTCGCCTCGATGGCGCCTGGCTGGGGGCCGTGGGGCAGGCCCCGTGGGTGCCAGGTGATCGAGCCGGGCGCGATGCCTCGCCGCGCCCGGTACGTGCCCGCCACGTAGTAGATCACCTCATCGCAGTCGAGGTTCGAGTGGTAGTAGGGGATGGGCACGGCGCGCGGGTCCCAGTCGAGCGGGCGAGGGCAGAACGAGCAGACCACGAAGCCGTCGCCCGCGAACGTCTGATGCACGGTGGGCGGCTGGTGTAGGCGCCCAGCGATCGGCTCGAAGTCGTGGATGTTGAATGCCCATGGATAGAGATAGCCGTCCCAGCCCACGACGTCGAACGGGTGGTGCGCCTGGCGCAGGCGGGTGAGCCGCTCGCCCACCTGCACGCGCACCTCGTACTCGCCCTGCTCGAGCACCGTTTCCAGCCGCGCGGGCTTGCGGAAGTCGCGTTCCCAGTACGGCGCGTGCTCCAGCAGTTGCCCGTACTCATTGCGGTAACGCGCCGGTAGAGTGATCCCCCCGCGTGCCTCGAGCACCAGTAGGCGATTGTCCGCCGTGTCGAACACGAACTGGTAGATCGTGCCGCGCGGCACCATCAGGTAGTCACCCGGCCCGAAGGGCAGTGGGCCGAACTGGGTGCGCAGGGTGCCGCTGCCCTCGTGGACGAAGAACAGCTCGTCGGCCGTGGCGTTCTTGAAGAAGTAGGCCATCGGCTCGGTCGGCCGCACCAGCGCGATCACGATATCGTCGTTGAATAGCAGCGGCTGGCGCCCCCCCACAGCATCGCCCCCGGCGGGCAGCTCGCTGGTGCGCAGGTGATGGTGGCGCTGCGCCGGCTCGTCGACCACGTCGAGGCGCCGCGGCGGCAGCGCCTCGACGGCCGCCACCGCGGGCGGGAGGTAGTAGTGGTACAGCAGTGAGTAGACGCCGGCGAACCCCTCCTCGCCGAACAACTCCTCAGCATACAGCCCGCCGTCGGGCTTGCGGAACTGCGTGTGGCGCTTGGGCGGCACCTCGCCCAACCGGTAGTAGGTCGGCATCGTCAGCCTCCTGGCAGCAGCGCCGGCTCCACCGCGGTGCGCCTCAGGCGGGCGCGGCCGCCACAGGCGCGAACCGCGGCAGGACCTCGCGCTGGAACAGCTCCATCGAGCGCAAGACCCGCGCGTGCTCCAGCCCGCCGAAGTCCATCAAGCACGCCAGGTGCGTCGCGCCCGTGGCCTGCAGCGTCTCCACCACCGCCGCCACGGTGTCCGGGGTCCCGATGGCCACGAGCTGGCTCGCGCGCAGGCCGTCCCAGTCGCCGCCTTTAGCATACAGGCGCGTGCGGATGTAGCGCTCCAGCGCCGCGCGCGCGTCGCGCTCGGCCGCGGCCTCGGTCTCGGCCACGTAGACGTGCAGGGCCATCACGATGTCGGCCGCGGCCGGATCGTGGCCCGCCTCGCGGTAGCCTTGCTGGTAGCTCTCGATCACCGCGCGCAGGTCGGCCAGCCGCGGCACGGTGACGTACGGCACGCCCATCAGCCAGAAGCCCTTGCGGCCGATGTGGTAGGCTCCTTCGGGGCGCAGGGTGGCGATCCACACTGGCGGCCGCGGCTGTTGCACGGGGCGCACCTGGAGCTGCACGTCGGTGACGGTGTAGAAGCGCCCCTGATAGCTGAAGCGCTCGCCGCTCCAGGCACGCAAGACGATCGCCAGCGCCTCATCGAACCGCGCCGCTTTCTCTTCCTGCGGGACGTTGTGGCCCGCGAACTCGTGCTTGAGGTAGCCGCTGCCGGCGCCAAAGTTCAGCCGCCCGTTGCTCAGCAGGTCGACCAGCGCGTAGCTCTCCGCCACGTGCAGCGGGTTGTGGAACGGCAGCACGCTGATCGCCGTGCCCAGGCGCAGCCGCCGGGTCTCGCGGGCGGCCGCCGCCAGCACGACACACGGCGCCGGATCGAGCCCGTAGTTGGCGAAATGATGCTCCGCCAACCAGAACGACTCGTACCCGAGCGCCTCGGCGTGGCGCATGCGCTCCAGCAGCAGCTCGAAGTAGTCGCGCGGGCTGACCCCCAACTCGGGGTGGTAGTCTTGCACCGAGAAGAACCCGAAGCGCATCTGTCCTTCCCTCCTGCACGCAGCCTCGCGGCGCGGCACGGCCGTGTTGCACGCAGAGGATACGCCGGGGCGCCGTATCACGCCTGTGTCAGCGCGGCGGCGGCTGTATACGCCGCGTATACGTCGCGGCAGGCCGCGCCCCCCTCGGGATGCTAGCGGTATGCTATAGGTAACGCGGGCGCCCGCCAGGTTGTAGCGGACTCTCAGCCCACCCAGGACTCGATGATCCGTGACCCGCAGTGGTGTCCACCGCCCTCCCGGAGGCGGGGCTCACCGTGCCCGGCGGGCCGCGGGGGCGCCCGCGCCCACGGGCGGACACATGGCTACGCTCGGCCCCACACGTGAAGCGGCTAGTGCCGACCGCCGGCTCGCCGCCCTGCGCGCGATCACGTTCCTGATCAACTCGGCCGGGCTCACCGGGGAAACGTTCCAGCGCATCGCGGCCGAGATGCGGCCGCTGCTGCCGTTCGACATGGCGGCGCTGGCCCTGCTCGACGAGGCCCGCGGCTACTTCGAGCTCTGCCACGAGGACAACCGCGGCGCGCTGCCCATCACCGAGCCGCTGCGGTTCCCGCGCCACCATTCGGCGTACGGCTGGGTGATCGACCACCGCAAGCCGCTGCTGCTACCCGATATCCGCGAGGCGCCGCACTTCGCGGAGCACCGCACGCTGCTCGCATTGGGGGTGCGCTCGCGCGTGGTAGCGCCGCTGGTCGCCGGCAGCGAGCGGCTGGGCGCGCTCGGCTTCGGCGCCCGCCAGCCCCACGCCTTCACCGAGGCGGACGCCGAGTTCGCGGCCATCGTGGCCGACGAGATCGGCATCGCCCTGCAGAACCGGCGCTTGCTGGAGCAGGCCGCCCGCCTGGACGCGCTGGAAGAGACCGATCGCATGCGGTCGCTGCTGCTGTCCACCGTGTCGCACGAGTTGCGCACGCCGCTCGGGCTGGTCAAAGGCTACCTCGCCATGCTGCTGCGCGATTGGGGCCGGCTGGCCGAGGCCGAGCAGCGCGAGTTCCTGCACATCGCCCTGGAGGAGACCGACCGCCTGGCGGAGTTGGTCGATCGGCTGCTCGACATGTCCTGCTTGCAGGCGGGCCGGCTGCACATCGAGCCCGTGCCCCTGGACCTTGGCCAGCTCGTGGCCGATACCGTGCGCCGGCTACAACCGGTGCTGGCCGGGGCCCGGCTGGAGCTGACGTTGGAGCCCGGCCTACCGCCGGTGCGCGCCGACGAGCGGCGCATCGGCCAGGTGCTGCGCAACCTCTTGGAGAATGCGGCGCGTTACTCGCCCCCCGCTGCGCCGATCACGGTGGCCGTCCGCGCCAGCGGCGCGATGGTCGAGGTGTCTGTGACCGACCGCGGCCCTGGCATTCCCCCGGAGACGCTGGCGCGGCTGTTCACGCCGTTCTATCGTGGGGAGGGACGCGAGGCGCGGGGTGATCGCGGGCGCGGCGGGCTGGGGCTGGGCCTGGCGATCGCCCGCGGGTTGGTCGAGGCCCACGGCGGACGCATCTGGGCCGAGAGTCAGGTAGGGGCGGGCAGCCGCTTCTATTTCGCGCTGCCGGCGCTCGGACGCCGGGGGCGCCGGCACGAGCGAGGCGCGTGAGATGGGGCCGGGCGAGCGTCCCCGCCGCGTGCTAGTGATCGAGGATGAGCCGCGCTACGCCCGCCTGCTCGCCCTGCTGCTGGAGCGCGAAGGCTACCAAGTCGCCACCGCCGGCTCCGCGGCCGCGGCCCACGACCGTGCGGCGCGCGAGCCGCCCGACCTGATAGTGCTGGACCTCGGCCTGCCCGACGCCGACGGCCTCCAGCTGTGCCGGCAGCTGCGCGAGCTGTACGATACGCCGATCATCGTGCTCACCGCGCGCGCCGGCCTCGACGACCGCGTGCTGGCGCTGGACCTCGGGGCCGATGACTACCTCACCAAGCCATTCGCGCCCGAGGAGCTGCTAGCCCGGGCGCGGGCCGTGCTGCGCCGGGCTGGCAGCGAGCGGGGCGCCCCCTCGCCGCCGGTGGTGCGCTGCGGCGAGCTGGAGGTGGACTTCCGGCGCGGCACCGTCACGCTCGGCGACCACGAGCTGGCCCTGTCGCCCACCGAGTACCGGCTGCTGCGCCTGTTCGTGCAGGAGAACGGCCGGCTGCTGTTGCCCGACGAGGTGCTGGAGCGCGTGTGGGGGCCCGGATACCGGGGCGAGCATCACCTAGTGCGGATGTACGTGAGCCGGCTGCGCAAGAAGCTCGGCGATGACGCGGAACACCCGCGCTACATCGAAACCCGGCCCGGGATCGGCTACCGCTTCCGCTGCCCGCCCGCCACGCCGTCGCCGCCCACCGCGGCAAGCCCCGGCTGAGGAGCCAAGGGCAATCGCGGCGCGCGCCGGGCCGCTCTGGGGGCGAGCAGCACGTAGCCGGGGCCCCATAGGGCGCACCTGGGGCGCCCGGCGCGCCATATACGCAACGTATACACCGGGGCGGTGGGCAACGGGCGATGCCGATGAAACGGAGCGGCCATAATTGGGGACAGCTTGGCCCCCGCATGGGGCCCGGGCAGCGGTGCGGCTGCCCGCGCACGTCAGCCAGCCGACGGGGGGGCAAACGATGTCGTGGCAGTTCGCGTTCTTGCGCAGCACCTTCTTGGGCGCCTGTCTGCTGCTCGCCGCCTGTGGCCCGGCGGGGAGCGCCGGCAGCGGGGCCGCGCCGAGCAAGCCGGCCGCCGGTGGCGCCAGCAGCCCGCCCGCGACCAGCGCGGCGCCGGCGCCGGCGGCCAAGCCGAGTGGTGGCGAGCTGCGCATCGGCGTCAACCTGGAGCTCTCCGGCCCGGCGTCGGTCTGGGGCCAGCCGCAGCTCAACGCCCTGCAGCTGCTCGCCGACGATCTCAACGCGCGCGGCGGGATCAACGGCCAGCCGATCCGCCTGATCGCCTACGACAACGAGTCCAATGAGTCCAAGTCGCTGGTGGTCACCAAGCGCCTGGTCGAGGAGGACGGCGTGCTGGCCGTGATCGGCGGCGGCACCACGCCGACGACCATGCCCATCGTCCCCTACGCCAATGAGCAAGAGGTGCCGGTAGTCTCCATCGGCTCGGCCAACAACATCATCGAGCCGATCAACGAACGCCGGTGGATCTTCAAGACCCCTAGCAACACGCGCGACATCGTCACGCGCATGCTGCGCTTCTTGGAGAGCCGCGGCTGGACCCGCGTGGGCTTCATGAGCGTGAACAACGCCTACGGCGACGCCGGGCGCGCCGAGTTCGAGAAGGCCGTGGCGGGACGGCCGTTCGAGGTGGTGGCCTGGGAGAAATTCGGCGCCACCGACACGGACATGAAGCCGGTGCTGACGCGCATCCGCGCCCAGAACCCGCAGGTGATCGTCGTATGGGCGATCCCGCCGGCCGCCTCGATCGTGGACAAGAACTACCAGGAGCTGGGGCTTACCATTCCCTTGATCCACGACCATGGCGCCTCGTCGTACGTCTACCACGAGCTGAGCGGCGGGGCGAACGAGGGCATGTATGTCGTGTCGGTCAAGTCGATGGTCGCCGCGCAGCTGCCCGACGCCGATCCGGTCAAGCCGGTCGCCCAGGCCTACGTCCGCGACTACGAGGCGAAGTACAACAAGCAGGCGGGCGGCGTCGATGCGATGACCTACGACGCGCTACTGCTGATCGCCCGCGCGCTGGAGCGCAGCGGGCCCGACCGCGCGAAGCTGCGCGACGCGCTGGAGAGCCTCCAGAACGTAGCGGGCACCACGGGGGTGTTCAACCTGTCGCCCACCGACCACAACGGGTTGTCGGATAAGGACCTGGTGATCGTGCAGATCCGCGACGGCAAGTGGGTGCTGCTGGAGTAGGCGCATGCAGCTGGAAACGCTGCTCCAGCTCGCGCTCAGTGGGCTGGCGATGGGGGGCATCTACGCCTTCATCGCCGTCGGCTTCGTGACGATCCACGCGGTCACGGGCTTCATCAACTTCGCTCAGGGCGAGTTCGCCATGGTGGCCGCCCTAGTGACAGCCAGCCTGGTGGGCGCGGGCGTGCCGCTGGCGCTAGCCGTGGGCGTCGCGGTCGCCTGCGCCACCCTGGTGGGCGTCGCCACCGAGCGCCTGGCAGTGCACCCCGTACGTCACGCCTCGCCGCTGGTGGTGCTGGTCATGACCGTGGCGGCCTCGACGGCGCTGCGCGGTATCGCGCTCCTCGTCTGGGGCACCACGCCATACAGCGTGCCCGCGTTCTCCGCCGGCCCGCCGGTGGCGCTCGGGGCGGCGGTGATCGCGCGCCAAGATCTGTGGGTGCTGGGCCTCACGGCCGCGGCGATGGTGGGGCTGTACCTGTTCTTCGAGCGCACGATCCCCGGCACCGCGATGCGCGCCTGCGCCGACAACCCGATGGCCAGCCGGCTGATGGGGATCTCGCCGGGCACGATGTCGTTGCTGGCCTTCGGGATCAGCGCCTTGCTGGCGGGGCTGGCCGGGGCCGCGGTCGCGCCGATCACGCTGGCGACCTACGAGATGGGCCTGATGTTGGGCCTGAAGGGGTTCGTGGCCGCGGTCATCGGCGGGCTGCGCTCGACCCCGGGCGCCGTCCTCGGCGGGCTGTTCCTCGGCGTATTGGAGTCGGTGGGGGCTGGGCTGATCTCGTCGGGCTACAAGGACGCCCTGGCGTTCTCGGTGCTGCTGGCGGTGCTGGTGTTCCGCCCGCAGGGCCTGCTCGCCGG
>Ga0070737_10006156_pt1 | contig 11119 bp, 14 predicted proteins | sample Coa_R1_10_FD_66438 | JGI IMG/M metagenome (GOLD analysis project Ga0070737, IMG submission 66438) | Surface soil microbial communities from Centralia Pennsylvania, which are recovering from an underground coalmine fire - Coalmine... | ecosystem: Environmental > Terrestrial > Soil > Unclassified...
CTGGCCGTTGCCGTTCTTGAGCTCGATCAGGTAGCGCACGACCTCCAGGATATCCTCGCGGCGCAGCGTGCCCTGCTCCAGCGGCACGTTGATCTTAAGCTTGTGATTGAGCTTAAGCCGCCCCACGCGGGAGAGATCATAGCGCTCGGGATTGAAGAACAGGTTGTTGAAGAACGCGGTCGCGGTCTCCATCGTGGGCGGGTCGCCCGGACGCAGCCGCTTGTAGATCTCGATGATCGCTTCCTCGGGCCCTTCCAGCTTGTCCTGCAGCAGGGTCAGCCGCAGCGGTCCGCCGCCGGCCTGGTCCTCGGTGTACAGGACCTCAAGGCGCTTGATGCCGCGGGCGCGCAACTGCTCGACCTTTTCGTCGGTCAGCTCCTCGTTGATGCGCAGCAGAATCTCGCCGGTCTGCGGATCGGCGACGTCATGGGCCGAGATGCGCCCGCGGATCTCGTCGATTGCGATCGGCACCTCCTCGATGCGCGCCTGCTCCATCTGGCGCACCACCGCGCGGTTGAACTTGCGGCCCTCACGCGCCAGCACTTCGCCGCTCTTGGGGTCCCTGACCTCACGCGAGACGCGCGAGCCCAGCAGTTGGTCGGGCTTGAACACCTTGGCGTACTGCTTGCCGTCGAGGATCAACTCGTCTTTCTTGTAGTAGTAATTGAGCAGATCCTCGGTGGTCATGCCCAGGGCACGCAGCAGCACGGTGGCGGGGAACTTGCGCCGCCGATCGATTCTCACGTACAGCACGTCGCGCGGGTCGAACTCGAAATCAATCCAGCTCCCGCGATACGGGATGATGCGGGCGGAGTACAGCAGCTTGCCGGTGGAATGGGTCTTACCCTTGTCGTGCTCGAAGAACACTCCGGGCGAGCGATGGAGCTGGGAGACGATGACGCGCTCGGTGCCGTTGATCATGAAGGTGCCGTTGGGCGTCATCAGCGGAATTTCGCCGAAGTAAACCTCCTGCTCCTTGACGTTCTTGATCGAGCGATGGCCGCCCTCGGTGTCCCAGATAACAAGCTGAATCTTGACCTTGATCGGGGCGGCAAAGGTCATCCCGCGCTGATGGCACTCATCGACGTCGTACTTGGGTGTGCCCAACTCGTAACTGACGAACTCCAGCGAGGCGTTTTCATTGAAGTCCTTGATCGGGAAGACCGACTTAAACACGCCCTGCAGACCCGTGTCGGTGCGTTCCTCGGGCTTTACATCCGCCTGCAGAAACTCCTCGTAGGAACGCTTTTGAATCTCGATCAGGTTGGGAATGTCGATGATCTTCTTGATTTTGCCGAAGGAGCGGCGAAGACGAAGGTTGGTTGTAACCTGCGACTGCTGAGCCATTGTTACTCCGCCCGATGCTTCATCGGCGCGCCGGCGCCGGCGCGCGCTGAAGGTCGAGTTCCGGGCGCACCTTGAGTGGGGCGCCGGGTTGATGAAATGCCAAACACGTACTGCGGCAAGGTATGATCGGGGCGGGAACGCCGCGCTCGCCGCCCCTGCCTATATTGTGAACCTATTTGCCGCAGCAAAAAAGAGCTCTCTACTTCAGCTCGACGGTGCCTCCCGCCTCTTCGATCTTCTTCTTGATCTCCTCGGCCTCAGCCTTGCTCACCCCTTCCTTGACCGGCTTGGGTGCGCCGTCAACCAAATCCTTGGCCTCCTTGAGCCCCAGTCCGGTCAATTCGCGCACCACCTTGATGACCTGGATCTTCTTGTCGCCCGCCCCGGTCAGCATCACCGTGAACTCATCCTGCTCGGCGGCCGCCGCCGGTGCCGCACCGGCCGCCGCACCGCCCACTGCGGCTACGGCCACCGGCGCCGCCGCCGACACGCCCAGTTCTTGCTCCAGTTCCTTGACCAGGGCCGCCGCTTCCATCAGGGAAAGATTCTTGAGGTAATCTTTCACCTGCTCGCGGCTAAGCTGTGCTTCTGCCATTTCCATCGTCTCCTTATGCCTGAGGCGTGCGCCAGCGCCGCCCCCAAGCTCTAATATCCGTGCGCCTCCCGGCGGCGGCGCGCCGCCCGGGTCGGCTGCTCGCATCCCTTGAATTTATGAGGCAGCGGTACCGGCGTTTTTCTTGCCAATTGCGTCGATTACCCGCGCCAGGGCGGAACCGGGCTCGTTAAGCAGCCGCACCAGCCGGCTGGCGGGCGCTTGAAGCAGTCCCAGTAACTGGCCCATCACCACTTCCTTGGGCGGCATGTTGGCCAGTTCCTGGATTTCTTCACGGGTCAGCGGCCTGCCGTCCAGGACCCCACCGCGCAGCTTGAACTTGTCGCCCGCCTCCTTGAAGGAAGTTACGGTTTTGGCCACCGCGATGGGATCTTCAAAGGACAGGATGAGGCCGACCGGGCCGCCCAACTGGCTGTCGAGTCCGGCGAACTTGGTATCGCGGATCGCACGCCTGACCAGCGTGTTCTTGGCCACTCGCAACTCGCCGCGCACCGCGCGCAGGCGGCTGCGCAGTTCAGTGGACTCCGCCGCCGTCATGCCCTTGTACTCCGAGACCAGCGCCATGCTGGCGCGGCCGAAGCGCTGCGAAAGGTCGCTGACCGTTTCAGACTTCTGAGTTTTCTTCATCTCGGCGCTCCCGGCAGGGTTCAGGCCGCCGCCGCAGTGCGAGCCTCAGCCGGGTCGACTCGCACCCCGGGACCCATCGTGGAGGCCAGCGCCACGCTCTGGACGTAGTTGCCCTTGGCGCTGGCGGGTTTGGCTCGGATTAGCGCCGCCAACAGGGCGCGCGCGTTCTCAGTCAACTTGGGTACCCCGAAACTGGTCTTGCCGATTGGCGCATGCACCACGCCGCCCTTGTCGACCCGATAGTCCACTTTGCCCGCTTTGACCTCGCTCACCGCCTTGGCTACGTCGAAGGTGACGGTCCCCAGCTTGGGATTGGGCATCAGGCCCCGTGGGCCCAGAATCTTACCGATCCGCCCCACCGCGCCCATGATATCGGGGGTGGCAATCACGCTGTCGAATTCCAGCCATCCCTCCTCCTGGATGCGTTTGATGACGTCTTCGCCGCCCACGTAATCGGCGCCAGCTTCGCGCGCCTCGCGTTCCTTTTCGCCCTTGGTCAGAACCAGCACGCGTTTGGTGCGTCCAGTGCCGTTGGGCAGCACCACCGTGCCGCGCACGTTCTGGTCGGCCTGGCGCGGGTCGACGTTGAGCCGCACTGCCAACTCCACGGTTTCATCGAACCTGGCGACTTTGTTTTCGACCACGGTTCTGATCGCCTCTTCCAGCGGATATTTCCTGGCCCGATCGATTTTCTCTGCCGCTGCGCGATATTTCTTGCCTGCCATGACGCTTCCTCAGCCGACCACTTCGATTCCCATCGAGCGCGCCGTACCCTCTACCGTGCGCATCGCGCCCGCCAGGTCGGCGGCGTTGAGATCCTTCATCTTGGTTTTGGCGATTTCCTCGATCTGCGCGCGGGTCACCTTGCCGACTTTGTTCTTGTTGGGGGTGGCGGACCCTTTGGCTACTCCGGCCGCCTTGGCCAGCAGCACCGAGGCGGGCGGGCTCTTGGTGATGAAGGTGAAAGAGCGATCGGCGTAAACCGTCACGATCACCGGGATGATCAGGCCCTGCATGTTCTGAGTCTGCGCGTTGAACGCCTTGCAGAACTCCATGATATTGACGCCGCGCTGACCGAGCGCCGGTCCAACGGGCGGAGAAGGATTCGCCGCGCCTGCGGGAATCTGCAATTTAATCTGTCCGGTGACTTTTTTAGCCATTTGGGCCGTACTTTCCGGGTGATCGCCGCGCCGTTATCCGCCAGCGCGGATACGTGCGCCATCCATGCGACCGCCTATGACTTCTCCACCTGCACGAAATCGAGCTCGACCGGCGTCGCCCGGCCGAAAATCGAAATCAGCACGCGCACCTTACCCTTTTCGGGCTTGACCTCTTCGACCGTGCCGTTGAAATCCTGAAACGGGCCGTCGATTACCTTGACCGCCTCGCCCACCTCGAACTGCACCTTGGGCTTGGGCCGCAGCGCGCCCTCTTCCATCTGTTGCCGGATCGCGACGACGTCCGACTCCGGCACTTCCGGCGGCATCGTCGAATGCCCGACGAACCCGGTCACTTTCGGCGTGTTTTTCACCACGTGCCAGGTCTCGTCGTCCAGCTCCATGTTGACGAAGATATAGCCGGGGAAAAACTTGCGATTGGAAACCTTGCGCTGGCCGCCTTTGCCCAGTTCCTGCACGCGTTCGACCGGCACCACGATATCGCCGAACTTCTCGCCGAGCGCCCGCGTCTCTTCGTTGAGCTTGAGCGCGCGCACCCGTTCCTCGAGCGCGGTTTTGGCGCGCTGTTCGAAGCCCGAATAGGTATGCACGACATACCATCGCTTTTTCGGCTCGGGCCGGAATTCAACCGATGCTTGCTCGGCCATTGGCGGCTTTTTCTTTCGCCAGAACGCTCCGGCATCGTCGCCGGACGCGTTCCAAGGCGTAATTTCGCTCAGCTAATCAATTGATGGACGACTCGGGTCGCGCCCATATCGACCAGTCCCAGCCACAGCGCCATCACCAGGGTCAGGATGACGACCACCAGCGTCGCCTGCATCGTCTCCTTGGGCGTTGGGAAGTGGACTTTCGCAAGCTCTTTCCAAGCTTCTTTTACAAAATTCGTGCCCTGATCGAGGTAACTTTTCAGACTATCCATTTTATGCAGTCATTACAAGTCCTTCGCGCTTCGCCGTAACTTTGGCGCGGCTCTCTGCGTCGATCGCAGGCGCATGAATGGCGGGCCAGCCAGGGCTCGAACCTGGAACCTGCGGATTTGGAGTCCGCCGCTCTGCCAATTAGAGCTACTGACCCTTCGCCTCGCTATAGTTCGAACGCGGCGTCGCTGCGATGCGTCGCCCGGGCGCGTTTAGACCTTGGCCTCCTTGTGCACGGTATGGCTGCGGCAGGATGGGCAAAACTTCTTGATGGCGAACTTCTCGGTCTGGCGCTTTTTATTCTTGCTGGTCGTGTAGTTGCGCCGTTTACAGCCGTCGCACGCCATCGCAATCAAGTCTCTCATATTTCTTTGTCCTCAAGCGCCGCGTACTTGCCCTTCGGCGCGAGAAATTTTGCAAGCCCACGACGGGAATCGAACCCGTGACCTCTTCCTTACCAAGGAAGTGCTCTACCGACTGAGCTACATGGGCGATTCAAGACTGTTTCAGCCTCATATCCGGCATACGGGCCGGGGTTTTGATGGAGCGGGAAACGGGATTCGAACCCGCGACCCCGAGCTTGGAAGGCTCGCGCTCTACCAACTGAGCTATTCCCGCTCTCCCATTAGCGCCATAAAATTTGGTGGAGAGGGGAGGATTCGAACCTCCGAAGGCATAAGCCGGCAGATTTACAGTCTGCTCCCTTTGGCCACTCGGGAACCTCTCCGCACAACCCTCCCATCGGGCCAAGCCGATGGCGAGAATCGAACTCGCAACCTACTGATTACAAGTCAGTTGCTCTACCTTTGAGCTACATCGGCGTCGAGCTTGGAAACTTCCTTATTATGCCGCACTCCGCGCCAAGTCAATAATACCGCCATTTGTCGCGCAATCAATTGCGCAATCGCGAGTTTCAAACGTTGTCTCAGGGCGATCGTGAACCAGCCGGCTTGGCGCTTGGACGCGAGGCGCCGGCCTGTCGATATCGGCGGACGAAACGTGGCAGGAACGCCACCGCGGCGAGCAACGCCAGCGCAATTATTCCGACCTTAATCGCGCCGGCTTCTCCCGCCGCGACGGTCCGGCCAGCATAGCCAAGATAGGTGTATGCGATCACGCCCGGAACCATAAAAACGACCGACGCCAGGACGAATTCAACCAGTCTGATCCGTGTCAGGCCGAAGGCGTAATTGACCAGATTAAATGGAAACAGCGGGACCAGCCTGACAAAAGCGACAAAGCGCCAGCCCTCTTCCTCGACCCCGCCAATAACCGCCGCAAGCCGTCCGCCGCCACGCCGCGCGACCCAATCTCCCGCGACGTACCGTGCGATCAAGAACGCGCCCGTGGCACCCAGCGTCGCTCCGCTCAGGTTCCAGATGGCGCCGAACACCGGCCCGAAGATCGCTCCGCCCGCCAGCGTCAGGATCGAGCCGGGCACGAAGGCGACCGTCGCGACCGCATAGATCGCGATAAACACGATCGGCCCGAAATACCCGAAGCGTTTTAACGCGCTCTGGATAGCCGTGGCTTGAAACAGCTCGCGATTACGCGCCAGCATCACGACCGCCGCGACGATTATCGCAACCGCCGCGATCTTGATGTACAACTGGCGCCGCGCGGCGCCCGAAGCGGTCATTCGCCGTCCCCGCGCGTGATCGCGTAGCCGCCCGTCGACCCGCGCAGCGGCTGCGTCAGCATCCGGTCGAGCCGCAGCTCGCCGGCCTCGCGAAACTGTTCGATGCCGATCGTCAGCCGCTCATGCCCCGCCGCCGGTTGCGCCTTGTAGGTGCCGAGCATCCAGTCCCACCATGGCAGGTTGAAGCCGAAATTGCTGTTGGTCTCATCGATCGCGATCGAATGATGCACGCGATGCATGTCCGGCGTCACGATGAAGATCCGCAGGATCGAATCGGCGCGCGCGGGCAGGCGTAGATTGGCGTGGTTGAACATCGAGGTCGCGTTGAGCAACGCCTCGAAGACGACCACGCTCGCGGCCGATGCGCCGAGCGCGGCGATTACGCCCAGCTTGTACGCCATCGAGAGCACGATTTCCGCCGGATGGAACCGCACGCCCGTGGTGACGTCGAAGTCGAGGTCGGCATGATGCATCCGATGAATCCGCCAGAGCGCCGGCGCCGCATGGAACATCACATGTTGAAGGTAGATCGCAAAGTCGAGCAGCGTCACCGCTGCGACGATTTTGAGCGCCGCCGACAGATGCAGATTATTCAACAGGCCCCAGCCCCTGCGCTCGCCTTCGAGCGCGAAGGCGGCGGCGGTGAATGGAAAAATCGCGCGCACAACCAGGGTGTTGAGCGCGACCACGCCCAAATTGTTGGGCCATCGCACGCGCCGCGCGAAGGCGCGCGCGCGGCGCGGCGCGCGCGACTCCCAGAGCGCGACCGTCGCGAGCACGGCGCCGAAAGCGATCAGCCGAAGCGCGGCTTCATGCTCGATCATCGCAGAAAAAATTCCGCCGCCCTGAACCGGAGAATCGTCTGACTCCTCGCCGCAAGCATATCATCCCGCGCGCGCCGCACGGACGAAATTCGCGCAAGCGGCGCCGCGCCGGCGCGAATTGACCAGATCGGCGCGCTTGCCCATAATCGCGATATTTTCGCGTTTCCGGCGCTTGCGACGCGCCGCAAGATAGCGCGGCACTCCCGATGCGATGTCCACAATGCGGATTCGATGCTGCGGCTGGCGCGGCCTTCTGCGCACGCTGCGGCGCGCGCATCTTCACGCCCAAGCCGGAAGACCGGCGCGAGTACGCGCTGACCCGGATTCTGCCCTCGTGGTGGCATTTCGCCGGGCCGATCGCGTTCGCCGCGATTATCCTGATCCTTGCCTTGGGCGCGGCGGTCGCGCCCAAGGGCGACGCGCGGATCGGCGTCGTCGGCCTTGCGCTGGCCGGACTGCTGATCGCGCGCGTCAGCCTGCTGCGCCGCAATACGAGTTGGAGCCTGACTTCGGACCGGGTAATCGAGCGGCACGGCTTTATCGCGACGCGGCGGCGCGAGATGGAGCTTGCCGACGTGCGCTCGATCGAAGTCGAACGCAGCGCGATGCAGCGGATGCTGGGACTCGGCGACGTCAAAGTCGCGTCGGCGGCGAGCGGCGATTTCATGATCAAGATGTTCGATATTCCGGATCCCGAACGGATGGCGGAAATTCTGCGCAAGGCGCGGCTCAAGCGGCTGGCGTGACGCGCACAGGGGCGAGGGAGGCGCTACGGTGGCTGGGCGGGCGAATCTCAGATACGAGCGGCAGTTGTGGAAACAGGGCCTCGCCGCCGTCGCCGGCGTCGATGAGGCCGGGGTCGGGCCGATGGCCGGGCCGGTGGTCGCGGCCGCCGTCATTTTCCCGCCCGAAACGTTTATCAAGGGCGTGCACGACTCCAAGCAGCTCACGCCCGAAAAACGCGCCGAGCTGTTTCCGCTGATCCACGAACGCGCCGCGGCGGTCGGCGTGGGCGTCGCGGCGGTCAACGAAGTCGATGAACTCAACGTTTACTGGGCGGCGATGCTGGCTTGCGAGCGCGCCATCCTGGAACTCGGCCGCACGCCCGACCACGTGCTGATGGACGGCCGCACGATTCCCGGACTCAAGCTGCCGCAGACGAAAATTGTCGGCGGCGACCGCAAAAGTTTCTGTATCGCCGCGGCGTCGATAATCGCCAAGGTCACGCGCGATCGAATCATGACCGCGTATGACGCCGAATATCCCGGCTACGGTTTCGCCAGCCATAAGGGCTACTGCACGGCGGACCACTTCGACGCGCTCGCGCGGCTTGGCCCTTCGCCGATCCATCGCCGCTCGTTCGCGCCGGTGATGCGCGCCGCCCAACGCGAGCTGTTCGCCGGCAGATAGCGCGCGGCGCGCACGCCGGACCGCCTTTCCGCTCCACATCGCCGCCAACGCCAGCGCGCGATTCGATTCGCGCGCAACGCCAGCACGCATCGCCTGTGGAAACGGATCCGATCCGGCGCTTACCCTATCGCCAATGATGCGATAGTGGTTTACTGAGAGCCTGGACGCGGTCGGCATGGAGGGTTTTTTGATGGCCCTGGAACGTGAAAAACATATCGCCGAACGAGCCTTGCTGACGATGACCGAGACGCAGTTGCTCGATCTCTATCGCCGCATGGTTCTGATCCGGCGCTTCGAGGACAAAGTCGCGGAGATGTACAGCCGCGGCAAGATCACCGGCTTTTGCCATCTGTATGCGGGCGAGGAAGCGGTCGCGGTCGGCGCGATCAGCGCGCTTTACGACAAGGACTATGTGGTCTCGACCTATCGCGAGCACGGCCATTGCCTCGCCAAGGGCTCGTCGCCGCGCGCGGTGATGGCGGAACTGTTCGGCAAGGCGACCGGCCTTTCGCGCGGACACGGCGGCTCGATGCATCTGTTTGACGGCGAGCTGCGCTTCATGGGCGGCTACGCGATCGTCGGCGGCGGCCTGCCGCTCGCGGCGGGCCTTGGGCTCGCGGTGCGTTACAAAGAGGAGCCGGAGGTGGTCTGCTGTTTCTTTGGCGACGGCGCGCTGCCGCAGGGCGCGTTTCACGAAGCGCTCAATATGGCGTCGCTGTGGAAGCTGCCGGTGGTCTTCATCTGCGAGAACAATTTCTACGGGATGGGCACGCTGGTGCAGAACGCGATCTGCCAGGAGGAGCTTTACAAGTTCGCCGAACCCTACAAGATGCCCGGCGTGCGCGTGGACGGGATGGACGTGCTGGCGGTTCACGCGGCCACGCTGGAAGCGGCGGCGCGCGCCCGCGAGGGCGAGGGGCCGTCGCTGATCGAGGCGACGACCTACCGTTTCCGCGGCCATTCGATGTCCGATCCGGCCGAATACCGCTCCAAGCGCGAAGAGCGAATCTGGCAGGAACGCGACCCGATCAAGCATCTGCGGCGCAAGCTGATTCAGGACGGACGCGCCAACGACGCGCGGCTGGCGGCGATCGAGAACGAGGTCGCGGCGGTGATCGACGACGCGGTCAAGTTCGCCGAGGAAAGCCCCGAGCCGGCGCTCGACACGCTGGGCAAGTACGTTTATATCGACGCGGACGGAGCGGAGTAATGGCGCAAATCACTTACCGGGAAGCGCTTAACCAGGCGCTGCGCGAAGAGCTGGACCGCGACGAGCGCGTCTTTATCATGGGCGAGGAGGTCGGTTATTTCGGCGGCGCTTTCAAGGTCACCGACGGCCTGCTGGCGGTGTACGGCGAAAAGCGCGTGCGCGACACGCCGATCGCCGAATTGACGATCGTCGGCGCGGGCGTGGGCGCGGCGATGGGCGGACTCAAGCCGATCGTCGAGCTGATGACGATCAACTTCGGCCTGCTGGCGATGGACCAGATTATCAATCACGCCGCGAAGATCCATTACATGTTCGGCGGGCGCGCCAAGGTGCCGCTGGTGATTCGCGCGCCCCAGGGCGCCGGCCATCAGTTGGGCGCGCAGCACAGCCAGAGCCTCGAAGCCTACTTCCTGCATTGTCCGGGCCTGCTGGTGGCGATTCCGGCCACGCCGGCGGACGCCAAGGGCCTGCTCAAGAGCTGCATACGGCAGGACAATCCGGTGATTTTTCTCGAGCATGAATCGCTCTACGGCGTCAAAGGCGACGTTCCCGAGGGCGAATATCTGACGCCGCTCGGAAAGGCCAACGTGCTGCGCGAAGGCAAGGACATCACGATCGTTTCCTACTCGAAATGCGTGTACGACGCGGTCGCCGCCGCCGAGGCGCTGGAGAACGAGGGCGTGGACGCCGAAGTGATCGATTTGCGGACGCTGAATCCGCTCGATACGGCGACGGTCGTCGAATCGGTGCGCAAGACCGGCAAGGCGATGGTGGTTTACGAGGGCTGGCGCACGGGCGGCGCGGGCGCCGAGATCGCGGCGCAGATTTACGAGGCGGCGTTCGACCATCTGGACGCGCCGGTCGAGCGCGTGGCGACGCTCGACACGCCGATTCCCTATAACGCGCGGCTGGAGAAGGCGGCCCTGCCGGGCGCGGCCGATATCGTCAAAGTCGCGGAGCGGATGGTCTAGCGGCGCGCCGCCGATCAGTCACGCGGCGCCGCCGGAATCGTGAGTGACGGCCGGCGGCGGCGGTTGGGAAAGCGCGTGAAGCCGTCGAATCGCCAAATAACCGAGCACCATCGTGCGCCAGAACCATCGGCGCCGGTCCATCCCGGTGCGCGCGGTGAGGCCGAGGCAATAAATCGCCTCGGCGCCGTGAATCACGAGCGTGATCTCGAACAGCGCGCGCGCAATGGAGCCTATCGGCGTGCGCGCGAACGGCGGCACGATCGCGAAAAAGCCCAGCGCCATCCAGTAGGCGCCCGCTTTGAACCAATCGGACTCGGCAATCTCGTTCATCGCGCTCCCGTCCGCGCGGCAATCAGATGCGGCGCCGGTCCAAGCTTGTCGGT
>Ga0070737_10006158_pt1 | contig 11117 bp, 8 predicted proteins | sample Coa_R1_10_FD_66438 | JGI IMG/M metagenome (GOLD analysis project Ga0070737, IMG submission 66438) | Surface soil microbial communities from Centralia Pennsylvania, which are recovering from an underground coalmine fire - Coalmine... | ecosystem: Environmental > Terrestrial > Soil > Unclassified ...
GCGCCTCCATGACCCGGCCGCTGCGCCCGATCCGCATGGCGGCGTGGCGGCGGTCCATCCGGCGCAGCAGCGGGTGGCCCGGGCTGAACCCGCCCCGCTCGTCGCCGGCGCCCAGCATGGCCGGGATGGTTTCCAGGATCCAGGCCGCGCCCGGTCCCCACGCCGCCGCCGAGACCAGGACGCCCGGCACCGCACCGTCGGCCCGCGCCCGCCGCACCCGCAGGGTGGCGGGACCGTCCGGGGTCAGCGAGGTGCGCCAGACGGCGCCGGACTCGTCGACGCGGAACGCGGGGTCGCCCCGGCCACGGCGATGCACGGACAGCGTGAGCCGGACGTCGACGGGGAAGGGCGCGCGCCAGTCGCGGACCAGCGGCTCCCCCGGCCCGGGCATGTCAGGCGTCGGAGGAGAACCTGATGGAGGTGGGGCCGATCCGGACACCGGGCCAGACCCGCACCCCGCGGGCGAGTTCGTTGCCGCGGCCGACGACCGCGCCGTCGCCGACGACCGCGCCGTCCACCACCGCGCCCGCGGCGATCTCCACGTCGGTCCCGATGATGCTGTCCCGCACCACCGCGCCGGGACCGACCCGGACGCCGTCGAACAGGACGCTGCCCGCGACGACCGCGCCCGCGCCGACGTCGGACCGCGTGCCGACCACCGTGCCGCCGGACACCTGCGCCCCGTCGGCCACGGACGCGCCGGCCAGCACCAGGTGTTCGCCGCACGGGCCGGGCAGCGCCGTCGAGGCCAGCCTGCCGAGCACGAGGTCGCAGGAGCCCCGCACGAAGGCGGCCGGGGTGCCCAGGTCGAGCCAGTAGGCCGACTCGGCGTAGCCCATCACGACCTGGCCGGCGTCGATCAGCCCCGGGAACGTCTCGCGCTCGACCGAGACCGGTCGGCCGGCCGGGATCTGGTCGATGACCCGGCGGGTGAACACGTAGCAGCCGGCGTTGATCCGGTTGGTCACCGGGTCCGGCATCTTCTCCAGGAACGCGGTCACCCGGCCGGCCGCGTCCGTGGGCACGCAGCCGAACCTGGCCGGGTCGGGCACCTCGACCAGGTGCAGGGTGACGGCGGCCTCGGCCTTGCGGTGCACGTCGAGCTGGGCGCCGATGTCGTGGCCGGACAGGATGTCCCCGTTGAGGATGACCACCGGGTCGTCGGGGCCGCCGTGCAGGCTGGCGGCCGCGTTGCGGATGCCGCCCGCCGTGCCCAGCGGGGTCTCCTCGTAGACGTAGTCGATCGACAGACCGAACTCCGCGCCGTCGCCGAAGCACTCCCGGAACATCTCGGCGCGGTAGGAGGTGGCCAGCACGACGTGGGTGACGCCGGCCGCGGCGGCCCGGGCGAACTGATGGCAGAGGAAGGGCACGCCCGCGGTGGGCAGCAGCGGCTTCGGCGCGGAGAGGGTCAGCGGACGGAGCCTGGTGCCCTGGCCACCGACCAGGAGGATCGCCTCAAGCGGTTCACGCGGCATGGGTTCTTATCGCCTCAATGGTCTCGTGGGACGCGTTCAGGGCGCCGAGGCTACACCGCGCTCTGCCGGTCCGCATCGTTTTCGGCGGCGCGCCGGTAGCAGGCCAGATGCGCCTCGGCCGAGACGGCCCAGCTGAACTCCTGCGACCGGGCGTGACCGGCCACGCCCAGCGCCTCACGGCCGGCCGGATCCGCCAGCAGCGACCGGAGCGCCGCCTCGATGCTCTCGGCGTCCGGTTCGGTGTAGGCGACGGCATCCCCGCCCACCTCGGGCAGGGACGTGCGGTGCGTGGTGAGCACGGGCGCACCGCAGGCCATGGCCTCCAGCACCGGCAGCCCGAAGCCCTCACCCCGGCTGGGGAACGCCACCACGAGCGCGCCGCCCAGGAACCCGGGAAGCTGGGAGAACGGCAGGTAGCCGGGACGCACCAGCCGGAGGTGCGAGGGCACGGACGCGACGACCTGGTCCACCTCGTCGCTCCAGCCGCCCCCGCCGGCCAGCACCAGCGCGGGCGGGTCGTCCAGGTCGGCCACGGCGCCGGCCCAGCCCTTGATCAGGGCGGCCACGTTCTTCCGCGAGTCGAGCGCGCCCAGGAACGCCATGTACGGCTTGCCGTGCAGGCCGAGCCGGTCCGACACCTGGCTGACCTGCTGCGGATCGGGCCGGTGGAACAGCGAATGGTCGACACCGTGGTAGGCCACGTCGATCCGGGTCGGGTCGGCACCGAGCACCCGGACCAGTTCGTCCCTGGTCGCCTTGGACGGCACGATCAGCCGGGTGGCCCGGCGCACCGCGGTGCGGATGGCCGACTTGAAGAACACCGACGTCACCGCGGAGTGCAGTTCCGGCTCGGTGAAGAAGGTGAGGTCGTGGATGGTGACGACCATGGGCCGGCCGGGCCGCAGCGGCATCGAGTAGTGCGGCCCGTGGATGACGTCGGCGTTGACCTGCTGGGCCACGACCGGCAGCCCCGACTGCTCCCAGGCCAGGCGGGCGGCGCGATGCGTGATCGTCGGCGGCGCGGTCACGACCTCGGCATGCGGGGTCAGCCTGCGATAGCGCTCCTCGTCGGCACGCTGGCAGACGACGGCGAGGTCGGCTCCTGCCGCGTCCAGCGCGGCGAGCAGCCCGTCGACGTACCGGCCGAGCGCTCCGCGGTCGGCCGGCACCTCCGTCGCGTCAATAAGCACACGAGGCGCCACTGCCGAATTTGCTCCTCTCCATCCGGCTGCGGGCACACAGCGTCAGATGCACCGTTCCTGCTCTTCGCACGACCCGCGGTAGCTGCTGCCACGGTCCGCCCCCGGCCGCTCGCACGGGCCCGGAAGACCCGTGTTCGCTGACCCGTTTTGTGTAACGCTCACATCGACGTCAGCAACGCTATGGATGTCCCGTCAGCACTGAAGCCTACGCCCTCGACGTGACCGGACACAGCGTCCGCGCTCATGTCGCCCGCCGCGCCCGGACCAGCACGATCGCGCCCCGGTCCGCCCGGTGCCGGCGGTCGGCCGCCGCGACCAGCGGAGCGAGCGGGGCCGCCGCGTTGAAGCCGGCCCGGCCGCCGCGGGCGGAAAGCGTCAGGTACAGCCGCTCGGACCATCGGGCGCGGAACTGGTAGGCATGCTCCTCCACGTCCAGGCCACGCTCCCGGAGCAGCGCGGTGAGCTGGCCGTGCGTGTAGGTGCGCTGGACGTGGTACCGCTCGCAGTGCGCCTTGTACAGGTGCGGCCAGTCCCCGGCCCGGGTCAGGGCGTCGGCCGACATGACCAGTTCGCCGCCTGGCCGGAGCACCCTGGCCATCTCGCTGAGCGCGCGTGCGCCGTCGTCGAAGTGCTCGATCGCGCAGATCGACATCACCCGGTCGAAGCTGCCGTCCGGGAACGGCAGCCGCAGCGCGTCGCCGAGGACCAGGGCGGGCGCCCCGGCCAGCCGGCTGCCCCGCCGCAGCTTGTGCCCGGCGATGTCGATCGCGACGGCCCGGGCGCCGCGCCGCCGGGCCTGCCCGGCCCAGTACCCGTCGCCTCCGGCCACGTCGAGGACGCGGAGCCCGGTCAGGTCCGGTCCCAGCCAGCGCAGCAACGTGCCCGCCTCGCGCCAGCGGCACACGTGGACCTGGTGGCCGGCGAACGCGACCGCACCCGAAACCCTCATGACCGTCAAGAGTAAGCCAGCCCCGGCCCTACGTGCCGGCGGTCCGCCGGGCGGCGTCGAGGGCTTTTTTCATGGCGGTCAGGTCGCGGCCGTAGGCGGTGAAGTCGCTGTCGGCCAGGGCGGCCTGTGCGGCCGTGTACCACCGCTCGGCCCGGGCGATGTCGGAACGCACGGCGGCGCTCGTCCCGCCGGTCCCCGTCGCGGCCGCCCCGCCCTCCGGGGCCTTCGCGGTGCCGCCGCCCCTGTGTGGCTGGACCGCGCCGGCCAGGCCGGCGAACACCTGGTCCAGGGCGTCCCGCGCGGTCCTGCCGTAGCCGACGCTGCCGCCGTAGGAGGCCAGCACCCCCTGCATCGTCGGATAGGAGCCGCTGTCGCCCTGGGCGTCCGCCACGTACACCGGCTCCACGTAGAGGAACCCGGCGCCCACCGGCAGCGCGATGAGGTCGCCGAGGATCACCCTGGAGCCGCCCCGGCGCAGCAGCGTCAGTTCCGCGGCGGCGCCCGGGTCCGACTCGAACGTGTTCTGCACCTGCTGGGGCCCTGGCGCGGCGGCGTCCTGCTCCAGGCTGAGCAGGCGGATCGTGCCGTAGTCCGGGCTGTCCGGGTCGCTGTCCACGGCCATGTAGCCGGCCATGTCCGGCCGCCCCTGCTGGGTGAACGAGGTGGTCAGCGAGAATTCGGGCCGCCGATAGCCGGGCATGGTCATGGTCAGGTAGGCGGGCGGCTGCGGGTCGACGTCCGGCTCGGTGGCGGTCGGGTCGCCGGGCACGGCCCAGGAGTCCTGCCCGCCGTAGAACGCGGTCGCGCTTCGCACGTGGTAGCTGGCCAGCGCCTCGCGCTGCACGTCGAAGAGGTCCTGCGGGTACCGCAGATGCGCCAGCAGGCCGGCCGGGATCGCCGAGCGCGGCCTGATCAGCCCGGGAAACGCCTTCATCCAGGTCCGCAGCAGCGGGTCGGCCGCGTCCCACTGATAGAGCGTGACCCGCCCGGTGTAGGCGTTGACCACGGCCTTGACCGAGTCGCGGATGTAGTTGATCTGGCCGGAGCCCGGGCCGCGCGGGCCCGGGCTGCCGTCCGACGCCTCGGTGGCGTCGTACCGGGCCGAGTACGGGTAGTCGTCCGTGGTGGTGTAGCCGTCGGCCACCCACAGGATCTGGCCGTCCGCGACCACGGGATAGACGTCGCCGTCCAGCGTCAGGAACGGCGCCACCTTGGCCACCCTGGCCAGCGGGTCCCGCACGTACAGCAGCCGGGAGTCCCGGTTGACCGCGCTGGAGAGCAGGATGTTCGGGTCGGCGAACTTGATCGCGTACAGCAGCCGGGTCGCCATCGAGCCGATCGGGACGCCCCCGCCGCCGGAGTAGGTCGTGTTCCGCTGCTGGGCGGCGTTGAGGGTGGGGTAGTCGAACTCCATCGGCGTGCTGCCGCGCGGGGCCCCGGCGATCGCGTAGGTGTCCTGCCGCGGCCCGAAGTAGACCCTGGGCTGGTACTGGCCGAGCACCCCGGCCGGCGGGATGTTGCCCTCCGCGAACGAGGGGTCCCCGTCGGCCTGCGCCGATCCCGCGGGCGCGGCGACCACGCCGAAGCCGTGCGTGTACACCAGGTGGGTGTTGACCCAGCTGGCCCGGCCCGCGGGCGGGCCGGCCATGTCGCGCACGCCGACCACCATGTCCTCCGGCGTGGACCCGCCGCCCGGCACGCGGTACCGGTCGACGTCGAGCGCGCCGGCGAACCGGTAGAAGCTCTTCACCTGCTGAAGCTGCTGGAACGTGCGGGACACCACGTCCGGGTCCATCAGCCGCAGGTCCGGCAGCGCCGCCACCTCGGCTTCCAGCCGCCGGCCGGACCCGCCCGGCCCGGACGTGCCGGTCGCGGCGACCGGGTAGGTGCTCACCGTGGCCCCGCCGATGCCGTAGGCGGCTCTCGTCCCGTCGATCTCCCGCTGGATGTAGCGGGACTCCTTGGCCAATTCGTTCGGCTTGACCACGAACTGCTCGATGACGGCCGGATAGACGCCGCCGATCAGGATCGCGGACAGCACCAGCAGGCAGAACCCGACCGCGGGCAGCATCACGTTGCGCCGGGCCGCCCCGGCGAAGAAGAGCAGCGCGCAGAGCACGGCGATGGCGGCGAGCACGGTCTTGGCCGGCAGGATCGCGTTGACGTCCGCGTACGAGGCGCCGGTGGCCACCACCGAGTGCGAGTCGAGGTCGATGCCGTACCGGTCAAGCCAGTAGGACGCGGCTTTGAGCAGGACGAACAGGCCGAACAGCACGAACAGGTGGACCCGGGCCGCCGCCGTGGCCTGCGAGTCACCCGGCCGGAACCGCAGGCCGCCGTAGAGGTAGTGCACGGCGGCCGCGGCGAACAGCGCCAGCAGGACCGCGGCGAACAGGAAGCCGAGCAGGAGGCGCAGGAACGGGTAGACATACACGAAGAACGAGATGTCGAGGTGGAACTGGGGGTCGCGGACGCCGAACGAGGTCCGGTTGGCGAACTGGAGCCAGGTCCGCCACGACGACGCGCCCGCCAGCCCGCCGACGACGCCGATCACGGCCAGCACGGCGGTGAGCAGCCGCCCCCAGTTCGGGTCCACGGCGTACCGGTACCGCTCCAGGCCGGGCCCGGCCAGGGCGTCCCGGGGACGCAGACGGCGGGCCAGCGCGGCGTTCAGCCCGGTGGTCAGGGCCAGGAACGCGCCGGCGATGCCGAACATCGCCCACCGGACCCCGTAGGTCACGGCGAAGACGCCGGAGTGCCCGATCGCGGCGAACCACAGGTAGTCCGTGCTGGCCCCGGTGACGATCACGACCACGACCGCGAAGGCGGCGATCCCGGCGAGCACGGCCGCCAGCGGCCGCCACAGCCAGGGCAGCGGCAGCGCCGCCCGGGCCCGGCCGTCCGGGAGGTCGGCCGATCCCCGAGATCGGAAGTTCACGCCCTCTCCCTCGCGAGTGTCCAGCGCACGAACGGCAGCACGCCCCGGGGGGAAACTTACCCGCCGTCCCGTTGGTTCCCGCGACCCACCGGATCCCCGCGTCCCCGCGGGCCTGGCGCGCCGGTCAGCAGGAGGGAACGGGCTTGCCCGCCTTGAGGGCCTCCAGGTCGGAGACGGCGCCGGACAGCGTGCTCACCTTGACGATCTTGAGACCGGCCGGCACGGCGCCGCGGGTGTCGGAGCAGTTGGCCGCGGGGGTCAGGAAGACGGTCGCGCCGGCGTCCCGGGCGCCGACCATCTTCTGCTGGATGCCGCCGATCGGGGAGACCGTCCCGTTGGGGGAGATCTCGCCGGTGCCGGCGATGAACCTGCCGCCGGTCAGGTTCATCGGCGTCAGCCTGTCGATGACCCCGAGCGCGAACATCATCCCCGCGCTGGGGCCGCCGATGTCCCCGATGCTGATGTTCACCTTGAACGGGAACCGGTACTGCGGCTGGACCAGGATGCCGACCACGGGCCTGCCGCTGACCTGCTTGGTCCCCACCTGGACCCGCCGGGTGGTGCCGCCGCGCACGATCGTCAGGTGCAGCATGCCCTGCGCGGCGTGGCTCTTGATCAGCGAGGTGAGCTGGCTGGCGCTGGTGACCTTCTGGCCGTCGAGCGCGGTGATGACGTCACCGGCCTTGAGCACCCCGTCGGCCGGCATGCCCTTCTCGGTGCCCGCCACCGCGACCACCGACGTGTAACCGATCCCGAGCTGGTGCAGGGCGGCCGCGGTCGCGTCCTGCTGCGAGCCGGTCATCTCGACCTGGTCCTGCTGCTGGACCTGCTGCTGTGACTGGCCCGGCGCGAAGATCTCGCTCTCGGGCACCACCGCCTCGGTCCTGTCCAGCCAGGCCCGCAGCGCCGTGAACACGTTGAACTCGTTCCCGGGACCGCCCTGGTAGGTGACGGTGACCATGTTGAGGTGCCCGCTGGACGGATAGACGCGGTGCCCGCTGATCGTGATCAGCGGCTTGCCGCCCGAGTCCTTGCCGAGCGTGTTCAGGGTGGGGCCGGGGCCCAGGATCACGTACGGCACCGGCAGCAGCATCGCGGCAACCAGGGCGACGATGACCGCTCCACCCGAGATGAACAGCGTCAGCGAACGGCGAGGCATGACCGGAAGACTACGCGCACCCGACCCATTCGCTGCCGCCGTCGTCGAAGCGCTGGTGCTTCCAGATCGGCACCGTGGCCTTCAGCTCGTCGATCAGGGCCCGGCAGGCATCGAACGCCTCGCCGCGATGTGCGCACGAGGCCGCCACCACCACCGCGAGGTCGCCGATCTTGAGGTCGCCCACGCGGTGCACGGCGGCGATCCCGCGCACCGGGTACTTCTCCGCGATGGTCTCCGCGACCCGGCGGAGTTCGGCCTCGGCGGACGGGTGAGCGCTGTAGGTCAGGCCGGTGACCGCGCGGCCGTGGTCGTGGTCGCGGACCGCCCCCGCGAACAGCGCGATGCCGCCCGCCCCGTCGGCCATGACGGCGGTCTGCACCTCATCGACTGACAGCGGGGCCTCGCGCAGTGCGATCAGGCGTACGGTGCTCACCCGCACAACGTTACCTTTCCGGCCGTGGATACGCGCCCGGCGGGCGGGGCCCGGGTGCGGGAAAGTTAATGATGAAAGGGCTTTTGAACTGCCCGGCGATCACGTGCCGGTCTTGCGGCGGCGGCGGGCCATGCGGACGATCGCCGCGGTGCCGATGACCGCACCCGCCGCGCCCGCCGCCCCGGCCGCGGTGATCGTGGCCTCCTTGCGGGTGATCCGGCGGCCGGCCACCGCGTGGTGACCGACGCGGCCATCCAGCAGCGTGCGCAGGGCCTCCTTGTTGTCGTACCGGGGCTGCCAGCCGATGGCCCGGAGCGTCGCGCAGTCGACCACCCAGGGGTAGACCACGTACCGGAGGTCGGTGGCCGGCGCCGGGGTCACGCCGACCCGGTGCAGCCGCTGCGCCGTGCCGAACGTGAGCGCGGCCGGCAGTTCGATCCCGCGCAAGCCACTGAGCTGTACCACCTCGTCCTGCTCCAGCCAGCCGTCGCAGCCCACCGCGAACTCGCCGGTGACCTCGCCGGTCGCGGCGAGTTCGAGCGCGGAGACCAGGTCGTCCACGTGGCAGAACTGCCAGCGGGGCGCGGAGCCCTTCACCGTCAGCAGCCGGGGCGCCTCGAAGTGCCTGGTCACGATCGTGTCGATCTCGTCGCCGACGAGGGCGGCGGGCCGGACGACGGTGAGCTCCATGCCGGGGTGCGTCCGCGGCGAGCGGCGGGCGAGTTCCTCGATCTCCAGCAGGTCGCCGGCCACGCTGCTGTCCGCGTCGGCCGCGAGCGAGGTGTTCTCCGGCAGCGGGACCGGGTTGTCGGCCCGGGCGCCGTACACCATGGCGCTGGTCACCAGCACGACCCGGCCGACCCGGCCCGCCGCCGCCGCGGTGAGCACGGTCTGCGCGCCGCGGACGTTGAACGCGCGCCGGGCCCGGTAGTCGGAGTCCGGCGCCAGGTCGAGGTCGGTGTGCACCACCACGTCCACCCCGGCCAGCCGGCCGGCCAGCGCGGGGTCGCGCACGTCCGCCACCCGCCAGGTCACGCCGGACACGTCGCCGCGGTGGTCGTCGATCGCGACGACCTTCCTGACGTGCTTGGAGGTGGCCAGCCTGGCGATCAGCGCACGGCCGACGCCGCGAGCCGCCCCGGTGACGGCCACCACCGGATGACGGCCGGCGGCGTCCCGCCCGACGGCGTCCCGCCCGGCCGCCCCGGCCGCCCTGGCCGCCCCGGCCGCGTCGGCACCGCCAGCGGGTTCCTGACCGCCACCCCCGCCTGGCGTGCCGTCTTCGCCCTGGGCGGCGCGTCCGGCCCGGCCTCCGCGACTGCGCCCTTGGCGAACCTGGCCTTCTGCATTTCTCAAAATGAGCTGCTCCCGAGATAACGTGACGGTCATGACCCTTCCATCCTGCCTGAGAGGACGGACAAATGGCTGACCGTCCCTTCGGCTTCGGCCTGCCGAATGACCCGGAGCGCGGGCCGGGCGACTCCGGGGGATCAAGTGGTTCCGGCGGCTCCCCCGGCGGGGGCGGCCCGGGCGGGGGCCAGCCGCCCGGTCCCGGCGGCCCTGGCGGGGGTCCCGGAGACCCGTTCGGCGGGGCCAACCCGTTCGGCGACCCGCAGCAGTTCGCCGATGCGCTGCGGCAGTTCGCCGACCTGATGTCCTGGCAGGGCGGCCCGGTCAACTGGGACCTGGCCAAGAACGTGGCCCGGCACGCGGTCGCCGCGGCCGGCGATCCCAGCGTGCTGTCCACCCAGCGGAACGAGATCACCGAGGCCCTGCGCCTGGCCGACCTCTGGCTGGAGGACGTCACCACGTTCCCGTCGGGTATCCAGACGACCGCGGCGTGGAGCCGCTCGGAATGGGTCGAGGCCACGTTCCCGGTGTGGTCCAGGCTGTGCGAGCCGATCGCGGCCACGGTCGTCGACGGCATGAGCGGCATGCTCGCGGTGGACCCGTCGCAGATGGAGGGCGTCCCCGAGGAGCTGAAGTCGGCGTTCGGGGCGTTCGGCGGCGGCCTGGGCGCGCTCGGCGGCCTCGGCGCGATGATGAAGCAGGTCGGCGGGGCCATGATCGGCGGCCAGGCCGGCGCGGCCGTCGGCGAGCTGGCCGGCGAGGTCGTCGGCTCCACCGACATCGGGCTGCCGCTGGGACCGAAGGGCACGGCGGCGCTGCTGCCGGCCGGGGTGGCGGCGTTCGGTGAGGGCCTGGGCCTGGACGCGGGTGAGGTGCGGCTGTTCCTGGCGCTGCGCGAGGCGGCGCACCACCGGCTGTTCGCGCACGTGCCCTGGCTGACCGCCCACCTGTTCGGCGCGGTCGAGGCCTACGCCCGCGGCATCAACGTGGACATGGCGCGGCTGGAAGAGGCGATGCCGCAGATCGACATGAGCAATCCGGAGGCGCTGCGGGACGCGCTGTCCGGCGGCGAGCTGTTCCGCCCGGAGAACACCGAGGAGCAGAAGGCGGCCCTGGCCCGGCTGGAGACCGCGCTGGCCCTGGTCGAGGGCTGGGTCGCCACGGTGGTCGAGGCGGCGGCGGCCGAGCGGCTGCCGCACGCCGGGGCGCTGGCCGAGGCGGTCCGGCGCCGCCGCGCGACCGGCGGCCCGGCGGAGCGGACGTTCGCGACGCTGGTGGGCCTGGAACTGCGGCCGCGCCGGCTGCGGGAGGCCGCCGCCATCTGGCGCGGGCTGACCGAGGCCAGGGGTACGGAGGGCCGCGACGCCGTGTGGGCCCACCCGGACCTGATGCCCACCGCCGAAGACCTCGACGACCCGGACGGCTTCGTCCGCGGCCGGCCCGAGCTGGACATCGCCGATCTGGACGCCACGGCGGCGGAGGGCACGAAGGAGAGCACGGCGGAGAACGCCGAGGGGCCCGGCACGCCCGAGGGGCCCGGCGACGGCGAGCCCGGCGACGAGGGGCCCGGCGGGAACGCGGGTTCGGGACCGCAGGGCTGACGCCGGT
>Ga0070737_10006159_pt1 | contig 11106 bp, 10 predicted proteins | sample Coa_R1_10_FD_66438 | JGI IMG/M metagenome (GOLD analysis project Ga0070737, IMG submission 66438) | Surface soil microbial communities from Centralia Pennsylvania, which are recovering from an underground coalmine fire - Coalmine... | ecosystem: Environmental > Terrestrial > Soil > Unclassified...
CAATCTGCTGCATGCGCGTGTGAAAATCACAGCCTATAATGATCATGTTCGGCTCCTCCTTCGGTTGAGAGTTCCTGGTCTTTCTGACAACGCCAGTTTACTCCCCCCATCGAGGAGCCGACGACCTTATGCCATCAGAGTTCCAGAAACCCGAACGAGCTACCCCGGTCGCGCCGCCCCTTTCCTACATATGCCCGCGCCCTCCATATTTTTTGGGCAAACGGGCATTGAAATTTGTATGCTTTTAATGTACAAACTGGGTGTGAGGTAGTGGCGGACTATGCTTCGGATCGATTTGGCGTCGCGCGTGCCGGTCTACGAGCAGATCGCAAACGGTCTGCGTGCCGAACTTGTATCTGGGCAGTTTAGTCCTGGCACTAAGTTACCGACGGTCCGAACGCTAGCAATCGATTTGGGGATTCACCATAACACCGTTGCGGAAGCCTACCGTCAGCTTGCGAACGAAGGCTGGCTCGAGCTCAAGCGTCATCGCGGCGCAATCGTTCGTGAGCGTCATTGGCCCCAAGCTGGACCGGATACCATGGAGCGGTTCACGCGCCCACTCCGGGAGCTAGTTGCAAAGGGGATAGCGGAAGGGCTTTCACGGAGCTCATTGGCCCGAGAGATGATCGAAATCGTGCGGAGACTCGAAGGAGGCGCGATTTGAAGAAGGTAATGGTTGACCCCGTGGTGGCGTCTTTGTTTGTCATAGCGTCGCTAGCCGCGATCAAACATTGACACCCTCGCAACAGATTTTGTCATGACGCTAAGGAGGTTAAAGCGATGATCCCCCTAATTATCGCTGTCACGGTCGGTGCAATCGGCATTCTAAACGCTGTGGTTTTCTGGTTCATGCCCCGCCTGACACGCCACGACCTCTACTTTGCGGTCACCGTGCCTCCCGGGTTTCGGGATGATCCCGAAGGCAACTCTATTCTCCGCCGCTACCGGATCGAGCTCATGCTTGTCTCCGTGCTGGCGTTCACGGCTTTCGTTGTCGGTGTCTCCTGGCTAGGTGTTGGATTCATTCCCGGCGGTTACTTCTTGCAGCTTGCGGCCTCATTTATCGCATTCTACCGGGCAAGACAGCGCGTGCTTCCCCACGCAGTCCCGCCGACTACGATCCGTGAGGCTGATCTCCATGGCAGCAATCGAATCATTCCTGGTGGCTGGGTTGTGGCGTCGGGGCCGTTCATCTTGCTTGCTGCATGCGCCGCGTACCTGTGGATTCGCGGGGAAGAAATCCCCGCGCGCTTCACCACTCACTGGGGTGCGAGCGGGCAGCTTGATCGTTGGGCTCCGCACAGTTTGGCAAGCGCCTACTTCCTGGGCACCGCTGGAATCCTGGCCGCATTCACACTCATTCTGTACGGGCTAGGCCATTGGGTGCGGTCCGTTCGTGCCGGTGGCCCTGAAGGCGCACGCGAATTGGAGTTCCGCAGGACGGTTTCGGCCATAACCCTGGTGACGGAATATTTCATCGTTTTACAATCCTCGTGGGTGGCGCTGATCCGTCGTCATCATGATTTAAAGGCGGGTCCGCATTGGAATAGTTTTGGCCTGCTTCCCTTGGTTCCTGTTCTTGTTCTGGTCGTGCTGGTCGTGCTCGCACGTCTCGGGCAAGGCGGCAGCAGGGTGTCAGATAGAAACGAGATGCCGTCAGGTATCGCGCCGGTGGGAGACCGTATCCAAGACAGTTACTGGATGCTGGGCGTTTTCTATTTCAACCGAGACGATCCGGCGGTGCTCGTTGAAAAGCGTTTCGGACTTGGATACACACTCAACTTTGCGCGCCCTGCAAGCTGGATCTTCGTGTTGCTTGTGCTGATGGGTGCGTTGGTTCCGGTTTTCATGTCCCGTCTGCATCGCTAATGGCCTCGCGGATTCCTTATGCGCGGAGCGCGGACTTTCGTTCTTAAGAAAGTCCGCGGCTTGTTGTTGAAGGAGAGGAGGAGAAGTTCCAGAAGCCCGAACTCCGCGCTTCCCCGCTCAGAGCAGGCTCTCAGCACCGAAAGACACCGATGATGACACCGGCGCACCAGTGCAGACCATCACTATACTTGGTAATTCTCAATAGTTCTTTTGGTGGCTTGGTGGTGATCTGTTTAGCGTTGTATCCGTGCAATAATTGAACGGGCGACTGAAGAGCAGAAACTATTCCAGGTGACCGCGTTCAACGCTTACGAACCTTGGCTTCGCGCCATCCGCGTGCGGAAAGTTGCTCGATCAGCGCCTGCGCTTGGCGATAATTGGCAACGGCTTTTCGAACCCATTTTTCGCGCGCTTTGGGCACACAGAGTTGATAGAGCCGGCCGCCTTTCCGCTGCACAAGATAAAGAGAGGCGTGCAACTCGCCGCGAGCGCAACGGCAGCGAGGTTTGCCGCAGGTTCGGCTGCGCAGGGCTAGCGTGCCGTGGATGAGCGGCACGGTTTTGACCAGGCGCATTAGGCACTCTCTGAGTCGCCGTTCAGAGGCCGATTGCCGGGATTGTTGAATCATCGTGCACCAGTTCTTTTCTGAGATAATCAGATTGTATCAGAAATGCGATTCAGCGAGGCGAAGTTGATTCATTGAAGCCGCTATGTTGAATGAAGCCAGAATCACTGAACTGCTTGAGCCGTTTGAAATCTCGCTAAATACTCAGCAAATGGCGCGCCTTGAGATTTACCTGCGATTGCTCATGCGCTGGAACCAAAAAATCAACCTCACGTCGATTCGGGATGAGGAAGAGTGCGTGACGCGCCATTTCGGCGAGAGTTTCTACCTCAGCCGCTACGAGAAGTGGACCGGAGAAACCAAATTGCTTGATATTGGCAGCGGCGCTGGGTTCCCGGGTTTGGCGCTTAAGCTTATCTTTCCCGAAGCGGAGGCAACGCTTTTGGAGGCGGTCGCCAAGAAGCGTGCGTTTTTGAAAGAAGTGGTGCGGGCCTGCGGAATGGGAAAGGTCAGCGTTTGCCCGGAAAGAATTGAACAGATAGCGGAGATGGAAGGGCGATACGACGCTGTAACCGCAAGGGCCGTTGGCAACGTAGCCGGGATTATCACGGGAGCGCGCAAAATCCTGAAGGAGCGTGGCAAGCTGCATCTTTGGTTGTCGGGCAGGCAAAGCAAGGAACTTTCACGAGAAGGCATTTCGTTTGAATGGGTTAGATGTGTTCATGTGCCGCTCAGCCGCGACCGGGAAATCGTAACTGGCGTTCTCATTTCACCTTCCTGTGCTTAGGTTTCACGTGAAACATCTTATTAACCACTTCTAACAGGTTGCCGAAAAGCCTTGGGAAATCCTGTCATTCCGAGCGGAGCGAGGAATCTCACTCTGAAAATAAAGGTCATGCGAGATTTCTCGTCGCCTGCGGCTCCTTAAAATGACAATCTAAGCAATTTTTTCAGCAACCTGCTAAAAGGCCTGCTCCGCCGGGCACAATTTCTTACCGCTATTTTTATCCACTGCTTGCCAAAAACCACACCGTTTTGTTAAATTGGCACTTCCTCAGAGGGAAACACGTGGGCCGTGTTATCGCTATCGCCAATCAGAAGGGTGGTGTGGGCAAGACTACCACTGCCATAAACCTGGGCGCTGCCCTGGCGAAGCAGGAAATGTGGACCCTCGTGATCGACTTTGACCCTCAAGCCAATACTACGGCTGGCATGGGTTTTCCCAGAGATGCTTCACGCCCTTCGATTTATCACGGGTTGCTGAACGACCGGCAACTTGATGAAATCACTCTGAAAACACCGACTGAGGGCCTGTTTCTGATTCCATCGGAAAAGAACCTCGTCGGAGCGACCCTGGAGTTGGCAGACCGTCCAGAACGAGAGCAGCAGCTTCGCCACAAGATCGAGGCGATTAGGTCCACATATAATTTCATCCTGCTCGATTGCCCGCCCGCCCTCGATTTGCTCACGCTGAATGCCCTGGTTGCGGCTGATTCCGTTCTCATCCCGGTTCAGTGCGAATATTTCGCTCTCGAAGGCGTTTCCGAACTCCTCGATACGCTCATCCGGGTGCGCCGGTCCCACAATCCACGGCTTGCGGTGGAAGGTATTCTGCTAACTATGTTTGATGACCGCACCAACCTTTCCCGCCAAGTCCGCGACGATTTGAAGGACTTTTTCGGCAACCAAGTTTTTGATACGATGATCCCTCGCAATGTCCGTCTCGCTGAAGCGCCGAGCTACGGCAAACCCATCTTTCTCTACGACCCAGCTTGCCGCGGAGCAGAAACTTATCTTCAACTTGCTCAAGAGGTTATAAACCATGACCAGAAAGGCTCTGGGGCGCGGCCTTAGCGCTCTTCTCGACGATACGCAAAAGCCTGCTTCAGATCTACAACAGATCCCGATAGACTCCATCGATCCAAATCCGTTCCAACCGCGGAGGGTGATCGTGGAGGAGCGGCTGAAAGAGCTGGCGGATTCTATCGTCGCGAGCGGAGTTGTGCAGCCGGTCGTCGTCCGTAAATCTGGCGACCGTTATCAACTTATAGCAGGCGAAAGACGTTGGCGAGCCGCCCGGCTCGCCAATCTCGAATCCATTCCCGCCGTCATTCGAGACCTCGCTGACCGTGAAGCTCTAGAAGTTGCTCTCACCGAAAATTTACTTCGTGAGGATCTTTCATCGATTGAAACTGCCCGTGCCTATCAGACTCTCCATGAAAAGTTTGGCCACAGCCATGAGGATATCGCCGCTCGATTAGGCCTTGACAGAAGTACCATAACGAACACGTTACGCCTTCTTAAGTTGCCGCTAAAAATTCAGGAAATGATTGAAAGTAATAAACTTAGCCAAGGTCACGCGCGCGCCGTTCTGATGTGTGCGAGCGCCGAAGCGCAGGTGAACCTGGCGGAACACATCGCCAAACATGGACTTTCTGTCCGCCAAGCGGAAAGGCTTGCGGCCACTTCTTCGGTCCCAGAGACTTCAAGTGAGAACAAGGCTTCGACCGAAGTTCCAGCCGATCCCAATATCCGCGCCGCTGTACTGGAACTCGAGCGGACACTGGGAACGCGGGTTAAAATCGCCGGAGACGGAGCCAGGGGACGAATCGAAATCAGCTATTATTCATCGCAAGATCTCAACAGGCTTTATGATTGGATTGTTCGCAAATAAGTAAGATTGTGCTTCATACGCAGTGGTGTGGGATCTAACTGATCCGAATCTGACCGGACACGGAGGCACGTATGGTATTCGGCAAAGGCGGCACGACGAAGGGTATTCCAGAACTGGTCAAACACGGAGTGATCGCTTCCCTTGAACCTGGGGTCGAAATCGAGGGCAAAATGAAATTCGGCGGCGGCACTGCGCGAATCAATTCACATTTCAAAGGTGAAATAAGTGGCGATGGCAGCCTCATTGTCGCCGAGCAAGGCGAACTTGAGGCAGATGTGGCTGTGAGGGCCATTGCCGTGACAGGAAAGGTAAAAGGCTCGATTCACGTGACAGACCGGATTGAAATTAAGGAGCGCGGAGTGATTCTCGGAGACATTTACACGCCTATTCTGATCGTCGAGCCCGGCGGCTACCTCGACGGCCAGTGCCACATGCCAGCGCAGGAGGCGGAAAACGTCAAAACGCCAGCGGAGCGCGGCAAAGAAGGGCCGGTATAACCGCTCTTTCTCGCGCCAGGAACGGCATGCCAGAACAAAGTTCTGGAGTCATGTGTTAGCCTACAACGCTAGCCAATCACTCAAGCCCCCAGCAGCGCCAGTTTGCTCTTAAGAAGAGCCTGCGAGACATCGCGATGACGGCTAAAAATCTTTCTGAAAATTTGATGGAGAAGGGGGCGAGGGGGGGCCGGCTACTGAGGGCGGCGGCCCAAGCGGCTTAGATAAGGCGGCCCGACGCGCACAAGGGCGTTTTGCATGGGAGACTCGGCCTCAGGCGTGCGATTCATGAATTCCTTGCGAACGTAATCGACAAATGCCTTCATCTCCCGCTCCATTTCTTCCATGCGCTTGCGCATGTTGAGGATGATCTCGACACCGGCCAGGTTCACTCCGAGCTCGCGGGTGAGCTTGAGGATGACTTCGAGCTGCTCTAAATCGTCGCCGGTATATAACCGGGTGTTTCCTTCGCTGCGCGAGGGCCTCAGCAGGCCTTCACGCTCGTAGAGCCGAAGCGTCTGCGGATGAAGATTGTACATCTCCGAAACAGCGCTGATCATATACCCAGCCTTGCCGCGTGTTTTTTTGCCTCGCCGTGCCATGGTCTTCGCTTCCCAGTCAAAGCTGCCGCCAGCCGGTCAGGACGCGCTCTTAGCCTTCAGCGGCTCGCGCGGATCTTCCGGATGCAATCGTGCTAGCTCGCGAAGCAGCTCCTTAGTCCGTTCGTCTGCGACGCGCGGCACCACGACTTGCACTTCAATAAACTCATCGCCGCGCAAGCGGCCTCCCTCGCCACGCAACGACGGAGCGCCTTTGCCGCGCAACCGCAACGTTTGTCCGCTTTGCGTGCCGGGCGGAATGCGGATGACGCTAGGGCCGTCGAGCGTGGGAACTTCCACCTTTGCGCCCAGCGCAGCTTCGGTGACGCTCACCGGAACTTTCACGTAGATATTGTCACCCTTGCGCTCAAACAGCGGGTGCTTTTCGACTTCCGTAATGATAAAAAGATCGCCCTGCAAGCCACCATTCAACCCAGCGTTGCCTTTCCCCGGCACGCGCACGCGCGATCCGGTATCAACCCCTGCTGGAATGCGCACTTCAAAGCTTTCCGGCTTGCGGGCCAGGCCGGTGCCATGGCAGTGCGGGCAGGATGGACGGCGCCGGCCCGATCCTCCGCAATCGGGGCACGGTCCGGAAAACCGCATGGCTCCAGCTTGCCGGGTCACTTTTCCCGATCCGCCGCACGTTTTGCAGGTTACGGCTGGCCCAGGGGCAAATCCCGTTCCGTGGCAGGCGGAGCATTCTTCGTTCCGGGCAATAGTGAGGCGTAGTTGCGTGCCGCGGATGGCGTCCCAAAATGCGAGATGGACGTGGTGCTCGATGTCAGAGCCGCGGCGCGGCCCTTCGTGCGCTTGCGCACCGGCTTCGCCGCGGGAGAAAATCTGCGAGAACAGGTCGCGGAAGCCCCCACCGAAACCAGAGTGCTTTTCCTCTTCTCCGGCGCCATAATCCGAAAAATCGAAACCTGAGAAGTCGAAACCAGCCGCTCCTGGCGCGCTCGCTTGAGGGCCGGCATGAAAGCCTCCAGGCGGAATGTTATCTGAATAGAATCCGTACTGGTCGTAAACCTTCCGCTTCTTTTCGTCGCTAAGAATCTCGTAGGCTTCGGAAATCTCCTTGAATCGGTCTTCTGCGGACTTGTTGCCGGGGTTCACATCCGGATGGTGCTTGCGCGCCAGATGGCGGTATGCCTTGCGAATGGCTTCAGGCTTAGCCTTCCGGTCCACACCGAGAATAGCGTAATAGTCTTTTTGGACGCCAACGGGCATGGGTTCCCCTTGTGCAGCGCCATTTACAATTACTGCTGGGTTTCCACTCAGTTCTTGCTAAGCGCAGAGATAACATTCAAATGGTCCGGGCAGCGCGACGCGATCCACGCCTCCAGTTGGGCCCGGATCTCACGGGCCATGGGGCTATCCATTTGCGCCTTTTCGAGGTGAACCTCAACAAACTGCTTCCAATGGCAGCGCGGACACTCCACGCCTACGTGCGCCAGGTGAAATGGGGCTGTGTTTTCTCTTGCTGCAATTCTATCCAAAGGTCACCTCGAATCTGCGGTTAAGCCGCCATGCCCCACCAAGAGCGGCGGGGTTAAACTGCTCAACTTTTCTTCTTGTCGTCGGAATCCACAACTTCTGCGTCAATCACCTCGCCCTCCCCATGGGCGCTGGTCTGGGCACCACTCGCTGAAGATGAACCGGCTCTCGCGCTTTCGTCATGCGGCGCTGAGGCCGAAGGTCCTGGCTGCGCCTGCTTGTACATCGCCTCCGCGAGCTTGTGGGAAGCTTGCGTCAGCCGGTCCACCGCCGCCGTGATTTGAGACGTGTCGCTACCTTCGATCGCCTTCTTGGCTTCCTCGATGGCCGCCTCGATGTTTTTCGCGTCAGCGTCCGCAATCTTATCACGGTGTTCCTTGAGCATCTTCTCGGTTGAGTACACCATGGCGTCAGCCCGATTTTTGACCTCAATCTCCTCCTTCCGTCGCCGGTCTTCCTCGGCGTGCAACTCGGCTTCTTTAGTCATCCGGTCAATCTCTTCCTTGCTGAGGCCGCTCGAAGAGGTGATTGTGATCTTCTGTTCCTTATTCGTTCCTAGGTCTTTGGCTGAAACGTTCAGAATTCCATTGGCGTCGATGTCGAATGTCACCTCGATCTGCGGCACGCCGCGTGGCGCCGGAGGAATGCCGACCAGATGGAACTTGCCCAATGTGCGGTTGTCCTTGGACATCGGACGCTCGCCTTGCAAAACATGAATCTCGACCGATGTCTGATTGTCCGCCGCCGTCGAAAAAATTTCGCTCTTGCGGGTTGGGATCGTGGTATTGCGAGGAATAAGCGCCGTCGAGACCCCCCCCAGCGTTTCGATTCCAAGCGTGAGCGGCGTCACATCCAGCAACAACAGGTCTTTGACTTCTCCTCCCAGCACTCCAGCCTGCACGGCCGCTCCCACCGCCACCACCTCATCCGGGTTAACTCCCTTATGGGGTTCTTTGCCCCCGAAGAGGTTCTTCACGATCTCCTGGATACGCGGAATGCGCGTGGAACCGCCCACCAGCACCACTTCATCGATTTTGTCCAGCCCGACGCCAGCATCTTGCAGCGCTTGCTTAACCGGACCGACTGAGCGCTGGAAAATGTCTTCGCACATCTGCTCAAAGCGCGCCCGCGTCAGCTTGAGGGTCAGGTGCTTTGGGCCGGAAGCGTCCGCCGTGATGAACGGCAGGTTAATCTCCGTTTCGAGCAGCGTCGAAAGCTCCATTTTGGCCTTTTCGGCCGCTTCCTTCAGCCGTTGCAGCGCCATCCGATCTTTGGAAAGATCGATGCCCTGGTCCTTGCGGAACTCATTCACGATCCAGTCGATGACGCGCTTATCAATGTCATCGCCGCCCAGGTGCGTGTCGCCGTTGGTGGACTTCACCTCTACGACGCCTTCTCCTACTTCCAGAATCGAAATATCAAACGTGCCGCCCCCGAAGTCGTATACGGCAATAGTTTCGTCTTTCTTTTTGTCGAGGCCATAGGCCAAGGCCGCTGCTGTCGGCTCATTGACAATACGCAGCACTTCCAACCCAGCGATCCTACCCGCATCCTTGGTGGCTTGCCGCTGGCTGTCATTGAAATACGCGGGGACCGTGATCACCGCTTGGGTGATCTTCTCTCCTAAATATTGCTCGGCAGCATCCTTCATCTTCTGTAAAATCAAGGCCGATATTTCGGGTGGCGAGTATTCCTTACCTTGCGCTAATATGCGCACTTCGCCGTTTGAAGTCTCCACAACTTTGTAGGGGACTGTTTTGATCTCGCCCTGCACTTCGCTAAAGCGCCGCCCCATGAACCGCTTGATGGAATAAATGGTGTTTTCAGGATTTGTGATAGCTTGTCGCTTCGCGGTCTGACCAACCAGCCGCTCCCCAGACTTCGTAAATGCAACTACAGACGGGGTCGTTCGCGCCCCTTCAGGATTGGCGATTACAACAGGCTCCCCCCCTTCCATCACGGCCACTACGGAGTTGGTCGTGCCCAAGTCAATTCCAATAATCTTTGCCATAATTTTAGGACTCCTTCTCTCCTTGCGACCTTGCGCCGCTCAACAACTTTAGATGCACGATAGCATTAGTTCGTTGCTATAATATCTCTTTAGTGTATTAGTGTCAATATATTTTAATAATCCTATGATATTAAAGCACATAGTAATATTTTTGATTCCATCTCAGCATGCCCATATTACCGCCGTAGATGCTGAGTACTGGAAAAGCAAAAGTCTTTTAGGCACAGCAAGCGATAAAGCCGCAGAGCACTTTGTGAAAGCACCTGCATTCTAACAAGCTTGGCGTAGAGCGCCTCCCAGTTTGGCAAGTGCTCGTGGCGGTAGCGCTTGCTATATAAAATGCGCAATTAGACGCTGCCACCAAGTATAATAGCCTGCCTATTCGTGGGACCACCCGCAGGGAGCAGGAGTGACAAGATGACCCGCATGAAGCAGTTTCGTGATCCCAAGCTTTCCATCTGGCAATCCGCCGTAGACGAAGTATTGGCGCGCAAGGCGGTTACCGCCCAAGCCGAAGCTCCAGTTGGGGGAGTTGCAGTTCAGCCGCCACGGCCTAACGCCGCAACACACCCTATGGTGCGGGAAACAGCCTCCTATTGCTCCGCCATGGGCGGCGCCACATCGTTTCCCCAACTCGCTGCCGCGCCTCCTTCCGCCGGGGGACTGCTGCACACGCTGGGTTATTGCTCTGTCTCGGCGTTAAAATTTGCCAAAGCCGCCATCCTTGGCAACCAGCAGGAGTGCGAGGCATACAAAAACGAGCTTGGCAAGTTTACTGATTGCGATCCGCTCTACATTCAAGCCGCCGAAAGGTACGTTGAATATTTCATCGCGCAGTGCAGGAAAATTCCCTACCGGGCTTACAAAAACATCAGCGATTTTGTAATCGATGGCAAGCTGCCTGCAAAGGCTCGCGTGGCGATATTGGGTGACTGGGGCACGGGAGAAGAAGTGGCGCGAAAAGTGCTGCAACAGATTGCGGCCAAAAAGCCGGATGTAGTGATTCACCTCGGCGACGTCTACTATTCCGGAACCGAGTTTGAAGATCAGACTTACTTTTACCAACCCTGGACGGAGATTCTGAATCTCGCGCAAACCAAGATTCCCACTTTCACTCTTTCCGGCAACCATGACATGTATTCCGGCGGAGTTGGCTACTACAAACTGATTGACCAACTCGGCCAGCCCGCCAGCTACTTCTGCCTGCGCAATGAAGACTGGCAGTTCCTGGCGATGGATACCGGCCTCCATGACAACAACCCGGTCCAAGGCGGCTCCACAGCCACATATCTTGAGGATACGGAGCTCGCGTGGCACGTGGACAAGATGAAAAACGCCGGACGCCGCCGCACCGTGCTGCTTTCGCATCATCCGCTCTTCAGCGCCTATGAGGA
>Ga0070737_10006160_pt1 | contig 11104 bp, 10 predicted proteins | sample Coa_R1_10_FD_66438 | JGI IMG/M metagenome (GOLD analysis project Ga0070737, IMG submission 66438) | Surface soil microbial communities from Centralia Pennsylvania, which are recovering from an underground coalmine fire - Coalmine... | ecosystem: Environmental > Terrestrial > Soil > Unclassified...
TGGGTCGAGGATCGCCCGGGCGGCGGGGCGCGATTCGTCATCGAGTTGCCGTCGCGGGCTGACGGGGAGGTTCCGCGCGACGACAGGGATCTGCCGTGAGGCGGTTCTGGCGGACGTTCGCCCTTGCGGCGCTTGTTCTTGTCGTCGGTGCTGGTTGTGGTGTCAGCGGTCAGCAGCGGGCGAGCGTGATTCCGCGTGCGGACGTGCCGTCTGCACTCTGGGAACCCTCTCCGCCGCCCGTCTCCCCGTCACCGGCATATCCCGCCGCCACGATTTACCTGGTGGAGGCAAAGGACGGCGTCTTGGTGCCCGTGCACCGTTCCCAGCAGCAGGCTTCCACCCTGTTCGCCTTGATGCAGAGCCTGCTCGCCGGACCAACCGACGCCGAAGTGTCGCGGGGACTCACCAGTGCGCTCACCGCCGTCTCAAAAATCAACAACGTCAGCCGGTCCGGAACTCTGGCCACGATTGACTTGGGGTCAAGTTTCTCGGAAATCCGTGGACAGAGCCAGATTCTCGCCACCGCGCAGATTGTGCTGACGGCGGTGTCGTTCCCCGGCGTGGACTCCGTGCTCATCGAACTTGACGGTCATCCGGTCACCGTGCCGCTGGCGGACGGCACGCTGACCAGCCGCCCGCTGCGGGCGGACGATTACTCTTGCCTGCTCGTCGGATCACGGCCGTGTGCGCCGTCGTCGGAGAGCCCGCCGCCGCCGGTGAACTTACCGTCGCCGAGCGCGACGGCCTCGAGTTGACGCCGCGGTCCGTTGGAGAGCATTGCGGGCCGAGACACCGGAGTGCCGGGCATCGCCCGTGACCGAGGCTTCGAAGCACCGGGCATCGCCCGTGACCGAGACATCGGACGCCCGGGCATCGCCGGTAACGTGAGGGTGTCGAGACGAGATGACCAGGGAGCGAGGAAAAATGAGCCGAACCACGGTTGACTTCTACTTCGACGCCGTATGCCCGTTCGCGTGGATCACCTCGCGTTGGATCCTCGAGGTTGCCCAGTTGCGTGATATCGATCTGCGCTTCCGCGTGATGAGTCTCGCCCTGCTGAACGAGGGAAAGGAACAATCACCGGAGTATGCCGAGCTCATGCGTTCCGCGCGGGGAATCGCCCGGGTCTGTATCGCCGCGGCGCAGCACGCAGGCGACGGCGTCCTCACCGATTTGTACACGGCTCTGGGTCGCCGTCTCCATAACGAAAAGCGCACGGATTACCCGAACGTCATCGCCGAAGCGCTCAGCGAGGTCGGCCTGCCGGCGGAGCTTGCCGCTGCGGCTGATACCGACCGCTACGATGACGCTCTCGCCGACAGTCACCGCCGCGGCATGGCAATGGTCGGCGACGACGTCGGAACGCCGACGATTCACATTGACGGTGTGGGCATCTTCGGCCCGGTGTTCTCCCGGATCCCCCGTGGCGAAGAGGCGGCGCGCCTCTTTGACGCCGTACTGACCTTGATGCGGCACCGCACCTTCTACGAGCTCAAACGGAGCCGTACGGAGCCGCTGGTCTTCGACTGAGCCGGATCGCGTGCAGCATCCCGAATGCTTTGGCCGCCGTTTCGGCGATTTCGGCGTCGGGATCGGAATCGATGGTGACAGCACCGCCCGTGCCTATGTGAACCGTGTCGGCGTCGATGACCGCGGTGCGGATGACGACAGCGAGGCGGGCCGTGCCGGTGAGGGAGAACCAGCCGAGCGCGCCGGAATAGACACCCCGCGGACCGCCTTCCCGTGCGTCGAGAATCTCCATGGACCGGATTTTCGGCGCACCGGTCATGGAACCCGGCGGGAAGGCCGCGCGTACCGCGTCGATCGCCGAGGCATTCGGGTTGAGTCGGCCGCGAATGGTGGAGACGAGTTGATGCACCGTCGGATACGTCTCGACCGCGCAGAGCCGGCTCACGTCGATCGTTCCGGGCTGGCATACCCGGCCGAGGTCGTTGCGCAACAGGTCAACAATCATCACGTTTTCCGCGCGGTCCTTGGCGCAGGTGGCGAGGTCACGGCGCAGTTCGGCGTCGACGAGGGGATAGGCACTTCGGCGGCGCGTGCCTTTGATCGGCCCTGAGGTGACCCATCCGGCGGCGTCGACCGCACAGAAGAGTTCAGGTGATGCGCAAACCACAGCGACGTCCGGGAATTCCAAGAGGGCCGCGTACGGCGCCGGCGTGACGGCTCGGATCGTGTGAAACAACCGCCGCGGATCGACCCGCGGTGTGGTCAGCATCGTGGTCAAACACAGTTCGTATGCGTCACCGGCCGCGATGTCGCGGCGGCACTCCTCGATCCGCGTCCGATAGGCGGCCGCATCGTGGCGGGGCGTGACCGGACATGGGCTGCTGACGTCTTCGGTCACCGCAAGGGCGGCCGGCCATCCGACGGCGTCCTGACGGGTCGGGACGGAAGCGGGGCCGAAGCGGGACGGATTCCGGGGGCCGCGGACGTGACGTGCCGGCGCATCGGCGAGTGCGCGCTCGACCCGGGCAAACCACGTCTCGGAGGCGGAGCCGGCAAGCGCGAGCGCGTAGGTTGCTCCGCCGTGATGGTCGAGGAGGAGAAGCCGATCCGCGAAGGTAAGAGCGGCGTCCGGAAAGGGTGAGCGGTGGACGGCACGGCCGCCGGTCAGCGCTTTCAGCTCGTACCCGAGGTATCCGACGTAGCCGGGGGCGATATCACCGGGAATGCCGCACGGCGCGGTGATATGTCGTGCCGCGATCTGTTCGTTGAGGTAGGAGAAGATGTCCGCCACGCGGCAGATCCGGGTTGTTTGCGCCGTCCGGACCGCGAGGGTGCCGGTTTCCACGTCGTACCTGAGGAATTCGCCGAATGGTCCGTCCGCGGCACCGAGGATTGAGCAGCCCCAGCCCGGGCGGTCATCGGCCGCCTGCGTGGACACTGGGTCGCCGTCCAGCACAGCGGAATATTCGCCGTCCAACCAGAATGCGCCAAGCCGGCCGGCGAAAAGGGCGTCGTAGGCGGCTGCGGGGTCGGGAACCGCGTCCCAGTGCCGGACGACGATCGGGTTTCGAGCGGACACCGTCACAGCGCTCACGCGCGGCGTTTGACCGCGGCGAGCAGTCCGTCCCCGGCGGCGAACAACACCGGGACCAGGCGGTCGTCATCACGGACGCGTTTGCCGAGTTCGCGGACGGCGATCGTCGCGGTGTCGCGTTGCGCCGGGTCCGCGACGCGATCGTGCCAGAGCGCGTTGTCGAACGCGATGATGCCGCCGACCCGCACCAGCCGGATCGCTTCGGTGAGGTAATCGCCGTACTCGGTCTTCTCTGCGTCGCAGAACACCAGGTCGTATCCGGCGTCGGAGAGCCGCGGCAGGACGTCGAGCGCCTCGCCGCAGATCAGGCGGGTGCGGGACGGCGGAAAACCTGCCTCAGCGAAGGCTTGCCGAGCCAGCCGTTGATGCTCCGCCTCGATGTCGATGGAGGTGAGCACTCCCGCCGGGTTCATGCCCCGCAGCAGCCAAATGCCGGAGACGCCGCAGCCCCCGCCGACCTCGACCACCGCGCGGGCATCCAGCACCGCGGCGAAGAACCGGAGCGCCGCTCCTACCCCAGGCAGCACCGGGACGGCACCGAGTTCGGTACCGCGGGCGGCGGCGGCGCGCAGCACCTCGTCCTCGCCGACGTACCGCTCGGCGTACTCCCAGCTCATCCGAAGATCGCCGATGGTGGCCTCCTCCCGGCTCAGGACAGCCTCGAGTGTCAGGGGAAGCCTAGTCATCGTGGTCGGCCGATCGGCACGGAACCGGCCCGCCGGCATCGACCCCCGCCGCCGCCCGTGATCGCTGACCGGCCCGCCGGCATCAGGAAATCTTCAGGATGGGCTGGCAGGATGCCGTCGGTACCACACTTGCCCGGCGACGGAGGTCAGCGATGCGCGGCGACACGCACCAGCAGAGCGCGGTCATTCCGCCGGATGCCGGCGAACCCGGTCCGGACCAGCCGCGCGCGGCGGGTCTCGAGAACACCGCGCCCTGGGCGCCGCCGTCCTGGGACGAGGTCGTGCGCGTGTACGGACCTCAGGTCTTTCGCCTGGCGTATCGGCTGACCGGCAACCGCCACGATGCCGAAGACCTGACCCAGGACGTCTTCGTCCGGGTATTCCGCTCGCTGGCGAGCTACACCCCAGGCACCTTCGACGGTTGGCTGCATCGGATCACCACCAATCTGTTCCTTGACGGCGCCCGCCGCCGCTCCCGGATCCGCTTTGAAGCGCTGGCGGACGACGCACCCGAGCGGCTCGCCGGACGCGAACCGACCCCGGCACAGCACTACGACGACACGCATTGGGATGACGACGTCCAGCGCGCGCTGGACGCTCTCCCGCCGGAGTTCCGGGCCGCCGTCGTACTCTGCGATATCGAAGGACTCTCCTACGAGGAAATCGCCGAAGTCCTGGGCATCAAATTGGGAACGGTGCGGAGCCGCATTCACCGGGGCCGGGCGCAGCTGCGTCAGGCGCTCATGCACCGCGCCCCGCAACGAGGCCGCGTTGCCGGCGAACGCACCGAGGCTGATCGGCCGTCAGGTACGCGGCGTCGCGTGCTGCCGCGCACGTCCCCCGGCTTGGCGGGAGGGTGACGACCGGGTGAAGCACCATCTCGGCGACGCTGCGACCGCCTTCGTCGACGGCGAACTGTCCGGCGCCGAACGGGATCGGGTCGTGGCGCATCTGGCGGATTGCCCACTCTGCCAAGCCGAGATTGCCGAATTGCGAAGCGTCAAAGAACACATTGCGCACGGGACGACGGCACCCGTGGTTCCCGCTCCCGTGCTCTGCCAACTGCGGGAACGGGCGCGTCAGCGCGCACTCGGCGAGTTGGTCGGGACGGCCGTCCGCATGGTTAGCCACCGCGGGCAGATGAAGATGCCGATCGTTGTCGGCTCGGCCATGCTGGTAGCGGCCGCACTTATCGGGTTGGGCAGCGAGGCAATGGAGGGTCCCGACCGGCCGCCGGCAGCGGCGGCCGTTGCGCTTTCCGGCACGGCCGGCGTGTCGGCGAATTTCGAGAATTGGCTCGCCCGCCTCACCACGGCACCGCTGCACGTCCGCCTCGCGCAGGCCGTCGTCTACCGGCACCCGTGAGCTGGCGGGAGAATCGGGCGGCGAGCGGCCGGCGGCACGCGCCCGCCGTCCATGCGGATGGTCGTCACACCGGCTGCAGCCGGAGCGGCCGTCCGGCGAGGTTGCGAACGCGGACGGCGAGCTGGTCGGCCACCTCGCGTAGTGCGGTTGCGGCCGGTGCCTCCGGGTGGGCGAGGACGAAGGGCCGGCCGTCGTCGCCGCAGCGCACCATCCGCGGATCCAGCGGAATACGGCCGAGTACCCCGACTGGCGCCCCAAGCTGTCGGGTCAGAGCCTCAGCCACCGCGTCCCCACCGCCGGATCCGAAGACCTCGACACGTCCACCGCAGTGCGGACACGGCAACCACGACATGTTCTCGACCACGCCGACGACGTGCTGCCGCGTCACGGTCGCGATGCTGCCGGCGCGTTCGGCGACCTCGGCCGCTGCGAGTTGCGGCGTCGTGACGACGATAATTTCCGCGTTCGGGAGGAATTGTGCGAGAGAAATGGTGACATCTCCGGTGCCCGGCGGTAAATCCACCAAGAGAATGTCGAGGTCGCCCCAGAACACGTCGGCGAGAAATTGATTCAACGCGCGGTGCAGCATCGTGCCGCGCCATGCGATTGCGGTGTTTCCTTCGACGAACATGCCGATGGAGATGACCCGGACGTCGTGGGCGGTGACCGGCATAATCATGTTCTCGACCTTGGTCGGCCGGCCGGTCGCACCGAGCATGCGGGGCACCGAGTGGCCGTAAATGTCGGCGTCCACCAATCCGACCGACAATCCCCGGCGTGCCAGTTCCGCCGCGAGGTTGACCGTCACCGAGGACTTTCCAACGCCGCCCTTGCCGGAGGCGACGGCGTACACCCGGGTGAGCGAATCCGGGTCCGCGAAGGGAATGTGCTTGTCCCGCCCGCCGGGTCCGCGCAATTTCTCTTGCAACGCGCGGCGCTGTTCGTCGCTCATGTACCCCAGGTCGACAAACACCTCCGACACCCCGGGCAGATCCCGTAGTGCGTCGGTCACGTCCCGGTGAATCCGGTCCTTGAGCGGACATCCGGCGACCGTGAGGAGGACCCGCACCGAGATCCGTCCGCCGCCGTCGACCGTCACGCGTTCGACCATGTCGAGCTCGGTGATCGGACGGCGGATATCAGGATCGATCACCCGGGCCAGCGCGGCTGCCAGCTGCTCGTCACTCGGTACGGCGCTGCCGTCGGCGCGCTGAATAGGGAACGGGATGGGCACGCCTCCGATGCTACGCCCCGCGGCCGATACCGGATCTTCCCGAGCCGCCCCGCGCAGCCGCTCCACCGCGCGCGGCCGCGCCGCCCCGCGCAGCCGCGCCGCCGCGGGGAATCCCTGCCGCCCCGCGGCCGGGGAATCCCTGCCACCGCGGGCAATCTCCCGAGCTTCAGCGACCGGTCCCGCGGGCGGCTATGCCGGTGGGCAGACGCGGAGCACTTCCTCCACGGTCGTCACACCCGTGCGGACTGCGCGCAGCGCAGCGGCCCGCAGCGTTGTCATCCCCGCCTCGATCGCGGTCGCCCGGATCGTCTCCTCGTCGCCGCTGCGCCGGAGCACCGCCCGCACCATCGCGTCGACCGCGAGGACCTCGAATATTCCCGTCCGTCCCTGGTAACCGGTGCCGCCGCAGTGATGGCAGCCGACGCCGGCGACGAACCGCGCACCGGACCAGTCATGGTCACCCAGTGCGGCGAGCATTCCCGAATCCGGTGCGGCGTCCTCGACACAGCGCGGGCAGGGTCGACGGACGAGCCGCTGCGCAATGACAGCGGTGAGCGAGGACGCAACGAGGAACGGCGCGACCCCCATGTCCACCAGCCGGGTTACCGCCGCCGCGGCATCCAGGGTGTGCAGGGTGGTGAGCACCAGGTGTCCGGTCAGTGCGGCGCGGACGGCGAGTTCGGCGGTCTCCGTGTCGCGGATTTCACCGACGAGGATGACGTCAGGGTCTTGGCGCAGAATCGCGCGGAGGCCGCGGGCGAAGTCCAATCCGGTTCGTTCGTTTATTTGCACTTGGGTGATTCCCGGGAACTGAATTTCCACCGGATCCTCGAGGGTCACCACATTTCTTTCCGGAACGGAAATCTCCCGGAGCAGCGAATAGAGCGTGTGGGTTTTCCCGGACCCGGTGGGACCGGTAAACACGATCAGCCCTTGGGGCGCGTGGGCGGCGGACCGGAGCACGGCGAGCTGGTCGGCGTCCAGGCCGAGGGAATCGAGCTCGGCCACCTCGCCGGTGGGGAGGAGCCGGATGACCAGCTTCTCGCCGTGGATCCCCGGGAGTGTGCTGACCCGCGCGTCGACAGCTACCCCGTCGGCGTGGAAGCGCAACCGGCCGTCCTGCGGGAGCCGGCGTTCCGCGATGTCCAAACCTGCGGAAATCTTCAGCCGGCTGATCAGCGCAGCTGAGGACGTGCGCGGCACTCGGGCGACGTCCCGGAGCATGCCGTCGACCCGGTACCGCACCCGCAGGCCGTCCGGTTGCGGCTCGACGTGGATGTCGCTCGCGGCGGAGTGAACCGCTTCGACCAGCAGTCCGGTCGCCAACCGGACGATCGGTGTGTCGTCGATTCGTGCTTCCGCGACCGGGTCCTCGGTTCGTTCCGGTTCGACGACGGCGTCCAGGGACGTCGTTTCTTCGAGCACACCCCAGATGTCACGGATGCGGCGCAGGATCGCGGTCGGTGTGGTGACCGCGAGCTGAAGCACGGTCGCACCGGTGTACGCGCGAATGTCGTCGAGGGCCACCACATCCCCGGGATCGGCGGTCGCGACGAGGAGGACGCCGGGGCGCAGCTGACGGACGACGAGGGTCTGCGTGCGTTCCGCGACCCGGCGCGGCACCTGGCGGGCCAACGCGACGTCAATCTCCGCCGTCGCAAGGTCGATCGTCGGAAGTCCGAAGAACTCGGCGAGCACGTCCGCCAGCTGCTCTTCGTCGACGTACCCCAGGTCGAGCGCGATCTGACCGAGCCGGCGGCGCGGACCGTCGCGCTGGGCGTCGAGAATTGCGGCGAGTTCCCGGTTGGAGAGCAGACCGGAGGAGACGAGTACGTGGCCGATCCGAGGCCGCTCGCCGATCCCACCGCCGGACGGAACGTCGGCATCCACCTCGGGGGCGGTCATCGCGCAGGCATCCGGCAGGGCGTGATCCGGCAGGGCGTGATCCGGCAGGGCGTTATCGGTGTCGAGGGAAGGGCGGCCGGCGTCGATCCGAGACTGGTCAGGTGCCGTCGTGGCGTGCGGCGAGGAGTCCTCGGGGATGCTATTGGGCGACCGCCTGGAGGCTGCGGACGGCGAGGTCGGGTCGCCACTCGTCTCGGTACCCCGGCCGATGCGCATAGGCGACCGCCATTTCGCGAATGATCGAGCGTGCCTCGTCGGCGGATCGGCTCGTCGTCCACCAAGCTCGGGCGAGGTTCTGCAGCCGGGCGAGCATCCGCCGTTTGGCCTCGCAATCGGCGAGGATGCGCTCTGGGTTGAACCGTTCAATGAACATCTTCGCTTCAGCGCCGCGGAATCCGGTTTCGCCGGCACCCCACGAGTCGGCGCAGATCGTGCCATCTGCTCGGACCAATGCGTCCCGCTGCGCGGGTTCGTCCACCACCCGCCACCGCCACGCCTGCCCGCCGGCGGTGCGCGCCTTCATCTCATCCTCAGCGATCTGCAGGAGGAGCCACTCCACCAGGCTGTCAAAGCTGGACCGCGAAGATGCCATGGGATGCCGTCCTGTTCCCGTACCGCCACACCTGGCCTTTACATCGAAACCGCCTGCGTTCGGCTTGACGGTGGACGCCGAGAGCCACCCGAACGGCGGATCCGGAGGGTCCGGACGGGCGAGTCCCGCTACCCCAGCACCGACCGGTAGATCTCGACGGTCCGGTTGGCGATCGCCGTCCAGCTGAATTTCTCGATCGCGCGGCGACGTCCGTTTCGGCCGAGTTCCGCGGCCTGCTCCGGGTTGTCCAGCAGCGTGTTGATGGCGGCCGCGAGGGCGGACGCGAAGGCGCCGGCGTCACGCGGCGCGCCGTACGGGTCGGTTGGGTCGGGGTCGATCGGTACCAGCACGCCGGTCTCGCCGTCCACCACGACTTCCGGAATTCCGCCCGTCCGGGTCGCGACCACCGCCGTTTCGCAAGCCATCGCTTCGAGATTTACGATTCCCATCGGCTCATAAATGGATGGGCAGACGAAAACGCTGGCCGCGGAGAGCAACCGGATGAGCTCCGATTTCGGCACCATCCGCCGAATCCAGACCACTCCGCTGCGGGCTTCCTGCAGTCGTGCGATGCCGGCTTCGACCTCGGCGGCAATCTCCGGCGTGTCCGCCGCGCTCGCGAGCAGCACGAGTTGAGCGGCCGGTCGCACGTCTTGGGCGGCACGGAGCAGGTACGGCAATCCCTTCTGTCTGGTGATCCGTCCGACGAAGAGCACGATGGGTCGCGTTGGGTCGATGCCGTATCTCGCCAGCACTCCGTCGTCCGGTGTCGGGCGGTACTCCTGCGGGTCGATGCCGTTGTGCACAACGTGGATGCGGTTCGGTTGCACCGCCGGATAGCAGCGGGCGACATCCTGAGCCATGCCCTGGGAGACAGCGATGATTGCGTCGGCGGCCTCCAATGCCGTCTTCTCGGCGAAGAGCGACAGGGCGTACCCGCCCCCCAGTTGCTCGGCCTTCCAGGGTCGAAGCGGTTCCAGCGAGTGCGTCGTGACGACATGCGGAATCCCGTACAGCAACTTCGAGAGGTGACCGCCGAAATTGGCGTACCAGGTATGGGAGTGCACGATGTCGGCGGCGTCGAGCGTCGCCGCCATCGCCAGGTCGGTCGACAGGGTGAGCAGCGCCGCGTTCGCCTTGGCGTCGACGAGCCGCGGGTCGGCACTGTGGGCGTACACCCCCGGCTCCGAGCGCGGATTTCCGAAGCAGTGCACGGTGACCTGGTCGAGGAGCCGGCGCAGTTCCCGGGCGAGGTACTCGACGTGCACCCCCGCGCCGCCGTAAACCTCGGGTGGGTATTCGCGGCTGAGCAGCGCCACTTTCATGGTCCGTTACCTTAGCCGGTCGGCCGACGGCCGTGAGCAGCACGCGGTTGATCGCCGGTCACAGGCGTTGGGGTCGGTTGCGCACCCGACGACCCGCCGACGCGCGGAACGCCCGACGCCGGACGCAGCCGTTCGATAAGTTCCGGTCATGGCGAACCGACAGCGTGTGCTCGGCATCGTGCTCGCCGGCGGTCAGGGACGCCGGCTCCTGCCGCTCACCGCGGACCGGGCGAAACCCGCCGTCCCCTTCGGCGGCATTTACCGGCTCATCGATTTCGTGTTGTCGAATCTGGCCAACGCGGGTTTCCTCAAGATTGTCGTGCTCACCCAGTACAAGAACCACAGCCTGGACCGGCACATCACCACGACGTGGCGCATGTCCACCCTGCTCGGCAACTACGTCACTCCGGTCCCTGCGCAGCAGCGGGTCGGACCACGGTGGTTCTCCGGCTCTGCGGACGCAATTTTCCAGAGCCTCAACCTGGTGTACGACGAACAGCCGGACTACATCCTCGTCTTCGGGGCGGACCATATTTACCGCATGGATCCGCGCCAGATGCTGGAGGAGCACATCGCGTCCGGGGCGTCGGTCACCGTGGCCGCCGTCCGGGTGCCGCGCAAGGACGCCCACGCGTTCGGGGTGATTCAGCCGGCGGCGTCCGGGCCGGAGCGTGGGCGTCGCGTCGCTCGGTTCTTGGAAAAACCGGCGGATACCGAGGGTCTCGGTCTCCCGGACGCACCGGACGAGGTCTTCGCGTCGATGGGGAATTACTGCTTCACGACGGCGGCGCTGCTGGATGCGGTCATCCGCGATGCGGCTGACGAACGTTCCGCGCACGACATGGGCGGAAATATCATTCCGATGTTCGTGGAGCGGGGCGACGCAGCGGTTTACGACTTCCATACCAACCAAGTCCCCGGTTCGACACCGCG
>Ga0070737_10006161_pt1 | contig 11104 bp, 6 predicted proteins | sample Coa_R1_10_FD_66438 | JGI IMG/M metagenome (GOLD analysis project Ga0070737, IMG submission 66438) | Surface soil microbial communities from Centralia Pennsylvania, which are recovering from an underground coalmine fire - Coalmine... | ecosystem: Environmental > Terrestrial > Soil > Unclassified ...
ACGACTTCGGGAGCGGCGCGATCGGTGCCTTCCGGGCCGGCCTCTCCCACGGCGCCTACTGCCTGGGTTGCTGCTGGGCCCTGATGTCGATCCTGGTCGTGGTCGGCCTCATGAACCTGGCCTGGATGGCGCTGCTGGCCCTGATCTTCCTGACGGAGAAGAACTGGCGCCACGGCGTCGGCCTCTCCCGGATCGCGGGGACGGCGGTGGCGCTCCTGGGCCTGGCCATCCTCGTCCATCCCGACCTGCTGACGGTGGTCTCCGGCTCCGGGGCCTCGGGCATGGGTTCGGGCATGGGGGCCGGCTGACCGGCGGGGGAACCGCGACGCCGATCCGGGGCGGACGCGGCCGGTCGGGCGAGGTCTGACCGCCGGCCTCAGCCCGCGGCCGGGCGAGGTGCCCGCCCACGCCGCATTTGCGCCGCCCGCTGATACGAGACGCCCAGCACCCGCCCCGCGTCACGTACGGTGAGGCCGGCCCCGACGAGGTCGCTGGCGGCCTGGCGAATCGCCTCGCTGGCGTGCTTCTGCCGGATCTCGGCTTCCCGTCGCAACTCCCGCACCCGCGCCACCTCCGCCTCCAAGTGCTCGGGCAGGCCGACCTCGACGGCGACGTCGAAGGCATCGGGCGGGATCTCGAGCATGGTCGCGATGGCGTCGCGCACCATACGCTCGACCTGGTCGAGGCGGTGGGCCTGGCCGAACACACCCCACACGCCCGATACCTCGGGCACCTCGATCGCCCACCGGCGTCCGCTGCGCCGGCAGCGGGCGGTGTAGGTCTGTCGTGTCATCGACATCGCCTCCACTTGACGGGTCGACGAGCCTCGGGTCCCGGCGGACGCCGGTGGTGGCTGCGGAGCCCTGGCCGCCGTGATCCTCGAACCTGCGTCATTTTCTCTCGGTCGCGGTGAACCATTGCCGCGTTGTGGAGTTATGCTGTAAGGCTCCATGTCGGGCACGGTGGAGGGATTGAGGCCGGGCCAGGTGCTGGAAGGACCCAGTCTGCCCGGGCGCACCGAGGTGGTCGCCGTCATGCCGACCGGGGATCTCTTGCGCCTGGTCGGCAAGGGGCTCGAGAGCGGTCAGTTCGTCGACCTCTACCTGAGCGCGGAGCAGCTGGCGGGGCTGCGCGTCGTCGGCGGCGAGGCCGACTACCGGGGCGACGCGGTGCGCTTCAAGCTCGGCATCGAGGCCATGCGGCTGGGCTTGGCCTACGAGTACGACCCCTACTTTTCGCTCAGCATCGCCCGGGTGGACCCGCTGCCCCACCAGCTGGAGGCGATCTACGACTACTTCTTGAAGCTGCCCCGCATCCGCTTCCTGCTCGCCGACGACGCCGGGGCGGGCAAGACGATCATGGCCGGCCTGCTCTTGAAGGAGCTGAAGATGCGGGGGCTGGTGCAGCGGGTGCTGGTGGTGGCGCCCGCCAACCTCGCCTTCCAGTGGCAGCGGGAGATGCGGGACCGGTTCCGGGAGACGTTCGAGATCCTGCGCGGGATCGACCTCCAGAGCGCGTACGGGACCAACCCCTGGCAGGACCGCCGCCAGGTCATCGCCTCCGTCGACTGGGCGAAGCGCGAGGACGTGCGCGAGAGCCTGAGCCGGGTGCGCTGGGATTTGGTCTTCGTGGACGAGGCGCACCGGATGAGCGCCAGCGACCCCGACCACAAGACCGAGCGCTACAAGCTGGGGGAGTTGCTCTCCGAGCGCACCGACCACCTGGGCCTGCTCACCGCCACCCCGCACAAGGGCGACCCGGAGAACTTCTGCCTCTTCCTGCGCCTGCTGGACCGCGACGTGTACGGGGACGTGCGCAGCCTGGAGGAGGCGATGCGGCGCCAGGAGGCGCCCTTCTACCTGCGCCGGACCAAGGAGGTGATGGTCACCTTCCCCGACCCCCGGACGGGACAGGTCCAGCGCCTGTTCAAGCCCTGGGAGGTGGAGACGGTGCCCTTCCAGCTGCTGGACGACGAGTACGCCTTCTACCAGCAGCTGACCCACTACGTGCAGGAGCAGTCGATGCGGGCGGCTCGCGACCCGAGCGCCCGGGGGCGCGCCATCGGCTTCACCATGGCCATGTACCAGCGGCGCTTCGCCTCCAGCCTGGCCGCCGCCATCCGGAGCCTGGAGCGTCGGCGGGAGCGGCTGCACCGGCAGTTGAAGCGGCCTGCCGCCCCCTCGGTCGCCCCCAGCGTGGACTGGGAGGACCTGGAGGAGCTGGACGAGGCCCGCCAGGAGGAGGTCCTGGAGGCGATCGAGGAGGCGTCGCTGCCCCTCGACCGGGCCGCGGTGACGGCCGAGATCCAGGCCATCGACGCCCTCCTCGTCCGCGGCCGCGCGCTTCTGGAGGGCGAGGTCTCCTCCAAGCTGCAGCGGCTGCGCGGGCTGCTCCAGGACCAGGGCATCTTCCGAGACCGCGGCATGAAGCTGCTCATCTTCACCGAGCACAAGGACACGCTCGACTGGCTGGTGGAGCGCATCCGGGGCTGGGGCCTCTCGGTGACCCAGATCCACGGCGGCATGAAGGTGGGCGACCGGGACACCCCGGACACCCGTCTCCACGCCGAGCGGGTCTTCCGCGAGGAGGCCCAGGTGATGGTGGCCACCGAGGCGGCCGGCGAGGGCATCAACCTCCAGTTCTGCTGGCTGATGGTCAACTACGACATCCCCTGGAACCCGGTCCGGTTGGAGCAGCGCATGGGCCGCATCCACCGCTACGGCCAGACCCACGACTGCCTGATCTTCAACTTCGTGGCCGTCAACACCTTCGAGGGCCGGGTGCTGGCCAAGCTGCTGGACCGGCTCAGGGAGATCCGGCGGGAGTTGGGCAGCGACCAGGTCTTCGACGTGGTGGGGGAGGTGCTGCGCGGCAACCGGATCGAGCAGCTGATCCGCGACCGCTACGCCGGGCGCACCAGCGAGCAGGCGGTGATCGACGAGGTGGCGGCCGAGGTCGATCCGGAGCGCTTCCGGCGCATCACCCGGTCGGCGCTGGAGAGCCTGGCCCGCAAGGACATGAACCTCTCCGCCCTGGTCGACCGGCTGGCCGAGGCGAAGGAGCGACGGCTGGTGCCGGAGGTGGTGCAGGACTTCTTCGAGAAGGCGGCTTCTCTGCACGAGCTGCACCCGCGCAAGGCCGCGGTCGGCTATCGGCTGGGACGGGTGCCCCGGGCCGTGCTGGAGCAGGGGATCCGGCAGGAGGATCGTTTCGGCCGCCTGGGCCGGCAGTACGGCACCATCGTCTTCGAGAAGAAGGACCTGGAGCGAGCGCCCACGGCCGAGTGGGTCACGCCCGGTCACCCACTGTTCGAGGCGGTCCGGGCGCTGACCGAGCGGACGGCGGCCGATCACCTGCTCCGGGGGGCGGTCTTCCACGAGGTGGGGCGGGAGCGGCCAGCGCGGCTGGAGGTGCTCTCGCTGCGCCTCCGCGACGGCCTCGGCCACGACCTCCACGAGCGGCTCTGCGTGGTGGAGATCGGACCCGAAGGCGGGCTCGAATTGCGCCAGCCGACGCTCTTCCTGGACCTCCTGCCCGCTCCCGATGCGAAACCGCCCGAGCTGCCGCGGATCGACCGCGCTCGCCTGGAGAGCTTCGTCGTCGACGCCGCCGGCCGGCCCTTGCTGGAGGAGGTGGCCTCCGAGCGGCGGCGGCAGCTGGAGCAGGTGCGGCGCCACGTGCGCATCAGCCTCGACGCGCTGATCGACGTGGAGCAGCGGCGCCTGTTCGAGTACACGTCCCGGATGGGCGAGGGCGAGGACGTGGCGCTGGCGGCCCAGCAGGCCGAGCAGCGGCTGGAGGAGCTGAACCAGCGCAAGGAACGGCGGCTGCGGGAGCTGGACTCGGAGGCCCAGATCGCGATCGCCGACGTGCGGCACCTGGCCAGCGCGGTGGTGCTCCCCCATCCCGCCGCCCCCGGGGTGGCCTCGGACCCCGAGGTGGAGCGGGTCGCGATGGAGGTGGCGATGCGGCACGAGCGGGACCGGGGCTGGACGCCGAGAGATGTGAGCAAGGAGAACCGCGGCTACGACATCCGCTCCGAGCACCCGACCGAGGGGGCGCGGTTCATCGAGGTCAAGGGGCGGGCGGCGCGCGACGCGGTGGCGCTGACCCCGAACGAGTTCCGGACCGCTCTCCGCCTGCGCGAGGACTTCTGGCTGTACGTGGTCTACGACTGCGCCGCCACGCCGAGCCTGATCACCATCCAGGACCCGATCCGGCTCGACCCGGAGCCGATCGCGCTCATCGACCACTACCGGGTCTCCAGGGAGAAGGTCGAGGCCTCGAAGTAACGGCACGTTCACGGTGAGGAGGAGAGTGACACATGGGCCTGGAGCAGGCCAGGGTCTCGGAGATCGTCGATCGCGCCGTCACGCACCGCTGGAGCATCCCTGAGTTCCAGCGCGGCTTCGTCTGGACGCCGCAGAAGGTGCGGGACCTGGCCGACTCGATGTGGCGGGGCTATCCGATCGGCAGCTTCCTGATCTGGTACTCGCCGAAGCCGGTCGAGCCGCAGACGGCCCAGGACGCCAGCGAGCCCGCGGCCTGGGTGGTGGACGGGCAGCAGCGGACCACCGCTCTCTGCCTCCTGATGGGACGCAAGCCCTACTTCTTCGGAGATGACTGGAACGGCATGCTGGAGCGGCACGACGTCCGCTTCGACGTGCTCGCCGAGGAGGACCCCTACTTCAGCCTTCGCTCGGCGGCGATGAAGGGCGTCTCGGGCCGGCGGTGGGTGTCGGTGCGCGAGATCCTGACCGCCGACGACGAGAGGCTGACCACCCTCATCAACGACATCATCGACGCCTACGGCATGCCCCCGGCGAAGTTCGGCCTGCTCTGGCAGCGCCTGAGCAAGGTCCGGCAGATCCGGGAGGAGATGGTGCCGGTGGTCAGCGTGTCGCTGGACCTGGAGGACGTGACCGAGATCTTCTCGCGTCTCAACGGCGCCGGCACCAAGGTCACCGAGGCCGACATCGCCCTCGCGCTCGCCGCCTCCCAGAACCCGGGGTGGGTCCGGCGAGAGTTCCTGCCCTTCGTCGAGAGGCTGCGTGAGGCCGGCTTCGAGCTGGACCCCAACATGGTCTTTCGGTCGGCGCTGGCCATCGGGCTGGGCCGGGCGCGATTCCGTGACTGGCCCGAGCACTACTGGAAGACGGGCGTCGTCACGACCTGGCCTCGCGTCACCGCCGCCTGGCAGCGGACGATCGCCTTCCTCGAGCAGCACGGCGTCCTCAGCGCCGATCTCCTCCCGACCAAGAACGCCCTGATCCCGCTCGCGACCATGGCCGACCGCTTCAGCGACGCCTTCGCCTCCGGCGCCTGCTTCGCCTGGCTGCTCCACGCCACCCGCGCGGCGCGCTACAGCGGCGCGGCTGTGACCGCCCTGGACGCCGACGTGCGCACCATCCGGGAGGCGACCAGCGTGGAGGAGGCGCTCCCCACGCTGCGCTCCCGCCTGGGCCCGTGGGAGCCGTTCACGCCGAGCGATTTCCTGGTCGACTTTCGGGACCGGTTCCTGCGACTGCTCCTGTATCTGGTCCTGTACTCCCGCGGAGCCAGAGACTGGGGTGAGTCGAGACAGCGCCTGGGCTTCCGGGGCGAGGAGCTGTTCCGCGACTTCAAGCCGCAGTGGCACCACATCTACCCGCGTGCCTTCCTGCGCGACCGGGGTGTCCCCCCGGACACCTGGGACCTGTTCGCCAACATCGCCGTGCTGGCTCCGGACACGAATCTCAGGTTCTCCTCGAAGGCGCCCACCATCTACCTGGAGACCAACGGGGTCGACGACGCGATGCTGGCGGAACAGCTGGTGCCGCCGGCGTCCACGCTGGTCGTGGAGCGCTACCAGGAGTTCCTGCGGGAGCGGGCGTCGCGCCTGGCCGAGGCCGCCAACGCCTACATGGCCGCCCTGGGGGGCGAGGTCGATGCCTGAGCGCCTGCCCCGACGGCTGATCGAGGTCGACCTGCCCATCAAGCGCATCTCCGAGCAGGCGCGGCGGGAGAAGTCGATCCGCCACGGCCACATCTCCACCCTGCACATCTGGTGGGCCCGGCGGCCGCTGGCCGCCTGCCGGGCGGTGATCCTGGCCGGGCTGCTGCCCGATCCCGCTGACGAGGCGTGCCCGCAGAGCTTCCGGAACGCGGCCGTCGGGGCGCTGGCCTGGCGGCGGACTCCGGCCGACGACCGGGAAGGACTGCGCCAGGCGCTGCTGGACTTCATCGCCGAGTTCTCCAACTGGGACCTCGCCGCCCACCCCGACTACCTGCGCACGGCCCGGGCGCTGGTGACGGCCGCTTACCCGGAGGGACCGCCGACCGTGCTGGACCCCTTCGCCGGCGGTGGCGCCATCCCGCTGGAGGCGCTGCGGGTCGGAGCCGAGGCCTGGGCCTCGGACCTCAACCCGGTGGCGGTGCTGCTGGAGAAGGTGGTGCTGGAGTACGTGCCTCGCTACGGTCAACGGCTGGCCGAGGGGGTACGGCGATGGGGCGAGGTGATCCGGGAGCGAGCCCGGAGCGAGCTGGGCCGCTTCTACCCTGAGGACCCGGATGGGAGCGTGCCCATCGCCTACCTCTGGGCCCGGACCGCCCGCTGCGAGGGGCTGGCCTGCGGCGCTCGCGTGCCCCTGCTGCGCGGGAGGTGGCTCTCCAGGCGGCCCGACCACCAGGTGGCCCTGGAGCTGCTGGTCCACGACGGCGAGGTCGAGTTCGCCATCCGCGAGGGCGTGCGCGCTCTGGAGGTGGGGCCGGGCACGGTCAGGCGCGGCTCGCTCACCTGCCCCATCTGCGGGCACACCACGCCGGTGGCGGCGATCCGGCGGCAGGCACAGCGGCAGGGGCTGCCGGAACGTCTGGTGGCGGTGGTGACCACGCGGCCGGGGATGCAGGGTCGGCGCTATCGGCTGCCCCTGGAGCACGACCTGCGCGCGGCGGAGGAGGCAGAGGCCGAGCTGGAACGACGGGCCGCCGCGCACCGAGGGCCGCTGTCGCTGGTGCCGGACGAGCCACTCCCCCCCAAGGGAACGCTGGGTTTCCGTATCCAAGGCTATGGGTTGGAGACCTGGGGTGATCTCTTCACACCCCGGCAGAAGCTGGCCCTGAGCACGCTGGCCGGGTTGGTGCGCGACACCTACCCCGAGATCGTCGAGGAGACCGGCGACGAGGGGTTGGCGAGGGCGATCGGCACCTGTCTCGGGCTGTCACTGGACAAGACCGCCGATTTGGGGAACTCATTAACCCGCTGGAAACCTGATGCTGACTGCCCAGTCAACATGTATGGTCGCCAAGCAATCCCCATGGTCTGGGACTTTGCTGAGGCGGTACCAATATCCTCTGCAAGCGGCTCGTTTGAAAGTCAGTACCACCGGACTGTTGATTCGCTTATCCCGTTGATCCCTATCGACAACGTAGGGATTGCAATGGCCGGATCAGCCACCAGTCTCGCGGCTGCGGACCACTCTGTGACCACGATCGTCACCGATCCCCCGTACTATGATGCGGTCCCCTACGCCGACCTCTCCGACTTCTTCTACGTCTGGCTGCGGCGGTCGATCGGCCACCTTCACCCCGATCTGCTGGCGTCCCCGCTGACGCCCAAGGAGAAGGAGATCGTCGTCAACCCCGTTCGCACGGCCGAGGGTACGTGCAAGGACGGCGCCTTCTTCGAATCACACATGGCCATGGCCTTCAAGGAGGCGAGGCAGGTCCTCGACGACTGCGGCCTCGGCATCGTCGTCTTCGCCCACAAGACCACCGCCGGCTGGGAGGCGATGGTGCAGGCCCTCGTCTCCGGCGGCTGGACGATCACCGGCTCCTGGCCCATCGACACCGAGATGGGCTCACGTCTGCGGGCCATGAACTCCGCCGCCCTCGGCTCCTCGGTCCACCTGGTCTGCCGCCCCCGGCCAGCCGACGCCGGCGTCGGCGACTGGGGCTCCATCCTCCGGCGGCTCCAGCCCCGGACCGACCAGTGGATGCGCCGCCTGGTGGAGGAGGGCGTGGTGGGCGCCGACGCCATCTTCGCCTGCCTCTGACCTGCCCTGGAGCTGTACAGCTGCTACGAGCGGGTGGAGACCGCCGCCGGCGAGGTGGTGCCGCTGGGGGGGCGGGCCGAGACGGGCGACGACTTCCTGAGCCACGTCTGGGCCGCGGTCTCGCGCTCGGCGCTGCGCATGATCTTCGAGGAGGCGGAGGTGGCCGGCTTCGAGCCCGACGGCCGCCTGGCGGCGGTGTGGCTGTGGACCCTCGGCGCCCGGGTCCTGGCCCCGAACGGGGGCGGCGAAGAGGAGGACGACGAGGACGAGGCTCTGGACGACGAGGAGCCCTCCGCCCGACCCAGGCCCGCCGGCCTCGTCCTCCCCTACGACACCGCCCGCAAGCTGGCCCAGCCGCTGGGGGCCGACCTCGCCGTCATCGGCCGCCGCCCCGGCGCGGCCTTCCAGGTCAAGGGGGAGACGGCCCGGATGCTCCCAGTGCTGGAGCGCCGGCGCTTCCTCCTGGGGGGCTCCCCACGAGGCCAGCCTCGTGGGGTCCCCCTGGGGGATGGCATGCCCCGGACGGCGCCGCGGAGGCGGGCCGTCCAGCAGTCGCTGTTCGGGGGCGAGGAGGAGCCCGACGGCCTCGGCTCGGTGCAGCCCGCCGCCACCACCCTGGACCGCGTGCACCAGGCCATGCTGCTCTTCGCCGAGGAGCGCGGCGAGGCCCTGCGCCGGTTGTTGGTCGACGACGGGGTGGGGGGCGACCGGCGCTTCTGGACCCTGGCCAACGCCCTCTCGGCGCTCTACCCCGGGACGAGTCCCGAGAAGCGCTGGGTGGACGGGCTCCTGGCCCGGAGACGGATGCTGAGCCTGTAGGGGGAGGAGGGACGAGATGAAGCCCTGGCATCAGGTAGCGGTGCCGCGCAGCGACCTCCGCGAGGGCCGGCCGCTGGACGCCAGCGAGTTCGCCGTCCACCTGAACCAGGTGGTGGCCGGGACCGCGCCCCGGGACTACGTCCGTCCCGAGCGCTTCTTCCAGCGCACCTACCCGACCCGGGGGCTGCGGGAGGTCGCCACCGAGGTGGGGCGGCGCCTGGCCGGGGAGACCGTGAACGCCTCACCGGTGATCAACCTGACCACCCAGTTCGGAGGCGGCAAGACCCACGCCCTGACCCTGCTCTACCATCTCTTCGGCAACGGGCCGGCGGCCACGGCCTGGCCCGGGGTCGCCGACCTGCTGGAAGGCACCACCCCGGTGCGGGCGCGGGTGGCCATCTTCGTCGGGACCGAGTTCGACGCGGTCGAGGGCCGCTCCGCGCCCGGGGAGCCAGCCCGGCGCACCCCCTGGGGGACATCGCCTGGCAGCTGGGCGGTGAGGCCGGTTACCGGCTGATGGCCGAGCAGGACCGGCTCCGGGTCCGGCCGGGGGGCGAGGTGCTGCGCCGGCTGCTGGAGGGCGGCCCGACCCTGATCCTGATGGACGAGGTGCTGAACTTCCTCAACACCGCCCGATCTCTCAAGGCAGGCGACGTGGAAGGCGGCTCCAGCAGCCTGGCCTCCCAGTTCATGGCCTTCGTCCAGTCACTGAGCGAAGAGGTGAGCGGCCGCACCGGTGCCGTCCTGGTGATGGCCCTGCCCAAGTCGGAGCTGGAGATGTCGCCCGAGGACGAGGCGGACTTCAACCGGCTGCGCAAGCTCTCCTCCCGCCTGGACAAGCCCTACACCCTGGCCACGGACCGAGAGATCCCGGAGATCATCCGGCGCCGGCTCTTCGAGGACCTCGGCTCGCCCACCGACCGGCGGGCCGTGGCCCGGGCCTACGCCAGATGGGTCGCCGAGCACCGGGACTCCCTGGCGGCCGAGTTCACAGCCGAGGACTTCGAGGCCTGCTATCCCTTCCACCCCACCGTGCTCTCGGTGTTCGAGCGCAAGTGGCAGACGTTGCCGAACTTCCAGCGCACCCGCGGGGTGCTGCGGATGCTGGCCCTGTGGATCTCCCAGACCTATGCGGCCGCCTACCGCGGCGGCCACCGCGACCCGCTGGTGACCCTGGGCATGGCCCCCCTCGCCGACCCCTACTTCCGGGCCGCGGTCCTGGAGCAGCTGGCCGAGACCCGGCTGGAGGGGACCATCCTGGCCGACATCGCCGGTCCCGAGGCGCACGCGACGCGCCTCGACGCCGCCTCCACCGGCCTGCGCCAGTTCCGCCTCCACCAGGCGCTGGCCACGGCCATCTTCTTCGAGTCGAGCGGTGGTCAGTCCCCTCAGCGCCAGGTGGCGACGCTGCCCGAGCTGCGCTTGGCCCTGGGGCGGCCGGAGCTGGAGCTGGGCCACCTGGAGACCGCCCTTGCCGAGCTGGCGGCCACCTGCTTCTACCTGTTCGTCGATGCCGCCGCCTACCGCTTCTCGTTGCAGCCCAACCTGAACCGGGTGCTGAGCGACATCCGCGCCTCGCTGGACCCGGGCGGGGTCGAGGAGCGGATGCGCGAGGAGACGCGCAAGGCGTTCCGGAAGGGCAGGCTGGAGTTGCGGTTCTTCCCCGAGCGCCCGGCTGACGTGCCCAACCTGGCCACGCTGGCGCTGGTCGTGCTCGGCCCCGAGCACCACCTGGGCGAAGGGGAGCGAGAGGCCACGCGGGCCCTGATCCGCTCCCTCCTGGAGCAGGCCGGGGCGATCTCGCGCACCTACAAGAGCGCCCTCTTCTTCGTCGTGCCCGGCGACGTGGGGCAGCTCCGGGATGCGACCCGGAACCTCTGCGCCTGGGAGCGCCTGCTGGACCAGGCCGACGAGCGCCGGCTCGACGAGGCCCAGCGGGCCCAGGCGGAGCGGGAGGTGGCGAAGGCCCGGCGCGAGGTCCAGGAGGCGGTCTGGCGCGCCTACCACGTCCTCTGCTTCCTGGGCGAGGAGGGCGTGGAGGAGCTGGACCTCGGCCTGCTCGACCCCAGCGCCGCCGACTCGCTGACCGCCTACATCGAGTCGCGCCTGATCCAGCAGGACCTGCTCACGGACCGGGTCGGGGCATCCTGGCTCGCCCGCCACCGGCCGCCGGCGGCGACACCGGAGTGGTCGCTCCGCGACGCCCGCGACCTCTTCTACTCCTCCCCTCGGTACCCTCGGCTGCTCGACCC
>Ga0070737_10006163_pt1 | contig 11101 bp, 9 predicted proteins | sample Coa_R1_10_FD_66438 | JGI IMG/M metagenome (GOLD analysis project Ga0070737, IMG submission 66438) | Surface soil microbial communities from Centralia Pennsylvania, which are recovering from an underground coalmine fire - Coalmine... | ecosystem: Environmental > Terrestrial > Soil > Unclassified ...
CCTCGCCTGGTCCGTGTGGCGCCGCCGTCACCAAGCGCGAGCCAGGCGGGGTCATTACCAGCGCCGCCTGGCGATCACCGCCATATAACTGCAACTGTAATACTAGAATTGAAGCGGCCTTGGGCAGATATACCCAGAGCCGCTTTTATCGTGTTAAGTCTTGCCAGATCTGTTTGACCAGCACTAGCGACTGGACAACCGCCATCTCTATGGGATAGACTGAGCGATCCATGTGAAAAGTAAGATCAACAGATCGAGAGGAGCTAGCCTATGTCTACGAGCGCTGGTGTAAATGAAGAGACGCAACGCAAGACACAACAAGAGCCGCCGCACAAGCCGCCGCACGAGACTAGCGAAGAGGCGATCCTGGCGGCGCGCATTGGCCCGGTTGTTCCCTTGAATAGCACAATCACCCTGGTCGAGTATGATCCCGAATGGCCACGGCTCTACGCCCGCGAGGCTGCGCTCATTCGTGGCGCCCTGGGTGAGCGTGTCGTGGCGCTCGAACACGTCGGCTCAACCTCTGTGCCAGGGCTGGCCGCCAAGCCGCTGATTGACATTTTGCTGGTGGTTCCTAACTCAGCGGATGAGGCGGCGTATCTGCCAGACCTCGAAGTCGCCGGATATACACTGCGCATCCGCGAGCCGGAGTGGTATGAACATCGTGTCTGTAAAGGGCTGGACACCGATGTGAACCTGCATATCTTCTCGCCGGGCTGCCCGGAGATTGACCGCATGCTCGGCTTCCGCGACTGGCTGCGTAGCCATCCCGAAGATCGCCAGCTCTACGAGAACACCAAGCGCGAACTTGCCCGCAGGACATGGCGGCATGTGCAAAACTACGCCGACGCCAAAAGCGAGGTGGTCGAGGAGATTATCGCACGGGCGCAGGCGGGGCGAAACAACAATGAAGACAAGGCTGATCTTGATACGACACTCCCAGCCGGAAGTGACGCTTGACCGCCCGGCGACCGACTGGCCACTGAGCGCAGAGGGGCGCCGCCTGTGCGTTCCACTGGCTGAGGCGATGACTCCCTATCAGCCCGCCTGCCTCGTTGCCAGCCAAGAGACCAAAGCGCGCGAGACGGCGCAGCTTGTGGCGGAGCAGTTGGGCATACCCTGGCAGGTGGCCAAGGGGCTGCACGAGCATGATCGCACAGGCGTCCCCTATCTTGGCGACGAGGCGTTCCAATCTATGGTTAGGGCGTTCTTCGCACATCCCGACGAGCAGGTGTTTGGCTGTGAGACGGCAAACCAGGCGGCCACGCGATTTGCCCAGGCGGTCGAGCGCGTGCTACAGGCTACGGTGCTAGATACAGGCTGCGTGGCGATTGTCGCGCATGGCGTGGTTATCTCGCTCTATGTCGCGCGGCGGCGCAGGTATACCTCTGAGCAGGTGTACACGTTCTGGCGTGGATTAAAGCAGCCGGATGTCGTCGTGTGCTGAGTAGGGACATTGGCGCCATGTCTGCGAGAGCTATAGCATGCTTTGAGGAGGAGAGAGGATACAAACATAAGGAGCAGGCTATCAAAGGCAAGGCGCTCTCTTTCCCCTTGCTTCTGCTTGTTGAGATTGTTGTCTTCATCTCCTGGTGGCTTTAACCGTCCTCAGCAGGCACAATGATTTGCCCCTCTGCCTCATTGCCTACCGCGTGATACGCGCCCCGTGCATACCCCACGCCCGTCAGCGCCGCCGCCAAAGCATCCAGCAGATCGGCGCCGAGCGGCTGTATCGTTTCCCCATCGCCCGAAGCTGGTATGTCTGCAATCCAGCGGGCCAGCAACACCTGGTTGACCGCGCGGCTGGCTGGTGTTGTCTTTGCCTTGCGTTGGCGCTTTGCCTGTGCTGATGTATCGGCGGTTGGCGCCACGCCAGTCTGCTGTTCACGCGCCCGCAAAACGGCGAACGTGGCGCTAGGGAAGACCTCGATGATCGCGGCGTCGGGCGCCAGCCCGCGCAACCGGGGAAGCAGCGTCAGCGCGCGAAAGGTCAGCCCGCCCAGGAACGAGACCGGCAGCGGCCTGATCCCCAGCGTGCGCCAGAAGGGATCGCGTTCGGCTGCGCGCGTGTAGGGGCTGGCGCCGGGCGTTGGCAGGGCTCCACCCAGCGCGGCAGTCACTGCGGCTGGTAAGGTGAGCGGCGCGTCAATCGAGATCACACGCAGCCTGCCATGGCGCTGTGCCTCGGCCGCGCATGCCAGCAGCGCCACATCATCCGCTGCCGATGAGGATATGTCGGTTAGCCAGCATGGCAGTCCGCTACTTTTCGGCTCAAAAGCCAACGTGGCAATCGCCGTGATCCCGCGCCCGGCGGCAAGGTCTATCCCCAGGGCAATGTCGGGCATGCTGGATCGCCTCTCACTGCTCAGCATGCGTCACGGTGTGATACCTCCACTTCCTTGACCAGAGCGCATGGGGTTGTGAATGGCCCCTAGACCGCCCGGCCACCAATTCCACCTGCCTAACAATAGCACAATTCCCGGCGTGAATAGCCCGCGCACCATAAACGTATCGAGTAGCACACCCACCGCGACACAGATACCAAACTGATAGAGATCCCGCAGAGGGAGAGTTGTAAGCACAGCAAACGTCCCTGCGAGGATCAATCCTGCTGAGGTAATCACTCCACCTGTGCGCGCGACGGCGACAGGTACGCCCTCTTCAAGGCCGCGCCGTTGCGCCTCCTCACGGATACGCGCCATCAGGAAGATGGTATAGTCTGCGCCAAGCGCCACCAGAAAGATAAACGTGTAGAGGGGAATAGCATAGCTAAAGCCATCCTGGCCCTGGATACGCTGAAAAATGAAGGCACAGAGGCCAATTGACGCCAGGAAGTTGAGCGTGACGGCGCCGAGCAGGTACAGGGGCGCGATCAGACTGCGCAACAGCAGCGCCAGTACAATCCCTACCAGTAACAACACAACTGGTACGATCAGCAGTGTGTCCCGCTGATTGTAGCTATAGGTGTCGGCCAGCAGAGAAGTTTGCCCGGCAAGATGGAGCGTTGCGACGGTTGCAGAACCAGCGCCCAGCCCGTTTGCCGCAATCGCACGGTTGAGCGCGGCGCGCAACGGCGCAATCCGATCAATGGCTGTGAGCGAATAGGGATCGGTATTCAAGGTGATAGGGATCTGGAAGGTGGTCTCATCAGGTGAGACATACGTTGTGCTGGCTGCGTACGCGCCGATAATTGCCTCAAGCTGCGGATCGACCGGAGGACATTGTGGCCCATGGCAAGATGGCGCGCCCTGGCCGGAACGGATCGCTTCGCGAATCGCTGGAGGAAGCTGCGCGATGCCACGTTGAAGCGCCGCAGGAGCGATCAGCGGATGGCCTCCGTCGGGGCGCGTTGGCCCCTGAACTGTTGCGACGCCTGGAACCTTCTGCGCCGCAACAGTGATAGCGTCAACTGCGACGAGGCGCTGGTACACATCAGCGTTTGCGCCAGTCAGGGTGATGAGCGCAGTGGTTGGCGCAAGCGATCCAGCGGGGAAGTGATCCCGAAGGATTGCGTAACCACGCGAGGAATCGGTTGGCTGGCGAAACGCCGTGAGAAAATTGAAGGTGGGCGCCGAGCCAATGTTGCCGAGCGCGAGAATGGCCAACACGATAACGCTGCTAACCACCGCCGCGACGCGGTGTTGGCGCGTCCAGTGGCCAAGCCATGCCCAAAAGCCCCGCTGTGAGGAGCCTGACACATCGGTGGATGTTGTTTGGGGGGCGTAAGCAGGGATGAACGGCCAATAGGAAGCGCGGCCAAGCCAGGTGAGCAGCGCCGGAATAAGCGTTAATCCTCCCAGGAGCATGACAAAGACGGCAATGGCGAGGGTCGGCCCCAGTGTATTGTAGAGGCCAATCGCTGCAAAGATCAGCGTGAGCAACGCGAGAATAACCGTCCCGGCGCTTGATGTAATCGCCTCACCGACCGCGCGCATCGTTGTGCGCATAGCATCGTGCTTATCCTCTGTGCGTTGTAGCTCTTCGCGGAAGCGCGCAGCGATAAAGATGCTATAGTCAGTTCCCGCGCCAAACAGGAGCACAATCATAATAGATGTCGCCTGTTGGCTGACTCCAAACACTCCTAGCTTCCCTGCAAAGCCCAACAGCGCGTCAACGATCTGCAAGGCCCACCCAACACCAACCAACGGCAAGAAAGCGAGAATAGGCGAGCGGTAGAGCGCGATCAGCAGAATCAGCACAAGCCCTACTGTCGCCAACAGCAAAGGGAGATCGGTTGCCGCGAAGATTGCTCCAGCATCGGTAGAGATACCTGCGGGGCCTGTCACATGCGCCTGCAATGATGAACCAGCGATGGTTTTCGTGAGCCGCGCGCGCATCGCTTGGATGGCTGCGGCGAAGTGAGCGTCGGCGCTGGAAACGGTGAGCGTGGTGATGATCGTCATGGTCGTGCCGTCGTGAGAAACCAGTTGGCTGGCTGCCTGGGGTACGGTAAAAATAGAGAGTGTCGGGCCAATACCCACTGGACGTGTGGACGAGGTCAGCCAGTCGTTATACGACTTGGCGCGCGCACGGTCGTCGGCGTTTAGCCCATGAGCGTCATAAAAGACAACGATGGCTGGTGTCCCGCGATCAGCCGGAAATTTTTCTAACAGCAAGCGTTGCGCCACCTGAGAATCGGCGTTCGACGGAATACTGAGTGTCACGTTATTGTTATAGATGCTGGCGAGCGGCGGCGCGACTATCACCAGAGCAACCGCAATGACGAACCAAAGCGCCATTACGACAAATTTACCCCGGCGAGAAACGCTGGCATCGGTGAGGGCGTGCAAAGCGCGTGTGATCATACTACGGCGGTCTCCCTAAACTAATATACCATTCAGTATATTAGTATACCAGCGCAGGCGAGAGCATTGCAAGGTGTTGTCGAGAGGTTGTCGAGGGGAGAGACAGAACATGATGGGAAGCACACCCTATCCTCGGGCGGGCGCCTGACAGAGGTGGCGCGCGGGTTGACATGCCTGCGCGTCTGGGCTATGCTCAAAGGGAAGCGAGATCAGCACTGGCTGAAGCGAATACGCCAGCGTGCGCAATTCCCTGAGCATGGCGCGACGAGGCGCCGAGAGAGACAACCCTCATGCGCATGACAATGAAAAACGACTATGGGCTGCGCGCGATGATCGAACTGGCGATGCGCTACGGCCAGAGCGCCGTCCCCAGTGCTGAGATCGCGCGCCATCAGGCGATCCCTGAGCATTTCCTCGATCAACTGTTGATTACCCTGCGACGCGCCGGATTGCTCAAGAGCCAGCGCGGACCACAGGGGGGCCATCTGCTGGCGCACCCGCCCGCGCAGATCACCATGAGCGATGTCATCAACGCGCTCGATGGCTCCCCTCCTACGATGGAGTGCCTGCCTGAGCCTCAGGTCTGCCAGTTTGCGCCAGGCTGCGCCATCCGCGAGGTCTGGGGGCAGATCGACGCCTACGCGCAACAACTGCTCTCTAGCGTCACGCTCGAACAGCTTGCCGCGCGCCATCGCTCCCTGGCGGGAGAACATGACCACGCGGCGATGTATTATATCTAAACTGAACTGACCTATCCCCCTGCCCTCTTCTCCACGCGGGAAGGGGGAGAATTCATTGGAGCCTATTCTGTGATGTCGCGTCGGCGGAAGATGAGATATGCGCCGCCCAACAGGATGACACAATACGCGACCGGCACGAGCAGCGCCTGCGTGAGCGACATCGAAGGTGAGCCAATCGCCAGGCTGTAGGGATACGCGCCCGCATACTGGCGTAGGCTACCCAGCGCGTTCCCCATGAACCAATCAGGGATATGCTGCACGAATGGCCCCGCTGTGTTGCCCGTCAACGTCATTGCCGTGCCAATTCCCAGGAGAGTTGTTGTCGCTACCAATTCGACAAGCACATACGCCAGTGAGACGCCGATCCCGGCCGCCGTAGACTTCGCCAGTGTGGCGAAACACATCGCCAGCGCGGCGTAGGCGAAAAGGTTGAGTGACAGCGCCAGCCAGTAGCCGAGGATTTCGACGATCCCACGCGGTGACGGCGCCAGCAGCGAGCCGCCAAGCAGTGGCCCAAGCGTCACGCCCAGCAGAGCGCCCAAAACAAGCATCCCTGCCGAGGCAATCAGCGCGATAACCGCCAGCCCTGTTGCCTGCCCAATGAAATGTTGCGCCCGCGTGACCCCGCGCGAGATGGAGAGGCGAAGCACGGTATAGCCATACTCACTACCGACCAGCGCGCCCGCCAGGATACAAATAAACAGCACGCCGAGGTAGCTGGTGTAGGTTCCGGCGACCATCAGGCTGCCAGGGAACAGGAGCACGGAATCGCGGAAGGAATCAGCCGCCTGCTGCTGCGCTTGTTGTTGCTGTTGCTGTTGTTGTTGCTGTTGCGCAGGCGTGGGCGCCTGGCAAGTAACGCTTGTTGCGCCGCCCTGTCCAGGAGTCGCGGCGGGGGCTGTTGTCTGTACAGGGACGCATGTGCTGCCGCCATTCACCTGAATGTTGGCGATGCTGAAATAGATCAAGGCAATCACCGCGACGACGACGAAAAACAAGCCGATGAGCAGGCTGGTGAGCACCTTTCCCATCACACGACGCCACGCTAGAAAGAGTGTCCAGCGGGTCATGCGTCCGGTTTGCGCCAGCCAGTCGCCGGTTGGCTTGGGCGCTGGCCCCTGCGCTACGGCAAGCAACGTAGGCGGCAGAACCGGCGGCAAAGTGGGAGCCAATGGTTGTTGTGGCGCTTGTGGAGCAGATGGTGTTGGCGGTACTGGCTGCGTCATGCCGGGCCTCCTTGCGTGGGCGGTGTGGTGGACGTGGGAGATGTTTGTGGGCCAATCGCTGGCGGCGGAGATGCGAGCTGCGGCGCGCCTGGCGCATAGAGCGGATAGGATGTATAGGGGTAGGGAGCATAGCCCGCCGGTGTGGCTCCTGTTGGCGCGCCCAGACTGCCAGGAGGCGCGAACGGTATAGTGTTAGGAATGACCGGGGCGACAGAGCCAACCAGGGGGAGCGCCGCGTTTACCACGCTCAGGAAGTATGTTTCCAGGCTGGGTTCGCGCCGCCGCACCTCCGCAGGGGGAAGGTTCGCCGCGTTGAGGATGGCGTTGATCTCGCTGGCACGTTCGGCAGGAGCGTCCACCTGCAACAGCCAGCCACCCGGCGGCGCCCAGGCGCCTAGTTCAGGGCGGGCGTAGACAGCGCCACGCAGCCAGGGCTGATTGGCCGCCTGCAACGCTTGCACGGCAGGGAAGAGCATCTCCGGTTTGTCGAAGCCGACGATTATGCCGTTCTGCGCGCCAAGCAACTCCTTGACATTGCCCTGCGCCAGCAAGATGCCCTCACGGATGATAGCGGCGCGCGTACAGACCTGTTGCACTTCATACAGCAGATGGCTTGAGAGCAGGATGGTGATGCCGCGTTGCGAAAGCTGCATGATCAGTCCACGCACCTCGGCCATGCCGCTGGGATCAAGCCCGTTGGTTGGCTCGTCGAGAATCATCAATTCGGGGTTGGTGAGGAGCGCCGCCGCGATGCCCAACCGCTGTTTCATGCCCAGGGAATATTTGCGATAGGCGTCGCCCGCGCGGCTGGCCAGCCCCACCTGCGCCAGCGCCAACTCCACGCGGGCGTTGGTCGCCTTGCCCGCTGGCAGCCCCGAAAAGGTGGCGATCCCATGCAGGTTCTCTCTTCCCGAGAGAAACGGATAAAATGCGGGCTGCTCAATGACCGCCCCTACTCGTCGCAGGGCCTGCGCGCGCAGGTCTGGATTACTTATATCGCTGTCGAAGAGGTCAATCGCGCCGTCGGTTGGCAGGATCAGTCCCAGCGCCATGCGTAATGTGGTGGTCTTGCCTGATCCATTCGGCCCCAGCAGCGCAAAGACATCGCCACGCCGCACCTCGAGATCAAGCGCGCGCACAGCCGTCCGTGAACCAAATTGCTTGGTCAGCTTGCGCGCACGCAGGATCACCTCCTCCGTGTTGACCGTGTTGACCGTGTTGGCTGGGTTGGCTGGCGGCGCCATTGGCGCCACGGGCGAAGTGTCAGGTATGCTCAATGCCGTCCTCCTCTTGCTTGCAGAAACATCTCCTCAGAGCATAACGGATAATAGGTCGCGAGAAACAGCGGCTATCCGGTTCAGCGTACGCCCAGCTTTCCAAGAGTACGCGCGAGGATGGTTCCTTGTCACGTGGACGCATGCGCGGCGTGTGATATGTGATAATTGACGTTCAGGCGCCGCTATGCTATGTTAGCGGTGTACTGTTTTGCATGTTTTATTCGCCAGTGGGATGGCCTCCCACGTTCATCATTCAGGCGAAAGGATCGGTTGCTTCTGTGAGTGTAGACATCACACAACTATCCGCGCATCTGGCGCCTCCGCTTCAGGATCAAGTGAAAGAAGCCTATAAGAAGCAGGCCAAGAGCGACACGACGGCGTTCTTGCTGACGTTCTTTCTGGGATTGGTTGGGGCGCATCGGTTTTATCTCAATCAATGGCTTTCAGGTATCGCCCATCTGGCGCTGACCATCGCCGGAGTGATCGTGCTGGTGGAGGGTCTGATCAATTCTGGCGACTCGCGCTTCACGCTGATTATCGTTGGCGTGGCGCTCCTCCTGATCGGCTTGCTCTGGGAAGCCATTGACCTCTTTGTGATTGATCGCCAGGTCAACGCGCGTAACCTGGCGCTGGCCGAGCGATTGATCGCCGATGCGGAACTCTCCGATGACACGCCGGAAAAATCGGCGCTTGCCGAACTGGATAAGCTGAGCCGTGCGACCGCTGCGCCAGCCGCCGGGGGCGCCGAAGGAACCGGCATCATTACCCCCGCTGCGGTGGCCGAAGCCCGCGCAATGGCAGAAGAAACGGCCCCAGCGGGAGCCGCGTCGGCCCAGTTCTCCTCGATGTCGCGCATGGAGCTAAGCGATAGCCCTGTCGAGGATCGCCGTGAGGCCGAGGTGCGCGCATCGGAGGCGACGGTGACGGGTGAGCCTGCCGCAGAGGCGCCGCTCTCGAATCTGACCGAGACCGAGGGCGTCACGCAGGCCGCGCCCGGCGCAACCACAGTGGATGAAACGAGCGTCCTCGAAGAGGCTGCGCCTGCCGCCGCGCTTGGCGCCGCAGCCGGAGCCGCTGGCATGGGATTCATTGAGGTGGAACACCACATGCACGAGGAAAGCGGCTACCGCACAACCGACAGTGTTGAGACGGAGAAATACGCCGAACCCGAAGCGCCTGTGACCGAGCCATTAGCCGCTGCGCCTGCCACAGAGGCGCCTGTTGAGCAGCCAACCGCCGAAGCAGAGACGCCCGCTGCGTCCGAGCCGCCGGAAATCGCAACCGAGAGTACATCAACCGAGCCGATTTCGTCGGCGGAAGTTGGCGAACCCTCTCCGACGATGGTAGAGCCTGCTGTTGAGGAACAGACGGCAAGCGGCCCATCCGCCGCTGAGGAGGCTGGCGTGGGCGCGTTGGCCGGAGCAGGCGCAGCCGCCGCGATAGAGCAGCCCACTCAACCAGCCTCCACGCTCAATATGGTCGCGCCCGATCATACCGACGCGCACCCTGTAGACATCGAGAGCGCGCCTATGGCGGATGTCGCGACGCCTGGGGCCTCGGTGATACGGGTAAATATACCAGATGCCGAGCAGTCTGCGCCGGAGCCTGATGTGGCCGCTATGACCGAATCTCCGGTGGATTCCGCCTTGCCGCCGGTTGAGCCTGAGCCGCAGGAATATGTGCCGCCGACTGTGCCGATGAGTGATCTCACGAACGCGCCCACGAACGACCCAACCGATGTGGCAGTGGCTCCTGTAGTTGCGACTGAACCGGATGCGACGGCTGAGCCTGCCGCCGGTTCCCCGTCAGGGGCGGAGATCGCAGGGGCGGCGGTGTTGGCAACCCTCGCGGGCGCAGGCGCAGCGATGGCTGGTGATGCCTTGCTGCATAACGAGTCCAATGAGGCGCCCGCTGCTACAGAACCCGCTCCGGCTACGGCGCCAACTGCTGATGAGGCGCCTACCGCGCCCGCGATGAAGCGTATTCGTGCGGTGCGCCAGATCGTGGTGGATGGTAAGGTGGTCTCCGAGGTGAGCGCCGAAGAGATCGTGCCGATAGACGCCGATAGCGCCCAGGTGGAGGCTGAGCTTCAAGAGCGGCTAGGCCATCTTACCGCCGAGCAGATCGCCGAGATGACCCACCTTTCGCCCGATGAGATCGAACTCCATCAGCAGTCCGAAAGCTAGGGAATAGAACCTCACCCACTGTCCCATCATTCGCCCCCTTCCCATGAATGGGAAGGGGGTCATCTTATGTAGGCCGTGTGGGAAGGGGAAAGCGTATCAACCAGTGATATGTTGTTCCCCTCCCCATCTATGGGGAGGGGTCAGGGGAGAGGTCAGCCCTTCAACGCCAGCAATTTGCCATCTTTGAGCAGCGTGACGCCGTCCACAATCACTTCGCCGCCGCCCGCCGCCTCGCGCAGATCGCAGATCATATCCCAGTGCAGCGCCGAGACGTTCTTGCCACCTGTCTCCGGGTAGCTATTGCCAAGCGCCATGTGGATTGTGCCGCCGATCTTTTCATCGAAGAGCGTGTTGCCGATGCTGCGCTGGATGCCAAAGTTGTTGCCAAAGGCGAACTCGCCAAGCGTGCGCGAGCCGTCGTCGAGGTCGAGCATCGTTTGCAGATACTCGTTGCCCTGCGCCGCGCTTGCCTCCACCACGCGCCCATGCTCGAAGCGCAGCCGGATATCCTGGACGCGGTTGCCGTTGATGACGCTAGGAATGGTGAAATGTACATGCCCCTCCACGGAGTCTTCGACGGGGCCGGTGAAAAACTCGCCGCTGGGGAAGTTGCGTTTGCCGTCGCTGTTGCGGAAGGTGCGGTCGGCGATGGAGAGCCGCAGGTCGGTTTCCGGCCCAACCACATGCGCCTCGCGTTTGTCGCGCAGCCAGTCTACATACACCTGTTGCTTGCGGCCAAGTTCGCGCCAGCGTTCGGCGGGGTTTTTGCTATTGAGGAAACACGCCTCGTAGACGAACTCCTCGAACTCGGCCAGTGACATGCCCGCTTCCTGCGCATACGCCTGAGTGGGGTAGAGCGTCAGGCAC
>Ga0070737_10006164_pt1 | contig 11101 bp, 11 predicted proteins | sample Coa_R1_10_FD_66438 | JGI IMG/M metagenome (GOLD analysis project Ga0070737, IMG submission 66438) | Surface soil microbial communities from Centralia Pennsylvania, which are recovering from an underground coalmine fire - Coalmine... | ecosystem: Environmental > Terrestrial > Soil > Unclassified...
GGCGATGCGACCCTGACGTGTATCGCAGAGAAGATCTGAAACTCTTCCGATTGGCGCGCCGTTTGCCGCGACAATATGCGCGCCGAGGATTTGCTGCGTCGCGATCGGCTCGGGCGCGGCCGCAGCGGCGGCGGAGAAAAGCGCTAAAATGGCGGTCGCGAGGATGAAAAATCGCATCATGCGTATAACGTCATCATGCGTATAACGTAAAGCGCTTGCGAAAACGTCCGACCCTGACATGATGTTCATCAAGCCGCCGCACGGGCGACACAATTCGACGTCCGGCCGTTTGACTTCCTGCATCTTCGTCACGATCGCTCGAGCCGAACTTTGCGCCATTCTTCGACGCGGGGAGATGACCCTTCATGATGCATTCCGCGAGATTTGTCTTCATCGCCGCGATGCTTGCGGCTCTCGCCGGCTGCGGGTCGGATTATTCGCCGAACACCTATGACAGCGCCGCGGTCCAGCAGGCGAACAAGGTCGATGAGGGCGTCGTCATCGGCTATCGCCAGGTGGCGATCAGGGACGACGGCACCGTCGGCACGGTGACCGGCGGCGCGGCAGGCGGCATTCTCGGCGCGGAAGAGAGTCCAGCGGAAGTGCCGGCGGCCCTAACCGCGCTCGGAGGCACCTTGGTCGGCGGTCTCGTCGGCAACTCGATCGAGCACGCGGTCGGCGATACGACCGGTTGGGAATATATCGTGCGCGAGCCGAAGGGCGATCTCGTCTCGGTCGTGCAGAAGGAGCCGAAGCCGATTCCCGTCGGCCAGCGCGTCCTCGTCATCGAAGGCAAGCAAGCGCGCATCGTTCCTGATTACGCGGCTGCCTCGCTCGAGAATCCGCCCGCGCCGGAGAAGCCGAAAGCGAGCGCTGCCGCGCCCGCGGCAGCCGCATCCGCCGCAACACTCTCCGACACGGCGGCCGCAACACCAGCCGCGACGCCGGCGACACCTCCGGTATCGGCGGCAGCGACGCCGACGACAACGCCCGCGTCCGGCGCGACGCCGACGCCCGCGCCTGCGACAGCAGCAGCGCCGCCGGCCGTCATGCCCGCGACGGTGACAATCACACCGGCCGCGCCGACGGCCAACGCCACGCCGCCTTCGGCGACGCCGGCTGGCTCGGCGACGGCAACGCCGGCTACGCCGGATGCGAACGCCAATGCCGCGGCGCCGGCAGCAACAGCGGCCTCGGCTTCGCCGCCGCAGAATAGCGTGGCGGCGCCGCAACCGGCGGCCGGCGCCGCCGCATCACCGCCGCCGCCCAGCGACGGCGTGACGGCGGCCAAATAGGGGCACTCAAAAAGCGCTTTCTTTCCGCAGCGCGCTGTGGCCTATCGGAGGAATGAAAGCCGTCCAGATCAGCAAGACCGGCGGTCCCGAAACGCTGGAACTGGTTGAGTTGCCGAAGCCGCAGCCCGGCCCGGGCGAGGTGCTCGTGCGTGCGCATGCGATCGGCGTCGGCAAGCCCGATGTCCTGTTCCGCACCGGCGTCTATCGCTGGATGCCGCCGCTGCCCGCGGTGCCCGGCACAGAGATGAGCGGATATGTCGAAACGCTCGGCGATGGCGTCGACGGACTGCGCGTCGGCGATGCCGTGCTCGTCTATCATTTCGGCGGACGCTGTTATGCCGAGTTTGCGAGCGTGCCGGCGAGCGCGGTGACAAAGCTGCCGCCGGCGGTCGATCTCGATGACGCCGTGAGCATCCCGAACTATCAGGTCGCCGAGGCGCTGCTGACCGAAGCGGCCCGCGGCCAATCGCCGAAGAGCGTTTATATCAATGGCGCGGCCGGCGGCATCGGCTCGGCGGTCATCCAGCTCTGCCGCTTGCATGGCATCGCGGTGATCGCGGGCACAAGCTCGGCCGAGAAATGCGCCTTTGCCGCAACGCAAGGCGCGACGCATGTAATAGACTATAGCCGCGAGCGGGTCGCCGACCGCCTGCTCGATCTGACCCAAGGGCACGGCGTCGATCTCATCCTCGATCATATCGTCGGCAATGATTTCGCCGACAATCTCAAAGCGCTCGCGACCTTCGGCCTCATCGTCTCGTTCAACGCGCTGGGCGGGATGCCGGAAAAGGATCTGTTCCGCGAGCTGCGCGCGCATCTGCCGAAGAGCCCCGCCGTGCGCTGCTTCACGATGCACAGTTTCGATCATGATCCCGCGGCGCAGCAGCGCATCGCCGCGCGCGCGATCGAGTACTTCGCCGCCGGCCGGGTCAAGCCGCCGATCGATCGGCGCATGCGGCTCGATGAGGCGCGACAGGCGCACGAGCGGCTCGATGCGCGTGCGGTCCTCGGAAAGCTGATCCTGAAGCCCTGAGCCGAGTTTGCGGCCTCATGCGCGCCGCCATAAGATGGCATCGCTAATTGATCGAAGGGCCGCGCGATGTCGGTCGGACTTTGGGTCGTCGTCGGAATCATTGTTCTGCTGATCATTATCGTGATCGGCGTCTATAACGGTCTCGTCGCCGGGCGCCAGGAAGTGCGCAACGCTTGGTCGCAGATCGACATCCAGTTGAAGCGCCGCCACGACCTGATCCCCAATCTCGTCAATGCCGTGAAGGATTCGATGCATGTCGAGCAAGCGCAGCTCACCGCGGTGATGCAGGCGCGCAATCAGGCGGTCGCGGCGCCGAATCCGGCCGCTTCGATGCAAGCCGAGAACGCGCTGACCGGCACGCTGCGGCAGCTTTTCGCGGTGGTCGAATCCTATCCGCAACTGCGCTCGCAGCAAAACGTTTCGAGTCTGATGGAAGAGCTTTCCTCGACCGAGAACCGGATCAGCTTCGCGCGCCAGCATTACAACGACGCGGTCCAGGCGCAGAATATCCGCGTCGCGTCGTTTCCCGGCGTGCTCCTCGCCTCGACCTTCGGTTTTACGAGCGAGACGATGTACCAAGTGCCCGAGGCCGAGCGCGCCGCGACCGAAGCGGTGCCGGAAGTGCGTCTCAGCTAACGCCGCGCCATGGCTGATGTCTCGGCCGCGCTTTACAACACCGACTTCCGCCGCGCGATCGCGCGCAACCAGCGCAACACTGTTATCCTGTTCGTCGTCCTCCTGCTGATCGGCGCGATCGTCGGCTACGTCGTCGGCTGGGCGATCGCGATCCTCGGCCTCATCTGGAATTTGCCGCCCGACCAAGTGAGCCAGCTCAGCGCCGGCGCGGTGCTCGCCGATCTCTTCGGCCCGCCGCGGCCCGCCGCGCTGTGGGGTGCGGCGCTGGTATCGGGGGCGGGACTGATCTGGGGCCTCATCACCCTGACGTCGGGCGCCGAGATCCTCGCCTCTTTCGCCGGCGCGCGCGACGCCAATCCCAACGATCCGCACGAGCGGCAACTGATCGACGTGATCGCCGAAATGGCGATCGCCGCCGGGCTCGCGCCGCCGCGGGCGATGGTGATCGACACGCCCGCGCTCAACGCTTTCGCCAGCGGCTCGTCGCCGAAGCGCGCCATGATCACCGCGACCACGGGCATCCTCCATGCCTGCACGCGCGAGGAATTGCAGGCGGTGATCGGCCACGAGATGGGCCATGTCGCCGAATACGACGTGCGCTACACGACCGTCGTTGCGGCGATGGCCGGCGTCGTCGTGCTGCTCGCGCATTTCCTCGGCAACGTTTTCTACTGGTCGACGGGTTGGGGCGGCGGCTGGGGCTATGGCGGCTATGGCTACGGCTATGGCGGCTTGCGCCCGCGCGAGCGCGAAGGCGGCGCCTCGGGCGCACGCATCGCGCTGACCTTGGTCGTGGTCGTGCTGCTCGTCGTCGTGATGATCGCCGCGCCGCTCGCCTCGCGCCTCGTCCAGATGGCGATCTCGCGCCAGCGCGAATATCTCGCCGATGTCAGCTCGGCGAAGCTCACGCGCAATCCCATCGGCCTCATTCATGCGCTGCAGCGCTTGGAGGCGGGCGACACGAATATCGCGCGGCCGAACTCGCCGGTCTCGGCGCTGTGCATCGCCGCGCCGAAGGGCGCATGGCTGAGCGGTATGTTCTCGACCCATCCGCCGATCCCGGATCGCATCGCGCGGTTGCGCAATCTCGGCGGCGTCGCGACGAGCGAGCCGGAAGCGCCGCTACCGCCGCCCCCTTCGCTCGATCGTCCCGAAGCGCCGATTGTCGCGCAGCCTGAGCACGGGCCGTGGGACACGGCTGCGGCGGCGCCAACTGAGCCGCCGCCGGCGCAGGGACCATGGGATCAAGAAACGCCGCCATCGCCGACGCCGCCGCGCAAAGGCCCCTGGGGCTGATTGCCTCGGCGCCGCGGTCGCCTCTACCATCGCGTCATCGCCGCGAAGACCTATCTTCGAGGATCACACCATGAAAACCGCCGTCATTGTCGGCAATCCGAAGCCGAAATCGCGCACCCTCGATGCCGGGTTGCTGGTCGCGAGGAAGCTCACCGGCGCGGAGCCCGATCTCACGCTCGATCTCGTCGAGCTGGGACCCGCGCTGCTGGAATGGGGCAATCCCAAAGCCAACGAGGCGATCGAGGCGGTGCGACGCTGCAACATGCTGGTCGTCGCCAGCCCGACCTTCAAGGCGACCTATACCGGGTTGTTGAAGCTGTTCCTCGACCAGATCCCGAGCGACGGCCTCGCCGGTATCACCGCTTTTCCGGTGATGCTGGGCGCCGGGCCGGCGCATCTCTTGGCGCCCGACCTGCTCTTGAAGCCGGTGCTGGTCGAGCTGGGCGCGATCTGCCCCATGGTCGGACTCTATCTTCTCGACAAGACCTATGCCGAAGACCCGCGGCTCGATGCCTGGATCGCGCGCGCCAAGCCGCTGCTGCCGAAATGAGCCGCGCGATGACCCGTATCGACGTTCATCATCACCTCGTCTCGCCGAAATCGATTCCGATCTTGAGCGAGCTCGGCACGCTCAACGCGCAGCTTGCCGCCGGTATGGACGAGAAACGCGCGCTCGAGGCGATGGACAAGGGCGGCGTCACCACCGCGATCAATTCCGCGACCACGCCTGTGAAGCTGCCGCGCGACAAGCGCATCGCCTATGCGCGCGACAACAACGACTACATGGCGCGGCTGGTGCGGGATTATCCCGGCCGCTTCGGCATGTTCGCCAACCTGCCGCTGCCGGACATCGATGCGACCCTCAAAGAAATCGAATACGCGCTCGACGTGCTGAAGGCCGACGGCGTGCATATGATTACGAGCTATGAGGATCAGTGGCTCGGCAACAAGCATTTCGCGCCGGTCTTCGACGAGCTCAATTGCCGCAAGGCGATCGTCTACACCCATCCGCACGTGCCGATGTGCTGTATCAAGACCTTGACCGAAGCGATCGTGCCCGATGCGACGATCGAATACGGCACCGACACGACCCGGGCGATCGCCAATTTCGTCTTCACCGGCACGTCGCAGCGCTGCCCCGATCTGAAAATGATCTGGTCGCATGCCGGCGGCACGATGCCGTTTCTCATCTATCGCTTCTTGAAGACCGCCGCCATTCCCGCCAATCGCAAGCATGTGCCGCAAGGCATCGTCGCCGAGCTGAAGAAATACTATTACGACACGGCGCAATCCTCGCATGCGGTGCTGCTCAACGCGTTGCGCCAGGTCGTCGGCCTCGATCATGCGGCTTTCGGCTCGGATTATCCCTGGGGATTTTCCGACGCGGCGGTGCGCGAGATCGATGAGGCGAATGTGCTGAGCGCGGCCGAGCGGCGCGGCATCGATTACGCGAACATCCTGCCCCTGCTGCCGCGTTTCGCGGCGCTCGCCGCGTGATGCGCGTGGGGTTTGCTCTCGCCGTCGCGGTGCTGTTCGCGGCGACAGCGGCGCAAGCGCAGAGCGCCGCGCCCTCGCCGGCCCTCGCGAAAGTCGTCGCCGCCGCCGAAAGCGAGGGCAAGATCGTCTTTCGCGCCACCAACACCACCTTTGCCGGCGCGACCGGGGCGCAAATGGCGGCCGACGGCATCAACCGCATGTTCGGCACGCATCTGACCGTCGATTACGTGCCCGGCGCCCGGCCTATGGCCCGCTCGCCGCGATCCTTTATCAGGAGCTGCAAGCGGGGCAGCCGGCCTCGACCGATGTTTATGTCGGCACCGCGGCACAGATGTCGCCCAATCTCGAGAAAGGCCTTTTCCGCAAGGTCGATTGGGCCGGGCTGATGCCCGCGCGGATTCCGCCGGCGATCGTCGAAGCCGATAGCCGCGCGCTGCGCTATTCCGGCGCGCTGCCCGGCATCCTCTACAACATAAGAGCCGCGCCCTGGGTGCCGAAAATTCAAACGGCCGCCGATCTGTTGCAGCCTAACCTCAAAGGTCAATTCTACACGACCCCGTTCCTAGGCGGCTTCGACGTACTCTTGGCAAGCGATGTCTGGGGCGTCGCCAAGACCACCGATTACGTGAAGAAGCTCTCGCAACAGATCGCCGGCCTCGCCGGTTGCGAGGCGACCGACCGCATTGCCTCGGGCGAAATTCCGGCGCTCGCCATCGACTGCAGCGGCTCGGGCCCGAACCGGCTCGAATATCGCGGCAAGGATGTGCTGGGCAATCGCGTGATCTCGGACATGGCGCAGATACGCTACGGTTATCTCGCCATTCCCGTGCATGCGCCGCATCCCGATGCGGGCATCCTTTTCACGCTTTATGTGCTCTCGGCCGAGGGCCAGGCGAAGATGGGTTGGGACTTGATGGGCACCGATCTCATCGATCTGCCCGACACGCATATGCACCAGCAGCTCGAGGCCGAGGGCATCAAGCCGATTCCGGTGACGATCGCCTGGTGGCAGGCGCACCCCGGCATCGACAAGGCGAATGCCGAACTCGCCAAACTGGTCGCGCAGCAATAAAATCGGCAGACCGCAGCCGCGAGGAGCGAAGCCATGGACCAATTCGAACCCAGCACCGTGACCACCGTCGAAATGCTGGCGACGCTCTATCAGCGGCCGACCGAGCGCGTCATCAAGAAGGCGATCGATCACGTCGACGCGCTCGGCCGCGCCTTCATTGCCGCGTCGCCCTTCCTGGTGATGGCGACCGGCGGCGCGGAAGGCCTCGATTGCTCGCCGAAAGGCGATAAGCCCGGCTTCGTTCAGGTTTCCGAGGACGGCAAGACGCTGATGATCCCCGACCGGCCCGGCAACAACCGCATCGATGGCCTCAAAAACCTCGTCGAGGACTCGCGCATCGCCCTGATCTTCCTCGTGCCAGGCGCCAACGAGACCTATCGCGTCAGCGGCCGCGCGCGGATCAGCAACGATCCGGCGCTGAAGCAACGCTTCGCCGTCGGCGGCAAGGAGCCGCGCATCGTGACCGTGGTTTCCGTCGAGCAGGCGTTCCAGCACTGCCCCAAGGCGCTCATCCGCTCCAATCTCTGGAAAGCCGGCGCCGGCGAGCGGCCGAAGGGCGTGCCGACGCTGGGCAGCTTTGCGGCGAAGCGCGACCCGAAAACCGATGCGGCAACCTTCGACGCGGAATATGCGAAGCGCGTCGTCGACGAGCTCTACTGAACGAAAGGCGGCGCTTCAGCGCAGCCGCGCGGCGCGATAATCTCCGCCCCAACTGTTGGGAGGTTGCGCCATGAAGCCGCGTGAGCGCGCCGTCTATTCCGCCATCGTCGACCGCCCGCCGCTGCGCCTCCCCGAGGGGCTGCGGCTGATCCTCTGGCCCGTGGTCAATCTCGAAGTGTGGGAGATCGAGCGGGCGATGGCGCGCCAGGTGCTGCCCGCGCCGACCGGCGTCGCGGTGCAGCCCGACATTCCGAATTGGAGCTGGCATGAATACGGCATGCGGGTCGGCGTGTGGCGCTTCTTCGACGCTTTCGATCGACACGACATCCGCCCGACCTTGTCGATCAATGCCGGCGTCGTCGAAGTCTATCCCCGCGTCGCGGCGGCGGCGCGCGAGCGGCGCTGGGAATTCATGGGCCACGCGCTGGTGCAAATGCCGATCCATCAAATCGCCGATCAGCGCGCGATGATCCACCGCTCGCTCGAGCTTTTGGGCGATTTTGCCGGCAAGCGGCCGGTCGGCTGGCTCGGCCCCGGCCTCACCGAAACCGAGGAGACGCCCGACCTCCTCGCCGAAGCGGGCGTCGAATACGTCGGCGATTACGTCCATGACGACGAGCCGAGCGAGCTGGCGACGAAGCATGGGCCGCTCGTCACCCTGCCCTATACCGTCGAGCTTAACGACATTCCGATGATGATGGTGCAGCATCACAGCGCGCGCGAATTCCTCGACCGCGCCCGCGACCAGTTCGATCGCCTCTATCTGGAAGGCGCGAGCCGGGCGAAGTTCCTGTGCTTCGCGATCCACCCCTATATCTCGGGGGCGCCGCATCGCATCAAATATCTCGAGGCCTTCCTCGACTACGCGCTCGGCCATAAGGGTGTCGCCTTCTGGACCGGCGAGGAAATCCTCGGCTGGTATCGCGGCGCGCGCTAAGTAGGCCGATCGAACCTTGTTTCCCACCATAAGAAACGGCGTCGCACCCGCGAAGGCGGGGGTCCAGGGCCACGTACTCGCTGTTAGTCTGGATTCCCGCTGTCGCGGGAATGACGACCGTTGATTGCACAAGGGACGATCTCGCGCCGCCCTTTCATCGTGCCGCTGATCGTCGGCTGCGCGCAGTTCATGCATCAGTTCGACGGCTCGGTGATCACCACGGCGCTGCCAGCGATGGCGCGCTCGCTCGGCGAGGATCCGCTGCGCCTCAACCTCGCCATCACCTGCTATCTGCTCGCGCTCGCCGTTTTCGTGCCGGTGAGCAGCTGGCTTTCGGACAAGGTCGGCAGCAAGCGCATCTTCATGACGGCGATCGTGACTTTTTCCTTGAGCTCGCTGCTTTGCGGCCTGTCGCACAATCTTGCCGAGCTCGTCGTGGCGCGCACCTTGCAAGGCATCGGCGGCGCGATGATGACGCCGGTCGGACGCATCATCGTCACGAAGAGCGTGCCCAAATCCGAGCTCATCCAGGCGATGAACTACGTCACCATACCGGCGCTCCTCGGACCGATCCTCGGCCCCTCGGTCGGCGGCTTCATCGTCACCTATTTTTCGTGGCAATGGATCTTTTTCATCAACCTGCCGATCGGCGCGCTCGGCGTCGCGCTCGTCTTTTTTATCATCCCCGATATGCGCGAGACCGACGTGCCGGCCTTCGACGTGAAAGGGTTCGTCCTCGTCGGCTTCGCCGTCGCCGCGATGATTTTGGGTTTCGAGGCGATGGGCCGCGGACTCTTTCCCGCGTCTGGGGTCGCCGTGCTGATCGCCGCCGGCATGAGCTGCGGCATCGGCTACATATTTCATGCGCGGCGCAAGAGCGGACCGATCATCGATCTGAGCCTCTTGAAGATCCGGACCTTCAGCGCCTCGATCTGGGGCGGCGCCCTCGTCTATATCGGCGCGACCTCGCAGGTCTTTCTACTCGCGCTGCTGTTGCAGCTCGGCTTCGGCTTCACGCCCTTCCAATCCGGCCTCACCACCCTGGCGACCGCCGCCGGCTCGGTGCTGATCAAATCCCTCGTGCGCCCTGTGGTGCGCCTCTTCGGCGTGCGCCGCTTGCTGATCTACAACACGGCGCTGACCGCCGCCTATGTCTTCGTTTGCGGACTCTTTCGCGTCGACACGCCTTATATCGTGATCTTGCTGACACTGTTGATCTCGGGCCTGTCGCGCTCGGTCGAGTTCACCGCGATCCAGGCTTTGGGCTATGCCGATCTGCCGCCGGCGCTGACGGCGCGCGCCACCGGCTTTTCCTCGATGGCGCAGCAGGTCTGGCTGAGCTTCGGCGTCGGCCTCGTCGCGCTCATCATGCAGATCGCGCGGGAATGGCACGGCCATGCGACGATCGCGCCGAACGATATTTCGCCGGCCTATTTCACGATCGCTTTCCTGAGCCTTCTCGCCGCCGGCGTCTTCGCGCGGCTGCCGCGCAACGCGGGCGCTGCGCTCGAACTGCGCTGAGCGCCGCGGTTCAGCCTTCGAGCTGCGGCGAGAGCTGCTCGAGCACGCGGCCGCGCGTCTCGATCACGAAAAACAACGAGACGATGAAAGCGAAGCTGATGAGGCAGCCGTAAAAGATGAACACGGTGTTGAGGCCGAAATTCGGCAGCAAGGTACCGACGATCAGCGGCCCCACGGTCGCGGCGCCGCGCTGCCAGGCGGCGGCGACGCCGCTGCCGAGGGCACGCATGTTGTTGGCATAGATCTCGGCGGTATAAAGCCCGAGCGATAACACCAGCACCGACAGGAAGAAATAGCTGATGCAGATCCGGACGAGGATGCTTTCCGGGCTGTCGGCGCCGATCGCGATGAAAGACAAGAGCGGCAGCGCCGTGCCGGCGAGGCCGATAATGAACATCGGCCGCCGTCCCGCCAGATCGATCGTGAACACGGTGATGATCGTGCCGACGAGGGTCGCGGCGGTCTGAATGAAGCCGTAGCTCAGCGATTGCTGCAGCGGCAGATGGAAGACGCCGCGATAGATCGAGGGCAACCAGGTGCCGATGCTGTAGCTCAACCCGAAGCAGCAGATCCACAGACACCAGGTGCTGATCGTGCGCTTCAAGTAAATGCCGCGAAAGAGATCGCTGAAACGGCAGGGTGCCGGCCGTGCCGGGGGCAGATGCGCGGGCAGCGGCGGCAAGGTCTTGCCGCGGCGCGTCGCGATGCCTTCGATCTTCGTCAATACGGCGTCGGCCTCGACAAACCGCCCTTTGCTCGCGAGCCAGCGCGCCGATTCCGGCACCATCCAGCGTAACGGAAACGCGAGCAGCGCCGGCAGCGCGCCGACAATGAACATCCATTGCCAGCCGAAATGGGGCACGATCCAGGTGCCGAGGAAAGCGCTGGCCGTGAGGCCAAAAGCGAACAGCACCTGGACGCCGAGCGCGAAAACGCCGCGTCCGCGCGCCTTCGAGAATTCATTGATATAGGTGATCATGATCGGCACTTCGCCGCCAAGGCCGATGCCTTGGATCAGCCGAAACCAGAACATCGACTGGAAGCTCCAGGCCATCGCGCAAAGAAGGCTCATCACGCTGAAGATCACCAGGGTCACGAGCAGCACCGGCACGCGACCCCAGCGCTCGGCAAGCGAGCCCGCCGCGATCGAGCCG
>Ga0070737_10006167_pt1 | contig 11096 bp, 11 predicted proteins | sample Coa_R1_10_FD_66438 | JGI IMG/M metagenome (GOLD analysis project Ga0070737, IMG submission 66438) | Surface soil microbial communities from Centralia Pennsylvania, which are recovering from an underground coalmine fire - Coalmine... | ecosystem: Environmental > Terrestrial > Soil > Unclassified...
CGAGCCGCCGGGTGGGGATTATGTCGTCCCCCAGGAACAGCACCAGGCTTCGGGTGGTCGCGGCCGTGCCCACGTTGCGAGCGTGACCTGGACCGCCCTTTGCCGTTCGGATCAGCCGGACTCCCGGGAGCCGATCGGGGGTCTCTTCGTCTCCGTCGGCCACGACGATGACCTCGAACCCTGACACCGTCTGGGACGAGAGCGCCCCGAGCGTCCGGCGGATCAGGTGCCATCTCTCGCGGGTGGGTATGACCACCGCCAGGTCCTCTGCGTCGACGCCCACGCGGGCCGAGTGTACGGCAAGGTCGGAAGAGTCTCGGAGGCGACGACGCTAGAGTTCGGCCGGCGTGAAGACCGTGATCCTCTGCGGGGGACGGGGCAGCAGGGCCTACCCCCACACCGAGACGTTGCCCAAGCCCCTCCTCGACGTGGGCGGCCAGCCGATCCTGCGCCACGTGATGGACATCTTCGCCGCGCAGGGGCACAGGGAGTTCATCCTCGCCACCGGCTACCTGGGCGAGCAGATCGCCGCTTTTGCCCAGGAGCTGCCCGGCGAATGGGACGTGACGACGCTGGACACCGGTGCGGACACCGGCACTGGGGCCCGGGTCGAGCTGTGCCGGCCCCACCTCGGGGAGCGTTTCATGGTCACCTACGGCGACGGCGTAGGTGATGTGGACCTCGCGCGGCTGCTGGAGTGCCACGGAGCGAGCGGGGCGACGGCAACCCTGACCACGGTTCCGCTGCCCTCCCCCTATGGGACCGTCGACTTCGACGCCGACGGCCGGGTGCTGGCCTTCCACGAGAAACCGATCCTCCAGGACCACTGGATCAACGCCGGGTTCTTCGTCTTCGAGGCGGAGGCGTTCGACTCGTGGCTCGGGGACGACCTCGAACGGGAGGTCCTGCCCAACCTCGCTTCTGCGGGGAGGCTCTACGCGTACCGCCACACGGGCTTCTGGTCCTCCATGGACACCTACAAGGACGCCCTGCGGCTGGCCTCGTTCTGCCGGGAGGGCGAACCCCCCTGGCTGGCCCGCCGGGTCTCAGAGCAGGAGAGTCCGCTCGTGGAGCCCGGCTAGCAGCTTGCCGCACAGCGAGGCGGCGTGGGCCGACACCTGCAGCGCGGCACCGGCGGCCCCCACCTTGCGACCGGGGGCGAGCCAGAGCAGATACGGCGCCGCGGCCAGGACGGCCGGCCTGAAACGGACTCCCGCCAGCGTGCCCGCCACCGCGGCCGCGAAGAGGGCGTTCTCGCGTTTTACCGCCCAGGGCCGCCAGAACGACCGGCGTATCTCGGGATGGCGGGCGGCCAGGCGGACGGTGTTGCCCTCCAGCCAGTGGAACCGCAGGTGCCAGGTCCACGACCTTTCTCCGAGCTCGTGCTCGACGACCGCCTGGTCTGCCCACTCCCGCTCCCAGCCGGCGCCGAGCACAGACCAGCCGAGGTTGGTGTCCTCCCCGCCGGGGAACGTCCCGAACGACTCGTCGAAGCCGCCCGCAGCCTGCAGGGCGGCGCGCCGGTAGAAGATGTTGCACCCTTCGAACCAGGGGCTGGGGGCGAGGACCTGGCGGACAACCGTGAAGGGCGTGTAGCTGTACGTTTCGCTTCCCTCGGGGGTGACCGTAGGGCCTTGTACGACGCCCACCTCGGGCCGGTCGAATGGGCCGAGGCCCGCCTCGAGCCACGAGGGGCGGGGGACACAGTCGTCGTCGATGAAGGCCAGCAGCGGGGCGTCCGTGGCTCGCCACCCGTGGTTTCGTGCTCGCGCGGGGCCACCCGCCGGTCGGAGGTGGATGACCCGCGACCTGATCGGCAACCGCGCGGTCATTTCGTCGATAGCCCCCGCTTCGGCTTCGTCGGAGCCGTCGTCGACGACGACCGCCTCCCAGCGGGCCGCAGGGAGGGTCTGCTCCGCCAGCCCGCCCAGCAGACGGCGCAGGGATCCGGGTCGCCGGTGGGTTGGGACGACCACCGCGATGTCGACGCTCGACCCCACCTATCCCGGCTCCGGGGTTGTCGTCTCCAACCAGAAGACCGAACCTCTGCGATTGACGTCCCGGAGCCCGGGGCGGCAGAACAGCGGATCGAGCAGCGCGCTCAGTTCGGGCAGTCCGCTGGCATAGAAGGCCGGCAGGACCACCTGCAGCCAGGAAGCCCCGGCGAGCAGCAACGCCGCCAGCAGGTACTGCTCCGACCACCACATCTCCAAGAAGCCCCGCGGGTAGTCGTCCGGCAGGTAGATGTCGTGGATGCCGACGAGCACACCGGGGGGGAGGCTCGGGAGCACGTCGAGGTAGAACGCCACGCAGTCGGAGTTGGGCAGCACACGGTGGGAGCCGTCGAAGAAGACGATGTCACCGGGCACGAGCGCTCCGAAGGCCTCCTCCACGTCCACCTTCTCCAAGGGGGAGCGGACGATCGTGTCACACAGCGGATCCACCACGCTGCGAGGCTGGGGGTCTATCGACGTGATGGCCATGGGGATGCCAGCGTCGCGCCGGGCGCGGGCGACGACCTTGGTGGACTGGCCGCTTCCGACCTCGACGTAGTGGGCGGGTGCCCGCCGCCGGACGTAGCCGTAGAGCGAGACGGTATCGAGGCCGATCAGCCACGGATGCACCCAGCACGGCTCGGGCGACCGCTCGTCGTCGAGCGGTAAGACGGCCAGCGCGTCGAAATAGGAGGAGAAGCTCTGCAGCTCTGCTCTGTAACGGTTCGAGCCGGCCGCGAGCAGGTCTTCCACCCGACGGTGGGAGGGCCTTCCGAAGCCGTACCTCGGGCTCGGATCCGCAGTCGCCGGGTGGTCGAGCCTGATGACGTGCGGAAAGGCGGGCCAGAGGCGCCTCGCGCTGCGCTCGCCCAGCGCCGCAACCAGTCGGTCGAGGCGCCCCCGTATTCGGCTCACGTCCACGGGGACGACCTTACGCAACGGCTACCGTTTGCGCCGTGACGAGGCGATCGGCGGCGGCTGGAGGTGCCGAGCGGCTGGCGATGGTCGAGCGGGTGCTGGCTGACCCCCCTGTCGTGCACTACCTGACCTACGAGGACCTTCAGAACCGCCGGCTCACGGGCGTGCATTCCACCGAGGGCGCCTGCTACCGGTTCCTGGCAGCAACCTGCGGACCGGGCAGCCGAACCCTGGAGACGGGGGCAGGCATCTCCACAGTGCTCTTCGCAGCGTGGGGATGCGAGCACACGTGCGTCACGCCCGCGCAGGTCGAAGTCGACGCCCTGGTCGCCTACTGCCAGGAGCGTCGCATCCCTACCGACCGGGTGACCTTCCGTGTCGGGCCTTCCGAAGTGGTGCTCTCGCACGGCGATCCCGGCGCCTCCGCGCTCGACGTGGTGTTCATCGACGGTGGCCACGGGTTCCCGATCCCGATGATCGACTGGTTCTACGGGGCCGCCGGCCTGCGCAGAGGCGGGGTGCTGGTCGTCGACGACGTGCACCTGCCGGCGGTGAAGATCCTCCGGAGCTTCCTCGACCTGGACCCCCGCTGGGACCGCCTGGAGAGGACGTCAAAATGGGCGGCCTACGAACGGCTCGGCGACGGCCCTCTAGGGGAGGACTGGTACGACCAGCCCTTCTACCGTATGCCCGGCTCCCGGCTCAGACCGGTGGGCCCCTGGGAGGACCGCATGAGGAGGTTGGCTCGGCCGGTGAGGTCGGCGCTCAACCGCCGGCTGGGCCGCTGATCTCCTTCTCCATCCAGAACGACGTGGCGTAGGGACCCATGCGGGGCGCGATGTGCCCCCACAGGGGATCGAAGCGGCGCCGACCCTCGCTCACCTGGGTCATGTAGAAGCCGGGGAAGCGGACCCGCCAGCCGGCGGCACCGGCAAGAAGTGCGGCTGCCAGCAGGTACTGCTCGCCGTACCACCGATCCACCCAGGAGGGGGGATAGTCCCACGGCAGGAACACGTCGTCGATGCCGACCAGCACCCCGGCCGGAAGGGCGGGCAGCAGCTCGAGGAAGGCGACCACCGCGTCGGAGTTCATGAACGCGGTGTGCGAGCAGTCGACTAGGACGACGTCGCCGCTTCGGATCTCGTCCAGGATCGCCAGGTCCACCGCCTCGAGCGGCTTGCGGATCAGCACGTCGCACAGGGAGTCGATCTCGACCCGCGGCTCTGGGTCGATCGACACGATCCTTGGGGGGAGGCCGTGGTCGTCGATGGTCCGGCGGGCGAACCGGGTGCTGAAGCCCGAACCAACCTCCAGGTATGTCGCTGGCCGCCGGTCGCGAAGGGCGGTGTACTGGACCATCGCGTCGACGCCCCCCCACCAGTCGTTGTCCCAGGTGAGCGTATCGGAGGGACCCCTGCCGCCGGGTATGGCGAGCACGTCCGGACCGGGGTCGAGAAGAGCCTTGACCACCTCCGCAGCGTCCGGTTCCCGGGCTTCCAGCCAGCGGCGCAGCCCGTCGTGCGCCGGTCTTCCCCAGCCGTAGCGGGCGGCTGGCCGCAGCGGGTACTCGAGCCTCATCACCGGGATCGGCTGGTAAGCGGCGCGGGTCAGGCCGAGGAGACGCCTTCGCGCCGAGTCGCGAGCGCGCACAGCCGCAAACCCCAGGTGCTGGCGGATGAAGCGTGTGTCGAAGGTGGAAGTCAACTCGTCCGGATCCAATCTCTACGGTCGAGGGTCAGCCCGTAGGCGAACCCGCTTCCGAAAGCGGCGAGGGCGGGAGTCCCGAAGCCCCGGTTCCAGCCGAACACCGCCCGCTGGTACGCGAGGCGCGCGCGCAGGATCGGCAATCCCTGCCGGGCCGACCTACGGATGGCCGCACCGACCACGGCACCGCCGCCGCGCTCGTAGGCGAGGGCGTTGCGGCGGTTCGCGCTGGCGTCACGCCACTCCACGTGCTCCGCAGGCTCGCCGGGGGGGATCACCACCCGCCAGCCGCGTTCACGCACCCGTAGGACGAAGTCGTGGTCCTCCCCGCAAGCGGGGGTGCCGGGACCGAGGCGCTCGTCGAAACCACCGGCTTCCTCGGCTGCCTTTCGGCGCACCGCCATCGAAGCTCCGTGGGCGAACCGCCACGGTTCGAAAGGCGCGGGTCCTGGCGGGGGCCCGGGGTCCTCAGCGGCTCCCGGAACTCTGGACAGTCCGCGGACCTTGCCGCAGGCCAAGCCGACCTCCCGCTCGGCGAAGGGTGCCGCCATGGCGTCGGCCCATCCGGGCGGCACCCGGACGTCGTCGTCGGTCAAGAGCAGCACGTCCCCTGCGGACGCCCGGATGGCGGCGTTCAGCTGTCTGCACTTGCCGGGAGGCTCGACCCGCAGGTGGCGCAAGTCGGCGGCGGACGAGGGGCGCAGACGGTCCAGCACCTGGCTTGCGAAGTCGCCTCCAGCTTCGGCGACGACCAGCTCGTCATCCTCCCGCAGGCAGGCGGCGAGGCATGCGAGCGACTCGCCTAGCAACTGGGGCCGGCCCGCCGTGCACACGATCGCGCTGAGCCGCGGCCGAACAGGTGTCATCGGGGCGGAGCCGGACTGGCGGGCATCCCTGCCTGCCGCCGGCGGAGCACGCTGTCCAGATAGCGCTCAGCCAGCGAGTCCCAGCCGAAGTGCCGCTCCGCCAAGCTCCTCGCCGAGGTCGCCACGCGGGTGGCGGTACCGTCGTCGAGCAGCAGCCGCACAGCGGCTCGGGCCACACCCTCGGCCGAGTCGGACATCAAGGCCGACTCGCCGTCTACCAGGCCGAGGCCTTCCAGGCCGACAGGGGTCCCGGCCAGCGGTCGGCCGGCGGCCATGGCTTCGAGTGCCTTCAGGCGGGTACCGGACCCCTGCCGCAACGGGACGAGCGCCACGCGGGCGGCCGCGAGGAGAGGGAAGACCGAGGGGACGTCGAAGTGGGCGTCGACCCCGGGCAGCGCGGCGAGCCTCCGGACCCGCTCGTGCGGCTGGCGCCCGACGAGGAGCAGGGTCGCGTCCGGCACCTCCGACCGCACGCGGGGCAGGATCTCCTCGCACAGCCAGACGGCGCCGTCGATGTTCGGTTCGTAGTTGAACGAGGCGCTGAAGATCATCGAATGGGCGGGCGGCACCGGCGTCGCCGGGAAGCCCTCGAGATCCACGCCGTTGGGCACGACCTCCGTCCGGCCGCCCAGCGCCTCGGCGTCCTCTGCCGAAACGGCGAACGTCAGGTCGTAGCCGTTCACGATGCGGCGCTCCCAGGCGGCGGCTCGCCTGGCGTCCGCCTCCCACAGCCGGCGGACCCGGGGCTTGTCGGTCACCGCGGCGCGCTGCCTGCACCTGACCGACAGAAGGTTGTGCAGGGTTATCGCCCACCGGCCGTTACGGCTCCGGGGAAGGAGACCGGCCAGGTGCTCGTGCTCGACCTGCACCACGTCGTAACCCGAAGCGTTTCCCACATGCTGGCGGAGGGCTTGCACCACCCGGCAGTTCAGGGCTACCTCCGACGGCGGACGGCCGGGCAGTGTGGTCGCCAGGTTGTGCAGCCTGCGGCGGGCGGTGCCGAGGGCGCCCGATCCCCACGCCGCGAGAGGATCTTGCGGGCGGGGAAGGCAGGTGACGCCGTGGAGCAGGGAGGCCAGCTCGCCGTCGGTCAGCTGCCCCACTAGCACCAGGTCGACCTCGGCGAACGCGGCGGTCCGTTTCAGCAGATGGTGTTGGCGGATGCTACCTCCACCCCGACCGGCGTCGGGCACCTCGTCGCTGACCCAGAGCATGCGCAGCGCCACGGGAGCTCAGGGATAGGCGCGCATGACGCCCCGCAGCCCCTTCCAGCTGCCTCCACCGGTGGCCGGAAGCTCGAAAAGTGCGCCCTTTTCCACCCGGGAGAAGCCCGCTGCCCTGATCATCCGCTCCATGCCGGCGGGGGAGGGCACCCACCACTGGAACTCGTCGATGCCGTCCAGCTCAGCGAGCGCCCGGCGCGGATAGAGGCGGAGCCTTTTGACAGGGGTGCAGACGATGGCCGAACCCCGCGTCACCAGGCGGATCCTCTCCAGAGCGGTGATGGGATCCTTCAGGTGGAGGAGGAGGTCGCCGGAGAAGACCAGGTCGAACTGTCCGAGGTCGGTGCCGATGTCGTAGACCGAGCGGGGCTCGCGCTTGACGGATGAACCCAGGGCCTCGCGGGCCAGGGCGAAGCGCTCCCCCTTGGTGCGGTCCAGTGACTTCTCGGTGACCTGTCGAAGCGACGCCGGCCAATCCAGGCGCTCGGGGTCGTCGATGTCGAGGGCCACGACCTCCGCCGCACCCCGCTTTTCCATCTCGAAGGCCCAGAAGCCGTCCATCGTCCCGACGTCCATGCAGCGCAGGCCGCTCAAGTCGCGGGGGATCATGTATCGGTCCACCATGCGGCGATGGTCGAACATGCCGGGGGTCACCACACCCCCGCCGAGATCAAGGGTGTGGTACCAGCGATAGCGGGCAACCGCCGACGCCAGTTCGCCGGTCTGCGCCTCGGAATTCATTGCCGGGGAACGCTACATCACGCCGGGCCGGGGGGGCGGCCCAGTGCGAACCGGGCGTGGAGTGGGACGAGCCGCGCCAGCTGGAGCACCTCCGCCCGTTTCACGGGGCCGCCGTGCACCGAGGTCAGCGCCGCCGCACCCGCCATCCACGCGGTGCCCAAGGTGTTGACAGCGGCCCATCTGCGCATGGCCGGCGTGCCGTGCGTCTCGGCGTACCAGTCGTACGACAACGGCGTCCATCGCTGCCGTGGCTCGATCCCCGCCTGCGAGGCGGACGCCCCACCGACGTGGGGCACCGAGACGTCGGCTTCGAGGCGCCGGCGCCACCCGGACCGGGCGAGCCGCCAGCAAAGGTCGAGGTCCTCCACGTACATGAACCAGCGCTCCGAGTACGGTTGGCGCGGGTCGGGCACCGCCTCGGCTCGCAGCACGTGGACAGCGCCGATGACCCATTCGACGTCGCACGGCCGGTCGTGGGGCGCAGCCCCCTCCAGCCACAGCCTTCGTCCTATCCGCCCCGTCCGGAGGCGGGCGGGCAGGAAGGAGACGGCGGCCGCTTGGAGCGGGGACGGGAACGTGTAGGCAGAATGCTGGAGCGACCCGTCGGGGTTCACAAGACGGGGAGCGACTAGCCCGACGCCGGGCGCGGCGAGGAGGCGCTCGGTGAGGGTGGCGAGGGAGCCCGCCGGCGGCTCGGTATCCGGGTTGAGGGCGATAAGCACGTCTGCGGACGATCGGCCGAGGGCCTGGTTCATCGCCCTGGCGTACCCCCTGTTGGTGGAGTTCCGGACCACCTCGACTCCCGCCTCTTCGGCGACCTCGGCGCTACCGTCCGTCGAGGCGTTGTCGACGACCGTTACGGAGGCGTCGAGGCCGCCCAGTGCACTGGGCAAGGCGGCGAGGCAGCGGCGCAAGAGGGCAGCCGTGTTCCATGAGACGATGCCCACCCTCACCTTGGCGGCCACTGCTTCTCTCAGAGGACCAGCTTGCGGGCGCGGACGCTGCCAACCGACAACGCGACGCCCGTGGCGGCGTCCACCGCCATCTCCGCCGGCACGAGCGCCGCCTTGCGCCACCGGCTGACCGGGGCGGTCCGGAGGTCCCGGCCGCGAAGGGCCGCCCACCAGACCAGCGAGGCGAGAGCCAACCTGCGCCGGCCCAGCGCACCGGCGAGCACCGTGGCATACAACGGCAGCCGGGAGCGGTCTCCGAAGGACCAGCCGCCGCGCAGAAGCTGCGGCTCGAGCTCGGGGACCTCGCGGAGCAGCGCCGGGAAGGCACCGAGCACGGCCACCCTGCCGATGGCGTCGGCGAAGTCGGGAGGGAAGACGTGGTGGTCGACGGCGGCGGCCTCCTCGTAGCGAACCATGGCTCCGCCCCTGCGGGCCCGCCAGGCCAGCAGGGTGTCCTCCCCGAAGCCGAGGTCCCTCGCCCGGGCGCCGACCCGGAAGCCGAGCTGCTCCCCGGCGCGGCCGTCGAACCCCCCGAAGCGCTCGTAGACGTCCCGCCGGTAGAACATGTTGCACGTCGGGTAGAGCCCCTCGTCGAAAGACGCCATGCTCCGCTCGAACGGTGCCAGCGGCCACCGGGCGGGATGGGTGGCCCCCTTCACCACATCGGCGCCGGCCTCGAGCGCCTTCACCCCCGCCTCGAGCCAGCCGGGACGCGGGACGCAGTCGCTGTCGGTGAAGGCAAGGATGCTCCCCTGGGAGCGCTCGACCCCGGTGCGTCGGGCGGCCACCGCCCCCCGGCCCGCCGAGGGGACGACCCGCACATCGAGCCCGGCGTGCCGTTCGGACAGGGCCTCCTCGGCGCAGCCGTCGGTCGACGCGTCGTCCACCACGACGACCTCGAAGTCGTCGAAGGTCTGCGCCCGAAGGCCATCGAGCATTGCGGCGAGCAGGTCCCTCCTGTCGCGCACCGGCACTATCACCGACACGAGCCGTGTCATGAGGGTGCCCCCAGCTCCTCGCGGTACCAGGCGACCGTTTCGGCGAGGGCCTTCTCCAAAGAGCTTGCCGGCGTCCACCCGAGCTTCTCGCGTGCCTTCGCCGACGCCAACGCCTGGTGGGCGATCTCGTTGCTGGCCGTGCCCCGCACATCCGGTTCGAGTTCGGTGCCCGCCGCGTCCTGCAGCAGGCCGACCAGCTCCAGGACGGAGAGCGGCCGTTCGATGGAGAAGTTGAACGCTTCCCCGGCGAGCGCGGGGTCCATGGCGAGCGCCTCGGCCGTGCGAAGGTAGGCGGAGACGGCGTCAGCGACGTAGAGGTAGTCCCTCGTCGCTCGGCCGTCCGACCGTATGACCGGGCGGCGGCCGCCCAGCAGGTCGCGCACGACGCCTGGTACGAGGCGGTCCCAGTTCACGTCGCCCGGCCCGAAGATGTTCCCGCAGCGGGTGGTGGCCACCGCCAGGCCGAAGGCGCGGGCGAAGCAGCGGCAGAGCAGGTCGGCGCACGCCTTGGACACGTCGTAGGGGTTGACCGGGTCCAGGGGCGTCTCCTCGGTGTAGGGCAGCACTCGCTGGTCCCCGTAGGCCTTGTCGCTGCTGGCGGCGACGACCTGCTCGACCGTCGCCGACGTGCGGCACGCCTCGAGCACGTTCCACGTCCCGGCGATGTTCGACTCGAAGGTGGGTACCGGGTCGCGGTTGGCGGCCCGCACCTGGCTCTGCGCCGCCAGGTGGAACACGGTCTGGACGCCGTAGTCGCCGAGAGGTCTGGACAGCGCCAGGCGGTCCTCCAACGATCCGCGAACGCGGGTCACCGCGTCCTGCCAGCGCAGCACGATCGACGTGGGGGGCACCTCGTCGCGCACGAGTACGACCACCTCGCAGCCGGCGTCGACCAGGCGGTCAACCAGGTGCGATCCGACGAAGCCGGTCGCCCCGGTCACGAGAACCCGCCGCTGCTTCCAGAAGTCGGCCGCCGGGGCGGGGGAGGAGGTCACGGGGCAACACTATGATCCGCCGTGATGCCGCTCCGGTTCAGGCGCACGACGGGCGGCGGGGAGGGCCATCGGGAGCCCGACCAAGGAAGCCCGGACGGCAACCCCAATGTCTCCCCCCAGACCGGGCAGACCCACCGGCCCGAACCGCCCGAAGGCGCCCGGCACCTCGTGATGGTGGTGCTCGACAGCCTTCGCTACGACACGTGCATGGCGGCGGGCATGGCCAACATGCAGCGGCTCGGAGCAGTGCAGCGTCGCTGGAGCTACGCCTCTTGGACGGCGCCGTCGCACTACAACCTGATGATGGGCCTCCTGCCGCACGCCAGCCCGACCCGGGTCTACGCTTCCGAGTACTACAAGGCGGACTTCCTCCGCTACCAGGAGCGGCTCGGCGTCGACGGCATCGAGTTCAAGTCGCTGCTCCCGTCGATCTACCTGCCCACCTACCTGCGGGGCACCCTCGGCTACAGGACGGCGGCGATGGTGTCCATGCCGGTGCTCAACCCCCACGTCCCGCTGAACCGGGACTTCGACTCCTACCGGCTGATGCCCCACCACAACGACTTGGCGGCGATGGTTGAGGAGCTCCGCTTCGACGGGGACCGACCGTGGTTCTACCTGCTCAACACCGGCGAGACGCACTACCCCTACGCCCTCCCCGGAGAGGACCCCGCCGAGTGGCCGCGCATCTCCGGGGTCCACGG
>Ga0070737_10006169_pt1 | contig 11093 bp, 12 predicted proteins | sample Coa_R1_10_FD_66438 | JGI IMG/M metagenome (GOLD analysis project Ga0070737, IMG submission 66438) | Surface soil microbial communities from Centralia Pennsylvania, which are recovering from an underground coalmine fire - Coalmine... | ecosystem: Environmental > Terrestrial > Soil > Unclassified...
TGGAAGTGGTGCCGAATCAAATCAGCCGCCTGACGATTCTCCATCCGCGCCAGGGAATACTGGACGGCAATTGCGACGCCGGCTGCAGTTGCGGCAGCGTATGCATGCCCTTCAAGCTGGTCGTCTCCAGCACCAGCGAATTTCAGCACTGGGTCCAGCAGATCCGGGCCCATCCTCCTAAACTGCCCGCGAACCCGGGAATCACTCCGCCCTGCGCCCTCGGCGCGGGCGAGCCGCCCGCCAAAGCCGCAAGGCCGCCGGCGGCCAACCGTTTGCAGGCTATCCTCAACGGATAAACACCGGAATAAGGCAGCCATCCACGCTGTCTCGGAAAGGATCTTAATGAACACGACTGATGATCGTAGTTCGCACTGGCACGCAGCGCAGGCGTTGCTGGCGGCTTTCGCTCTCGCCGGCGCTCTGGCGGCCTGGAGTTGCGCCCGGCACAACCAGCTCATGACCGAACCGGGGTCGTATCCGGCCAACAATCCGGCCGATTGCCTGCCGCCCGTGACTCTGATCGATCAGTACGGCAAACCGGTTTCGCTCGCTTCGCTCAAGGGCAAGCCGGTCTTGATCGATTTCATCTATACCCGCTGCCCGGGCCCCTGCGAGACGATGACGCTCAAGATGACGCGCATCGCCGATGAGCTGAAGCCGCAGCTTGGCAGCGATCTGAGGATCGTCTCGATTTCGCTCGACCCCGAGTACGATAGCCCCGCCCGGATGCTGGCGTTTGCCAAGAATCTCGGGGCCGAGCGCAAGGGATGGTTGTTCCTGACCGGAAATCTGAGCCAGATCGAGCAGGTGCTGAAGCCCTACCGGATCAAACGGGTGGTCCAAAGTAATGGCATGGTCGACCACGTGCTGGAGATGTTCCTGCTCGGCCCCGACGGCAAGCAGGTGCGTCTGTATAGTGCCACCACGGTCGAGCCGCAAACCGTCGCCGGCGACGTCAGGCGCCAGCTCGCCCAGGGCTGAAGCTACGCCGTATGGCTGGAGGTGGGCGGCTCTTCTTCGAGGAAAAGTTGTACCTCGCGGAAAAGCTGCAGGCGGTTCTTCTCCATCATGACGCTGTGGGTTCCCTCGCCGATCAACACGTGGCGTTTCCAGGGCGCGTTGGTTAGCAGGGGGAACAAGCTCTGTGCCATGTAGGGAGGAGTGTCGCGGTCCCATTCCGCCAGCACCAACATCACCGGCATGGTGAGGCGGGCAGGATCGTAAAGCGGCCGCCCTTTGAGCCAGTATTCCTGGCTGTCGAGCACCACGCCGTTGGTCGCCCGAATCACCTCGCCGCCATGGCGAGCTGAGTAGGGATCGCTGGCGAAAGTTGCGTCCGCCCATTGTGCGAACCATGCCGGCGGCACGATTTCAGTCTTTCTGGCCTCGGGAATACCCGTCATCCAGCGCTCAAAGGCTTGCTGGCGAGTGACGGTGCGATAAGCACCCAGCGGCCCGCTTACCTGCACCATCGAGGGCGTGGTGCGGATCCAGCCCGGCGCGTACAGTACCAGCCGCTTGACCTTGGCGGCGTTGCCGGCGGCATAGGCCGCCATGATCGTCGTGCCCCACGACCATCCGAGCAGATTGACCGCCTCGATTCCGCGCCGCCGCAGTACGTAATCGACCACCGCCGAAACATCTCTGACCGCGGAATCGGTGCGGGCGATTGGCGGATGCTTTTCCGGCGGCTCGTCCATCTCGGGCGGCCGCGTGGATCTGCCATAGCCGCGGATATCCAGCAGGTAGACATCGAACCCGCGCGCGGCGATGTAATCCATCCAGGACAGACCGTCCAGCCGCAGGTCGAAGGAAACCTCGGCCGGATAAGTGGCGCCATGGACGAAAATCACCGTGCGATCCGCGCTGAAGCGCGTCAGCTCGGCGGAACGCTTGTTGCGCACGTAGATTTCAATCCCGGGATCGGAGGCCGGGACCATCGCCTCGTCCATGACGAGACTGTTCAGCAAGTCCCTACCTACGCTCAGCATGAAACCCCCAGTGGCGACTGCATTGCCCGCATCGTCGTGCCGCTCCGGCAAGCAGCAGCAAGTTAGACCACCCGTCACGAAAGATCCAGCCGGGCTGACGTTCCCAATGGTGCCGTTTCAGGTCCCACCCCGGCAGGCCGCGGCCTTGCGCGCGCGGGGGACGGCTACGGGTTGCACGTCAACAATCGGGCGTGTTCAAGTAGGACGATCCTCGACAACCCCCGCTCAGGAGGCAGACCATGTATGATCTCTTGCTCAAAGGCGGCACCGTCATCGATCCTTCGGCGGGCCTGCAAGGACCTCTGGACGTGGCGATCACTCAGGGCAAGATCGCTCAGGTCGCACACGGAATCGCCCGCGAGGAGGCGACGCGGGTGCTCGACGTGCCGGACACTATCGTAACTCCGGGTTTGATCGATTTGCATGCCCACGTGTTTGAAGGTTTCGCGCGCAATGGCGTCCATCCCGACCTGGGTGGCGTCTACGCGGGCGTCACGACGATCGTCGATGCCGGCAGTTCGGGCTGTGCCACCTTCGAGGGCTTTCCGCGCCACATCATTCCCCAGTGCCACACTGAAATCATCCCGTTTCTTCATATCTGCCAGACGGGTCTGGTCACCAATCCCGATATCATCGCCGAGGGCAGCATCGACTTTGATTCAACCCTCAAGGTCGCCAACCAGTATCGTGGCCTGATCCATGGCATTAAGGCGCGCATGGTCTCCCCGGCGCTGGAAATCTTTGGCATGGAAATGCCCCGCCTGGCCAAGCGCGCCGCGCGCGAAAGCGGTATCAAGCTGATGGTGCACATCGGGGACACCGAAAAACGCTACGATCCCACCGTCATTCGCAAACTCCTCCCGCTGCTGGAGGAGGGTGACATCCTGACCCATTATTTCACCGCCAATCCCGGCGGCGTGCTGGACGGCAATGGGCGGCTGGTGCCCGAAGCCTGGGAAGCCGCCCGCACCGGCGTCTGGTTTGACACCGCCCATGGGCGACTGAATTTCAGTTTCGACGTGGGCCGCCGCATCATCGACCAAGGGCTGCTCCCGCACTGCATCAGCACCGACCTGACGGTGCCGGGGCGGCTTAACGCGGTTCATAGCATGACCGAGATGATGACTCGGTTTCTTGGACTTGGCTTCACCCTGGAACAGGTCGTGACGATGTGCACGGCCAATCCGGCCAAGGCGCTGGGCGCGGAAAATCGCCTCGGCAGCCTACTCGCGGGACGGCAGGCCGACGTCTCGGTGCTGCGCATCACCGAAGGCGACTGGGTGGTTTACGATGCGCTGCGCGCGAGCATGCGCGTCAACCGCTCCGTGGCGCCGGTGCTCACGGTCAAGCGTGGCGAAGTCTTCCGCGCCGATTGGGGACCGCGGCCATGGGGATGGGCGCCGGATCCGACGCCACCCGAGGTCACCGGCTTCAAGAGCTGCTGCTAATCAACCTAAACCCGCCTGACAGAGGATACTTCGGGCCGTGTCCTCTACCCGCTTTCAACCCCGAGCGCCTGGGCGGCATCGGCCAGAGCAGGTAACTGCCTGTGATCGGTGTCTATTTGCATACTACCGATAATAAGTGCCAAGAATAGCAAAAACCAAGGAGTAGGGTCGATCTTCTGCTTCCTTCGTCCGCAACTTTTGCCCTGCTTCGGCGTCTACCAAGTTAATTTTAGACTGGGGGAACAGCCCATGGCGGCAACTGATGCGGCAACCAACAATTCTGCGCCTGAATTGACGGGGGTTCTAACGGCTGCTGAACTTGCGGTTTACTTGAAGGCCCATCGAAGCAGCGTCTACCGTCTGCTCAGAAGCCAGCAGTTGCCCGGCTTCAAGATCGGGGGCCATTGGCTTTTCCGCATCGATCAGATCAATGCCTGGATCGAGCAGAACACCCACCGCAACGCGGAGGAAACGCCCGCCTGAGCGAGGACAATTTTCCCAGCGCAAATTCTTCAGCCGGCGTGGCTGCGTGATAATATAGCGCTACCGGCGGGTTATCCGCTGGTGCGCCAGACCGTTGGACTATCACGCGGATCTCGGGTTTATTTGAGGCAGCCATGCTGAGCCTGTCGCGCGTTATCGTTGTGCTCAATGCCGCCATGATGCTGGGGATTTCGGCTCCAGCCCTGGCGGTGCTTGGCCAACCGGCACAAACCGTTGGCAGCGATGCGCAGGCGGTTGGCAGCCGGGTTCACACCCTCGCCCAAGGACCGGCGCAGACGCCCTACACGGTCCAGCAATTCACGACGCCCGCGCGGATTGAAGTGCGGGAGTATGTTTCGCCCGATGGAACGGTCTTCGCGGTGGCCTGGAACGGCCCGCATCCGCCTGACCTGGCCGCGCTGTTAGGCTCCTATTTCACGGATTACAAGAGCATGGCGGGCCAGACCCAGGGCAGCTACGGCCTGCACCATCAATCGTTGCAGGGCGACCGGCTGGTGATTCAAAGCGGCGGTCATATGGGTGACATGTGGGGCCGCGCCTGGGATCCGCAACTGCTGCCATCAGGTGTCGGCGAGGAGGAGATTAAGTGAAATTGCTGCCGGTGGTCCTAGCGGCAGCAGTGTTACTGATGGCCGGATGCTCCAATCGCAGCATCTTTTCTCTCGCCACTCCGACCCCCACTTCAACTCAGACTTCCGCCCATACGCCCACACCCACGGCTTCGCCCGCCGGCTCGCAAACGCCTGCGACTACGCCCACCGCCACCGCCAGCGGCGCCGCGTCACCCACCCCGACCGCCTCGCCTGGCAGCAATGTTATTTCGATGGTGGTCAATGGCGGGTTGAACGGCAATGTCGCTAATCAGGGCTATGTCAGCCTCATCGTCTGCACACCCGGCAGCACCACCGCTTGCCAGACGATTTCCAACATCCTGGTTGATTCCGGCTCGGTCGGGTTGCGAATTTTCGCCTCGGTGCTGCCCAGTAACATCAACCTCCAGCAGGTGATGACGGGCGGCCAGTCCGCGGCGGACTGCGCGGCCTTCGCCGACGGTACCGTGCTGTGGGGTCCGGTCCAGACCGCCGGTGTCCAGCTTGCCGGCGAAGCGCAGGTTTCGGTACCGGTCCACGTGGTCGGCGCCACAAGCTTTGCCGGTATCCCCGCGGCCTGCAGCAACCAGGGCAGCATCGTCCTCAACTCGCCCAGTCAGGCCGGCTACAACGGTATCCTTGGCATCGGCCCGTTCCCGTCCGATACGGTCAGTACTTATTTCGGATGCACGTCCACCGGCACCTGCAGCGAGCTCTCCAGTATTGGCGCGGCCCAGCAGGTCGCCAATCCGATTGTCTCACTTCCGGCCGATAACAACGGCCTGCTGGTACAGCTCCCGCTCCTGGGCGGGAGCGGGGCACCCACAGCTTCGGGTTCGCTAATCCTGGGGATTGGAACGCAGAGCAACAATGCGCTGGGTTCGGCCGTGCCCTATACCACCGACAGCCTGGGCAACCTCACAGCGGTGTACAAAAGCCTGGCATTGACCAGCTTCTTTGATACCGGCAGTAACGGCTTTTTCTTTAACGATTCCTCGATCCCCGGCTGCACCGGCGGTGACGCGGGTTTCTACTGTCCTGGCAGCACGCTTTCACTATCGGCGCAGGTAAGCGGTCTCAATGGCCAGTCGGCGAGCGTGCCATTTTCGATCGCCGACGCCAGCGCGCTCTTCGCCACCGGCAACACCGCCTTCAACAACATTGGCGGCAGCTTCCCGCGTGTTTCGGATTTCGACTGGGGAATGCCGTTTTTCTTCGGCCGCAACGTCTTTATCGCGATTCAGGGCCGCAGCACTCCAGCCGGACCGGGCCCCTACTTCGCCTTCTGAATCTTCGTCGCCGCTGGCGGAGTTGGAATCGTCCGGGGCAAGGCTTGCAATCCTGCCTGCTCTTGGCTCATGGTTCAGATCACGCCGGAAGCCAGTCAAGCCACCGGTGGCGAGGAAACTTTCACGAGCCGCGACAGCATCATCGTTTACCGGTTTTGCACCTGGCGGCCAGCGGGGATCGCCCGCCGGGAGGGAGGAAGCGCCGATGGAATTCGGCATGTTCCATGAATTCCAGTCCAGGGCGGGACGCTCGGAGGCCGAGTCGTTCGCCGACGCATTTGCCGAAGTTGACGCGGCGGAACGCTGGGGCCTGGATGCGATGTGGTTGGCGGAGTTGCACGTCGACCCGCAGCGCTCGGTGCTGTCGGCGCCGCTCAACGTCGCTACCGCCATCGCCGCCCGCACGCAACACATGAAGATCGGTATCGCTGTCCAGGTGCTGCCCCTGTGCCATCCGCTGAGGCTGGCCGAAGAAGTTGCCACCGTCGATCATCTGAGCCATGGCCGCCTGATCTTTGGTGTTGGCCGCAGCGGCTTCCCGCGCACCTATGACGCATACGGCATTCCTTACGCGGAAAGCCGCGAACGCTTCACCGAAGTGCTGGAAATCCTCAAGCTGGCGTGGACGCAACCCACGTTTTCCTACTCCGGCAAATATCATGGGTTCAACAACGTCTGCTGCGTGCCCAAGCCCTATCAGAAGCCCTATCCGCCGATTCGCGTGGCAGCCACCAGCCCCGACACGTTTCCCATCGCCGGCGCCGGCGGTTACCCGATCTTCGTCGCCGTGCGGCTGGGCACGCTGGCCGAGTTGGGCCCGGAAATCAAAGAATACCGCGCCGCCTATGAGGCTGCCGGCCACCCCGGCAAGGGCCAGGTCTTCCTGCGCGTGCCGGTGTACGTGGCGGAGACCGAGGCAGCGGCACGCACCGAGCCCGAAGGGAGCATCATGCACTTCTATCGCTTCCTGGGCGGTCGCTCGCTGGAGGCGGCCCGGCGCTCCGATACCCGACCCATCGAACAGCGCGCGGCGCGCGGCGAACGTCTGCAAAACATCACCTATGACGAGGCCCGGCGCGACAAGATTATCGTCGGCACCGCCGAGCAGGTGATCGAGCGCCTGACCGGACTTCAGGAAGAGCTGGGGCTGGACGGTATCCTGGCCGAACTCAACTGTGGCGGTCTCATCCCGCAGGAGCGGGTGATGAACTCGCTGCGCCTGCTATGCGAGAAGGTCATGCCTGCGTTCAAATAGCCGTGTCAGGGACGAAAGAACGGCCGGTCGCCTAGAATCGTGACGCGATGGCCGTAGCGGTGCTGCGGAAAATAGTCCCACACCGCCAGATGCTGCGCACAACGGTTGTCCCAGAAGGCGACCGAATTGGGTTGCCAGCGGAAACGGCACTGAAACTGCGGATTTTCCGCATGCTGGAACAGCATCGGCAGCAGCGCATCACTTTCGAGCCGGCTGAGCTGAACGATCCGGGTGGTAAACAAGCGATTAACGAACAACGCCCGCCGCCCGGTCTCCGGATGGGTCCGGATGACGGGATGTTCGGCGCGCGGGAACTCGCCGCGGCCTTCGGCCGGGCGGCGCCCTGCGTAATTGCGCGCCCCATCATGGATCGCCGTCAGTCCGCACAGAAAACGCTGCATTGGCGGCGAGAGCGCCTCGTAGGCGGCATACATGTTGGCGAACAGGGTGTCACCGCCCACCGGCGGCAGCTCGGTGATATGCAGCACCGAACCCATCGGCGTGAGCTCGTCGCAGGACACGTCGGAATGCCATTCCTCGCCAGCGATATGCTTGGAGTTCTCGTCCGCCTTGATGATGATCACTTCCGGATGGCCGTCGACCACGCCCAGCGGCGCCGGATGAATATGCAGGTCGCCGAAGCGGCGGGCAAATGTCTTGTGCTGCTCGGGCGTGAGCCGTTGATCGCGGAAAAAGATCACCAGATTATCGAGCAAAGCCTGGTGGACCGTCTCGAACTCGCTCTCGCTCAGCGGCCGTGACAGGTCGATACCTTCGATTTCGGCTCCGATCGAAGGGGTCAGTTTTTTCACCGCGATGGACATGATGGGTTGCGATTTCCTTTCTCTTCAGCCGCCGATTCTCAGCGCAGACAGATAGTGGCGCTGGTGCCCGCTCCTGTCGAGAGGGGGAAACGGTGCCCGGAGAGTCCGCAAGTCGCGCGACCGCGCCACTCTCCGGGTGTTAAGTCGGGCGAAGGCTCTGCCTCAGGGTATCAACAGGCTTGATCCCACGGTCTCACGCTCACCCAGCGCGCGATGGGCCTGGGCAGCATCCTTCAAGGCGAAGCGCCGGCGCACTTCGCATTTGACCGCGCCGCTGGCCAGCACGTCGAACAGCATCTTGGAGCGCTTCTCCAGCTCTTCGCGTTTGGCGGTGTAGGTCGCAAGGCCCTGGCGGGTCAGATACAGCGAACCCTTGGCGCCCAGGATGCTGACATCGAAGGGCGGGATTGGGCCCGACGCCTGGCCGAAGGAAGCCAGCAAGCCCAGCGGCCGCAGGCAATCCAGCGACTTCATGAAGGTGGTTTGCCCCACCGAGTCGTAAACCACCGGCAGCATCTCGCCCTTGGTGATCTCCTTGACGCGGGCGACAAAATCCTCGGTGGTGTAGTTGATCGGGTAGTCGCAACCATGGGCCGCCGCCAGGCGCGCTTTGTCGGCGGTGCTGACCGTGCCGATCACCGTCGCCCCCAGATGCTTTGCCCACTGGCACATGATCAGGCCCACGCCACCGGCGGCGGCATGAATCAGAATGGTGTCGCCGCGTTTGACCGCATAGGTTGAATGGAGCAGATACTGCGCGGTCAGCCCCTTGAGCATCGCCGCGGCGGCAGTCTCCTCGCTTATCCCGTCGGGCAGCTTGACCAGCACCCGTGACGGCATCAGACGCGCCTCGGTGTACGAACCCATCGGCGCTCCGGCGTAAGCGACGCGATCACCTACCTTGACCTCGGTCACTCCCGGTCCCACCGCTTCGACCACCCCGGCGCCTTCGATACCGGGCGTAAAGGGCAGCGCGGGTGGCGGATTACGGCCGGCCCGCACATAAATCTCCGCGAAATTCAGCCCGATCGCTCGATTGCGTACCAGGGCCTGGCCCGGCCCAGGTTCACCAATCTCCTGCTGCGTGAATTCCAGCACCTCGGGGCCGCCGGTCTGACGCACGATGATTGAATTCACTTTCATGGCTGTGCCTGCTCCTTGTGGGATTTTGCGAAAAAGCCTAAAACGATGGACGCTTGCCGTGCAAATTCGGGCGCGCGCTAAAAGCACGTGGCGCGATCATGTGTTGAGTACCGCCCGGGCCTGCGCCTCGACTACCGTGCCCTTGAAGAAATCGGGATTGTTGCCCGCCCACAGACGCACCGGATTGGTAAACACGAAATCGCGAAAGTCCTGCTCGTCGATTAGCTCGTGCTCGACCAGTTCCCAGGCCTCTTCGAGAACTTCAGTCATGTCGGGGACGTCGAAGTGCCCGATGTCGGAGCCGAAGACCGCGCCCAGGCGGGCGGCGAAGGGATTGATTCTGACCTTAAACGCCCAGGCGTTGGCGGAATCGTCCGCTTCGCAGCCGAAATAGAAACGCGGCACGAACAAGTCGCGCACATCCTCGGCGCGTTCAATCCCGCAGCGGGCGAAGTCGTCCAGCGAAATATCGGGGCCGGCGGTGCGCGGCGACAGCGCGCGCGGCTCACGCCTGAGCACTTCGATCTTATCGCTCACTCCGGTGCCATAACGACGGAAGAGCTCCACCAGCAGCTCGCGGTCGAGGTTGCGCGGGTCGATATCTTCAAGCGCGCGCGGATTGCGCTTCTTCCAATGCCCCACCAGGTCGCTGTAAAGGCTGCAGGCCCAGCCTACGCCGCCTTCGAGAAAGGCGAAGTTCAAGCTCGGAAAGCGACGCGTCACGCCGCCCAGGAACAGCGCCTTGCACACGGCCTCGCCCGCGGCGGCGAAGTGGCCGATATGGTTGAAGACGGCGTTGGAGGGTGAAATCCTGGTGCCGATCCCCTTGGAAACGGTGTGAAAGGTCGGCGCGACGCCCAGTTCCACGCACTTGGCCCACACCGGATCGTAGTCCTGCTCACTGTCCAGGCCGAAGACCTCCAGCCATTCGTTGTAGCGCGGATTGGGTTTGGCGGAGCGGATGGGCCGCCGCAGCAAGCTGGACATCATCACGACCTTCAGCCCCAGCGTCCTGACCGCATACTCCAGTTCGGCTATTGCCTCCTGCGGCGTGTGCATCGGAATCGCGGCGGCCGGCGTCAGCCGATCGCGATAGGGCGCGAAAAAGTCCGCCGCCATGGTGTTGAACGCCCGGCAGGTGAGGGCGCGCAGCTCGTCGTCGGCGATAAATGGCACGCGCAGGCCGGCGGTCGGGTAAAGCACGGCGTAGTTGAAGCCGAATTCGTCCAGCCGCTCGTACAGCAGCCTGGGCAGCATCGAGGTTGCATGGTCCAGGGTGTTGCGCGTCGGTACGCCCCACCATACCGGCTGATCCAGCCGCCGCTCGCGCCGCTCCTGCAACGGGATCGTAAGATGCCAATCCTCGGTCGGACGGGCCTGATAACCCTCCACCGCCTTGCTCCCGCCCACTTGCCTGAGGTAGTCGCGCACCTGCGGGCCGAATTCGACCCAGTGGCCGTCGGAGTCGACCACCGGATGGCTCAGACGGGCGCGCACCGCGGCGGCTTTTGACTGGCGTGTCGGCATCCTGGCTCCTCCCTGAAGCTGAACATCACGGCACCAGGCAGCGGTCCGTTACCTCCACCTGTACTGCCGCCTGCACGCCGGTGTCCAGTCCGCGGTCCGCGGCTGATGCCTGCTTCGGGCATCAGCGCGGAGCGCACGCCTAGACGATTGGATGTTCTTCGGTGATCAGCACTACGCGACTGCTGACGTTGGCAATCGAATGGCCCACCGCGCGCAGGCCAAGCGGCGATCCCCAGGCAGCCTCCAGCGCGGCGCGATCGTCGAACCACAGTTCGGCAACACCGTCATAGGGCTCACAGCCTTCGTGCGTGGTCGACCCGACCGTCAGGCATACCTCGTATTTGCGCAGTCCGGGCAGATCCCTGACATACGCGACATGCTCGTCCAGCCACCAGCGATGGAAGCGTTCACGCGTCCATCCCTCAGGACGCTTCAGCAGGGAGAGAACCTTGATCATTGTCGCACCCTCCAACGGGTTCGCGTTGCGAGTTGGGTTCCGCGCGAGATCGCGCCGCGCGCGAG
>Ga0070737_10006170_pt1 | contig 11088 bp, 9 predicted proteins | sample Coa_R1_10_FD_66438 | JGI IMG/M metagenome (GOLD analysis project Ga0070737, IMG submission 66438) | Surface soil microbial communities from Centralia Pennsylvania, which are recovering from an underground coalmine fire - Coalmine... | ecosystem: Environmental > Terrestrial > Soil > Unclassified ...
AGCTACGAGGAGTTGCTCGACGATCCTGAAGTCGAGGCTGTGTATATTCCACTGCCCAATGCACTGCACGCCGAATGGACGATCCGCGCGGCGCAGGCGGGCAAGCATATCCTCTGCGAAAAGCCGCTGGGCGTCACGGCGGAGGAGGCGCGCCGGATGTTCGCGGCCGCCGAGCAGGCGGGTGTGTTGCTGATGGAGGCGTTTATGTATCGCTTCCACCCGCAAATCCTCTGGGCGCAGGAACAGATCACCTCCGGGCGGATCGGCGCGCCACAGGTCGCCCGCGCCTCGTTCGTCTTTGACATCCGCCGCAACCCACAGAACATCCGGCTGAAGGGCAATCTAGCAGGTGGCTCGCTGATGGATGTTGGCTGTTATCCCCTCAGCTTCTGCCGCATCGTCTTTGGCGCGTTGCAGACACCTCAGAGCGTCGCCGCGCGTGTGACGATTCCCACAGACAGCGAGGTTGAGCGTGGGGCTTATGCGATCCTCGATTACGGCGAGGGGCGAATAGGTATGCTGGATTCTAGCTTTGAGCTGCCATGGGGCCAGTTCGCGGAGGTGATCGGCGAGCAGGGACGGCTGACCATCCCGCGCCCGTTCACGCCCGGTCGGGCCGATACCGTCGTGCGGATCGAGCTTGGGGCTGAAACCATCGAGCGCCGCTTCGAGGCAGTGGATCAATACCAGCTTGAGGTCGAACACTTCGCCGACTGTGTGCGTACCGGCGCGCAACCGTATCTCACGCCAGAGGACTCCCTGGCGCAGGCCGAGACGATGGAGGCGGTCTATCGCGCGGCAGGCTATCGTTGGCCGCTCTGAACGCCAGTGAAACGAGAGCGCATGATGCCATCATGCCGATTGGATGAGAAACACCGGATGGGTAGGAGCATACCAGAAAGAGAGACGTACTCATAGGGCGATCCGCGCCAGGGGCGTTCCCGTTTGACATCGCCCATGCCTGGGCGGTAGAATGCAGGCGCAGCCCAATGTCGTGATGATGGCATGACCATCTGATGTGGCTGCAACGCAACAAACCGAACGTATATCACTCCTATCGGGAAAGAGGACAATGATCATGGAGAAGCAACAAGGCGCGACCTCCGACCGCATGCAGGATATTATCTCGCTGTGCAAACGGCGCGGATTTATCTTTCCCAATAGCGAGATTTACGGCGGACTCAACGCCGTCTTTGATTACGGCCCACTTGGCGTGGAGCTAAAAAACAATGTCAAGCGCGCCTGGTGGGACGCTATGACCCGCATGCGCGACGACGTGGTGGGGCTTGACGGCGGCATCCTGATGGCACGGCGCATCTGGCAGGCGTCTGGCCATGAAGAGGTTTTCACCGATCCCATGGTGGACTGCACGAACTGCAAAAAACGCTTTCGCGCCGACCATGTGATCGAAGACTACGGCAGCCTGGATGTCTGCCCGAACTGTGGCATGAAGGGCACGCTGACCGAGCCGCGCCAGTTCAACTTGATGTTCAAGACATATATGGGGCCGGTGGAAGAAGACGCCGCGCTGATCTATCTGCGGCCCGAAACGGCGCAGAGCATCTATGTCAACTTCCAGAACGTGCAGACGAGCATGCGGAAGCGCCTGCCGTTTGGCATCGCACAGATCGGCAAAGCCTTCCGCAACGAGATCAGCCCAGGCAACTTCACCTATCGCACGCGCGAGTTCGAGCAGATGGAAATGCAATACTTCATCCCGCCCGAAGAGGAGGAGAAGTGGTTTGACTACTGGCGCGGCCAGCGCTGGCAGTGGTATCTCGACCTGGGTATGAACGAGGCGCATATGCAGTGGCATCCCCACGACGCCAAAGAACTGGCGCACTATGCCCGCGCGGCAGTGGATGTTTACTATGAGTTTCCTTTCGGCTTCAAGGAGATCGAGGGTATCCACGACCGCACCAATTGGGACTTACGGCGGCATACAGAGTACAGTGGCAAAGACCTCTCGTACTTCGACGACATCGAGAAGCGGCGCTACATCCCGTATATCATCGAAACGTCAGTTGGCGCGGATCGCTCGACGCTGGCCTTCCTCTGCGACGCCTATCATGAGGAGGTGGTCGAAGACGAGAAGCGCGTGGTGCTGCGGCTCAATAAGCGGCTGGCTCCTATCAAGGTGGCGGTGATGCCGCTTTCGCGCAAAACGGAGCTTGCCGGGCTGGCGCACAGCGTGCACGATCAGGTGCGTCCGCTGGGGCTGACTCAGTACGATGACACCGGCGGCAGCATCGGCAGGCGCTATCGCCGCCAGGACGAGATCGGCACCCCCTTCTGTGTGACGGTGGACTTCGATAGTCTGAACGACAACCAGGTGACGATCCGCGACCGCGACACGATGGAGCAGCGCCGCGTGCCCATCGCGGAGCTACGTAGCATCCTGGCGGCGGATCTGGCGTGATTGCCAGCCAGGGGGTAAGTTATGAGTCTCGATGAAGCGTTGGGGATGTGGGCCGAGGCGGCGCAGGACATGGTGAGCGCCGGTCTATCCCAGGCCGCTGACATGCGCTACAACTGCGCAGATCTGTGCAACCAGGCGGCGGAGAAGGCATTGCAGGCGGTCTATGTGCTGAAGCATGACGCCCGTGCGCCTTACGACCATAACCTCCGGTCACTGGGCGAGCTTGTCGGCGCGCCACCCGACGTCCTCACTGACCTCGATGCGCTGACACCCTACCACCCCAGCATTTTTCTGGATACGCATGCGGCGGAGGAGGCCGACGACGCGATTGACGCCGAGACGATTGACGATCTGTTGAAGCGTGCGCGTGGCGTGCTCAGGTGGGCGCGTCCCTTTGTGCTGGCGGCGTATTGACCTCACCCAACCCCCTGCCCCCTTCCCATCAATGGGAAGGGGGAATATGCTTGCTTTGCCTCATGCCTCCAGATCAGTAAAGCCCCACTCTTCGTCGCCGATCTCTATGCTGGGTCGACCATTGAAGAGTTTGCGAGCGTGTTCACGCAGGCGCTTTGCAAAGCGTGGATCGTCAAACAACCCCTCATAGGTCGGGAAGTCGCAGGCAATGCCATCCAGACCGGCTTCGTCGGCCATGAAGACATCGAAGCCGGGGTACATGACGGCGACATAGGGGAGATCGTCGGTGTCAATCACCAGCACGGGATATTCGCCCAGGCAGTCCGGCTCGGTGACGGCGTAGATGCGCCGCGAATCGCTGCCGCCCGGCAGCAGGAAACACTCATCCGCCTTCGCGCCAATCGGTTCGTACATCTGGCCCCACAGTTCCTCGAACTCGTCGGTGACGATCTGATTGAGCCGACGCGGCGCGAAGTTTTCATCCGCATCGAACCATTCGAAGCCTGCCAGCCAGCTTGTGTCGAAGGCCAGCCAGCGGCGCAGACTTGGTGGAAGTGGTTTGCCGCTGGGAAAGGTCAGGGTGGCCAGGCGCTCGGCTGGCATGGGTGTTGGCGTCTCTAACGGATGATCGCCGCAGAAGCCCGAAATAGCGGTTGGGTCGGCTTTCACGCGCTCGATCACCTGATCAATTAGCTCAACGCCCTGTATGGTCACTGTCGCCAGCTTTGCTCGCCGCCTGCTCATGTGGATGTCCTCCTGAGAGATGGGGTAGATAATGATGAAGAGTATCACCATCTACGCTTTCTCGCTCAGAAGGATAAAAGCGGAAGCTGCTGGCTGTCAATACCTCGTGTTTGTCATGTTGGGCGCGTTCGGCGTATTCGGCATGTATGAGACGTCTGGTATACCTGGCATGTCGGCCATGCCTGGCGCGCTAGAGGCGTTTTCCATCATGGGCAGCGCGGCCCAGGGCGAATTGCTGATCTGCCAGCGTGCCCAGGGTACTGGCCCGGTGGGAGGCATAGCCTTCGCCTCGGGCGTCAACGGCGTGCTTAGCGCATATGGCCCCATTTGCAAGGGGATCAGGCAGGGGATCGGCTGAAACGCCCACGGCGCAAACGGGCCGGGTTGTGTCAGCGCCTGCTGAAGCGTGGTGATGCGGTCGCGTGTCGAGAGCGTGGTAGTGGTGATGCGCCGGTTGATGTCGTTCCCCTGCAACATCGTGACAGTGAGCAGCACTGCCATCAGCGCCAATGGATCACCACACAGCGCCACTGCGTCTCGGTCACGCGCCAGCAGTTGTTCTCGCAGGCCCCCTACACTCCGCCGCGATGAGCGTAGTCCTATCCTGATGAAGACAAGAAACACGACAATCAATACTCCGATCACGAGCAGATTGACCGTGGTGAGGTCAATGGCAGGAAACACATACGTGATGAGATCCTGAGCGACGAAAACGAGAATAATAACGATTGTCAGACCCAGCAACGCTAAAAGCCTGGAGCCGCGCATGGTTCTGGCCCGGGAGCTGTTCTGTTGCCTTGCCTGCAAGAAGGCAAGCAGTAGGCACGCCATGGCGTCTTGTTGGCGCCAGTCGCTATTGGCGAGAAAGGTATCGCTAAAGAAAGCCGCATGTGGCCGCCGAAACGTGACGGAGCTGTCGGCGATGCCAAACTTTTCGACCTGGCGCACATAGACCGCCCCTAACGGAACGCCTGCCAGCCGCGCCCAGGCGTGCACACGCGGCTCCAGCGCGGCCCATTGCGTCTGCGCTATCGGCGTGGAAGGATAATACCAGCGGGTCAATGCGGCGCTAAAGAACGACGAGGCGATAATGGCGACAAGCAAGGCGAAAAGCAGAAGCAAGAGGACAACAACACCATTTGAGCCAAGCGCAATGGCCAGCGCCGCCAGCTCCAACAGGATGAGCAGCGGCGCGACGATCACCGTGAAGTTCTTCAGGCGCAGGATCACTAGGTCGCGCGGTTGTGTGGGCAGGTTGCGTAGTTGCGCCATCGCGGGCGCGTCAGCCCAGGCGACCGCCAGCAAGCTATAAAGCGAGACGGGAATCAGCAGGATTGGCCCAACCAGGAACCAGATCACATCCTGCGCATCCGCAAGGAAAAGGAACGCCTGCATATCGTTTCCGTACACCAGGTCGTTGTAGAGGAAATAGCCGACGACGGCGCACAACAAGACGACAATGATCAAGACGAAGCGGCTGCCAATCGTAATGCGTCCGGCGGCATTTGGCCGGGCGTACCGCTGATAGGCGACGGCTGGCGCGTATTGTCCGGCGCGCACGGCGGCCAGCTCGCGCTCGAAGGCGCGGCGGCGGCCCAGGGCACGTAGCACAGCGAACAGGCAGAATAGCAGGAGAAGCCCAAGCCCACTGGCCAGGACAAGCAATTGTGTTTGATCCATGAGGTTCCCTCTTGGTAGCTTCGTAATTCTTCCGGATATCTTCTGTGCTTGACAGTGTGGAACGCTGACCTTCCTCACTGCCCTGATCAACACCTGATGAAGCGTCTCCCTTGCGCATTGGATATACTATCATACATTGGATATACTATCATAGACGTAGGGGCGACGAGAAGAAAGCAGGCTCTTATGCGAGATCAGGCGCAATACCGGTTGCTCAAAGGAATATGTGGCTATGGCGCAGCCCTCCTTGCTATCTCGATGCTGCTTGTTGTTGTGTTGAGCGGATGTGGCGAGACGACGGTCATTCGCCAAACGACGGTTGTCACTGCCACTGCCGGAAATTCGGCCACGGCGCTACCTACTTCCGCTACAGCGACTCCTGTTCCAGCCGCAACGGTTCCTCCACCACCGCCAGGCGTCTGGTGTCTCGTTCAGCAAGGGCAGATGCCGCTGACCTCCAACTGCGAGATTTATCCCTCGCCGCCGCAGCTCTATACCCCGCCGCAGAGCGAGACCGTTCTTGCCGGAACCTGGATCGGCCCGCAGATTGGGAGTAGCGGCGCCGATTCCGTTACCGAAAATATGACGAATCCCTGGGCGGCGGATGTCTACTGCGCAACCAACGACAACACGAACACTGGCAAAACGCAAATTGTTATGGTTGCTCACACCGGTAACGCGGATTTCTACTCCTGGGGAGATGAGTCGTGTGGGCCACCGGTAGCGCCAAGCTACGGAAATGAGTTTTTCCGCGAGGCGACGGTGAGTGTCACACTGACCATCGAGCCGCTCACCAACAACCTTCAGTTCTGGTACGCCCAATTCATCCAATTGTGATGGGTAACTCCCCTCGCTTGCCGAATGCGTATCCTGATCACCCTTACTCTAACCCGCACAGGCGGGCTTTGTGGCAGCCGGGGCTGCCTTTAGGTGCGGCTTGTGCCGTCTGACGATGCGGCGCGCGATATGACCACGATATGGTATGGTGTGTAGAGGGAGGGCAGCGACATGAAGCGACTCCCTACAGATGACAAGAGGTCAGCACGTTGGAGGTGGTGGCATGTGCCAACCAGAGTTGTATACGCTACAAAGCGCATAGGCCAGCGTGTATATCTTGGGGCGCAGGCCACGCCAGTACTGCTACGTGCGCTTCCGGCTGGTCGCCCGTGGTTTGTCATTCGTGCGCGCCTGTTGCTGCCCGATAGTCGCGACTGGCTGCTTCGCCGGTCGCTAGCGCAGAGGATTATGGATAACCAACCCATTCAGCCTAACGGCTCATCAACGCAGGAAAGCCAATCAAGCGCAGAACATACGTCATCTTTTACATCAGAAAGCACAAATGATGGCGCGTCGTCGCAGGCTGCCAGACAAACTGAACTTGCGGTGGAGGCGCAACAGGCGGGCCAGCCTGTGGGTACGCCGCCGCGTGTGCGCCATGTGCTGCTCGTGCGCCACGGCCAATCGCAGTACAACGTCGAGGGGCGGCTGCCGGGACAATTGCCGGGCGTGGCGCTGACAGATGAGGGACGCCGCCAGGCGCATCAGGCCGCCGTCGCGCTTTCCGGCCTGCCGCTGAGCGCCATCATCGCCAGCCCACTTGAACGCGCCCGCGACACCGCTGAGATCATCGCACGTGGCTGGGCGCTGCCTGTGCGCGAAGACGCCCGCCTGATGGACACTGATGTGGGGCCATGGGCTGGGCAGACGATCAATGACGTGTCCAAGAACGATCCGCGCTGGAAGGTGTTTGTTGAGCATCCCACCGAGCCGCCAGCCGGGGTGGAAAGCCTCGCCGCCGTACAGGAGCGCTCTGTGGCCGCTGTGGAAGACGCCCTGAACGATCCTACCACCGGCGACTATATCGTGATCGTCGCGCACGCCGATGTGGTGAAACTGATCATCATGCGTTACACCAACGTACCGATTGATGGCGTGCGCTTCGTCTCCATCTCAAACGCATCCATCAGCGCGCTGGCGTTTACTGAGTTCACCAAGACCGAGGCAGCGCAAGAGGCGGCGCAAGAAAACAGCCCATGGGGCCAGGATGGCGCAACCGCTGAGGCGACGGAAAAGCGCGCGGATATTGTACGCTCACAGCCGACAGTGCTGGCCGTCAATTGGACGAGCGTTCCCCGCTGGCTGACGCCCCCACCCAAGCCCAAAGCGCCTGACGCAGCGCCAGCCACTACAGACGCCGCAAACAATGGCGCGCAGGCCAATCATGCGTCTCATGCGTTGGCAAACACTACAGACCAATCCAGCAATCCAAGCGGCGACACCGAGGGGTATCTTTTGCCGGAGCCGTCGCGCTAGGGGCGTGCGACGCGATACAATACAGAACACAAGAAGGCAGGTAGCGCATTTCTTAACGAGAGGGGCAGGGACGATTCCAATGTTTGATCCACGCATTCCCTATCAACGCCGCATGTGGCACTATGAGTCGGATCGCCCGCTCTCGGTCGCGCAATTGATCGCTATGGGCAGCCTCGATGCGCGAACCGCCGCGCTGCTGTGGTTGTTGATCGAGCGCCATCAGTCGTTGATCGTCTCCGGCCCAACCGATCCTACCCCTGGTGTCGGCAAGACAACTACGCTCAACGCGCTGCTTGGCTTTCTGCCAGCCGGTTCCACGCTGGTCTATACGATGGGCATGTTCGAAGATTTCGACTTCGTGAACGAGGTGACACCTGAGACAACGTGCGTGCTGGCGAACGAGGTCAGCGATCACCTGCGCATCTATATGTGGGGACGGGTCGCGCGTCGCCTGCTCAACCTGCCGGAATCGGGCTTCGCCGTTGCGTCGTCGTGCCATGCCGATACCATCCAGGATGTGCTGAGCATGCTCACGCGCGATCTGCGCATTGGCGCCGATGACATCCGGCGGCTGGGGGTGATCGTCAACATTGGACTGGTGGGTCGCGCCTGGCCGCCGCGACGCCGCTTCCTCACGGTCAACTTTGTGCGCCCCACCGCAGATCCTGATCGTCCCGATCAGATCGATCTGTTGCCGCTTTCCCGTTGGGAGTCTGCAACCGACACCTTCACGCCTGCTGACGATGCGACGCTTGCGGAACTGGCGGCCATCCTTGGCATGCCGCCGGATGACATGCAGGCGACGCTCACCCGCCGCACGGAGCTATTGGAACGGTTGGGAGCCGGGCGAGGCGTGGGGATCACGACGTTCCGCGAGGCCGTTGACGACTTCTACGCCGAAGAGCATGGCCTGCCCCGCGCCGACAGCCGCTCCGTCGTCACGCGCGCCGCCTCATCCAGTGATGATGAGGATGAAGATGAGGATTGAACGAGAGAGAGTTTGCATGATGGCGAAAGGGGCGGGCGACTAAAGTCGCGCCTGAGGGCGCTGACGCGCCACGAAGTTCGCCTACGCGGACTCCTCTAGAACAAAGAGGCTGCCTTCCACCAATCCCCATACTATCTGGTCGGCGGCGGACGTTCGCATTCTGCCGCTGCGCCAGAGCGCAGGATGTCTTCCACAAGATTTGCTCAGATAAGGTTGTTTAGCCGTTCTTAAAACAAATTGAAGACAGAGAAGCACAATGTGTTTTGGTAGTAACACTGATATAGAGGGCTTGCTTGAACAGATGGTACGAGATAGTATACAATGTGACCAAGATTAAACACAGATTTGCTGGCTGCACGGACAACTTCAGAAAGGTTGTGTGCGTGAATAATCAGCTTGCCGGCGAGATATTCGTTGGCGTCGTGGTTACAATCATTGCTCTCATCATCACTCCGATTTTTCAGGGCAGAGCAAGATGGCCAGCAGTTGGCATTGTCGTAACTATCACTGCTGTGTATGTGGCCTATCTTGTCTACACTACCCAAAGAAATCCGCTTCCACTTGTCCCTATCATTGCATCGCTTGGTATATGTCTTCTGATCGCGATTTCTCTGAGAGGATATGTCTCTGGCTTTGGTCGGTCTCCTTTCATCAAATGGCGTGTGAAGCTGACACCGGAGTGGTGGGTAGACTGGAAAAATCAGAGACCCCGACAACCTTTGTCTGGACTTATATCAGGAGGTGATCGGATTGGTGATTCGTGCTTGATTTGCTGCTCACATCAGAAGGCTAGTGTCTACGGGCCATATCTTGAGAAGCTACCACAAGGGAAATACAGGGCAATCTTCCGAATAATGCTAGGACAAAAATCAAAAGGCCAAGATGATCAGCGTCTTCTCGTTCTCGATATAACAACCAGCCGCGATGGAGTATGGGGTACAAGAGGACTAGCGCAACGTGAACTCACCCCTGCCGACTTCGCAAATACTGATCATTTTCAAAACTTTCTTCTGGATTTCGATATTCCCTCTGGGGGCGCACTGGACATTGAATTTCGCGCACATGGGGCAGAGCCTGGGCCTGTATTAGTCCTTGAGTACATACAATTGCGGCGTCGCCTCTTTTAAGTCTTGGAGGTTGATGCGAGAAGAGCGGTAGTACCTCTATGTGACCAGGTATCGAGTGGCTGAGAGCCGCCTACTCATTGCGGTGGTGTCTATAGAAGAGGAGGGCCAGCCATCAGAGCAATCAACGGAAACCCACAGCCGAATGGTTTGGATGGGTGGGCGCTGCTCTACAAGTGGGGAGAGTTGAGTTCAGCCTACAACAAGATCAACGTCAGCAACAACACGGGCATCAATGGCCAGCAATTGGGCATCGGTGAGATGGCCTTCATGTGCTGAGCTGTTGAATACGCTGGCTTACTGGTAGCCAGCGTATTTTTCCTCCCATACATGCGAAATCTAGGCGGGCGGGAGTACGCTCTCCTGCCTGCGTCTCCCTCATACTACGCCGCGCACAGATGAAAGGAGCCATTATGCGCTCTGTCTTCCTACGCTACCAGTCGGTCGTTTTATTAGCAGCGTTACTTGTTCTATTTGCTAGCGGTTGCAGCTTGGGCAACGGTAGCAAGTCGTCAACTACCACGCTTGCTACGCCTACACCGATTGTGATCGATGGCGTCGCCTTCATGACCGTCAGTGACGCCATGTTCGGTTTTCGGCTTGATATCCCTCAGCGATTGCAAAAACTCCAAGCAGTACCCGAGCCTAGCACTGGTGGAGACTTCAATCTTTGGCAGGGGCAGTATCCTGATCCCTTAGGCTCCATTGACATCAGGTTTGGCGGTGATACGTCCGGTCTCTATCCCAATCAGTGTCCGCAAGGGATACCAGACGCAACGCCGGTCATTGTAGGAGCAGGCATTACTGGATATCAAGTCAACAATCTCAATATTTCCGGGACGCCACCTCCTGGAGGAAGTTATGGGCCACCGGAAATAAGCGTCACCTTTCTTGTGAAAGGTGTTGTTATTGGCTTCTCTCTCGGTGGTATCCCACCCTACTATACCTTCATGCAGCGCTACGGCCCCATCTGGCGACACATGCTGGCTTCCTTTACGCCTGGCAAATATGTCAACCCGCATCCTATCTGTGGTAGCTGAGCAGATTCATCCAACCAATAGGGTAGGGCGGGAAGGCCACAACATCTTCCAAGAAAACGAGAGGAACTACATGCGCTTCACCACGACAAGATACAAAGCGCCTTTGCTGGGCGCAGGTTTGTTGGCAATTGTGCTTGCCTTGTTCGCTAGCGGCTGCCAATCAAGCGATACCGGCAGGCGCTCATCTGCACAGGCGACGGCTACACCTATTGTGATCAACGGCGTTTCCCTCATACATGTTACCGACAAGACATTTGGCTACCAACTCGACATCCCACGCGGGCTACAATTCTTTCAGGATCAGCTTCCTCCAGGCTTAAGCGGTGACGACAACCGTTGGCTCAACGAACCGGGAGGGCGTGCTAA
>Ga0070737_10006172_pt1 | contig 11084 bp, 10 predicted proteins | sample Coa_R1_10_FD_66438 | JGI IMG/M metagenome (GOLD analysis project Ga0070737, IMG submission 66438) | Surface soil microbial communities from Centralia Pennsylvania, which are recovering from an underground coalmine fire - Coalmine... | ecosystem: Environmental > Terrestrial > Soil > Unclassified...
TCCATTACGAAGGTGTTGCACTGCTCAGATCAGAAGCTGCGGTGCTGAACACATTGTTGATCGAGCTGCCCAGCGTTCCCATGACCGCAACGGCGGCCAAGGCAATCAGAACCAGAAGCAACGCGTATTCCGTGAGGTCCTGGCCTTCTTCTTCCTGCCAAAGCCTCTTAAATACCTCCATCATCAGTTTCATCCTCCTATTTTCGAGGAAGGGACCCCTGCACTCCTCGACTGGTGATCGATCGTCATGTCCATTACGAAGGTGTTGCACTGCTCAGATCATAAGCTGCTTTGCTGAACACATTGTTGATCGTGCTGCCCAGCGTTCCCATGACCGCAATGGCGGCCAACGCAATCAGAACCAGAAGCAGCGCATATTCCGTGAGGTCCTGGCCTTCTTCTTCCTGCCAAAGCCTCTTAAGTAGCTCCATCATCAGTTTTATCCTCCCGTGAGTTGAAGTTAAATAGGTCTTGCTTGGATTACCACCGTCTTGGGTTGTAGCACTTCGTGTTCCAAATCGCTGTCTCTTATATGGTTGTCCCGTCTAAATGTAAGTCGTGTTTTATTATGGGGTTACCTCGTCTCCTTGTTCGACGCATTGCGCTAAGATTCGATGCCTCGTTCGGAAGTTACCTTTTGTTGACTGGAGGCGGACACAGTTCTCGCGTAATGGTGACGTTTTGTGCTGATGAGGAATTCCGCAGCCGGCCCTTTGCTAAAAGAGCTCAAAATCCGTTATTTCGGGAGAAGTCCTGTCTGGGCGGAATGCGTCGAACTAAAAGGTTCGCTTTTGCCCAATCGACAGAAAACGAAAGCGGGTTCCTCCAGCCGATCCAAAGCACCACCGGGGCGATGAAGCCAGCAGGGATGAGCAACTTGGGAAGCTTATGATGAGGCGTTCGCGTGTGCTGGATCCTCGACGATACGAACGTAGATTGCTGCCACTCTGTCGGCATAAATCTTTTTCCAGGCCGGAGCGGCTGAAAGCAGGGTCGCGAGGGCGTCCTGGGGAGGAATGATACAGGAGCGGACGCCATAAGCCTGCAAGACTGCCAACGCACTCGAGTTAATATCAACAACCTTCATGTAGTCTGCAAAAACCCCTGTTTCCTCGTACAAGTCGCCTCGGCCATCAATAAAAACCTTGTGCGCTGGGGCCATCGACCACACCAGATATCCGCCGAATCCGTAGTTGTTGAACATAGGACCAGGAACCGGGTGTTCCTTCATGTATTGGACTGCCTGCACGGGGTAGTCTTTCGCGACGTTTTTTTCCAAGTCAGCTTGGGAAGGGAAATACCACGCAAACACGCCGAGGGCGGCGAGGATCAAGCCGGCATTAATAAAGTGCTTGTCGATGCGGGGATCATATGCCGGAATCCAACGGGCAAGCACTGATGCGGCGATGGGCGCAAAGAACATTGCGTAGAAAATAACAAACCGGAAATGGACGAATGTGAGGTAAGTCATCAGAAACAGGAAAACAATGTCCACGATCTGGTAGCGCATCCGGAAGGCCAGTTGGGCAACTACCCATGCGAAAAGAAGGACCAGCAACAGCTTCGCCGGCCACATGCCGAGGTTCATAGGCATCCATTCGTCGATGTGAGCAAGGTTGAGGGGCAGAGAGAAGGCGTACTTTACAGGAACCACGGCCAGTTGGGTTCCATAGGGAGTGATGGGCAGCACGGCCAGGCAGAGCAGGGCAATCAATTCCAGATGGATGCGCTGGCTCGGCCGCCAACGTTCCGTTTGTAATCCGTCGGCAGAAATGTCCACCAAGCCCCCAAGCCAGTAGAGTCCCATGGCCATGAATCCCAGCACAAAGGACCCGTGGGTGTTGACCCACAAAAGAAAGAGCGGTGGCAGCAGCCACAGGGATTTCTGCTCGCCCTGCCTGAACCTCTCGAGTGCTATCAACGTAATCAACAGGAAGCTGTAGCCCAGCATCTGCGGGCGCAGCGTGAAGCACAGCGCGGCCATGGGGAACACAAACAGGGTGCCCAGGAACGCAGCCTTCGCATTCCGGCAGCGAAGCCAGGTGTAGTAGTAAAGCAGCAGGACGACGATGCTGCTCAAGACGAAAAGCAATAGATCCATACCTCGCAGGCCGCCAAATTTATATGCGAGCGCCGTCAGAATTTCGCCGACCCACTCATAGGCAAGGACCGGCATTCCATGGGCCGTAAATGACCAATGGTCAACCGTAGGCCAGCGGCCGGTGCTTAGAATCAGGTCGCCGTACTTGATGTGCCACCAGGTGTCGGGGTCGAGGCGGAGGGACCTTTCAGCCGCAAAGTCCGCCGCAACCAGCGCTGCCCCTAACACGACAGGAAACGAAAAACATTTCCTCAGCAGCCTGCCGACGGCGGTGGTTTCTTCCTGCTGAATAGAAGTTATCGTGCTTGTTTCAGTTGCCATAAGCAAATACCGGGGGATTGCGTCGGGCCCGGATCTTACAGGCCTAAAGATGCCTTGCGGCTGCAAGGAGCTTGCGGAGGCCGACCGCATATAAGCTCGTTTGGTTGAAAATTGCCTGGCTCATTTGGACCCCTCATGCTGAAAGTGGCCGCTTGCCGTTGCGCTCCGCCAGCTGTAACCAGCGGTCGCCCGGAAGGTTACGGAGCACGTCGCGGGCCATTTAGGGGTGATATCAAGGGAGGTGAGGAGCCAATTCCGCTATGGGGCTGTTCATTGACGAGGTTACAGATTGAACGGTGCCGACTTGCCGCAATAATTCCAGGTTAAGTCTTTAAGCATCAGTGAATAAAGACTACTCAGAGAGACGGAGCTGGCCCTGAAGTGTCACCAGAAGTGGACAGGAAGGGGATCCAACTGGGAGACGGCGGAGGCAGATCGCTTCACTCTTCACCCGCCCCTTAGAGTCTTCGGATCCCGGGTTACTGATGGATAAGTCTGATCGGGATGGGGGAGCCGCCACCACCGACCGCAGTTGGGGGTGGTGCGCCACCTCCAGTACTGCCCGAGGCGCCGCCACAGCCCGTAATATTCATAACCACGGCATCAACCAAGGTAGGATTTGCACCGTTGCCCTTGCCGTTTACGTCCTGAATGAATAGTTGCATAAACCCCTCGACGGTCACAACATCGTTCGAACCGGGGCTCAGTTGCACTGAGTTTGAATAACTGGGATTGTAGCAACCGGTATCGGCGGAGCTTGGGCAGTCGTAAACGACGACGGTGGCAATGGAATCGCTTGGCCCACCGTTGAACATTTGGCCCGCCAGGTTGTAGGGATTATTGGATCCTCCAATGATCGGGAAAGTCCCTCCCGACAGCGGAGGACAACTACCCGTGGGAGGACTCAGGAAAGTCGGACTGCACATGTAGTCCTGACCTTTCCCGAATCCCTCATCGCTTGCGTTGATCAAAGTTTCAATGCCGCTCACCGTTGGTCCGACTTTGGCCCCCGTCAGCGAGTTGAGGTTGCTCTTGCATGCAATCGTTTCAGGAGCGCACTCTGTGATGTAAGTCTGGTATTCCTGGGCGCTCATGCTGAGCACATTGGCATTGCCAAACGCGATCGTGTTCCACTGGCTTGGCGACGAACCGCTGTGAAGGACCCACCAGGCACCGATGTCACCGCCAGTGCAGTAGCTGCCGTTCCACTGGCAAAGTCCCGGGTGCACAATTTCGCCCGGTGATGTTGAAGAATTGACCGGATACACGTAATAGGACATCACATAACCACTGCCAAGGTTGCCGGCGCAATCGCCTTGTGAGAGCCCCTGTCCACCGCAGGGGCAGGCTGCGTTGCCATGAACGGTGTCGCTGGCCGGCACTGGGAAATTGGGGTCACAGTTGGGAACGAGGAAAGGTTTTACACAACTTGCGCCCGTTGGGGTGCCTCCCCCGGAAGGATTATAAGCCTCCGCCGTAGCGGAAGCCGATACGTTCATGTAGTTGATGCCAAATATCTTTGCGAAGAATGTGGGCACGGGATCCCCATGGGCGCTATCACGATATACCGTTACTGTAATCTGCGGGTCGAGCGGCGTCGGATAGTTGAAGCTCGTTGATACCGTAGAAGCTGCGGGTGCAAGACCCATGACTGGATTTTGAGCAGCAACACTCACGGCCTGCTGGGTTGCGAGCGGTTCCTGAGATCCGCCGCACCCTCCCGTACTCGTACACCCGGTATCTATGAACACTTTTGCGCCAGCCAATGCCGCAGCATCGGCAGCACGCTGACATTGGACCCTTGCTAAGTAGCCGGTCACGAGGTCGATCGCCAAGGCGCACATCCCCAGCATAAAAACTAATGCCGCGGCAACCATTAGCAGAGTGGCCCCTCTATCATTGCAAAGTTGGTTATAAGGTTTAGATCGTATATGTTGACGCATAGAAACTCCGTCTCTAGTTCAGCACCAGGTTTTCCATGACCGCATTAGTGGTCAGGATGACTGTTCCCAAAGGCCCCGTAGCTCCCGGCACCAAGAGTCCTATAATTCGACCAAACATGAAAGTGTAAGGATACGAAAGGCTAATCTTCGTAGCGGAGATGGAAGCTCCGTTTGGCCCAGTGATCGTGTAGGCCTTATCTATAACAAGAGTCACATTATTGCAGGAATAAGTCCACGTAAAGGGAGATGTATAGCTGGCAGTTGCTGTGGCCAAGCATGCCCCGGTGCTCAGGCCGGCGTTTGTGAGGTAATTGGCCACGCTGACCGCAACACCTTGGATCGGGCATGGAGTTCCGCTGCCCGGAGACGCCTTGTTCCAGGAACAGTTCGGATCATAGACGCTCAAAGGTGTCGAAATCATTGTACGAGCAGCCATCCGGGCAGCGTTTTCAGTGATGTGCTTCGTATTGTAAGCGCGGGCAAAGTCGATGATGCCGATAACGATTACAAGCAGGAGGGGCAGAGACAAGGAAAACTCGACGAGTTCGGACCCTTCTGCAGCTCGTATTCGACGGATTACTGGCAGGAGCAGTTGGCTGCCGGGAAAACGGTTCGCTACGAACCAAGAGCCAGAGCGTCTATGCTCAAGTGGAGTCTTGGATGGCGTATCTTTTTCATGTGGTCTCATGTGAGAATCTTTCGTAACGCGTTTGAGCCTGCCTTAAGGGCAGGTTGGGTTCCCGGTCGTTGGATCGAATGGCTGATTCTCCATTCGCATTGTGACACTTGTTGGTATATCGATCGTTGTAGCGTTTACGGAAGTGAAAGGAATGACGAGTTGCACCGGATACTCAAAACTGACCTGGATTCCGCACTGCTGAGCGGCTGCAGGGCTTGTCGCATTCATGACGACCGCTTGCTGGCAATAATTAATAACTTTGTTAGGATCAAGGGCTGAGGCTGCAAGCGCTGGGGCAACGTAGTTTGTGAACTCGTAAGTAGGATTCGCAATGCACGCTGGGGACGACGGCGTTCCTGCGGTCGTGTATGTCTCTGTCATCTGGTTCATGGGATTGCAAGTCGCGCAGGAGGGGAGCACCGCATACCGGGCCCCTTCTCGGGCAGCACGCGTAATTGTTTCGTAGATGTTGTATGCGCGACCCATCCAAAAGATTCCCAAAAGGAGCGTGAGCAAGAGTGGCAGTACCAAAGCAGCTTCAAACAGTTCCGCGCCTGCTTCGTCTTTCCATTTCGTAACCAGCCGGGTACGAATCCGCCTCGGCCGTGTGCGACGTGGGTGACAAATGCGACCCCGATCTTTCCTTCCAGCGTAGACCATAATCCAACAACCCCCTATACTTCGTCTTTCTCTTGCCTACGCCGACGCTTTAATGACAGGCAAGCCGGTTGCCAAAGCCGAGATCTTCAGGACAGGCATACAGCGCAACATCTGAAAAATCACTCATATTAGTACCCGGAAATTTACGTATTGTCAATAGGGTGAATACTTTACATTGAAACACTGCCATTGCTTTTCTGACCTGGCATCTAAACTGATTGCCGATTCTCTGCCTCACAATTGCCGTTGACGCTCCTGATGAATCGCTGTCAACAGACTGCTGAAAAAACGGACCTTACGCCTGCCATCCTGAGCGCAGCGGACGATCCATCCATTTCTTTTCTGAGAAATACAGAGATCCTTTGCTTTGCTCAGCATGACCCTTTGGCTTTCTCCAACAACTAAGCGCACAACTTTTGAAAAGCCGGCAGAACCTCAAATGGTGTCTGTGTGTTGGCGATAGTTTCTCCCAGTTGCTGGATTTTTTCCTCCTCCATGTTCCCAAGCAGCAATGCTGCTCGCTTCAGGTAATCGATCCGTTCCGGCGCCAGCCCCATGATCCGGGCGCAAGTGGCGTCCACCGCCACGGGATCGTCCCCCGCAACAAGGACGCCGGCGGCTTTGGGCGTGCCCTGGATCGGCCCGTTTCCCTCCATCCCCACAATGCCGTCCACTATCGCGAAGTCCGGCCTGACAGTGCCGTTGATGTCCAGAATGGATTTGCTGATGCCTGCCCAATGCAGAGCGTTTTTGGGCCACCCGTAGCAACTCCCCGGCACAATCCCGAACATGTTTTTAAGCGACAGCGTGACTCCCACCCAGTGGTGCGTTTTCATCTTGGGCATTGAAACTACAAAATCAGCGCCGAGAACTGTTTTGGGCAGCGACAGCGATTTGAGTTTTGAGGCTTGGGTGCGCGTGGGAACTTCAGTGACTTCGTCAATGTTCAGGTCAACAAAGGCGCGATCCAGCGGGCCAATATAGTCTCGCAGCCGAAGCACTTCCACAATGCCTTCGGTATCCCGCTCGTGTCCCGGCCCTTCGGCAACTATCACGGATTTCGCCCCCATGCGGAGGAACGCCTCACGTGCTGCGCGGATCACCATCGGGTTGGTGTTGATCACACCCTCGGGATCAGGCTCAACAAAGTTCGGCTTGAGCAGGACAGACTTTCCCTGAACGGGGAGGTCGAACTCCTGCAATGTTTCCCACAGGATGGCTTCGACATCAGACTCGTAGCTCGCAATGGCACGGATTGCCACTTTGGAGGGCGGGCGGTTGAAGGAAGGTATCAGGCGTGTGTTCGAGTAACTCATGCACCGCCTCTTGCCTGCGAACGGGATCTGAGCCAGTCGGGTATGTCCCCGGCGGCCAGTAAAGCCCATGCCAACGCCGGAACGCTTTTTAAGAACTGGTTTCTTTCATAAAGGTTACGGAGATTCGGCTCAGCAGATGGCACATTTCGACCGTAAACTCTCAGGCAAAGATTTGCCAACGCAAGCGAGGCAGGGCTGCAAATGCTCGGGTAGCTGCGCTCCAACCATTGAATGCCTTCGATGTTCTTCTCATGCCCCTGGTGGTTTTCCAGTGCAAGCAGGGCCCAAACAGTAGGGCCGATTCTCGGCACTCCCGGCACGCCGTAAACCAGCGGATTGCCGGTATTCCATCCTCCGCCGGGGCAGGCCCGATCGTAAAGCATTCTTTCCGCCAAATCGATTCGCTGATCGGCCTTGGGCGGGTGAAGGCCCTTTGGAATGTTTCGAAGCAGGATCAGGACGTAGGCTGTAGGTTCAACCCAGCTTGCCGTTTGCGGCGTCCAACTCCAGCCTCGCAAAGAGAAGTCCTGGCGAATAATCTGCTCGTGTCTTTGCCGCCAGTGCAGGCTGAGCCGCCACAGCAGATTTCCTTCCGCCGGCCACATTTCGCATAGCCATTTCAATCCGCGGAGGACAGCACCATCCGAGGGTGCAGAGAGCTTCAGAAGTGCGAGGCATGCCAGGGCGGTCGCCCAGCAGCCCGGATCTTTGCTGTTGCAGGTCGGCCACGGTCCTTCTGTCAACTGGGCGCGCCTGAGCCACGCGGAGGCCGAGGCGAGTGCTCCACCATCCGGCGGTTCCTCCGAGCGGAGAGCCAGGACGGCCCATGCGGTAGGTTCAGCGCAGCTTGTGGACCCAGAGTGGTAGCCCCAACCGCCATCGGCATTCTGGGCAGCGCGCAGAAGGTCTGAGAAGAAATTCGAAGGCAAGAGAATACTGTCTTGTTCCTTTGCGGGCGGGGTTTCCAGTTGGGCGCCTGTGGACATTTAAGATAACCCTTGGCCGGCCCGGCTACATAATGTGTTCCTGTGACGCCGGCTCCTCAGCCTCGACGACATCTTCCATTTCGTCGTCGTCCACTTGTATCTGCAATTGGTTGATCAGGCGGTGCAGATATCCGCGCGCAACGCCCAGGGCCCGGGCAGCGTCCACCTTTCGGCCTCCGCACTCGCGGAGCGTCCTCATAATCAGGCGGCGCTTGAATTCGCGAACCTCATCTTCGTAAGAACGGCCGACGGGCACCTGTTCAATTTCTCCGCGAAGGCTGTTGGGCAGGTGCCATGTTTCGATGACAGGGCCTTCTGCCATGACCACGGCATGCTGAACCGCGTTTTCAAGTTCACGGACATTCCCAGGCCACCGATACTCTTCCAGCGCGTGCATCGCCAGCGGGGAAAAGCGAGTTGCGGTCTTGCCAAACTGCTGCGAAAACCGCTGCAGGAAGTGCTGAGCCAGAATGGGAATTTCATCGCGACGCTCGCGCAACGCCGGGATTTTAATCTGCACGACGTTCAGGCGGTAAAAGAGATCTCTTCGGAATTTGCCTTCTTCGACCATGGCCTCCAGGTCCCGGTGAGTCGCGCACAGCACCCGGACGTTTGCTTCGATGGGGGTGTTGCTGCCCAGCCTTTCGAACGACCTCTCCTGGAGCACTCTCAGCAGTTTGGATTGCAGACCCAAGGGCAAGTCTCCGATTTCATCCAGAAGCAACGTGCCGCCATGGGCCGCCTCAAAACGCCCGCGCCGGGCCGCGATGGCCCCTGTAAAAGCCCCCTTTTCATGGCCGAAAAGCTCGTCTTCCACCAGGGTTTCCGGCAGGTTCGCGCAGGAAAAGGCCACCAGCGGGCCTGAAGCGCGCGGGCTGAGGCGATGGATCGCCCGCGCCAGGAGTTCTTTGCCTGTGCCTGTTTCACCCGAGATTAATACGCTGACATCGCAACTCGCCACCTTGCGCGACGTTTCGAACACTTCATGCATAACCTCGGAAGTCCCCAGCATTTCGCCAAATCGCCCTGCGGAGATGTCTCGCGCGCGCAGATCAGCGAGTTCTTTTTCAATTCTGTGGAAGCGGCTCGCCCGGCGGAGCAGCAGGCGCAGGTCTGCCATGTTGGGCGGGCTGGATAGCGTATCGTAAGCGCCATTCTCGATCACGGTGCGGGCGAGGCTGTCCTCAGCGTCTTCAACGATGGCGATAATCGGGATTGAGCCGTCCAGCTTCTTGATTTCATCCATCAGGCGAAGCGTTGCTTCGGCGTCGTTGTCGTCGCTGTCGTGCAGATCCAGCAGTACCACGTCGCACCAATCCTGTTCGGCGCGCGTGGCTTCAGCATCGGGATGCTCGCGGGTCCTTACCTCGTAGCCGGGACCCAGTGCCCTCGTAAGAACTTCCGCGAGGGGCACGTCGGAACTGTAGAAGGACACCCGGATGGGTTGCTCACACATCGTCTCTACTCCGCCTTCCTGGCAGGTTCGGCGCAATTCCACCGGTTTGATCCGTGGAAGCAAACGGGGTCAGTACCCAAGTGGTCAACTCCGTGTTTAGTGCTTTTCCCCCCTGCGTGATTTCTACAGCAACCGCGGATGCCTGACAATGGTACTTAAGTACGATGGTATGGACCATTTGTCAGGGTCCTGTAAACTCTCGGTCCGTGTCATACCGAGGTCGGACGCTATTCCTGCTTGAGAAATCTGCTTTTGTTTCCTAGCGCCTGGGCAAAAGCAGACCTCTCCCCTCGCCCCGTCACGCCCGGGACGGGGTTTCGCTCGAGGTGACGGGATCTAAGCCCTTTTTCAGCAGCTTGATAGAAACCGCATTCAGCAAACGTGGGCGAACACAGATGGTTAGGACGGGAGGATCGTGCGGGCTGTCTTTCCCTCGAGCGAGAATGCAATGTTTCAAGTCTTAATGTTTCCTTTGTCGTCATCCGGCCGGATCCTGATGCATTCGTTAAGGCCATCGAAGGCCGGTCGGGCGTGCGGTCGTTAAGGCAGGGCATCGGCCGCAGGGAAAAGCATACCACGAACGGCGTAGTTTGCAAGCGACCGTACAACAAGGCGACTCGGGCGGGGGCGCAATCTGTTCGGCTGCGCAGAAAAAACGCCATGCATGGTGGCCTGAGGGCGCGCATTTGTGCTAAGATTTTCAAGTTGAAAACAGGACATTCTTATCGCTTGCTGCCTGCGCGATCTCTTGGATTTGCGGCGGCGGGAATCATCTAAGAGGAAGAAAACTCACATGTCGGGCCACTCAAAATGGGCAACCATTAAGCACAAAAAGGGCGTGGCGGATGCCCGCAGGGGCAAGCTGTTTACCAAGCTCATCAAGGAAATCACCGTGGCGGCGCGCATCGGCGGCGGCGATCCCGATGCCAATCCGCGCCTCCGGGCCGCGATTGCTGCCGCCAAGGCCGAAAACATGCCTGCGGACAACATCAAGCGGGCCATCCAGCGCGGTACAGGCGAACTTCCCGGCACTCAATATGAGGAAGTAGTTTATGAAGGGTACGGGCCGGGCGGAGTGGCTCTGATGATTGAAGTCACCACAGACAATCGCAACCGGACGCTGGCGGAGATCCGGCACATTCTTTCAAAACACGGTGGGAACCTCGGCGAGACGGGCTGCGTGACGTGGATGTTCAACAAGCGTGGTTACATTGTGGTCGAAAAGGCCAAGGCCAGCGAAGATGCTCTGCTGGAACTGGTGACCGAAGCCGGCGCCGACGACATGAGGGAAGATGGCGAGAATTGGGAAATATTATGCCCCGTCGAGAACTTCCAGAAGGTTGTTGACGCGCTCAACAAGGCGGGAATCACTCCGGCTGTGGCGGAGTTGTCGATGGTTCCACAAACGCAGGTGAAGCTTTCCGGAAAGCCTGCCGATCAGTTGCTGCGCCTGATGGACGAGCTTGATGAGCACGAAGATGTTCAGCACGTCTATGCCAACTTTGACATCGAGGACTCCGAACTTCAATCGCTGGCGCAAAAAACCGCTTGATCCGAAGGTCGGATTGAGGACGGAGTGTGGACGTTCTTTCCCGGCCTCCATCGCACCGTTGCCGCATATC
>Ga0070737_10006173_pt1 | contig 11083 bp, 10 predicted proteins | sample Coa_R1_10_FD_66438 | JGI IMG/M metagenome (GOLD analysis project Ga0070737, IMG submission 66438) | Surface soil microbial communities from Centralia Pennsylvania, which are recovering from an underground coalmine fire - Coalmine... | ecosystem: Environmental > Terrestrial > Soil > Unclassified...
GAGATCGCCTCGGCCGCTCCGCTCGGGTGCGTTTGACACCCCTCCTTATTTACCTATCTCTTGTTTCCTGTTCCGAACGTACGCGGCTGACTGTAGCCGCGTACGGCCGCCCCGGCCGCTGCGACGACCTTCCGGGCGTTCCGCGGGCCCGGGACGGCGGAGCCCGCGGCCACAAGAACCCCGGCGCCGCCCCATGGCTCGGCCACAAAGCCGGGAGTGTAACTTTGCGTAACACAGATCTGGCAGCCTCACGCTCCCACGGTGTAGGTTCGCTGCGAAGGCCGTAGCAGCGGAGGATTCATGAGCATTCTGGGCACGCGGGTGATCCGCACGGAAGACCCGCGGCTGTTGACCGCAGGCGGCGTTTACGTCGATGACCTGCGGGTACCTGAGCTTGCCGGGGCGCTGCGCGCCACGTTTGTGCGTTCGACGGTGGCGCATGCGCTGATAGCGGGTATCGACACTTCGGGCGCGCTCGCCCAGCCGGGCGTGGCCGCGGTGCTGACCGCCGCGGACATGACCGACATGCCGCCGCCGCCGCCCGCCGAGGAACCCGCGCCGGACGCGCCGCCGGCCGAGGGGCCGGTGCCGCTCGGCGGGAAGTGGTCGGAGCCCCTGCTCGCCGTCGACCGGGTCCGGTTTGTCGGCGAGCCGGTGGCGATCGTGCTCACCGACAGCACCTACCAGGGTGAGGACGCCGCCGAGCTGGTGAGCGTGGACTACGAGCCGCTGCCCGCGGTGCCCTCTATCGAGGCCGCGCTGGCCGGCGACACCCTGCTGTTCCCCGACACCGGCACGAACGTGTGCACGAAAGGCGGCGGCGACGTCAGCGACGAGTCCATCTTCGACGGGTGCGACATCATCGTCGAGGGCGACGTGGTCAACCAGCGGGTCGCCTGCCTGCCGATGGAAGGCCGGTCGACGGCCGCGGTGTTCTCCGACGGCAAGCTCACCGTCTGGGCGAGCACGCAGAACGCCCAGCTGGCCCGGCTGATCCTGACCGCGGTCGGGCTGCCGCCCGACGCGATCCGGGTGATCGCGCCGGACGTGGGCGGCGGGTTCGGCGCCAAGATCGGCGTCGACCGGGAGTCGATCGTGGTCGCCTGGGCGGCCAAGCACGTCGGCAGGCCGGTGCGCTGGACGGAGACCCGCAACGAGAACCTGCTGGCGATGACCCAGGGCCGGGCCCAGCTGCACCACATCAAGATCGGCGGCAGCCGCGACGGGCGCATCAAGGCCTACCGCCTCGACGTCATCCAGGACACCGGCGCGTACCCGCGGATGAGCGGGTTCCTGCCGATGCTGACCAACCTGATGGCGCCCGGCGTGTACGACATCCCCAGCGTGCAGGCCGCCTACAAGGTCGTGGTCACCAACAGCACGCCGATCGCCGCCTACCGCGGCGCGGGGCGGCCCGAGGCGGCGGCCACGATCGAGCGGGCGGTGGACTGGTTCGCCGCCGAGGCGGGGCTCGACCCGGTCCAGGTCCGCAAGCTCAACTTCATCAAGCCCGGGCAGTTCCCGTTCGTCACCAAGACCGGCGCGCCGTACGACACCGGCGACTACGAGGGGGCGCTGGACAAGGTGCTGGCGGCCGCCGGGTACGAGGAGCTGCGGGCCGAGCAGCGGCGGCGCCGGGAGGCCGGCGCCGCCAGGCAGCTCGGCATCGGGCTGGCCAGCTACGTGGAGATCACCGCCGCCGACGCGGGCGCCGGCGAGACCGCGAAGGTCGAGGTGCACGACGACGGCACCGCCACCGTCTACACCGGCAGCTCGGCGCACGGCCAGGGCCACCACACCGCGTTCGCGATGCTGGTCCAGGAAGAGCTCGGCATCCCGATGGACAAGATCGAGGTCATCCACGGCGACACCGACCTGATCCCGGACGGGGTCGGCACGTACGCGTCCCGCTCGCTGCAGCTCGGCGGCTCCGCCGTGCACAAGGCGGCGCTGGAGGTCAAGGAGGAGGCGGCCAGGCAGGCCGCGGCCCTGTTCGAGGCCGCCGAGGCCGACGTCATGCTCGACACGGAGACCGGCCTGTGGCAGGTGCGCGGCGACCCGGACAAGTCGCTCACCTGGGGCCAGGTCGCGGGGAACGCCGACGGCGGCCTGATCGTCGCGAACGTCCGGTTCACCGCGGACCGGCCGACGTTCCCCTTCGGCACGCAGCTGTCGGTGGTCGAGGTCGACACCGAGACCGGCAAGGTGACGCTGCTGCGGCACGTCTCGGCCGACGACGCCGGCCCGGTGCTGAACCCGGTGCTGCTGGAGGGCCAGCGGCACGGCGGGATCGCCCAGGGCGCCGCCCAGGCGCTGTGCGAGGAGATCCTGTACGACGCCGACGGCAACCCGCTGACGTCCACGCTCGCGGACTACGCCGCGATCACGGCGGCCGAGCTGCCCAGCTTCGAGCTGGTGACCAGCGAGACGCCGACGCCGGTGAACCCGCTCGGCGTCAAGGGCATCGGCGAGGCCGGCACGATCGGGGCCACCCCGGCCGTGCACAACGCGGTGATCGACGCCGTGTCTCACCTCGGCGTCCGGCACATCGACATGCCGCTGACGCCCGAACGTGTTTGGACCGCTATCCAGAAGGCGAGCGCGAAGTGAAGGTCGAACTGACCGTCAACGGCAAGGAAATCACCGCGGATGTCGAGGACCGCATGCTGCTCGTGCACTTCCTGCGCGACGTGGCGGACCTCACCGCGACCAACATCGGCTGCGATACGACATCCTGCGGTGCCTGCACGGTGCTGCTCGACGGCGAGTCGGTCAAGTCGTGCACCGTGCTCGCCGCGCAGGCGGACGGGCACTCGGTGACGACCCTGGAGGGGCTCGCGTCGGACGCCGGGGAGATGCACCCGGTGCAGAGGGCGTTCCACGAAGAGCACGGCTTGCAGTGCGGATACTGCACGCCGGGCATGGTGATGGCGATCGTGTCGCTCCTGAAGGAGAACCCGTCGCCCACGGAAGAGCAGGTACGGGCCGGGCTTGAGGGCAACATCTGCCGCTGCACCGGGTACCACAACATCGTGCGGGCGGCGCTGGCCGCGGCGGAGGCGAGCAAGTGATTCCCCCTTCCTTCACCTACCAGCGCGCGTCGTCGGTGGACGAAGCGCTCAGCCTGGCGGCCGAGCACGGCGAGGACGCCAAGTACCTGGCCGGCGGGCACTCGCTGCTGCCGCTGATGAAGCTGCGATTCGCCTCCCCGGCAGTGCTCATCGACCTGGGACGGGTCGCCGAGCTGGCGTACATCCGCGATGAGGGCACCTATGTCGCGATCGGCGCGCTGACCCGGCACCACGACGTGCAGAACTCGCCGCTGCTCGGCTCGGACATCCCGCTGCTGGCCCACACGGCGGGCCAGGTCGGGGATCCGCAGGTCCGGCACCGCGGCACGATCGGCGGCTCGGTGGCGCACGGGGACGCGGCCTCCGACCTGCCGGCCTCGCTGCTGGCCCTGGACGCGTCGTTCGTGATCCGCGGCGCCTCGGGCAGCCGGACGGTGCCGGCCGCGGAGTTCTTCCGCGGCATCTTCGAGACCGCGCTCGAACCCGGTGAGCTGCTGACCGAGATCCAGGTGCCGAAGCCCGCCGCACCCAGCGCCTGGTCGTTCCAGAAGTTCACCAAGCGGGCGATCGACTGGGCGATCGTCGGCGTCGCGGTGCAGGGCAACGCGATCGCGCTGGTGAACATGGGGCCGACCCCCCTGCGGGCGCGGGCCGCCGAGGCCGCGCTGGCGTCCGGCGCGTCGATCGCCGACGCGGCGGCGCTGGCGGCCGAGGGCACCTCGGCCGGGTCCGACATCCACGCCAGCAAGGCATACCGCGAGCACCTGGCCCGTGTGCTGGTCCGGCGCGCGCTGGAGGAGGCCGCCGCGCGCTCCTAGGCCGCCCGCGGGCAGGCTCACGCCGGGCGCTCCGCCGGGCCCCGGGCGCGGGAACGGCCGCCGGGCATGCGCCATCGGCGCCAGCCTGCGCCCGCTCGGCGGCCGGCGTGGCGAGCGGTGCGCGCGCTGACCGACAATGGAGCCGTGACGTTGCGCAGCACGCTCGCGAGGCCGTTCCGGTACCCGGTGCGGTGGCTGTCGTTCCTGGTCGGCGGGGTGCTCGTCATCTTGGTGTTTCCCGCGCCCAGCCTGTCGTACCTGGCCTGGTTCGGGCTGGTCCCGGCCATGGTCCTGTTCGTCCGCGCGCCGTCGGACCGGGAGGCCGCCGCGCGCGGCTGGTGGTTCGGCGCCGCCTACCTGATCGCGATGCTGTACTGGATGGCGCCGGAGATCGGGCCGGGGCTGCTGCTGCTCGGCGCGGTTTTCGGCGGGATGTGGTCGCCGTTCGCCGTGGCGGCCCGCCGCCTGCTGCGCCCGCCGGTCTCGTGGCGATCCGCCCTCGGCGCGCTTGCCGTGGTGCCGAGCTGCTGGCTGATACCGGAGTGGATCCGGTCCTACCAGGGGCTCGGCGGGCCGTGGGACTTGTACGGCGCCTCCCAGTGGCAGCACCCCGCGGTGCTCGCGCTCGCCGCCGTCGGGGGAGTGTGGCTGGTCAGCGCCGCCCTGGTGATGGCCAACGTCGCGATCACGCTGGTGATCGGCGCGGTCAGGCCCTCGCTGCTGGCCCCCGGGGCCGCTTCCGCCCCGGCGGCCGCCCTGGCGGCCGGAACCGCCGCCCGGCGGGCCGCGCTCGCCGCCGCCGGGGGCGCCGCCCTGCTCGCCGCCGCCGGGTCCGGCCCGCTCGCGTTCGCGCTCACCCCGCCGTTCCCGGCGGTCCGCGAGGTGACGATCGCCATGGTCCAGCCCGGCGTGATCGACAACGCCGGCCTGCGCGCGCACGCGTCGGAGACGCTGACCGCCGAACTGAGCCGCGGCGGGTCGCTCGCCGGGGTGCACCCGGACCTGATCGTCTGGGGCGAGAGCAGCATCGCGGAGGACCTCACCCTGCCGTCATCCCGCCCGCTGCTGCGCCAGATCGAGAGGCTGTCCGCCGAAGACGGGGCCGAGATCCTGGTCAGCCAGGACGCCACGCCACCGGGCAAGGGCCACGAGAAGTGGGCGGTGCTGGTCAGCCCGTCGGGGATCAAGGGCATCTATGTCAAGACGCGGCTGGTCCCGTTCGGCGAGTACATCCCGTTCCGCCAGCAGCTCGGCTGGCTCACCAAGATCAGCAAGGCCGCCCCGGCGAACATGACCCCGGGCACCGGCGCGCACCTGCTGCACGCGACCGACCGCGAGGGCCGGCCGCTGCCGATCGGCGTGCTCATCTGCTTCGAGTCGGCGTTCCCCGACATGTCCCGGGTGGAGGCGGACCAGGGGGCACAGCTGATCGTCTACCAGTCGGCGACGTCGACCTTCCAGGGCACCTGGGGACCGGACCAGCACGCGTCGCTGGCGGCCCTGCGCGCCGCGGAGACCGGGCGGCCGGACGTGCAGGCGGCGCTCACCGGGGACACGGTCGCGTTCGACGCGCGCGGACGGCAGCTGGCCTGGCTGGGCCAGTCGGGTCGCGGCGTCGTGACCGTCCGGCTCGCGCTGCCCGCCGGGACCGCGCGGACCTTCTACGACCGGGCGGGCGACTACGTCATGTGGACGGGCGTGGCGGTCGCCGCGCTGGCCGCGCTGGCATTCCTGCTGCGCCGACGAGGTTTTCTAGGCGGTAGCGCTGGTATCTCGGGTAGCCGTACGGCACAATATGACGCAGATGCCGGGCAACCTGTGCCAAGCTAGCTGACAGGCGCCCCGATGAGGCCGCAGGGGAAGGCGAACCTCGTCGAGGGAGGCACGGTGTCGGTATACGGCGTTCTTCAGGTTCATTCGGCGCCCCCGGCGCTGTGCCCGCACATCGAGTGGGCAGTGGCGGGGACCGTCGGAACGGCCGTCAGCATGCCCTGGGTCAGCCAGCCCGCTGCCCCGGGGTGCCTTCGCGCTGAGCTGACCTGGCACGGGCGGCCCGGCACGGCGGGCGCGATCACGTCCGCGCTCGCCGGCTGGAACCGGCTGCGTTTCGAGGTGACCGAGGAGGCGTCCCCCGGCTGCGACGCGGTGCGCTACAGCTACACGCCGAACCTGGGCGTATTCTCGGCGGTGACCAGCGCCAACGGCGACATCCTGGTCCCCGAGGGACGGCTGCGCGCCGCGCTCGCGCTCGGCGCCACCGGCGCCTCGGCGCTCGAGGCCGAGCTCGAGCGGCTGCTGGGTACCGCGTGGGACGACGAACTCGAGCCGTTCCGGCGGGCCAGCGACGGCGCCCCCGTCCGCTGGCTCAACGCCACCGGGTGACCTTCCGCCGCCGTCTGCCGTCATACGCCGGGCCAGAGCACCGCCGTACCCGCGCCGTAATCGGTCGGCTAGGCCGCCGGGTCGCTGACGGGCGGGTCAGCGCGGCTGAGCGGCTGAGACCCTGCCGAGGCTGGCGGGCAGGGCGCGTCCTGGCGGCCTGGCGACGGGGGCGCCGCCGCGAGGGATGACGGCGGCTTGAATAAGCCGGGAAGGCCAGGGCGGAACCGAACCCGCCGGATAGCCCGGCTCCAGTAGCTCACATGTGCGGCGGTGATCTTTGGCCGGGGAACGCTCAGCACAGGGTTCACCGCGGCCGGGCTACTGGGTGCCCCATACCTCTTCGGCGGTTTCCACGACGAGGCGCAGCTTGGCGATCTGCTGATCGCGGGACAGTGAATTTCCGTCCAGCGTGGACGAGAAGCCGCACTGCGGGGAGAGGCACAGCTGCTCGATGTCCACGAACTTACTGGCCTGCTCGATCCGCCGCTTGATGTCGTCCTTCGCTTCCAGCTGTCCCTTCTTACTGGTTACCAGGCCGAGGACGATGTACTTCCCCTTCGGCACGAAGCGCAGCGGCTCGAACCCGCCCGAGCGTTCGTCGTCGTACTCCATGAAGTAACCGTCCACATTCAGCTCGTTGAACAGCGCGTCGGCCACGAATTCGTATCCGCCCTGCGCGACCCACGACGAGCGGAAGTTGCCACGGCACATGTGCGTCGTGACAGTCATCCCGGCGGGCTTGTCGCGCAGCGCCCGGTTGATGGACCTTATGTACGTCTGGTGCTGATGCTCGGCGTCCTCGCCGCGCCGGGCGATTTCCGCGCGCTGCGCCGGGTCGTTGAGGTACGCCAGGCTGGTGTCGTCGAGCTGGAGGTACGTGCATCCGATGTCGGCCAGCCGCCGGATCTCATCCGCGTAGGCGGCGCCGAGGTCCTCCCAGAACTCGTCCATGTCCGGGTACACGCCGTGATCGATCGCGGCGGGGCCGCCCCGGTAGTGGACCAGGCTAGGCGCGGGGATCGTGAGCTTCGGGGTCCCGGTGGTGACGGTGTCGCGGAGAAACTCGAACGCGGAGCCGAAGATCGTGTGATCCATCCCGAGCTTTCCGGTGACCCGTATCGCCGCGGGGGTGAACTCGATGTCGCCGCCCTCGTTATGGAACACGCTCTTCATGTTCTGGTCGGCTTTCTGCACGCCGGCGATCTCGTAAATGAAATCCATGTGCCACGAGGCCCGCCGGAACTCGCCGTCGGTGACCGAGCGCAGGCCGATGTCCTCCTGCATCCGGACCGCCTCGCGGATCGCATCGTCCTCGATGGCCCGCAGCTCATCGGGTGAGATCGCGCCGCGCGCGGTGTCCTCGCGCGCCCTCAGCAGGGCGCGGGGGCGGAGCAGGCTGCCGACGTGGTCGGCGCGGAAGGGCGGGGCGGTGCGTACGGACATGGGTTCCCTCTCTGCGAGATGTCGGCGCCGGTCAGGACCGCGCGTCCGGCGGTGCCTGCACCCGGCCTCCGATCGCGTTGGCGTCGAGCGACGTCCACGGGGCCGGGTCGAACCACGAGGGCCAGCCGGCCTCGTTCGTCACCCGCGCCGCGTCGAGGTTGGCCCGCAGCGTGGCCAGGTCACGATCGACTTCATAAATGGCCAGGTGGGTAGCGACCGTAGGGGAGGAGGCGTCGATCACCTCGGGCTCAAGGCGGAACCGCCAGTTCGCCAGGAAACCGGGCACCCTCGTGTTCTCGTCGGCGTGCTCGCGGTACCAGGCGACGAAGTCGCTGTTGTCGAGGCCTTCGGGCGGCGCGCTGAACACAAGGTACAGGTGGTCGGCCAGCCGTGCCTCCACCGCGTTGCCGTGCGAGTAGCAGTTGAAGGACGCGAAGGTGATCTCCGGAAACCAGCCGGGCAGCTTCATCCGGCCGGAGGCGACCTCCTTGTCGAGTTCCCGCATGACATCCCGCGGGTCGCCCTCGAGTTCGTAGGCCGACAGGTACCTGTGGCCGGACGGCGTCCATGTGCCCTTCACGGTCTGCAGGCGGTAACGGCGCGCAGCTGCGAAACCCGGCACCACGAGGATCTCGCCCAAGTGATAGTCGTACCAACGGTTGTACTCCTCGTCGGAGAGTCCCTCCGGAGGCTTGCTGAATACAAGGTGCAGGTTCTCGGACATCAGGGTCCTCCCGTGTGATCGCCGATGCCAGCAGTGCCCGCTATCAGGCCAAACCTGCGGAACCTGTCGCCTGACGGGCGGCCCGGGCGTCTAGATCGTATATCGTTTACTCCATACTGACTAGAGCTGTCATATACCATTTGCGGGCCGTATGGGTCATGATCGTCTTGTGGGCCGGCCTGTCCGGGACATCTCATTACCGCAGACACGGAGGACCGATGGCTGATGACGAGCTCTACGAGAAGGGGATCGCGATCCGCGAGGAGATGCTCGGCCCTGAGCACGGGCGAGCCAAGGTGGAGAGCCAGGGCGATTTCACTAGGGAGTTCGAGGAGCTGGTTACCCGATACTGCTTCGGCTCGATCTGGGGCCGGGAACAGCTTCCCCGTGCCACCCGGAGCATGCTCACGATCGCCATGCTCGTCGCCCAGGGACGCGCTCAGGAGATCCGGTGGCACGTGCACGGCGCGATCAACAGCGGGGTTTCCAAAGATGAGCTGCGCGAGGTGCTGATGCATGCGGCCGTCTACTGCGGCATCCCCGCGGCGGTCGACGGCTTCCGCAACGCCGCTACCGTGCTGGCCGAACTGGGGCTGGAATGAGCGGGCCGACACTGGTCGGCCGCGGGCCCGTCGGGTTCGTCGGCGTCGGCAACATGGGCCGCCGCATGGCCGCCAACCTGGCGGCGGCCGGCTTCTCGCTGGTCATCAGGGACAGCGACGCCGACGCGCAGCGGCGCTTCGTCGCCGGGCACGGCGGGAAACCGGCCGACTCGCCGCGGTCGTTCGCGGGTGCGGGAGTCGTCGTGACCATGCTCCCCGACGGCGCCGCCGTGCGCGAGGCCATTCTCGGCTGGGAGGGCGGGATCGCTGCCGTGCTCGAACCGGGAGCGGTCGTGCTCGACATGAGCTCGTCGGACCCGGTCGGCACTAGGGCGCTGGCCGCGGACCTCGCGCCGGCCGGCATCCGGGTGATCGACGCGCCGGTGTCAGGCGGGATCACCCGCGCCGAGTCAGGCACGCTGTCACTCATGGTCGGCGGCCAGGACGAGGACGCGTTCGCGCTGGTGCGCCCGGTGCTTGAGACGCTGGGAGAGCGGATCTTCCGTACCGGGCCGCTCGGGTCCGGCCACGCGATGAAGGCGCTGAACAACTTCCTCGGAGCTTCGGCGTATACGACCGCGGTCGAGGCGCTCGCCATCGGCAAGGCGTTCGGCCTTGACCCGCGGGTGATGCTGGACGTCGTCAACTCCTCGACCGGGCGCAGCTTCAACACCGAGGTGGTGCTGAAGGATGACGTGATCACGGGCAAGTACGGCACCGGGTTCGCGCTCGGCCTGCTGGCGAAGGACGTGGGCATCGCGGCCGCCCTGGCTGAGTCGGTGGGCGTGGACGCTCCGGCTTGCCAGCTCGTCCGGCGCCGGTGGGCGGAGGCGGCGGACGAGCTGGGTTTCGCCGCGGACCACTCCGAAGCGCACAAGCGGTGGTGGCCGATCGACCTGGTAGCCGGCGCATCCGGCACTGACGCGCGGAGCTGACAGGGCTGGCCATCAGAGTTCATATATGATTATGATCGGGCTGATCCCGGGATGTGGAAGCAACGACAGGAGTCAGCGATGCTCTCGTTCGCCCAAGCCACCGACGCTCTGGACAAGCTCATCGATCGCAACCAGGACTTCAGGCTGCTCGGCAGGGGTTACGGTTTCACCGAGGGGCCGGCCTGGAACGTGTCCGGCAACTACCTGGTGTTCAGCGACATTCCCGGCGACAGCCGCTGGCGGTGGAGCGAGCAGCGGGGCATGGAGCTGATCGCATGGCCCACCTACAAGGGCAACGGCATGGCGTACGAGCCGGACGGCAGCCTGCTGGTGTGCGAGCAGGTGACGAGCTCCCTGATCCGGATCCGGCCGGACGGGCTGCGGCAGGTCGTCGCCTTCCACTACCGGGGCAAGTACCTCAACAGCCCCAACGACGTCGTGGTGCGGTCGGATGGGAGCATCTACTTCACCGACCCGAACTACGGCCGCTGGCCGGTTGCCGTCGGCGTCGGACGCGAATGCGAGCTCGATTTCCAGGGCGTGTTCCGGGTGCCACCAGGAGGCGGCGACGTCGAGCTCGTGGTGGCGGAGCGGGAATTCGAGCAGCCGAACGGCCTGTGCTTCTCGCCAGACGAGAGCATCCTGTACATCAACGACCGCCGGAACATCAAGGCGTACGACGTCGCCCCCGACGGGTCGCTGTCCAATGTGCGGCTGGTCCATGACGACATGGGCAGCACCGGAACCCCCGGCAACGGTAACCCGGACGGGATGGAGTGCGACGAACTCGGCAACATCTGGTGCACCGCGCGCGGCGGGATCTGGGTGATCGCCCCGTCCGGCGAGCTGCTCGGCATCATCGAGACGCCCGAGGTGGCCGGCAGCCTGGTCTGGGGCGGCGCGGACATGCGCTCGCTGTTCGTGTGCACCTCCACCACCATGCATGTGATCCGGACCAGGGTCGGCCCGGCCCCGCTGCCGTCCTGCTGAGCGCGGCTGCCGCGGGAAGAGGGAAGAAGATGACGCACTCGGGCGACAGCTTCGCGGACCGGCTGCGCCGGCTTGAGGACGCCGAGCAGATCCGGCAGCTCAACCTGGCATACCGCCG
>Ga0070737_10006174_pt1 | contig 11083 bp, 12 predicted proteins | sample Coa_R1_10_FD_66438 | JGI IMG/M metagenome (GOLD analysis project Ga0070737, IMG submission 66438) | Surface soil microbial communities from Centralia Pennsylvania, which are recovering from an underground coalmine fire - Coalmine... | ecosystem: Environmental > Terrestrial > Soil > Unclassified...
ACTCAGAGGTTGTTAGATGTCACGCCGGGCACATCAGCAGGCAGCAACCACATCGATACGATCACGCCCGCCCCGCCGCCACATCCCCCTTTATCAACAGGCTCTAAGCTTGTTATTTAAGCTACTTACCTGCTGTTTCTTGAGCTTGGCGTCGGTCCTCTTGACGGTCTTGCCGACGTCGTGCCTGGTGGCGGGGCGCTGGTTCTTCGAGCCTGCCGGGCGTCCGGGGCCGGGCCGGGAGGGTTTCGGCGCGCTGGCGGGAACGGGCAGGTCCTGGCGGATGCGGCGAAACCCCGCGCGTACCCGGGATGGCGTGAGGCGGCCGGGCGGGCAGGGCCGCTGCCAGGGCAGCCTCACGTCGGCGGCCAGCGGCCGGGCGAGGCGCAGCTGGGCGTAGGCGGCGATGACGAGCCAGGTACAGCGGTCGGCGGCAGCCGGGTCGCGGAGCTTCGGCCGGGTCCAGCCGAGCTGCTGCTTGAGGAACCGGAAAGTGTGCTCCAGGTCGAAACGGCGCAGGAACGCCTGCCAGGCGCGGTTCACGTCTTCTTCCCCGGTCCCGGCGCGCGACGACCACAGCCAGACGGGTTCCGCGTCGCGGCAGCCGGGCAGGCGCTCGACCTGGAGGCGGATCAGGGTGCCTTCGACGAGGGGCAGCTCGCCGTCGTGGCCCTCCCACGGGCCGCGGCGCCACAGCCGCTGGTGCAGCCGGCCCCAGGCCCTCGCCTCGGCGGTGCCGTAACGGGACGTTTCCGTGCGGGTGACGGCGGCCGGGTCCGGCCAGGTGGCGGGGTCGCCGAGCTCGAGCCTGGGCCCGTGCCGGGGCGGGGGCCCCGTGGCGCCGGGCTCGCGCGGCGGGACCGGGAAGTGCATCACCCGGTCGCCGCGCAGCCGCCCGGTGACGTCCAGCGGCAGGCCGTCCAGCAGGAAGGCCAGCCGGGTCAGGTCCTAGCCGGCGTCCAGCACGACGATGACGTCCGGGTCGCCCTCGCGCCAGTGCCCGGCCGCGGCCAGCCGGGCGACGACGTCGCGGAGCTGGGCGGCAGTGACCTCGGTGGCGTCGTCTTCCGGGCCCAGCCGCACCGCGTCCAGCGGCAGCGCCCACGACGTGCGGCCTGGCTCCAGGACGGCGGCGAAGGAGTACGGCCAGCCCGGGATCAGCTGCGCGTTCCCCTTCCCTCGCGCGTACGTGCGGCAGAACAGGCGCTCCGGGCTGGTCTCCGCGTCCGGCCGCAGCCAGTTCGAGACATCGCACGCCAGCCTGATCCGCCCGTCGTCCCACTGCGGCAGCGGAACCGCGTCCAGCGCCCGGCGCAGCCGGCCGATCACGACGTCCCCGCTGTTCAGCGCGTCGTAGACCCCGCCGTGACCACGGCGGCACTCCGGCTCCGGCGACAGCTCCGCGAGCATCAGCACCCGCTCCGGCCGGCACGCCAGCGCGTCGCACAAGCCGGACAGCGCATCCCGGCGCGCGCCCAGGGACAGGTACAGCTCGCGCCGGAACCGGGCCAGCCGCCCCGCCGCGCCACCCGCCCCATCGGTGCCTCCACTCCCGTTCCAGGACATAATGAAAGCCATCAGCCGCCGCCTCGGTGTCTTCAGGATCTGTGAGAGGAACCCGAAGATCATCCGGCGGCGGCTGACTCATGTCACCACGCCACGCCGGGACAACACAAGCAACACGGGGCAAGCCAGGAAACAAGCCTTAAATAACAAGCTAAGGCCACCGCGATGCGGATGATCGCTGGGCTGGACGAGCCCAGCACCGGCCGGGCCGTGATCTGCGGCCGAGAACCCGCGGATTAACAGTCCGCTGCTCTGCCAATTGAGCTAGCGGCGCTCGCTGGCAACACGCAGATGTTGGCAGGGAACGGCGGCTCCGGCGAATCGGACGGGTGTCTCCGGGCGGAGCCGCGTGGCGCAGGGTCGCTGCCTGCGCAAACGCCTCGGGAGACGGGCCGGGGGCCTGCCCGGTGTGCGGTAGCCCGGCGGGGAACGCCCGCTGCTCGGTGAGACGTCAGGCGGCCCTTTCCGGGCGGCCTGAAACAGCCGGCCGTGGCGGCTGGTACCGACGGGTACCGGACAGGGCCGCGCCGTACCGGAACATCCGAGCCGCCGCGGAGCCACCACGGCCGCCCGCTGGTACAGGCCAATCGGGGGCATCGGCGCCCGGCGGCAGATCCGCCGCCGCTCGCGGTCCGTAACGGGGCTCGGACGTGGCGAGCGCGGCAAGCACGCTGGCCGCCGTGGACGCGCCCGCGCCGATCGTGAACAGGCGCCGTCGGCCTTACTGATCGCCGGGCCGGCCCAGAGCAGCAGCAGCGAGGCGAAAACCAGGATGCAGACCCCCTGGACCCACTGGGCGCCACTGGACGTGATGCCCAGGTCCTTGATGATCTGCCGCACCGAGACGTTGACGATGGTGGCATCCACGATGATGATCGCGACGACCAGGGATAATGAAGAACGATCCCGCCCACATGCGGTGTTCCGGCGATCCTGCCTGGCCGGCACATGCCGCAGGCCGGCCCGCATACCCAGCGCGAGCTCGTCGCGGCATCCATGGTGGAGGAACCGACGGTGAGCCGGGTGCTTGACCGGCTGGCGCGCGAGGGGCACGTCACCAGGGAACGCGATTCCGCCGACCGGCGCCGCCTTGTCGTGGCCGTGCGGGCGACTCCGGCGGGCCTGGCGGCGTACCGGGAGGCAACCGCGGCCGACGTCGCGAACACCATCGTCACCCGCCATCTGGACGAGCCGGAGGCGTTCCGGCGCATGCTCGTCCGCCTGATCACCGGCCTGCTCGCCGACCGCGGCGGCCAGCCGCCCGGCAGTCTGACGGGCGACCGCCCCGAGGCGAGCGGCTGATTCAAAGGGTGCCGAGGATTAGCTTGATCGCGCGGTCTACTTCTCCGGTCTCGGCAGCGTCGAGACGCCCCGCGAAGTCTCCAAGGCGGCTGGCGTCAACGGCTCGCATCTGGTCGACTAGTACGAGGGTCCGGGTGCCGTCTATCTCGATCTCGGGGCGGAAGATCGCCGGCTGCGCGCTGGTAGATGTCGGGGCGACGATGAGGGTAGAGAGCACGATCCGGTCGCTCTGGATCGCGACTGCATATCGCGGGCCGCGCTGCTCATGGCCGGCTGTCTCCTTCCCGGGGCGCAGCCGGTACAGGTCACCACGCACTGATCTGGTCCAGTTCCTCATTCACGGCCCTGATCTCGGCCAGGTCGGCAGGGTCGTTGCGCAACCGCTGGGCGTCGCGTGCGGCTTGCGCGTAGAGCAGGGCGGCGTACTGCGCGTGGATGAGCTCCCGGATGGCCTCGGACAGGTTCCTGTCCCCGGCCAGATGGCGAAGTTCGGCCATCGTCTGCTCGTCGGCGCGGAAGCTTATCGTCGTGGCTGTCATACGACCATCATAATACAGTCGGGTAATACGCAGTAGGCGTGGTCTGTCACGGACAGGGACGGACTCAGCAGAAGCGATCGCTGCGCAAGCTCCGCTGCGCGGGAATGGCTACGCCTGGCAGGCGTGGAGATTGATTTCCGGCATCTGAGGTACTTCGTTGCCATTGCCGAAGAGGGCAGTTTCACCGCCGGCGCCCGGCGGCTGCACGTTGCCCAGCAGGTACTGAGCACGCGGATCCGCTAGGCCGAATCGGCCCTCGGCGTGGTGCTGCTCGACCGTACAGTGCGTGGCCTGCGGCTCAGCCCGGCAGGCGAGGCCTTCCTCGAAGGAGCCAGGGCAGCGCTGTTGGCGGTCGGCGATGCCGTCGAGTCGGCGCGGAACCCCGTCGGCGCGCTCACCGGACGGCTCAGGATCGGGCTGCACGCCTGTGCTGTGCCAGAACCTCGCGCATGGCCTGGCGTGCTGGTTTGCGCTCGGTGCTCGTGCTCGTTCGCCTCGTCTGCCTGTTCATGGTCCGGGTGTTCGGCTGGCTGGTGCTGCTGGTGCGAAGCGGCGCCGTCAAGGACGCGGAGATCTTGGTTCTCCGGCATGAGGTGGCGGTGCTGCGGCGTCAGGGAGCGCGCCCGGGGCCGGGCCGGGCTGACCGTGCCGTGCTCGCCGCCCTGGCCAGGCTGCTGCCCGGGCGCCTGCGGCTGCACCGGGTCGTTACGCCGGGCACCGTGCTGGCCTGGCGCCGGCGCCTGGCGCGGAAGGAATGGGCCTGTCCGAGGGTGCCGGGGCGGCCGCCGGTCCCCGGCCGGGGTGCGGGCGCTGGCGGGGCAGCTGGCGTGGCAGGGCCTGCGCTGGGGATACAAGCGCATTCAGGGCGGGCTGACCGGCCTGGGGTACCGGGCGGGGGAGGGGGCGATCCGCCGGATCCTGGCCGCGGCCGGGCCCGGGCCCGCGCCGCGGCGGGCTCGCCGGCCTGGCGGCAGTTCCTGGTCGGCCGGGCGCCCGGCATCCTGGCCTGCGGCTTCCGGCATGTCGGTACCGTGCTGCTGCAGCGGGTGTATGTCTTGTTCGTCATGGAGATCCAGGCCAGGACCGTGCATGTCCTGGGCATTACCGCCCATCCGGCCGGAGGCTGGGCTGCCCGGCAGGCCCGCAGCCTTCTCATGGACCTCGGTGTGCGTGCCAGCAGGTTCAGGTTCTTGATCCGTGACCGGGACGGCAAGTTCACCGCGGCATTCGACGGCGTCTTCGCCGGTAACGGCACGCGGGTGATCAAGGCGTCGGCCCGGGCGCCTCGGGCGCACTCTTTCGCGGAGCGGTTCGTTGGGACGCTCCCCGTAGTGCCTCGGCCACGTGCTGATCCCCGGCGGGCAGCATCTTCGCAACGTGCCGGCCGGGTACGCCCGGCACTGCAGCGGCCGCCGTCCGCACCAGGGCCTGCCGCAGGAACCCCCGCAGCGCCAGCCCGGCAACGCCGTCGATATCACCGCCCGGATCGAGCGCAAGCAGGTCCTCGGCGGTCTGGTCAGCGGATACCGAAGAGCAGCGTAGCGAGCGCGAAACGCCAGGTCAGCGCCGACTGGTTAGGACGGGGCGGATTCCAGCCACCGTCGCAGCACTCGATACGTTCGGGGGTTGCGATGGGACGGCGCGGACCGGGTGCGTTGCCGCCGTTGGAGAAGCGTGAGCAGTATGCGCGGCTGATCGCGCAGGGATACGGCAATTCGGAAGCGTGCCGATCGCCGGGATCAACCGGCGGACCGGGAAACGGTGGCGACGCGGCCGCACAATCACGACCAGGGACGGCCGGAAGCCGCATTATGCTCCCGTGGTCGGCGCGGGGGCGGGCCGGCAAGATCGCCACCGATGAGGAGCTGCGGCAGTTCGCGCAGGAGCGGCTGGAGAAGGCTGGAGAAGCGGTGGAGCCTGGAGCAGATCAGCAAGGCGCTGCGTGCCGAGTTCCCGGATGACCCGGCGCGGCATGTCGTGCACGAGACCATCTACCAGGCCCTCTACCGTCCCGAGCTAGGCGGGCTGTCCCGGGAGCTGCCTGCCCGGGCGCTGCGCACCCGCAGGCGGCGGCGCCGGTCGCTGACCTGGGATCAGGGCAAGGAGATGGCGCTGCACCAGCAGGTCACCGCGGCGCTGGGCCTGCCGGTGTACTTCTGCGACAAGGCCAGCCCGTGGCAGCGGCCCTCGGATGAGAACACCAGCGGGCTGCTCCGCCAGTACTTCCCCAAGGGCAGCGACCTGCGCGCGCACGGACCGGACGAGCTGGCCGCGGTCGCGGCTGAGCTGAACGCCCGGCCGCGCAAGACTGTGGGCTGGGACACCCCAGCCTAACCACGCTGGTCCAGACCAATCGGCGCGGGTCTTGGCAAGTGTGAGCGATAGCCCGGAAACACCCTAGCCGCCACGGAGCCACCACAAGGACAAAACGGACAGGGAGAAACTACGCAAAATCATAGTTTCAGCAGGCCAGAGCGGTGCGCTGCGATGGAGTCGACCCCGAACCCGCTGATTAAGAGTCCGCTGCTCTGTTCCCATCTTCCCCTCTGAACTGGTACCGGATGATGCCAAAATATGCCGGGAGCTGTCATCTCGTCCTGCGGCCGGAAGCGGCGCGTCATCGAATCTTGCCGACGGTCGCCAGGAACTTCGGCCGCCACTGCACGCGGTGTCCTTCCGCGGCGCATCGGGAGCTCTTCCGGTCGAGCTTGATCTGTAACCGTAAGCGCAATGAGCTGCTGGGTGTCGAAACGCGTGCCGTGCTCGATGCACTTGACCAGGCCGGGCATGGCCGTCCGCGCCGAGGAGCCCGCCAAGGTTCCGGAGGGCACGTGACGCGCCCGGCCGGCCCCGGCGGGCCAGCCTCGTTCAGCATCGCGAGAGCACGCTTCGCGTCCCCGGCGGGAATCCGCGTTCCGGGCAAGGCGGCGGCCGGGAACCAGCGCCCTGCCCCGGCATTCCCGGCATCAGCGTCGATGCCCGGCTCCGCCGGGAAACGCCCGCCCGGGACGCCGACGACGCTGCGGGCAGCCTTGCCGGGCGGCGGCGCCGGCACCGGGAGGCTGCCGCACCGCGTGATGCCTCATGGGTGCCCCTGGCCAGGGGCGCGCCTTCGCCATCGCGCAGTGGCCTGCACGGCCGCGGAGACTGGCCTGCGGCCGTGTGTCAGGCCCCGGCGGGGACAACCGCGACCGGCCCCCCGGCGTGGTCGAGGACGGCGTGCTGGATCGAGCCGATGCCCGGGACCGTGCCCTCGTCGTGCCTGCCGATCACCACCAGGTCCGCGCGTCCCGTGTAGCTAGCGAGCACCCGGGCGGGATGGCCGTGCACGACATCGTGCCGGACGCGCACGGCGGGGTACTTCTCCCGCCATCCGGTCAGGGCTTCCGCCAGGTTCCGGCCGGCCTCCGCCGGGATCTGCCCGGGGTCGGCCGGGCATCCGGCATCCCCGGGCCCGGCGAGACCTCCGGGCGAGGAGGGAAACCAGTTCCAGGCGTGGGCCGCGACCAGTTCCGCGCCGCGCAGGGCTGCTTCCTCGAACGCGAACGCCAGGGCCCCGGTGGCGTCCTGCGGGTCACGGACGCCGACGACGATCTCACGGTGGGCGGCCGCCATGCCACGGACGACGACGACCGGGCAGGGGGCGCGGGCCGCGGCGTACCTGCTGACCGACCCGAGAAGCATGGCAGCGAAACCCCCCGCCCCGCGGGCGCCCACGACGAGCATCAGCGCTCCGGAGCCGCTGCCGGCGACCGCCAGCGCGGGCGGTCCGGACAGCAGGCCGGTGTCGATGGGCAGACCGGGGACAGCCTCCTCGGCCCTGGTAATGGCCGCGCCGAGCGCCCGCGCGGACATTCCGCGCAGCGCGGTGGCGACCGTCTGCGGAGATACCTGGCAGCCGCGCACTCGCGGCGGCATCGCTGGTGCCGATACGATCCGCAGCGGTGAGCTGCGCCGTTTCGCTTCCAGCGCTGCCCACTCCACCGCGCTCAGCGATTCTTCGGAACCGTCCACGCCCACCACGACGGGCCTTGCTCCCATGCCGTCCCCCTCGCCTGCTGCCGCCGCGGACTCGCCGCCGCTCTGTCTCCCGCTAGCGTTTCCCGCGCGACAGCCGTCCACCAGGGCCGTAGGTCACCATCGGTGACCTCTTCCGGCGCCGCTTCCGGTAGCGCCGATGGTCCGCCCGCCTGCGGGCGCGCCGGAAGTGCGTTGATCTCGCCGGCGGGCGCTACTCACCGGCGGCGCGCGCGGGCCTGGCGATCGCCAGATCGGCCAGGCGGGCCCGGGCCCGGGGCGGCGGCCTTCTCCAGCCGGACGTCCGAGCCGAGGCTGAATCGGAGCCGGCCGGGCAGGCTCTTGCCCTCAGCCAGCCAGTGCCGGCCGTTCCGTAGCCGATCGCCGGTTCGCGAATGCACCCATGAGGAGGTGACCAAGGCCGGGCCGCCGCCGGGCCATAGGGCCCTCGGCCGCCGGCATCCACACGCTGATGATCAAGGCAATGAACGCGGCGCCGCCGGGTCCCGGCTTCGGTGCCCGGCAAGCGCCCAGGTTTGCGGCTCCGCGGGAGCCGGTCACGGGCGCCCGGCTGTCAGCGCGAAGAACCAGCTCGTGGGGGTGAGGTCAATGGACGACCCGATCCGGTCACCCGGCCGCTGGCAAGCGGCGGCCGAGCGGCCGCCGCTTGCCTTCCCGGCGGCGCTGCGGGCGCTGGCCGGATGCTCCGCGAACACGATGCGCCTGCTGTGGCAGCACCGGATGCACCTGCCCAGGGACCGGGTGGGGATGCGGCTGCGCTTCGCCGACGGCACCTCGGCCTGGGTGTACCGGGAGACGGCCGTGGACCGGGGCCCGACGCTGGACCCGTGCGTGCTCGTCATGGAGTTCCGGCTGCGTGCCGTGCGCGGCCGCGGGCATGCCGCGTTCCGCATGGAGAGCATGCTCAATACCCCGCTGTTCGCCGGCTTCCCCGGCTTCGTTTCCAAGTTGTGGCTGGCCCACGACGAACGCGGCCGGTACCGGGGGGTGTACGAGTGGGACGGGCCGCGGCTCGCCGAGGACTACGCCCGGGCGCTGTGGTGGGTACTGGCGCTGGTGTCGGTGCGGGGATCGGTGCACTACGCGGTGCTGCCGGGGCTGCGCCGTGACGTGCTGCTGGAAGGGCCGTGCATGACGGACGGCGCCGTAGCGGGCGCGGCCGTCTGGTGGCGCCTGGCCGGGGCCGCATGAAGGAGCCGGCGGGCATCCTGGTGGCTGGCGCGGGCCCGGCCGGGCTGACTCTTGCCTTGCAGGCCCATGACCACGGTGCCGTTGTCCGGATCATCGACCGGCGGCCGGAAGCCGTCCGTCCTTCCCGCGCGCTGATCCTGCATTCCCGCACGCTTGAGGTGCTGCGCCCGCTCGGGGTGGCGCAGGCGATACTGGCCCGTGCGGACATCGCGCCTACGGCGGACCTAAGGCTTGGCTCGCGGGCGATCCGGGTCACGCTGGCCGACCTCGCCCTGCCGGACACCGCCTTCCCGCACCTGTCGCTGGTCCGGCAGACGGACGTGGAGCAGGTGCTCGCGGCGGCCCTGGCCGCCCGCGGGGTGCGGGTGGAGCACGGCACCGGGCTGGCCGGGGTGCGCGACGGCCCCGAGGGCGTGCGGGTCACCCTGCGGTCGGCGGCCGGCGCCGAGGAAACCCTGTTCGGTTTCGTGGCCGGCTGCGACGGCCCGGCCAGCACGGTGCGAACCCAGGCCGGCATCGGCTGGCCCGGGCGCCAGTACCCTGTTGAGATCATCCTGGCCGACGCCGAGATGGATGGCGACCTTGCCGATGACGCCGTCCGCGTCGCGGCCGGGCGCCGGGGGCTGCTGTTCGCGTTCCGCCTCGGCGAGCAGGCGACCTGGCGGCTGCTCGCGACCCGGCCCGCGGGCACGGGCCCGCTGACGCCCGGGCAGTTCGGTCCCCCGGTTCCCGCCGCTGAGTTGCAGGCGCTCATGGACGAGGCGGGCCTTCGCGCACAGATCACCGGCCTCGCCTGGTCCTCGCGGATCAGGGTGCAGCGCCGCGTGGCCGACCGGTTCCGTCAGGGCCGGCTGTTCCTCGCCGGGGATGCCGCCCACGCCTATTCTCCGGCTACCGGCCAGGGGATGAACGCCGCTGTCCAGGATGCGGCCAATCTCGGCTGGAAGCTCGCGTTCGCGGCGGCCCGGCCGGGCAACGAGCCGCCGCTGGACTCCTACGACCCGGAACGGCTGCTGGCCTCCTACGACATGGAACGCCGGCCGGTGGCACGCCAGGTCCTTGCGATGACGCACCTGGTGTTCTGGGCCGAGGCCGCCACGGGGCCTGTCGCGTCCGCGCTTCGCGGGTATCTCGCGCCGCTGGCCGCCCCCTTCGTGTCCGCGCTGATCGGACGCCGGCGCCTGGTTGCCGAGGGGATCCGGCTGATTTCCCAGCTGCGGGTAAGTTACCGCGGCAGCCCCTTGTCGGTGGAGGGGACGCCACGCCGCCCCGGCGGGCCCCGTGCCGGGGAGCGGCTGCCCGACCAGCCAGTGGTCTCAGCCGGGCGCAGCATCCGGCTGCACGACCTGCTCGCCGGGCCCGGGGTGCATATTCTGCTGGACCGGGACGCGGAACGGCCCGGCACGCTGCCGCCGGGACGGTTCATCGACGTCCACCGCCTTGACAGCGTGCCCGGCCGGGGGCTGATCGCTGTCCGTCCCGACGGTTACATCGGCTTCCGCTGCCGGGCTGCCGCGACCGGCCAGCTCGCCGCCTGGCTCACCCGCGTCGCGGCGTGGCCGCCGGATGCCTGAGACCGCCAGCTGGCTCATTCCCGGCCGGCGCCGGGATCTGGGCGGTCTTCAGCCGCCGCACCGCGGCCGGCACGGGGAACGCTGGCGGGGCTATGCCGGGCGCTCGGCGCGGACCAGGGTGTCGATCGCCGTCCGCTCGCCCTCCGGCGTCTGTACCGGCCGCTGAACTTGCCCTGCCTTGCGGATGGCCAGGCCGCCTAGCTGGCCGGTGACCAGCGCGGGGGTATAGAGCCGGCCGGGGTCTTGCGGGCCGCCGTGCCCGCGGGCGATGTTGTCGCGGTCGTGGCCGATGACCAGCAGGGTGCCGCCAGGCGCCACCGCCGCGGCCGCGGCGCGGAAGACCTGCGCGAGGCTCGCCGATGGCAGGTGCAGGTAGGCGATGAGGACCAGATCGTAGCTGCCCGGGGCGGGCTGGTAGTCAAGCAGGTCGGCCTGCACCCAGTCAACGCTGACCCCGCGTTCGGCGGCCAGCCGGGCAGCCCGGGCCAGTCCGGCGGCGGAGAAGTCCACCGCAGTGACCCGCCAGCCGCGCTCGGCCAGCCAGATCGCGTTGCGGCCCTCGCCGGTTCCCAGGTCGATCGCCCGGCCGGGCGGCAGCGCCGCCAGTTCGTCGGCGACGAACCGGTTCGGGCCCGCGCCCCACACCAGGTCCGGTCCTGAGTATCGCTGGTCCCATGCCGCTTGTTCGGTGATTTCCACTGCCTCTCCCCGTGGCCGTGTTCGTTCCTATCCGGGACGGAGATCAGGCGAGGGAGAGGAAGAGCCGTTCGAGCCGCTCGCGGTCGGCGTCGGCCGTGCCGTCGCCGTTGAGCGCGCACTGCCGCAGGCCGGTGGCGATGATCGCAAAGCCGGCCCGGTCCAGGGCGCGGGAGGCCG
>Ga0070737_10006175_pt1 | contig 11083 bp, 12 predicted proteins | sample Coa_R1_10_FD_66438 | JGI IMG/M metagenome (GOLD analysis project Ga0070737, IMG submission 66438) | Surface soil microbial communities from Centralia Pennsylvania, which are recovering from an underground coalmine fire - Coalmine... | ecosystem: Environmental > Terrestrial > Soil > Unclassified...
CTCGGCGTCGGGGCGGTATGCGTCCTCGAGCGGGGGCTCAGCGGCACGGGCGGGAACGGCGCGCGACCCGCTGGATCGGCGCCTCCAGGCGATCGAACGCCGCCCGCTGGATGCGCGCGACCAGTTCGGCGCCGAATCCCCCGGCGCACACCGCCTCGTGCGCGAGCACCGCCCGCCCCGTCCGTGCCACCGACGCGGCGATCGCTTCCACATCCAGCGGCACCAGCGTGCGCGGGTCGATCACCTCGGCTCGACCCCAGGGGTCGGCCGTCGAGGAGGGACGGGAGCGGCGGCCACCAACAGCGCCTCTGACGGTGGAGGGCCGGGGTTGGCGGTGGACGGCCGCCTTGGACGGCGCCGGCCTCGATCGAGGCCCGCCCGGTCGCGCCGCCGCGCCCGGGCGGGCCTCGATCGGAGGCCTAAGGCCCAGACCGGCGGCCGGCGTGGCGTCCCGAGGACGACTATCATCACCGGCCCCGGAGGTCCTGAAATTGAGCTTCGAGCGACCGTCCGAGGCGACGGAGATGGCTAACGATCACGCTACAGCCCTCAGAGATTCGCGGGTCACGCGGGCAGAGGCGCTCGCCCGCACGCTCGAGAGCGAGATCGTGACCGCCGGGTTGGCGCCGGGAGAGCGGCTGGGAACCAAGAACGACCTGCGACAACGGTTCGGCGTGGCCGCCGCGACGATCAACGAGACCATCCGCTTGATGGAGATGCGCGGCCTGGTGGTGGCGCGTCCAGGTCCGGGGGGCGGCGTGTTCGTCACGAGCCCGTCCGCTCGCGCGAACGTCAGCCAGCTGATCCTCGGGTTCAGCTGGGGCAAGGCGACGCTCGCCGACTGCGTCGAGGTGCGCAACGCGCTCGAGCCGCTGATCTGCCGGCATGCCGCCCGCCACCATCGCGACGCGGACATCCGGGCGCTGGAGAAGATCCTCGAGCGGATGGAGCAGAGCACCGACGACCGCCGCGCTTACTTCGAGATCAACTGGGAGTTCCACCGGCGGCTGGCCATGATCTGCCGGAATCCCCCCCTGCAGAGCATCTACCTCCTCCTTTGTGACTTCCTTCAGTCGGGGCTGGGGGACCTCGAGTTCGAGGTGATCGAGCCGGAGCGGGTCGCGGTGCACAAGCGGTTGCTGGCCGCCATCGACGCAGGCGAAGGGGAGGAGCTGGAGTCGGCGCTCGCCGAGCACGCTGAGCTCTCGCCGCTGACGAGCTCCAGAGCGCCGTAAGGCGGGGCGAGGAGTTCGCCCGCGCCGGGCGAAGACCCCGACGAGCGCACGGCCACCGGACGAGGGCGCTCGGCGCGCTCAGGAGGCTGCTCCGGGGTGTCGGCGGCCTCCGCCGTGCTCAGGGGCGATCGCACCCTCGCTTTTGACCGCGGCCCGGCCCGAGGATGCCCAGGCGCCGCTGGGGGCGGGTCGAGGCAGGCGCAGGCCAGACCCCGCCGTGGCGGGGGGCGCTCGCGCACCGGCTACTGCAGACCGAGCGCACGGAGCCAGAGGAGGTCGAGCGTCTCGCGCGCCGCGCCCTCGTCGAACGGCTCTTTGAGGACGTACCAAGCGTAGGCGAAGCTCTCGAGCATTCCGACCAACGCGCTCGCCAGGGCGTGGGCGTCGAGGCCCTCCAGGCGCGCCTCGCCGTCCTCGGCGAGGGCGCGGACGACCCGCTCGACCCGCTCGACCGAGCGCGCGCGCAGCTCGCGGCGCAAGCCCCGGAAGCTCTCGAGGGCGCCCACCTGCTCGATCACCCCCAGGATCGGGGCGCGCCGCCGGTACAGCTCGAGATAGCGACGGTTGGCCGCCCGGATGCGCTCGGCGGCGGTGCCCTCCTCGCGCTGTTCCAACGCAGCGTAGAAGTCGTCCATCACCCCGGCGACCATCTCGCGGAAGACGTGCTCCTTGGAGTCAAAGTAGGTGTAGAAGCTGCCGTGCGCGACCCCAGCCGCCGCCGCGATGTCGGCCACCCTCGCCTCGAGGTAGCCGTCGCGCTCGAACACCCTACGGGCGGCGTCGATCAGCCGCCGGCGGGTGCGCCTGCCGCGGGCGCGGACGGGTCGCTTCAGCGACTGATCGCCGGCAAGCGGACGAGCGGACACGGCTGCAGCGTATCCGCTCGCCCGGCGCGCGGCATCGATCGCACCCCAACCGGGGCAGAGCGCGTCGGAGGCGCTCAGACGCGATACTGTCGGCCGTGACGGTCGTGTTCCTGCCGCCGATCGGCAACGACGCGGGCAGCTGGGAGAGCGTGTCGGCCGCGGCCGGGGCGGTCAAGCATCAATTCCCCGGGTTCGGCCGCCCGCGCGCGCCCAGCCAACCGACGATGGCCAGCTTGGCCGACGAGGTGGCCGCCAGCTACGGCCCGCCGCTGGACCTCATCGGCGTCTCGATGGGCGGCATGGTCGGCCAGCACGTCGCGCTCCGCCACCCGGAGGTCGTGCGCTCGCTGCTGGTGGCCTGCACCGGCGCGGCCACCGATCCAGAGGTGATGCGAGCCCGCGCGCAGGCTGCGGAGGAGGGCGGGATGGCCGCGGTGCTCGAGGAGACCCTCGCCCGTTGGTTCACGGCCCGGGCACGGGCGCAGCGGCCCGAGCACCCCGGGGTGCGGTACGCCCGGCGGACGCTGCTGGCGCTCGACCCACGTTGCTTCGCCGACGGGTGGCGAGCGCTCGCTGGCCACGATGTGCGCGCCCGCTTGGGGGAGCTGGCGCTGCCCGTGACCGTGCTCGCCGGCTCCGCCGACGCCGCCTCGCCGCTGGCCCGCGCGCAGGAGCTTGCCGGCGGCGTGAGGAACGGCCGCCTGGTGGTCATCGATGGCGCCCCGCATATGGTGCATCTGGAGTGCCCCGAGCGCTTCTCGGAGGCAGTCAGGAACCACCTGCGCTGGGTCAGAGAGCTGGCGCCCGGTGGGCGCGAGGGCGAGGCGGCCGAAAGCGGGCGGAGATGAGCCGGCTGCCGCTGGTGGCAGCCGACCGCGATGACCCGCCGGTCGCGACCGTCTTCCGTCGATTCCGCGAGGAGGGGCGGGAACCGATCGCTCTCTACCGGGCGCTTGCCCACGCACCGGAGCTATTGGGCCCTTACAACGACTTGGCGGTCGCGCTTCGCTACCGGGCGCGCACGCCGCGCGCGCTGCGGGAGCTCGTGATCCTGCGCACGGCGCAGCTGACCCGCTCGCGCTACGAGCTGGCCCATCACCTGCCGATGGCGCGCGCCGCCGGCGTGGCCGAGGCGAAGCTCGCCGCGCTCGAGCGATGGCGCACGAGCGGCGAGTTCGACGAGCGCGAGCGGGCGCTCCTACAGTGTACCGAGGAGCTTCATCGCTGCGAGCTGTCAGCCGAGGCATTCGCCGCGCTCGAGCGGTCGTTCACCCCCGCGGAGATCATCGAGCTTCTGCTGGTGGTCGCCTTCTACCAGGCGGTGGCCCGCCTGATCGCGGGCCTCGGGCTCACGATCGAGCCCGAGTACGACCGGCCGGAATAGCCGGGCCCGCTCCTCGGTCGACCACCCTCAGCCCTTGGCTCGCGAGCGCAGATAGTCGGTGGCCTCCGCGAGCGAGACGACGTCGCCGTACTTGGCCTCGATATCGAACAGGTTGGCGACGTGGGGCAGCGGCGAGCGGTCGCCGACGGCCTCGCGGACAATGATCGTCCGAAAGCCCGACGAGCAGCAGTCGACCGCGCTGGCGCGGATGCAGCCACTGGTGGTGGCGCCGGCCAGCAGGACGGTGTCCACCCGCAGCGCCACCAGCCGGCTGGCGAGGTCGGTGCCGAAGAAACAGGACGGGTACTTCTTCCACACCACCATGTCGTGTGGCACTCGACCGAGCCGCTCGTCGAACTCGACGCCCACCGTGCCATCCTCCATGCCCTCGTGGGAGAGCTTCCGCTCCCACACCCCGGCGTCGCGCTTGCTCGGCTCGTAGGCCGAGCCGACCAGCACCGTGGGCAGGCTCGCCTGCCTGGCGGTGTCGAGCAGCGCCCGCGCCGCCCTCATCATCGCGGGCTGATCGACCGCGGTCTGGAAGCGCGGATCGGTGAACGCCTTGATGAGATCGACCACCACCACGGCCGGCGACTCGCCGAAGCCCACCCGCTTGGCAAAGCCCCGTTCGCGCATCATCACCGCCAGCTGCTCGTAGGCTCGCGCCGCCAGCTCGACGGCGTCGCCCACCGCGCCGGCGACCTCCGACCCTCGCCCGGGTCGCCCACTCACTGCGGCGTCCCCCCTTCTGCGCCCGCACGCCCCAACGAGCGATGCTCGAGGTAATACTCGGCGATCGCATCGCTCGTCGTGACCCATACGCCGGGGGTGTGACAGATCCGATCGAGGACCTGGGCCAGATAGCGATGCCGGAAGGGTTGGTTTACGACGAACGGATGGATGGCGAGCGCCATCACCCTGCCGGTGTGCATACCGTCCTCAAGCAACTGGGCCAGGTGGTCGCAGACCAGCTCGACGTAGTCGGCGCCGCGCAGGTTGCGGCCGACGAACAGCGTGATGTCGTTGAGCTCGACGGTGTAGGGGACCGAGATCATCCCCGGCAGGTTGAGCTCGTACGGCTGCTCGTCGTTGCACCAGTCCAGCAGGTAGGTGAAGCCGAGCTCCGACAGTAGCCGCGGCGTCGCCAGCGTTTCGGTCAACGCTGGCCCGAGCCAACCGCGAGGTCGCACGCCGGTGGCCGCTTCGATCTCATCGACCATCTCGTGCAGGTACGCGCGTTCGGTCTGCTCGTCCATTCCCGTCTGCAGCACCGAGTTGGTGCGGCCGTGGGCAACCCACGCCCAGCCGCGTTCCACGCCGGCCCGGACGATCTGGGGATAATACCGGCAGACGTCGGAGTTCAGCGGCACGCTGGGGCGCAACTGCAGCCGATCCAACAGCTCGATCAGCCGCCAGATGCCCACCCGCGGGGCGAAGTCGCGCCAGCCGTAGTTCATCGGATCCGGGACGAGCCCGACGGTCGCGGAGGAGATGCTGGTCGAGGGCTTCTCGAGCTGGTAGTGCTCGATGTTCACCGCCAGATAGAAGGCCACGGCGGCATCGCCGGGCCACTTCAGCGCCGGCCGCTCGACGATCGGGGAGTAATCGTAGAGGCTCTGGCTCATCCGGCCTGTCGACGGGTCCAGGCGTCGGTGGCAACCGCCACCAGGATGATAGCGCCCTCCACGATCTCCTGGTAGATAGGGTTCACCTGCAGGAGATTCAGGCCGTTTGCGATCATCCCGAGGAACAGGACGCCGAGCACGGTGCGCCAGATGCTGCCCCGCCCGCCGGCGACGGCCGTTCCACCGACAACGACCGCCGCGAAGGCAGCCAGCACGTCCGAGATGCCGTCTCCCGCTTGACCCTCGCCGTTGCGCGAGACGAGTACGGCGCCGGCCAATCCGGCGGCGGTGCCGCTGATCCCGAAGGTGATCATCTTCACCAGTCTGGTGTTGATCCCCGACAGCCGCGCGGCCTCGAGATTGCCGCCGACCGCGAACACCCAACGGCCGAAGCGGGTCAGCGAGAGCGCGAACCAGCAACCGATGGCGAACACCGCAAAGATCCAGATGTCGAGCTTGACGCCGAGAAACTTGTGGAACGCTAGGTCAGCAAACGCCGGCGCGGTTACCGTGACCAGGTACCCCTTCGTTATCACCAGCCCGAGTCCATAGATGATCGTGCCTGTCGCCAGGGTGCAGACGAACGAGTTGATCCGGCCCCAAGTGACCAGCAACCCATTGAGGAGGCCGAGCGCCACGCTGCTCAGCACGCCGATGATCAGACATGGCCACACGCCGACGGATGGCTCCAGCTCAGAGGCGATGATCCCCGCGAACACCATCACCGCGCCCGCCGACAGATCGAACTCGCCGCCTATCACCACGAAGGTCAGCGCAAGCGCCAGCATGCCATCCGGCGCCGCCTGGTCGAGGAGATTCTGGAGGTTGGCGCCGGTCAGAAAGGCGCTGCTCGCGATCGACAAAGCGATGAACAGCGTGATCGAGACGAGCAGGATCGCGTACTCGCGCGAGAACTCGACCACCCTCTCTGCCAGTGAGGGACCCCGCTCGGCGGCCTCCGGCGCCTGTGGCTCGGGCGCGCTCGTGACCGCCGTCGCTCCACTCTCATCGATCATCGCTTCGACCTCCTTGATGGGCAAGACTTCCTTCGAGCGCCTCCCCACCGAACGCAGCTCGCATGATCTCCTCCTCTGAGACCCGGTCTCCGTCGAACCCGGCGACGATCCGCCCGGCCCGTACGACCAGGACGCGATGGGCCAGGCCTATGACCTCCTCGAGCTCGCTGGAGATCAGCAGCACAGCCACACCGCGAGCGGCCAGGTCGCGGATCAAGCCGTAGATCGCGCGCTTGGCACCGACGTCGACGCCCCGGGTCGGCTCGTCGGCGATCAGCAGTCGTGGTTGGCGCACCAGCCACTTGGCGATCGCCACCTTCTGCTGGTTGCCGCCGGAGAGCGCGGTGACCGGCATCGCCAGATTGCGCGCCCCCCGGACGTCGACCGCGCGGAGCATCTGTTCGACGAGTCGCCGCTCCTCGCGCCGCCGCACGATCCCGGCGGTGCAGACCTCGCCAAGGTGGGCCATGACCACGTTCTCCTGCACGGGGCGGTGCATTGCGAGGCCTTGGTCCTTGCGGCTCTCGGGCAACATCGCGATCCCCTCCTGGATCGCCCGCCGCGGCGAGCGCAGGCGCACCGGCCGACCGTCCAGTTCGATGGTGCCCTCCGCTGGATCGGCTCCGAACACCGCGCGCGCAATCTCGCTGCGGCCGCTGCCGACGAGACCGGCCAGCCCCAGGATCTCGCCCGCGCGGATGTCGAAGTCGATCCCGGAGAACACCGGCGCTCGCGACAGCCCTCGGACGCGAAGAACCACAGGCGCCCCCGGCGGCGGCGGCGCCTTCGCCGGAAAGACAAGCTCCAAAGCGCGGCCGAGCATCGCGGTGACCAGGCTCTCGGAGGTCTCACGCGCCGCGGGCGCGGTACGTACGTGCCGGCCGTCCTTGAGCACCGTCACGGTGTCACTGAGCGACAGCACGTCCTCAAGCATGTGCGAGATGAAGATCAGGGTCACGCCGCTGGCGCGCAGCTCACGGGCGATCGCCAGCAGCCGTCGCGCCTCCAGCCGGCTCAGTGCGGCCGTCGGCTCGTCCATGACGATCAGGCGCGCGTCGCGCGCGAGCGCGCGCATGATCTCGAGCTTCTGCTGGTCCGCCGTCCGCAGGGTGCCCGCCCTGACCGACTCGGCGAAGTGCACGCCGAGCCTCTCGGCCAGCTCGGCGAACCGGATCCGCTGCGCGGCCCGATCGAGCATCCCGCCGCGCACTCGCTCGATCCCGAGGAACACGTTGTCCAGCGCCGACATCCCGGGGACGACCGCCAGCTCCTGATCGATCATCGCGATCCCCATCCGGATCGCGTCCCGGGGCGAGCGGTGGCGGACCGCGTGGCCGTCGATCACGATCTCCCCGTCGTCGGGCGCCACCGCGCCCGCGATGATCTTGCCTAGGGTGGACTTGCCGGCTCCGTTCTCGCCTACCAGCGCGTGGATCTCACCCTGAGCGATCGTGAGGGTTACGTTGTCAAGCGCCCGGACCCCGCGATAGCGCTTGCCGACCGAGCGCACCTCGACCGCCAGGCCGGCGGTCGAACGCGCCTCGGGGGCATCCGACGCCACCGCGCTCATGCGGCCACCCACCCCCGTCCACGATCCACCGACCGCGCCCATGCCCGCGCAGGTACCGAACTGCACACGCCGATCCTCCGCTGCGAGCGTGCGCCGTCGCTGGCGCACATGGGCCGGTGGCCGATTCTAGCCGAGACGGTCGCGCCATTCGGCCGTCCGGTTCCGACAGCCCCGCTCAGCGCAGTTCGGCCGTTGCCACCATAGGAGCGCCCTCCACGCACACCCGGACCCCGTGGGGCTCGACGCTCTCCTCTCACCTCGTGCTTTCTCACTTCTCCTCTCTCCTCGTGCTTTCTCACCTATGACGATCCACCGCTGGCGGTCAGCGACCCGACCCGATAGCGTTCCCGCGCAAACTGAACATAGGGTGCAGGCGCGACCGTCGCTCGGATCTCCATCTGCTGATGCGGCTCGACTTGCGGCTTGGCCGAGTTCGGCTGCTCGCCCCAGAGCACCACGACCTCGGTGCCCGGTTCGCTGACGGCTACATCGACCGCGGCCAGCGAGATCATCGCCTTCTCGTTGTAGATGTAGCCACAGTCCATCGAGATCCCGACCCAGTCGCCATCGCGTAGCACCTTGTCGACCTGAAAGCGGCCATAGCGCGCCTTCGGCAACTCGATGTACTTCGCCGGGAGCCCGGGCCCAAACTGACTGCCGATCGCGCGCAGCACGTCCTCCTCGTTCCATACCAATGTCACCTTCGTCCGGCGCGGAGACCGGCCGATCTCCTCCAACGCCTCACGGCCGACATAGTCGTGGTCGAAGGAGACGATGCGACCGTAGCCGAGATCGTAGGGAGTTACGTAATAGTCAGTGATGTCGGGCGAATAGAGGCTGCCGGCGAGCGAGCCGATCCGGTCGGCGGGGCAGTTACGGCGGAAGGCCGCCATCTCCTCGCCGGTGAAGATCGCCGGAAGCGGCGAGGGCACCCATCCGGATTCGAGGTTGGCGGTAGAGTAAGCCTTTGCTCCGGCCTGTCTCAGTCCGAACTCCTCGCCCGCCGCCAACAGCGCGGCGCGGACCGCCTCGCCCTCTTCCCACGGCCCGAACAGCTCAAAGCCGGGCTGGGCGGCCATCCCATGTCGGAGCGCGCGGACCGAGCGTCCGGCGATCGCAAAGCGGGTCATGTGGAAAAACTTCACCTCGGGAACCGGCTTACCGGTCACCCGTTCCATGATCGACACGGCGGCTGGCCCCTGCAGCTCATAGCGGTAGAGCTTTGGCGGGCCATCGCGGCGGGTTGAGTCTTCATCGCGCTCGATCGACACGCGGTAGCCGCCCAACTGCGCCTTGTACCTGATCCACTCCGTCAACCAGTAGTGACCGCCGACGAGATCAAATTGCTCGTCGTCCAAGTAAAAGAGAATGCCGTCGCCGATGAAGTATCCCTCCGGGTTAACGGCGACGAACTGCTTGGCCATATCCGGCTTGAAGCCGGCGAAGCTATTGACGCCCAGCGCCGCGAACAGCTCGAGTGCGTCCCGGCCCGATACGAACAGATCCGCCATGTGGTGCGACTGGTCGAGCAGCGCGCACGTTTCCCGCCACGCCCGCTGCTCGGAGCGCCAGTTCGTGTGCTCGGGCGGCACGGGAAACGAGTACGCGGGGTAGGCTGCGTTGCGCAACAGTTCGACCGCGGAACCGGCACGCTGGATGGCGTCCTCGAGGCTCTCGGTGCTCATCGTGAGTGGACCTCCTGGTCGGGGATGCGATTTGGGAGCGCCCGGCGTCGCACAGGCCACGACGCCCTTGCCGGTCCCAATCCTTTCCGAGCAATCATTATGGTTTATAGTACTAGTAATAGGGACGAGAATGGAACCGAGACGATGGTGGTCCGTCGGGTAGCCGCCGAGGCAGTCGCGCAGCCGCCTGCGATCGGCGCCGGAGCCCGGACCGGCCGAGCGGCACCCCGCCCCGGGGGCGGCCGACGCGGCGAGGCAGACGACTGATGGCCGAGCTCGTGTCCGCTGCCGGGGTGGCCCACAACCCGTTCTTCCCGCTGATCGTGCGCGATCGCGGACCGGGGGCGGAGGAGATCAAGCGCCTGTACCGCGAGGTGGCGACGCGCCTAGAAGCGTCGCGCCCCGACACCATTGTGGTGTTCACAACCGACCACTACAACGCTTTCTTCGACGTCTGCGTGCCGATCTTCGCCGTCTGCACGGCAGAGCGCGCATCCGGGCCGTGCGACTACCCGCAGCTACCGCAGTTCGAGGTCGAGCTCGACTCCAAGCTTGCGCTGGCCCTGCAGGCCGACCTGGTGGCTGCCGGCTTCGACGTCGCCGCAAGCCAGGAGATCCCCCTCGACCACACGATCCTCGCGCCGCTCGGTCTCATCCGCCCGGCGATGGACGTCCCGTTGGTGCCATTCTTCGTCTCCGGCTCGATACCGCCACGGCCTCCGGCCCGCCGCTGCTACGAGCTCGGCAGGAGCTTGCGCGTGGCGCTCAAACGCTGCCCGCTGCCGCGACGCGTCGCGCTGATCGCAAGCGGCGCGTTTTCGTTCGAGGTCGGGGGCCCGCGGATCGCCGAGGACTCTCACGTCGGGGTGCCGGCGCCTAAGTGGGCCGAGCACGTGGTCGACCGGATACGGGCGACTCGGGTCGACGAGCTGATCGATGAGATCACCCCGGCGCAGCTCGAGCGGGCCGGCAACGCCTCGGGCGAGATCCTCAACTGGATAGTGATGCTCGGCGCGCTCGATCGCAGTCGGCCCACGTTCATCGAGTCGCAGCCGGAGCACGGCCACGCTTTCGCGACCTGGAGCGTGGCGTGAGCGTGCACTCCGGCGATCGGGAGCTACGGCGATGAGCGTCTACGCGGTCAACAAGGTCTGTCGTCGGGTGGTGCTCGACCAAGCCTTCCGCGAGTGGCTGCGCACCGAGCCCGAGGCGGCGCTGCGGGCTTCTTCCCCGCCGCTGTCGGAGGAAGAGCTAAAGCTATTGCTCGCGGGCGACGTCGGACGGCTCGCACGAATGGGCGCGAGCCACTTCCTGCTGCACCAGCTCGGCCGGTTTGAGCTGCTTGGACTGACCCTGGCAGAGTACGGCCGACGGATCCGCAGGGAGTACGAGGCCGAGCGGGCCCGCTGGGCGGCCGAGCGCCCGAGCTGAGCCGGCCCTAGCTAGAGCTGCTTTTGAGTGTCATATCACCGCCGAACCCACATCGGCCTGTCATTGCGACGCTAACAGTGACTCCAGGTCCGGCTGATGCTCATTTCCGCGACTGCCAGCCGCGATCTCGGCGTCATCCACTCATCTGAGACAGCGCGGCGCGATTTGATCGAGGCGGGCGATGATCTCGTCCGCGTGGCGCACGAACGGCGCATAGTCGAACAGCGCGTCGAGGTCGAGCCCTGCTGTCTCAGGGCCGCCAGCGCCGGCG
>Ga0070737_10006176_pt1 | contig 11082 bp, 4 predicted proteins | sample Coa_R1_10_FD_66438 | JGI IMG/M metagenome (GOLD analysis project Ga0070737, IMG submission 66438) | Surface soil microbial communities from Centralia Pennsylvania, which are recovering from an underground coalmine fire - Coalmine... | ecosystem: Environmental > Terrestrial > Soil > Unclassified ...
GGGCGACACGGGCGCGACCGGCCCGCAGGGGATCCAGGGGCCGACCGGGCCGAGCGGCCCGACCGGGCCGTCCGGGCCGTCCGGGCCGAGCGGCACCGCCGGCGTCACCGGCCCGACCGGGCCCGCCGGGAGTAACGGCGCGAACGGCGCAACGGGCGCGACCGGGCCGCAGGGCGCGACCGGGCCGCAGGGCCCGACCGGGCCGATCGGCCCGACCGGGCCGCAGGGCGCGACCGGGCCGACCGGGCCGATCGGCCCGACCGGGCCGCAGGGGGCCGCCGGCGCGACCGGCGCCACCGGGCCGCAGGGCACCGCCGGCGCCGCCGGCGCGACCGGGGCGACCGGCCCGGCGGGTGCGACCGGCGCGACCGGGCCCGCGGGCCCCACCGGACCGGCCGGCTCGGCAGTGGCATTCGGCCACATCACGTGCGCGAGCCCGAACGCCGCGTGCACCGTTGACGCGACCAACTCGTCCAACATCACTGCGGCGTTTGCCGTAGCGGACGCCACCGACAAGGGCCTGATCTGCATCAAGACGAGCGTCGCGGTCAAGAACGAGCAGGCGTTGTTTGCGACCAGTACGGCGACGGGCAACACCGACGTTGGAAACGGATCGACGATCGCGTGGCTCGGCGGCGTACAGTCCCAGGTGGCTGAGGCGACCTGCAACACGACGCTCGGGGGCGTCTCCGGCTGGACGGCGTGGGTCAGGACGTACGGCCCGGACGGTCATCGGACCAGCGACTCCCGAGACCTGTGGGTCAGCTTCAACTAGTCAGCTTCAACTAGCCTCTTAGCAGCCGGAGATCGGGTCGCGAAAGCTTGGGAGGCCCAGGCGGGGCCTCTCTCGCGTGGTTGCGCCCGCCTGTTCGGGCCCGTTTCGTGGCGCCAAGCGCGGCGCGTGCGGCTGAGACCCGCCTGGGGCCAGGCGGGCGAACGCCGGCCGCGAGCGACGCGGCCGCGGCCCCGCCGGCCTACCCGAACGGCCAGGGGCGAGCGCGCCTCTCGCGCCTCGCGCCGTCCCGGCGATCGAGCATGATCGGAGGGTGCCGACCTACTCGCTCGTCGTCCCGGCGTTCAACGAGGAAGGGACGATCGCCGCGCTCGCGGCGCGGCTCGGGCAGGTGATGGACCGCCTCGACGGCGACGCCGAGGCGATCCTCGTCGACGACGGCAGCAGCGACCGCACCCACGAGCTGATGCTGCGGGCGGCGGCGGCGGACCCGCGGATCCGGGTGGTGCGGCTCTCGCGGAACTTCGGCCACCAGATCGCGCTCACCGCCGGCGTCGACCTCGCCACGGGCGAGGCGGTGGTCGTGCTCGACGCCGACCTCCAGGACCCGCCCGAGGTGGTGCTCGAGCTGGCGGCGCGCTGGCGGGAGGGCTACGACGTCGTCTACGCGATCCGGGACGTCCGGGAGGGGGAGACCCGGTTCAAGCGGGCGACGGCGGCGCTCTTCTACCGGGCCTTCAACCGGATCTCGGAGGTGAAGGTGCCGCTCGACGTCGGCGACTTCCGGCTCGTCGACCGGCGCGTCCTCGACGTCCTCGCCCGCATGCGGGAGAGCAACCGGTTCGTCCGCGGGATGTTCAGCTGGGTGGGGCTCCGCCAGACCGGGGTGCTCTACCGCCGCAGCGAGCGGTTCGCCGGCGAGACCCACTACCCGCTGCGGAAGATGCTCCGGTTCGCGGTCACCGGGCTGATCAGCTTCTCCGCCGCGCCGCTCCGGGCCGCCCTCAACCTCGGCTTCCTCGTCTCCGGGCTCAGCTTCGCGCTCGCCGGCTGGAGCCTGATCGTCAAGCTCGCCGGCTTCTACCACGTGCCCGGCTGGACCTCGATCGTCGTCGTCACCACCCTGCTCGGCGGCATCCAGCTCATCGTGCTCGGGGTGATCGGCGAGTACATCGGCGACATCCACGTCGAGGTCAAGCGCCGCCCCCTCTACGTCATCGACCAGCTCGCGAACGTCCCCGGCCCGCCCGACCTCCCGCCGCGCGCCGTCCTCGCCGAGCGCCGCGCCTCCGCCCACGACCGCGCCCGCGAGCCCGCCGACGTCCCCGCCCGATGACCGCCACCCCGTCGCCGACCCTGCCCGCCGAGCTCGACCCCGCGCGCGGCGGCGGCGGCCGCGAGGTCGAGGTCTCGGTCGTCGTCCCCGTCTTCGACGAGGAGGAGAGCATCGAGCAGCTCCACGAGGCCGTGACCGCGACCTGCGCCCGGATCGGACGCAGCTACGAGATCGTCGTCGTCGACGACGGCAGCCGCGACGGGACCTACGACGTCCTCAGCCGCCTGGCGGCGACCGACCGGCACCTCAAGGTGATCCAGTTCGGACGGAACTTCGGCCAGACGGCGGCGATGTCGGCCGGCTTCGACTACGCGCGCGGCGCGGTGATCGTCCCGCTCGACGGCGACCTCCAGAACGACCCCGACGACATCCCCGTGCTGCTCGCGAAGCTCGACGAGGGGTACGACGTCGTCAGCGGCTGGCGCGTCGGCCGTCAGGACACCTTCCTGCGGCGGCTCCCCTCGCGGCTCGCCAACCGGCTGATCGGCTGGGTGACCGGCGTCCACCTCCACGACTACGGCTGCACGCTCAAGGCGTACCGCACCCCGATCGTGCGGCACATGCACCTGTACGGGGAGATGCACCGCTTCCTCCCCGCGCTCGCCTACCTCGAAGGGGCGCGGGTGACCGAGCTGCCCGTCCGGCACCATCCCCGCCGCTACGGCAAGAGCAAGTACGGCCTCAACCGGACGTTCAGGGTCGTCCTCGACCTGGTCACCGTCAAGTTCCTCTCGAGCTACGGGACGAAGCCGAGCTACATCTTCGGCGGCAGCGGCGTCCTGCTCTGCCTCGGCGGGATCGCGGCCGGAGGACGCGTCCTCGAGCAGAAGTTCGTCGACGGCGTCTACGCCTACCGCAACCCGCTCATCCTCGTCGCGGTCTTCCTCTTCCTGCTCGGCTTCATCTGCATCCTCATGGGCCTCCTCGCCGAGCTGATCGTGCGCACCTACCACGAGTCGCAGGAGAAGCCGATCTACCGCGTGCGGGGCGCGCTCAACGTCGACGGGCCGGCGGTCGCCGACCGCCGCTAGAGCCCGTGTGCGGCATCTGCGGCGTCGTCGACTCCGCGGCGCCGGTCGACACGGCCGTCCTCCGGCGGATGACGGCGACGCTCGGCCACCGCGGGCCGGACGACGAGGGCTACTACCTCCCCGACCCGGGGCCGGCCGGCCCGGCGGTCGGGCTCGGGTTCAGGCGGCTCGCGATCATCGACGTCGAGGGCGGCCACCAGCCGCTCGCCAACGAGGACGGCTCCGTCTGGGCGATGCTGAACGGCGAGATCTACAACTTCGCCGCGCTGCGGGACCGCCTCGAGGCCGGCGGCCACGTCTTCACGACGCGCTGCGACACGGAGACGATCGCCCACCTCTACGAGGAGCACGGCGTCGACCTGCTCGCCCACCTCAACGGGATGTTCGCGCTCGCCGTCTGGGACGCGCGCCGCGGCCGACTGCTGCTCGCCCGCGACCGCATGGGCGAGAAGCCGCTCTACTTCGCCGCCGCGAGCGGACGGCTCCTGTTCGCCTCCGAGCTCAAGGCGCTGCTCCAGCACCCCGCCTGCCCGCGCGGGCTCGACCCGGCGGCGCTCGAGCGGTACCTCGCCCTCGAGTACGTGCCGACGCCGCACTCGATCGTGGCGGGGATCCGCAAGCTCCCCGCCGGCCACCGCCTCGTCTGCGAGCGCGGCCGCGTCACCGTCGAGCGGTACTGGGACCTCCGCTTCGGCGGCCCCGACCCACGGCCGGAAGGGGAGCTCGCCGAGGAGCTCCGCGAGCGGCTCCGCGAGGCGGTGCGGCTCCGGCTCGTCAGCGACGTGCCCCTCGGCGCCTTCCTGAGCGGGGGCATCGACTCGAGCTCGGTCGTCGCGCTCATGTGCGAGGCCGTGCCGGCCGGCCGGGTGGAGACGTTCTCGATCGGCTTCACCGAGCGAAGCTTCGACGAGTCGGAGCACGCGCGCCGCGTCGCCCGTCACTTCGGCACCGACCACCACGAGGAGGTCTTCACGCCGCGCGCGCTCCTCGACCTGCTCCCGCAGGTCGCCGACGGGCTCGACGAGCCGTTCGCCGACCCGTCCGTGCTGCCGACCCACCTCCTTTCCCGCTTCACCCGCAGCCGCGTGACCGTGGCGCTCGGCGGCGACGGCGGCGACGAGCTCCTCGCCGGCTACCCGACGTTCCCCGCCGAGGCCGTCGCCCGGCGCTACCACCTCCCGGCCGCGGTCCACCGCGCGGTCGTCGCGGCGCTGGCCGAGCGCCTGCCCGTCTCGACCGCCAACTTCAGCCTCGACTTCAAGGTCAAGCGGTTCCTCCGCGGCGTCGCCGCTCCCCCGCCGATTCGCCACCAGCTCTGGCTCGGCGCGTTCTCGCCCGCCGAGCAGCGGCGGTTGCTCGTCGCGCACGCGGGCACCGACCCGTACCGGGACGCCGTCGACCTCTACGAGCGCGAGGCGGGCGGCGACTGGGTCGAGCGCCTGATCTACCTCTACTGCCGCACCTACCTGCAGGACGACATCCTCGTCAAGGTCGACCGGGCGAGCATGCTCGCCTCGCTCGAGGTCCGGGCGCCCTTCCTCGACCACACGCTCGTCGAGTTCCTCGCCCGCGTCCCCTCGCGGCTCAAGCTGCGGCGGCTGACGACCAAGTACCTCCTCAAGCGGGCCCTCGCGAGCCGCCTGCCTCCCGGCGTCGCCGGCCGCCCCAAGCAGGGCTTCGGGATCCCGGTCGCCGAGTGGCTCAAGACCGACCTCAAGGACGAGCTCCTCGACGCGCTCTCGCCCGAGCGCCTGCGGCGGCAGGGCCTGTTCGAGGCGCGCGAGGTCGAGCGGCTCCTCCGCGAGCACCTCTCCGGCGCCCGCGACCACCGCAAGCAGCTCTGGACGCTCTTCATGTTCCAGCTCTGGCACGAGCGGTACGCGCGCCCGCGGGTCGCCGCGCCGCCGGGCCGACCGGCCGCGCCGCTAGCCCGCTGAGGCCGGCACCCGGCCGAGACCGCGCCACGAGTTGCGGTTCCGCCAGGAGATCCGCACGTCGACGAGGCCCGCGTCGCGGAACCAGCGCTCGAACTCCTCGCGCCGGATGTAGTGGCTCGTCGGCGCGACCAGGTGGTCGAAGACGACCCCGTGGACGAAGGCGAGCTCGCGCCTGCCGAGCCACACGAGGTAGTCGCGGTAGGGCATCCAGGTCAGCCTCCGCGCCGCCCGCAGGAACGGGACGAGGACGACCGCGAGCGGGAGCGCGATCCCCCACTTGAGCACGCCGCGCGGCAGACGGCTGAAGACGCGCCGGCGCAGCGGGTCGACCACGTGCACGATCCAGCCGTTGCTCTCGCGCCCGTAGACCCAGGCGAAGACGAGCCCGCCCGGGCGGACCATCTCGACGAGCCGCCGGAACCCCGCCTCGGGATCGGGCAGGTGGTGGAGCACGCCGATCGCGTACGCGACGTCGAAGCTCCCCGGCCGGAACGGGAGCCGGTACACGTCCGCCTGCACGAGCTCGGCCTCCGGGCCGAGCCGCGCCGCGGCGGCGTCGATCGCCTCGGAGAGGTCGACGCCGACGACCTCGCGCGCCCCCCACGCGCGGCTGTACTGCATGAACCCGCCCAGCCCGCAGCCGAGGTCGAGGACGCGCTTGCCCGCGAAGTCGGCCGGCGTGAGCGGCAGGACCCAGTCGCGCCACTGCTCCTCGGTGTAGGGGTTGCCGAGCGGATGGTGCGTCCACGAGTAGCCGAACGCGTCGACGGTCCGCCGCTTCTCGCCCGACAGGCGAGCGGCGTCGAACAGGCGCGGGATCCCCCTCACGACCGGGTAGGCGTGCCCTGCCTCGCAGCGCACGCGGTCGTCGCCTCGCTCGACCGCGCGGCCGCAGTCGGGACAGCGGAGGAGCTCGTCCAGGCCGGCTCGCGCGTCGGCGCTCAATGCGAGCTGCAGCCCGGACAGGGCCAGTCGCCGTGGCCCCCGCGCAGCCGCTGCAGGTCCGGCCGCAGGTCGATGATCGGCTCGTTCGCGGGGGGTCGGTCGTAGAAGGGGACGACGTCGACGGTCGGCCGCCGGGCGTCCGCCGGGAGCCGCCCCTGCTCGCGCAGCACGAGCAGGACGGCGGACGCCGGGACCCAGGGACGCGCCGAGGACGGAATGCCGATCTCGTCCGAGTACCAGGGCGTGATCCCCTCGTTCCAGCCGATCAGGACGTAGCCGACCCGGGTGACGCCGCTCGGCAGCTCGGCCACGTGGGAGCGGATGAGCTGGAGCTCCTCGCTCTGGGGCAGGACGACGAGCGTCGTCGTGTCGCGCAGCGCGAGCAGGAGCGAGAGGCCGGAGACGGCGGCGAGCGCCCCGGTCGCGAGGCGGCCCGCGAGCGCCGCCCGGCGGGCGCCCGCGCGCCGGGCGAGCGAGGGGGAGAGCGCGCGCCAGATGCCGATCCCGCCGAGGACCGCGTACAGCGCGACGAGCGGCGTCAGCGCGACCTGCGTCCGGAAGGCGATCGAGTTGTTCTCCCGCGCGAGCAGCGTCGGCAGGAACGAGAGCGGGACGAGCGCCAGCGCGGCCGCGACGTACAGCCGGGGGCTCGCGCACTCGCGCCGGACGAGCAACGCGAGCCCGCCGACCGCGACCGCGGCGACGACCGCGGCCAGCACGGGAGCGGGCCGCAGCTCGAACAGGCTGAGCGCCTGGTACAGCGGATGCGCGAAGAACCAGGCCGCCTTCCCGACCACGTCGTGCGTCAGCTGGAAGCGCGCCGTGTTGGGCGTCGAGCCCTGGACGCTCATGCTCGAGAGCTTCCCGCCGAGGAACCCGAGCGGCAGGGCGACGACGGCGGCCTCGCCGTGGCGCCGCAGGAGCCGGCGAGCGCGCCCGGGATCGCGCGCCGCGCCGACCAGGGCGATGCCGAGGAACACCCAGAAGACCATCGCGGTCTGCTGGTACATGAGCAGGGCGGCCACGAGCATCGCCGCCGCGCCGAGCACCCGGCCGCGCGCCTCCCGGCGCCCCCGGTCGACCGCGGCGACGGCGAGGATCGAGGCGCCCGCGCCGAGCACCGCCGCGAGCGACGCCGTGAACGCCGTCGAGAGCGTCGCGAACACCACGAAGGGCGGCATGCTGCACATGAGCAGCGCGGTCAGCGCGGCGAGCGTCGACCGCACGCCCGCCCGGACGAGGCTCCAGTGCAGGAGCAGCGCGAGCGCGACGATCGCGAGGATCGAGACCAAGCGCACGTAGCGCAGGTTGTCGAGCGTCCCCGCCGCCGAGTAGGCGATGCTCGAGAGGAGCCCGCCGAGCGGGCGGCCGTTGGCGGCGAAGGCGCCGAGGACGCTGTTCCCGGCGAGCGGCACCGGCCCCAGCCCGGTCGCGAGCGCGAGCATCGGGTAGTCGTCGTCGAAGGCGTACGGCACGATCACCGCCGGCAGGAAGATCCCGAAGGAAACGAGCGCGACCGCGAGCAGCCTCCCGCGCTCCGCTCGGACGAGGGCGCCGGCGCCGAGGGCCCGCGCCGCCGCCCGTCGCGGCGCCGCGGCGACCGGCGGCGCCTCGACGGCCACGGCCGCGCGAGCGAGCCACCCGCGGAGCGCGGGGAGCACGCCCGACCCCGCCGCCGCGGCCGCCCGCGCCGCCTCGACGAGCGCCCCGGGAGCGCGCCGCCGGTCGAGGCGCGCGAGCACGGTCGAGCGGCGCGGGTAGAGCCAGAGCCCGAGCAGGCTCAGCACGCCGAGCGCGAGGAGGAGCGGGTAGCTCCCGTAGGGCGCGTAGCGGAAGACGACGGCGTGCACGCCGGGCGGCACCGAGACGCCGACGAGGCTCGGCGCCATCATCACCGGCTTCGCCGGCGCGCCGTCCACCGTCGCCGTCCAGCGCGGGTCGTAGGTTGCCTTCAGCAGGACGACCGCGGGCCGGCGCGCGACCACGGTGGCGGTGAAGACGCCGTCCTGGAGCCGGTTTCCCTGCGCGACGACGGTGCCCGGCGGGCCGGGCGGCGGCGCCGGCCCGGCGAAGGTCGGCGGCGGCGCCGCGCCGCCGGCGAAGGCGACCCCGGGGTAGACCGAGCGGAGCGCGAGCCCCGACGCGCGGAACGCCCGCGTCGCCTGCTCGACGTCGGTGCGGTCGGCCGCGAGGGCCGCCGAGCGGTCGACGACCTGGACGTAGCCGCTCGTCTGGACCTCGTACAGCCGGTTGCCGCCGCTCGCGGCGAGGAGCCGCGCCGGCACCGGCGGCGGGTGGCCGGCGGGCAGGAGCAGGTAGCGGACGTTCAGCATCTGGTACTGGGCGAGGCTCGTCTCGTCGAACGCCGCCTCCGGGTCGGTCGAGAGCGACTCCACCGTCCGGAACGTGAACCCGATCGCGTCCACCCCCTGCTGCGCGAGCCAGGCGTAGACCGGCACGTACCCGACCCGGTACTGGGCGCCCCAGTTCGCGCGCAGGCCGGCGTAGACGCGGCCGTCGTGCCGGCGCTTCACGATCGCGACCAGACGGTCGAGCGCGGCGCCCGCGGTCGCGTCGTAGCGCTGCTGGACGCGGATCTCGGCGGCGCCGCGGCTGTCGTAGCGGGCCCGCTCGACCCAGGCGGGCGCGAGCAGGCCGACGCAGAGGGCGACCGCGGCCGGCGCGGCCAGCGCCCGGCGGCCGCCGAGCGCGCGCGCGGCGAGCGCCTGGCCGCGGCGGGCGAGGAGGCCGAGGCCGACGCCGGCGAGCAGGATCCCAGCCAGGTCGACCCCCATCACGAACCGGTGGATCTGCACGTCGCTCATCCCCGGCAGCAGGTCGATCAGCCCGCCCCAGGTGCGCCGGCCGAAGAAGAGCGCGAGCGAGAGAGCGAAGGCGCCGAGCAGCGCGCGCGCGGCCAGGTCGCGCCGGGCGCGGGCGAGGCACCAGGCGGCGCCGGCGGCGGCGAGGAGCGTCACCACCGGGAAGCGGCCGTCGTCGAAGAGCTGGCCGTGGACGAGCCAGTGGAGGACCCGGCTCGCCCCGTACGAGTCGTCGAAGATCGTCCCCCGGTAGTACTCGCTCTGGTTCGACCAGGTGCGGTCGCCGACGAGCGGGACGAGCACCCAGGAGGCGACGAGGAGCGCGCCGCCGGCGGCGAGCGCGGCGCGGCCGGCGCCGCGCAGCCAGCCGCCGCCGAGGACGAGCACCCAGACGCCGACCGTGAGCAGCACGAGGTAGCCGGCGATGAAGTGGCAGGCGATCGTGAGCCCGGTCGCCGCCGCGGCCGCGGCGAGGTTCCGGCCGCCCGCGACCGCCCGCCAGGTGAGCCCCCAGGCGAGCGGCGCGAGCCACATCGCAAAGAGCTGCGAGTAGACGCCGTACCCGGCCCAGATGTAGCTCCCGTGCTCGAACCCGTAGCCGGGCGCGCCGACGAGGAGCGGCGAGACCGCCGCCGCCGCCCCCGCCGTCCAGCCGTCCCAGCCGAGGAGCCGCGCGCCGGCGTAGACGGAGACCGGCCAGAGCGCGAGCAGCAGGTAGAGGAGCCAGTCGTAGACGGTCTGGTCGCCGGCGCCGGTCGCCGCCGCGAGCGCAGCGGTCAGCGTCTGCGGCAGGCTCTGGTAGTGGTGGAAGAAGGAGGAGCCGAGCGAGAGGTACGGGAACCAGCCGTCGAGCGGCACCCGGCCCTCGTCGAGCTGCCCGTGCGCCCAGTGCACCATCAGCAGGTGGAAGGCGCTGTCGTTCAGGTTCGCCGCCGGCCGCGTCTCGCCGCGGAGCGCGACGAGGCCGAAGAGCGAGGCGAGGGCGGGGAGCGCGAGCGGCCAGCGCCGCGCCGCGACCGCAGGGAGGGCGAGCGCCGGCAGCGACAGCCGTGGCCGGGCGAGCGCCGGCAGCCGGAGCGGCCGGCGCGGCCGCGGGTGGGGGAGCGGGAGCGGCGGCGCGGCCTGCGCGCGCCGGCGCGCCGCCGGCGCCGGGCGCCCGGCGAGGCGCAGCCCCGCCCAGGCGACCGCGAGCGCGATCGCGGTCACGAGCGCCGACCAGAGCTTCTTCTGCCAGGTGTCGGTCGCGAGCCCGCCGAGGAGCCAGCCGAACCACGGCTCGACCCGCAGCGTCTGGAGGCCGGGGACGTAGGCCCGCCACTCGGCGTTGAAGTAGGCGTACGGGTACCAGAGGTCGAGCACGAACAGGGCCGAGAGGGCGGCGTAGGCGAGCCGCAGCGGGCGGGCGAAGGCGAGCGGGGCGAGCGTCGCGAGCGCGAGGAACAGGTAGCGCTCGTGCATGCGGGTGAGGAGCGTGTAGGCGAGGAGGCTCGTCACCGCCGCGCCGGTCACGACCACGAGCGCCTCGTCGGCCCCGCGGCCGAGCGCCCGGTGCATCCGCCAGAGGACGTAGAGGGCGGCGGCGGCGAACGCGACCGTGCCGAGGCGCAGGGCGGAGACGCCGGCGAAGGTGAGCGCGCCGGCGCCGTGGGCGTCGTTCCGCCAGAAGCCGACGATCCCCCAGAGGTTGAACGCGTTCGCGCTCGTCACCGGGTAGACGGAGGCCGAGTGGCTGTAGAAGCGGAGGAGGCCGACCGGGCCGAGCCCGAACGGGAGGCCCGAGACCGCCCAGAGCCCGATCGCGGCGACGGCGAGCCAGCCGGCGGTGAGCGCCCCGTCGAGGAGCTCGCCCCCGCGGCGGCCGTGGAGGTAGCGGCGGTAGAGGAGGTAGGCGAGCACCGGGGCGGCGAAGCCCGACTGCGGCTTCATCGCCACCGCGACCGCGAACAGGAGGAGCCCGGCCAGGTCGCGCCGCGCCGAGCGCCGGCCGGTGACGAGGAGGAGCAGGGCGCAGACGACGAGGACCGCCGGCACCGCGTCGACCTGCCCCCAGACGGCCCCGAGCGCGAGCACCGCCGGGTTCAAGAGCACCGCCGCCGCCACCGCCGCCCGCACCGGCACCCGCGCCCGCAGCGAGTCCGGCGCGAGCCGGACGGCGAGGAGGCCGGCCGCCCAGGCGAGCCCGAGGTCGGCGAGGAGCGCGGGCAGCTTGAGCAGCAGGTAGCTCGGGGCGGCCGAGAGCGAGCCGAGGAGCCAGAGCACGTACAGGTAGCCGGGCGGG
>Ga0070737_10006177_pt1 | contig 11080 bp, 8 predicted proteins | sample Coa_R1_10_FD_66438 | JGI IMG/M metagenome (GOLD analysis project Ga0070737, IMG submission 66438) | Surface soil microbial communities from Centralia Pennsylvania, which are recovering from an underground coalmine fire - Coalmine... | ecosystem: Environmental > Terrestrial > Soil > Unclassified ...
GAAATCTGCGCGAAAGATTGGCAGGAGAAGTTGACGCAACTCAAGATTTTCAAAAATACTCCGCTGCGTCCCATTCAATTCAAGAACCTTGTGGATCAGCTCAGCATCCGAGAGCGAATGCAGTTGCTCTTTATTTGGGAGCTGTGGAGCGCGGTAGGCGGAAAGAAAGAGATGCACTGGCACAGGTTGATCCTGTTGAAGCAGATAACGGGTCAGGCCAAAGCAGACCAGCGCCCCCATACTGTGCCCAAAGAAAGCAAAAGGACCTTCAAAATAAGGCTGCAGTGCCTGAGCCAGCGCCCGGATCAGTTCGTCGAAACGTGTAAATGGGCGTTCGAGCAAACGATTTTCCCGGCCAGGCAATTGCACTGGATAGACATCGATATCTGGTGCAAGCGCCTTTATCCAGGGACAGTACAGCGAGGCTCCTCCTCCCGCGCAAGGGAAACAAAACAGGCGCAACCTGGCTGCCGCGTGAGAACAACCACTAAAGATCCACGGATCTCCTCGTAACTCTGATCTCATCTCATTTCTCCTTTCCTCTTCGCCCGGTGATGAGCTAGCCCGGCTTGCTCAGTCATTCCCATCGCCTTTCTCGCGATCGCTCACCGCTTTGCTGCGTAGGCTCAGAGGGCGCATGTCTGTCCAGACCTCCTTGATATAGGCCAGGCATTCTGCTCTGGACCCACTCTTGCCCGTATCTGACCAGCCAGAGGGATTGGCTCGCTCAACAGGCCAGAGGGAATACTGTTCTTCCTGATTCACTACAACTTTATAGAATACATTCTCTTGCTGGTTCATCATGAGTTCTGCTCACCTTCTCATTCATACTGTAATATCTGCACTATCTTGATACGCGCGGCGGCCAGAACAGGACCAATGCTGGCCAGGGCCGCTAAAATCATGATCGCGATGAACATCTAGACAAGATCGAGTTCATCAAAGGCAAAGGGAACTGGCGCGAGCAGATGAGCCTGAACGATGTTCAGACCATAGGCAGCAGGGATGCCGAGAAATACCGCGCATATCCAGGCCAGTACGCCCAGCGTAGTGCCTTCCGCCCAGAACACCTGCGCGACTTTGCGGCTGATCGCGCCCATCGAGCGCAGAATGCCGATCTCACGGCGACGTTCCAGCACATTCATTGCCAGTGAGTTCGCGAGGCTGATGGCTCCAACCAGAGCAATGATAATCGCGACCACGTCGAGCATGAGATAGATGATCTCATATTTACTCTGATTCTGGGCAATCTGTTCCTGCGGCGTTGTAATCTGCGGAATGAAACCGGCATTGCTCAAAGCAGCATCAACGCGCCGGGTTAGTCCGTCAAGATACGCCTGCGAAGGCGCTGAAACGCTCGCTTGAATCATGACATTTTGAGTCAGGCCAGCAGGTATATGCAACATGGCATCGATCTGGGGAATGGGAGCCAGCAGGATGCCAAGATTACCTGCTCCGATGTCGCTGTAATCGCGGGTGATACCGATAATATGCCACCGGGCTGTGCTCGTACCAAGCGTAAAGGAAATCGTATCGCCCACTTTCAAGCCAGAAATATCGGCGGCATCCTGGCTGATAATCACTGCGTTCTGATCGCTCGCGGTAAACCAGCGCCCGGCAGTAAGCTCGCGATGATACATACGAGTATCCAGTTGCACACCGGTCAGCGCTGCCTGACCCCACCGCGTGGAAGCTGTGTCCTGGTAAAAGCTCTCAATTGAGCCAACTCCGTCAACTGGCCCCAGGATCTGCTGAAATCGGCTGAACGGCTCAGGAGTGGAAAGCGAAATCATCACATTATAGCGGTAGACATCATACACGCGATTCAAAAGAGCATTCAGAGAATAATTCGCGGTCTGCACTGCCAGGAACGAGGCTCCGGCTACGGCCAGGGTGAGTAGAGCCAGAAAGGTGCGCGTGGGCTTGCGGAAAACATTGCGCACACCGAACTGGATCGTCTGCGGAAGAAGGCCGATCGCAGAGCGTCCCTTGCGGCTGCCTTTGCGGGAAGCAGTATTTTCCAGACCATACCCCTGCAAAGCCTGGCGCACGGTGATACGCGTTCCAATCCAGACCGGAATGAACGCGGCCAGCAGCGGCGTGCCAAGTCCAACAGCCAGGCTTTCCAGGATCTGCCAGGGCACAATCTGCAAAGGGCCAATGTCCAGGCTGACCAGGCTTGCCAGATAGTTCGCCAGCGCGTAGCCGCTGATAGTACCCACGACAACGCCAATCAGCGTTCCGCTCAGAGCATAACAGAAAACCAGCCCCAGATAATGGCGGACAATTTTTCCGCGCAGTCCTCCCAGGGCTTTCATTGTACCAATGATTTCCACCTGTTCCGCTATCAAGGACGCGATGGTGCCTAATAACAGAATGACGCTGAGCGCAATAGCAGCTACGGAGAGCAGGTCCATAAGCCCGAAGATCCCGTTTGCAATCACCGTGATGCTATCATCGCGTCCAACACTGCTGCCTACCAGCGAAACGTGGTTTTCCTGCAAGACAGTCGCCAGTTGATCGAGGGTCTGATAGCGCTGGGCATAATCAACGAGCTGGATAGCAAAATCGGTGACACCAGCGGTGTTAAACAATTGCTCAAAGGAGCTTTCGGCCATGTAGCCATATGCTCTGCCAACAAGTGCAGCCTGGGGAAGTCCCTGCGTCTGGACAAAGCCAGAGACGGTAACTTCCTTAAAGGCCCTGCCAACCTGGATCGAAATATGGCCTCCAACCGGTACATTTTCATACGAGCGCGCACCTGTTTCCAGGACGATCTGGTTGGGTCCGGGTAGTGAGCCTTCGACCAGCCGGAAACGATTGATCTGAACATGCTGAAAATCGAGAATTCCCACAATTTGAAGCAGCTTATGATCCTGGCCGATAGCCCAGCGCGTGACAATATTCCCTTCGGCCTGGACTGTCTTCACATTTGGCTGATCCTGCAGTACGTCAGCAAGGTCAGGGTTGGTAGGCGCAGTATAGATGTGCATATCCGGCGCTGATGTGATATTCGTGCTGTACGCCAGGCTGCTTTTGAACTGATTCGAGGCCACATTAATTGCCGAGAGGCTAAGGATACCTACCGTGATTCCGAGGATCGTCAGAATAGTGCGTAGCTTGCGGTGAACGATGTCCTTGAAAATCTTCTTTGTCATGGCAGACATGGGTTCTCTTCTCCTTTGCAGCCAGCTCATTCGTGGGAGAACACGCCGCTCTTGCCTACAACCCGCCCATCGAGCAAATCTATCCGGCTGGCCGCTCGTGCAGCTAGCACAGGATCATGCGTGACGTACACAACAGTCTTGCCTCTATCGGTCAGGGATCCAAGTACATCAAAGATCTGAATAGCGGTCTTCGAATCAAGATTGCCCGTAGGCTCGTCGGCAACCAGAACTGGCGGATCATTCGCGAGCGCGCGTGCGATGGCTACACGCTGCTGCTGGCCGCCTGATAGCTCGCTAGGCAAGCGGCGAGCATAATGATCCATGCCAACCAGTGCGAGACACTCTAGAGCGCGTTCACGCCACTGCCGCCGCGGAATGGCCCGGCCTAATTCCAGGGCCAGCAGAATATTTTCCAGGGCGGTCAGCGTCGGCAGGAGTTGGAAAAACTGAAAAACGATGCCAACGTGTTTTCCCCGCCATTTCGCCAGGCGATTCTCGCTCATCTTCTGGAGAATCTCGCCGTCAAAAAGCACACGACCGGCCGTGGGGCGGTCAATGCCGGTTAATATATTGAGCATAGTAGATTTGCCACTGCCCGATGGCCCGTTAATAGCAAACAGGCAGGCACGCGGAATATCAAACGAGACATCAGCAAGGATCAGAGTGCGGTTCGCTTTGCTCCCAATCTCCTTGGAGACGTTCTCGACGCGGATCTGCGGTAACTCGCTCTCCGTCTTAAGAGAAGCTGTTATGAGTCTGGCACTTGCCATGATCTCTTCCTTTCACCTTTTCTTTCAAGCAAGGCGTTCCGCCAGAGGTGGCGCGAGATAACTGGTGAATGCGAGAACATTTCACGCTTGCTTTCCGACGACAAGCGCCGGTGAACTTTAATAATGGCCCAGCGTCCCCTGCTTTTTCGCGATATGCTCACTCCATTTAAAGATCAGCCAGCCAGCGCTCAGGTACACAACCGAGTTGAGAACCAGGCCCCGCAAGCTGCCGCTGGACCAGGTTGAGGATAACGATTGGCCCTGCAGCAGTATCTGGCGCAAGACCTCAATTCCCTCAGTAATGGGCAGAGTTCGAGCCAGTGTAGCCAGCCAGCCGGGAAAATCCGTAACAGGCAGCAGCGAGCCGGTCACAAACAGGAGTAAGTTTTGTATCAGGTCAGCCAGTCCTTCGATTTGTTTGTAGACCAGTGTCGCGCCTCCCAGGATCAGCGTAAAGCCGAGAAGCCCTGCCAGGGTCAACAGCAGCACTGGGAGAGCTGCCCAGCTTAACGAGAGGGGAATATGCAGCAGGAGCAGAAGGACCAGTGAGGCTAGAAGCACCATAACTGTTGCAATGAAAAGCATGGCCAGCATGCGCCCTAGCAGTAAAAACTCAGAAGGGGCCGGCGTCATATATGTTTGCTCCAGTGTACCTGCCTCTGCCTCATCCTTGAGATCCATACTGGTACCCATAATTGTGATGCGTGCGTAGAACCAGACAATATAGCCAATAAAGAGGGTAGAAAGCTGATTCGGATTGAATTGTCCTTTTCCCAGTAAGAAGCTAGCGCCAACAAAGATAACTGTCACAAGAACAACCTGGCTCATCAGATTAAATTTATAGTTCCAGGCAATGAGGATACGCTTGTGGATCTCATTGGACAGAGCTAAGAACGCGATCTTCACGCTGTTCCCCTTTCTCGCTTCTGGTCAACAATTCCATAAAGATCTCTTCCAGATCCGGTTCGACTCGCCTCACCGAAAGGAGTGGCAAGGATAAATCTTGCAATCTGGTGAGATAGTGGTAGAGGGTCGCCTGATCTGCAATTGCACCGGTGAGAATAACTTCGCCATGCTCGCTTCTCACCGTCAGATTGCCGAAGCAAGCAGCCCGAAGGTCTGCCAGATTACCCTTAACACGAATCTGATAACGCTCCTGGCTGAACAGATGCAGAAGTTCTGATAAAGGCTGATCGGCAACAAGCTGGCCTTTGTGCATAATTGCGATACGGTCGCACAATTCTTGCGCTATATCCAGTTGATGAGTCGTGAGAACGACTGTCTTGCCCTGCTCCTGCGCCAGTTTAATCACCCATTCTTTCATCACGCAGGCTGCCTGAACATCTAAGCCAAGCGTTGGCTCATCGAGCAGGATGAGCGGAGGGTCAGTCACCAGCGCGCAGGCAATAGCAACCTTCTGCTGCATACCGCGCGAGTAAGTACGCAAGGTGTCGTTACGCTGCTCCCAGAGCTGCAACTCGCGCAAGAGCTGCTCGGCCCGTGCTTTGAGAGGCTGGCCGGAAACGCCTTTGAGGCGACCGAAGTACAGCAGGTTCTCCCACGCCGTCAGCCGCCAGTAGACATTACGCGTGCCTTCAAGCACAACGCCGATCTGGCGTATCGCAGCGCTACGCTCGTGCGCCACATCATAGCCATTGACAAGCACCCGGCCGGACGTAGGCGTGATCAAGCCACAAATCATTTTTATCGTTGTGGTTTTACCCGCACCATTGGCTCCCAAAAGGCCAAAAATCTGGCCAGCAGGAACCGACAGGCTAAGATTGTCCACTGCCCGCACGATGCTCCTCTGGCGCGTTCGGTAGGTTTTGCTAAGAGACGTAACCTCAATGGCAGCAGTCGGGAAGCGAGAAAATGGTATCATGTAACTCTACTCCTCACACTCTGTTCAGGCTCCAAGCCGTCCGCACGCAATCGATATACACGCGTAACAAATTCATTCTGAGTATACGAGAGCAGCAGAGCAATTGTCATGCTGCGCCAACCGTATTTTTCCTACACGCGTGAAGGCAAGACGCAAACGAATCTCGCGAATACCTACGTAGCGGTAGGAAAAATGCTTTCGCTGCGGCACGCCAGGACCGGCATAATCGGGTATGCTCTGTAAGCAAAGGAAACTCCCAGCCCCAGGCTGGAGCAGTTCTGTTCTTATCCAGAAGGAAGGAGCGCCTATGAGGAGTCTATCCACTTTTCGCTCGCCGGTCAGCGCTACCACGCTGGTTGAGCTGTTACGCTGGCGAGCAATGCAACAAGCAGATCAGCCGGTTTACACATTCCTCCGTCATGGCGAAGTGCCCGAAGGGAATTTAACCTATAGCCAGCTCGAACGACGTGCTCTGGCTATAGGGGCCTGGCTCCAAAAGCGAGGAATGGCGTCTCAGCCAGTGTTGTTATTATTGCCGCCTGGCCTGGAATATGTCACCGCTTTTTTCGGCTGCACGGCTGCGGGAGCCATAGCGGTTCCGATCTATCCTCCCACCTCAGCGCGTACCCTGCCTCGTCTCCAGGCAATCCTTACTGATACACAGGCGCAGTGCATCTTGACGACAGCGGAGATGTTGCCCACCCTTCAGCAGTATTTTGGGCAAATGCCTGAAGGTAGGGAGAAAGAGTTCATAGCCGTCGATGCCATCCCAGATGAAGTGGCTGGTAGCTGGTCAGAGCCGGAGGTAAGCGGCAAGACTGTAGCCTTATTGCAATACACTTCTGGCTCGATAGGAACGCCCAAAGGAGTTATGGTGACACACAGTAATCTGCTCCACAATACCTCATTCATCGCCTATCAGTTCAGATTTATTGAACGCATCCGTGTGGTGAGCTGGCTTCCTCCCTATCATGATATGGGATTAATAGGTGGAATCATCTACCCCATGACAGACGGTGGCCACGTTATCCTGATGTCGCCGATGGCGTTTTTACAGCGTCCATTTCGCTGGTTGCAGGCTCTCTCGCAGTTTCAGGCAACTATCAGCGTGACGCCGAATTTTGCTTTTGACCTCTGCTGCCGCAAAATCTCGCCTACCCAGGTAGCGCAGTTGGATCTCAGTCACTGCCAAGCCATGATAACAGGGTCCGAACTGGTGCGCCCCGAAACCATCCAGCGTTTTGAGGAACAATTTGGCCCCTGTGGCTTCAAGCGAGGGGTATTTATGCCGAGCTATGGTCTGGCTGAAAGCACGCTGATGACAGCCAGCAACAGACCAGGCGAACCAACTGTTCCTCTGGTTGTGAGCAAGCAGAAACTCCAACAAGGCAGAGCTTGCTGCGATATTTTGGAGGAAAAGGCCACGAATATTATTGGCTACAATTACTGTCGCCCGGATCAGCGGATTGTGATCGTCCACCCGGAGACGCACCGGCAATGTGCTCCGGGAGAGATGGGCGAGATCTGGACCGCCGGTCCGAGCGTTGCTCAAGGATACTGGCAGAAGCCGAAGGAGAGCCAGGAGACTTTCCATGCCTATCTGGCCGAAAGTAACGAAGGGCCTTTTTTGCGCACAGGTGATCTGGGTTTCCTCTATGATACTGTCCTTTATGTCACCGGTCGCTTGAAAGATGTGATTATCATTCGAGGAACCAACTATTACCCACAGGATATTGAAACGACAGTTGAGCAATGTGATCCAGCTATCCGCCCAGGATGTAGTGTAGCCTTCTCAGTCGAGGAGGGCGGCCAGGAGCATCTGGTGATCCTGACTGAGATTGATCCACACTACAGACCATCTGCGCAACCCTCGGAGACATCCGAGCAGATGAATTGGAAAGTTCTGGATGGCGAGAAGTTGATCAGGACGATTCAGCAAACTATTTCTGAGCAACACGACCTGCGCGCCGCCAGAGTTGTCCTTCTCAAAGCGGGAAGCGTTTTAAAGACTTCAAGTGGCAAGCTCAGACGCCAGGCATGCCGAACCGCCTTTTTAGCCGGCGATTTGAAACTATGGAATGAAGAGGCCGATGGAACAGCAGAATCCTTATCAACCCTCGTTCAGCCAGTCGCCAGATAGTGCAGCAATACGAGACTGGCTTCTGACGGCGATAGCCAGAGCGCTTGAGTGTACTCCTGAGCAGCTTGATGCCAGCCTTCCTTTTCGTAGCATGGGCCTGGAGTCGGTAGAAGCTATCGGCCTGGTGGGTGAGCTGGAAGAATGGTTGGGGCGCGATCTATCGCCAACCTTGATGTATGACTACCCGGATATCGCTACGCTGGCTCGTTATCTGGCCGGCGAGGCGGAAGCCTCAGAGAGTCCGCCGCTGTCCGGTCAGGCACTCGCCGAAGACGAACTCATTGCAGTGATCGGCATAGGCTGCCGTTTTCCGCCGGATGCGAACACACCGGAGGCTTTCTGGCAATTTCTCCGTCATGGTGGGGATGCCGTTTCTGAAATTCCGAGCGAGCGCTGGGAGGTCGAACGCTATTATCATGCCGACCCGATGGCTGCCGGCAAGATGTACACACGACATGGAGCTTTTTTACGCGGAGTGAGTCTTTTCGACCCGCAATTTTTTGGCATTTCTCCACGTGAAGCGATACGCATGGACCCACAACACCGCCTGTTGATGGAGATCTGCTGGGAAGCGCTGGAGCACGCCGGCCTGGTGCCCGCAGCGCTGGCAGGAAGCTCGACCGGAGTCTTCATTGGGATGATGAATAACTTTGAATACTCCCAACTCCAGACAAAGTTTTCCGGCGAAACCTGCACCGATGATCCTTATTACGGCATAGGGAGCGCGCCAAGTGCCGCAGCCGGACGTCTAGCCTACTTTTTCGATTTTCACGGTCCGACCTTGACCATCGATACCGCCTGCTCTTCATCGCTGGTTGCTCTGCACCTGGCTTGTCAGAGTTTGCGACGTGGCGAATGCTCTCTGGCTCTGGTAGGCGGTTCTAACACAATCCTCCAGCCAGAAACTCTGGTGAATGCTTGTAAAATGAGTATGCTCGCGGCCGATGGGCAGTGCAAAACGTTTGATGCACGCGCGGATGGCTTTGTGCTGGGTGAAGGTTGCGGAGTAGTCGTACTGAAACGCCTCTCGGAGGCCCTGATCGAGCGAAATCCTATCCTCTGCGTTATCCGAGGCTCTGCGGTCAATCAGGATGGACGCAGCAATGGCCTCACAGCACCAAACAGGCTGGCACAGGAAGCAGTCATTCGCCAGGCATTGACACAGGCTGGTCTGAAACCAGGCCAGATAGATTATGTGGAAGCTCATGGTTCAGGAACAGCGCTGGGCGATCCGATTGAAGTTGCCGCGCTGACCAACGTGCTGGGCGAGGGGCACTCTCATGAGCACCCGCTGATCCTGGGAACCGTCAAGACGAATATCGGGCACCTGGCAGGAGCTGCGGGAATAGCAGGGCTGGTTAAGACTATTCTGGCACTTCAGCATAAGGAAATTCCTCCGAACCTGCACCTGGAAACTCCCAATCCGCATATTCCATGGAAGGACATCCCCGTTCGGGTGCCAACCTGCGCCCTGCTCTGGCCCGCGACAAGCCAGCCGCGCAGAGCAGGGGTGAGTTCATTCGGGTGGTCGGGAACGAACGCGCACGTTATCCTGGAGGAAGCCGCAGCCACGATGGCGAGCACAGACCCGGCACGTTCACGGCAACTCTTCGTATTCTCAGCTCGAACCGAACAGGTGCTCGACCAGGCGACAGTACGCCTGGCTGCCTATTTCAAAGGCTTGGATAGCGCTGGCAAGCCGGAGAAGAATGTCCTGGCAGATCTGGCTTATACTGCTCAGGTGGGACGCCAGGCTTTCGCTCATCGCCGCGCGTTTGTCTGCGAGAATCTGGCAGAAGCGATCCAGATACTTGAAGAGCACGATGAAAGCCGCCTGATGACTGGTATAGATGGAGAAGCCCGGCGCCAGGTCGCTTTCCTTTTTGCCGGCCTGGGCGAGCAGTATCCAGGAATGGCAGCTGAGCTTTATGAGCATGAAGAAATCTTTCGCCAGGTAGTTGACCAGTGCTGCCTTTTCCTCCAACCTCTGCTGGGCAGAGACCTCCATAGCTATCTCTTTCCATCTGACAGACAATCCTCGTTCGACGCAGTTTTACCAGAGACAAAGCTGCGTCTTCCAGGGCAAAAACAAAATGATCCATCGCACACGTTACAACAAACCTCTCTGGCTCAGCCGATGGCCTTTATCACTGAATATGCTCTGGCGCGGCTTCTCATGCACTGGGGGATTCTCCCCCAGGTTATGCTGGGGTATAGCCTGGGGGAATACGTCGCGGCTTGTCTGGCTGGAGGATACGCTGGCGCTGGTCGCGCAGCGCGCCCTCATGATTCAGGAAATACCGGCGGGCGTGATGCTGGCCGTTGCGCTCTCGGAGGAAGAAGTGCAGCCTTACTTGAGCGCGGAAGTGCAGCTTGCAGCGATTAACACGCCTCATACCTGCGTCCTGGCCGGCCCGGAGGAGGCCATTGCCCCTCTTGAGATGCTGCTCCAAAGCCAGGGCATAGCTGCTCGCCGGGTCAGGACGCAGCATGCCTTTCACTCACGGATGTTAGAACCGCTGGCCACGAGATTGACCAAATTTGCGTGCAGCTTGAGCTTGCATCCGCCTCAGATTCCTTATGTCTCGAACGTAAGCGGGACATGGATTACGCATAAGCAGGCGCTCGACCCCGCCTACTGGGCTGAGCACATGTGCCAGACTGCGCGCTTCGCAGATGGCGTTCAGCAACTTCTGGCAAGCCAGGAGTGCTTCGTGCTGGAACTTGGTCCTGGTCAGACACTCTCATCCTTTGTCAAGCAGCATCCGGCCTGTACGCGGGAGCGTGCGAAGCTGATATACTCTACCCTGCCGTCAGCCTCTGAACAATGCTCGGCATACACCACATTGCTTTCCACTGTCGGCAAGCTCTGGCTGAACGGTTGCAATATTGATTGGCCTACGTTCTCGCACGCCGAACAAAGACAGTTTGTCCCTCTACCTGCTTATCCCTTTGAACATCGCCATTACTGGTTTGATACGCGGTCCACCCCGACTCAGCAGAGCAGCCGCAAGCGGCCACGCATAGAAGAGTGGTTCTATCAGCCGTCCTGGGAAGAAGCTCCGCTAGCCAGTCAAGATAGCAGAGGAATCCCGAGACCTTCAGAGACATGGCTACTCCT
>Ga0070737_10006179_pt1 | contig 11078 bp, 10 predicted proteins | sample Coa_R1_10_FD_66438 | JGI IMG/M metagenome (GOLD analysis project Ga0070737, IMG submission 66438) | Surface soil microbial communities from Centralia Pennsylvania, which are recovering from an underground coalmine fire - Coalmine... | ecosystem: Environmental > Terrestrial > Soil > Unclassified...
GGCATGGGGCACTTCATTCACGCCTTCAAGAAGAACGTCTCCATCCTCTACGTCGTCATGAACAACGAGACCTACGGTCTCACCAAGGGCCAGGCCTCTCCCACCAGCGTGGTCGGGTTCGAAGGGAACGTGGAACCACCGTTCGACGCGATTCTGACGGCGCTGTCGATCCGGGCCGACAATTTCATCGCGCGGACCTTCTCGGGTGACCCGAAGACGATGACCAAGGTCCTCGAGGAGGCCCTCGCCTTCAACCGCGCGGGCCGGGGATTCGCCTTCGTCGAGGACCTCTCCCCGTGCGTCACCTACAACGATACGTTCAAGCTCTGGCGGGAGAAGATTCTGGACCTGGCGACCCTCCCCGGTTACGACCCCACCGATCGGGCGGCCGTCTTCCGGCTCTACACCGAAACCCTCGAGCAGGGGCGGATTCCGGTCGGGGTCATGCACCGTCCGCCGGAAGGGATTGCGGCTTCCAGCGCCCTCGAACTCAAGCTCCTGCCGGATCGGATCGGCCCGGCGAAGGCCGACATCGGCCTGGAAGAGAACCTCCCGGCGTACCAGAAGCTTCTGCAGTCGATCGGCTAGGGCGCGGCCCAGCGCCCGGGGGTGGGGGCCATCTGGATCGCTCTGGACGACACCGACTCCCCCCGCGGGGGTTGCACCACCTATGCCCTGACCGAAGTGATCCGGATCGCCCGAGAGTCCGGCCACGATCTGATCGGGCTGCCCCGGCTGGTGCGCCTGAACCCGAACATTCCCTGGAAGACCCGCGGCAACGCCGCCCTCGCCGCCCGATTTGGTCGGGGCGTTGGTCCCCGGAAGTTGGCGGGTCGTCTTGACGGCCGGCCGGTCTGGGCGTACTCCCGTGGTCGACGGCTCTCCGAGGACGCCGACGCCCGACTCCGTGCAGACGCCTGGGCCCGGGTCGTGGCCCTCTCCCCCCTGGGCGAACCCGACACCGACCCCGCGATGGTCGCGGCCGAGCGTCGCCCTCATCCCGGGCTGTACTATCGGGCCGTGAGGACCGTCCTCGACCCGGCGGAGGTCGAACCGGAGCTTCTCGGGATCAAGGCCGAGGTCCGGACACGGGGCAGCCGCCGGGGCCTGGTGGGCGCCACCGCCGCCCTGGCCTGGCCCGCCCGCCGGGTGACCTTCGAACTCATCACGTACCGGTTCCCCGATCGATGGGGTACCCCGCGGGCCGTCGATGCACGAGAGGTCCGGGACGTCGCCGCCCGCCATCCGGAACTGTTCCTCTGCTACGATCGCCGGACCCGTCGGCTCCTGGTGGCGCCCCATACCGACTGCCCGATCCTCTACGGGCTGCGCTCCATCGACCCGAACGCGGCCCGACGGGCCCTGGCGGAACTGCGGCACACCGAGCCCTGGGAGCGCTGGATCCTCTTCGTCACCAACCAGGGCACCGGGGATCATCTCCGGGCCGGGAGCTTCTCCGACCTCGGGCCGTACGAGTCGGCCCGGGTGGAGGGTACGCTGGCCGCCGATCCCGTCGCGCGATGCGGCGGGCACGTCGCGTTCCCGCTGACCGACGACGACGGCACGACCCTGAGCTGCCTCGCCTTCGAGCCGACCAAGACCCTCCCGAGGGCAGCCCAGCGACTTCGGCGAGGCGACCGGGTGCGGATTTGGGGCAGCCGGGGGGCCTCGCCGGAGGTCCGCCTCGAAGGTCTCCAACTGCTCCGGCGCGCCTCCCGTGCGGCCGGCGAACGGCCGCCCCCCTGCCCCACATGCCGTCGGCAGATGCACTCCCTCGGCCGCGGCCGGGGATACCGGTGCGACCGCTGCCGGGATCGTCGCCCTCCGGAGGCTGCCGTACCGTTCGGGGCCCCTCCACCCTTCCCCCGGGGTCCGATCCACCCGACCCCTTCGGCCCGGCGTCACCTCGCCCCGCGGGGACCGGAACCCTGAGACGGGGGTCCCGGACGGGGGAGGGGGCGTCGGGGTATTCCGGGGGCAAACCGCTTAAGGGTAAGCGGGGGTAAAACTCACGGATATGGGGTACCCGCAGGCGAAGGCCCTCCTGCTCGGCGCGGTGATCCTCGCGCTGTTCGTCGTCGTCGGGTCGATCGTCGGGGAGTACCTCTTCGGGAGTTGGATCGCGGGCCTTGCGATCGCCCTCGGCCTATCCCTGGTCCTGAATCTCGTCACCTACTTTGCATGCGACCGGATCATCCTCTGGTCGAGCCATGCCCAGTTGGTGACGCCCGAAGAGGTCCCGCGATTGGGCCGGGCCGTGGCGGCGCTCGCCCCCCGGTTCGGGCTCGTCGCCCCCCGCCTTGCGATCCTCCCGACCCAGACCCCCAACGCCTTCGCGACGGGCCGCAACGAGCGGCGCGCGCTGATCGCGGTCACCGAGGGTCTCCTGCGGATCCTGAACGACCGGGAGCTCGCCGCGGTCCTGGCCCACGAGATGGCTCACATCCAGGACCGCGACATCCTGGTGATGACCTTCGCGGCGACCCTGGCCGGCGCCATCAGCTACGCCGCCCAGATGGTCTTCTTTTCGATGTTCTTCGGGGGAAGCGGTTCGGGCCGGTCCGGCGTCAACCCGCTGGTCCTGATCCTGGCCGTCGTGACCGCCCCGATCGCCGCGATCCTCGTCCAGCTCGCGATCTCAAGATCTCGGGAGCTTCGGGCCGACGAGGTAGGCGCCCGACAGCTCGGGGATCCGGCCGCCCTGGCCGATGCCCTCGAGAAGCTCGAACGGTCCAACCAGGTTCGCCCCATCAATGTGGGCTCCCCTGCCCATGCCGGGCTCTACATCGTGAACCCGTTCCGGGGGGGGAGCATCGCCCGACTATTCTCGACGCACCCCCCGATCGAGGAGCGCATCCGCCGCCTCCGGGCGATGTCGGCCGACTCCACCTACCGCCCGGCGATCCGCTCCCCGGTCGTCCCCCGCCATGCGGGAACGCCCCCCGCAGGCTGGTAAATACCCGGGTCGGGTGGCCGGGCGATGGCGATCCAACCGCTGCGAGGGTTCCGGGACTATCCGCCGCCGTCGGCCGGTGCCCGGTCCGAGCTCCGGCGCCGAATGCGTTGGGCGGCCCGTCGGGCCGGATTCCAGGAGCTCGAGACCCCGAGCGTGGAGCCGCTCGACCTCTACCGGGAGAAGAGCGGGGACGAAATCGCGAGCCAGGTCTGGGCGTTCCGGGACAAGGGTGACCGGGAGGTGGCCCTGACCCCCGAGACCACCCCCTCGCTCGCCCGGATCTTTGCCGAACGCGCGGTCGCCGAGCCCCTGCCGGTCAAGTGGTTCACGGTGGCTCGGCTCTGGCGCTACGAGGAGCCCCAGGCCGGCCGGACCCGGGAATTCCTCCAGTTCAATCTCGACATCCTGGGTGTCGGCGGCCTGGAAGCCGAGATTGACCTGCTGGCCGCGGCGGGGTTGGTCCTCGACGCCGCCGGCGCCGAGGGACTGTACGCCTTCCGGGTCAACGACCGGGCCCTCGCGGAGGGGATCGGGCGAGCCCTCGGGGCCCAGGAAACGGCCCGGTTCTTCCGGGCCGTCGATCAGTTCCGCAAGATGGACGGGTCGGCCTTCCTCCGGGAGCTGGAGGCCTCCGGCCTGTCGAGCCGCCGGGCCCAGCAATTGACCGAGCTCTTCACGACCGTGGGAGGCGGCCTTCCGGCCTCCGCTCTCCCGGCCTTCTTCGATCGCCTGGAGGGGTGGGGCCTCGATCCGGCGGCCCACGCCGGTATCGATCGGCTCCGACGGATGGGCGCCTTGGCCGACGCGGCCGGCCTCGGGGACCGCTGGGTCTTCGACCCGACGGTCGTCCGGGGCCTGGCCTACTACACCTCCTCCGTCTTTGAGGCGTTCGCCCGATCCGGCGATGGTCGGGCGCTCTTCGGCGGGGGCCGCTACGATGGCCTCGTGGAGTTGTTCGGCGGGCCCCCGACGCCGGCGGTAGGGCTCGCGATCGGCGACCAGACGCTCGAGCAGCTGCTGCGGGGGGCCGGTCGCTGGCCGCAGGGAGAGCCCCCCCTGGACCTTTACGTGGTCACGATGACCCCGGAGTTGAGGGAGGAGGCGATCCGGCTCACGGCCGAACTCCGGGCCGCGGGCCGGTCGGTCGACCTCGACCTGATGGGCCGGTCGGTGGCACGGCAGCTCAAGGAGGCGGCTCGCCGCGCCCGCCAGGCGGTCCTGCTCGGCCCGCGCGAATTCGAGCGGGGCGTCGTGCTCGTCCGGGACCTTACGACGGGGGATCAGGTCGAGCGGCCCCGGTCTTCGGTAGTACCGTCGGCGTGAGGCCCTCGATCATCGGACCGTCCCAGAGCAGGACGCCCGGCGGCGAGTCGGCACCTTCGACGAACCCGTACCAGTAGACCACCGCCCCCTCCCCGAAGAGTTCGGTGTACGGACCGAGCTGGCGCTTGAGGTTCTTCCGGAGCTCCACATCGTCCCCGAAGTTCGCCTTCGACTCGATCCAGCTGAGCTTCTGGCCGAGGAAGACGATCGGCGAGTCGAGCAGCGCGTCCGGGGTCTTGGCGTACTTGCCGCGGAGGTCCTCCTCGGTCCGATAGCTGATCCCGTGACGGTCGAGCCACTGGTGGAGCCGCTCCTCCCCGCGGCGGCCCCGCTCCCGCTGCAGCTCCATGCCGTGGGGGGAGTAGATCATGTCGGCCGCCAGCAGCGCTTCGACCTCGCTCCGCATCCGGGGGTCAGGGACCTGGTCGGGGTGGAGGAACGCCTGCCAGACCTTCTTCCTCGGCACGCCGAGTTCGCCGAGGAGGATCTGGCCCATCAGGACCGGGGGAAACTTCCACTCCCGGGCGATATCGAGAATCGTCCGGCCCCGACGGTACTGCGCGGCGAGCTTGGGAACCTGCCGCTTGACCACATAGAACCGACGGGTCGCGTCTCGGGTCACCCGGTGGGTGTGGATGACGAAGAGGAGTTCCTCGTCCCAGTGCTCCTCCTGAGTGAGCCGACGGACGTCGTCGAGGGTGGCCAGGGCATCGTAGAGCCGTTGGTAGGTTGCGCGATCCATGGAGTCGGAGCCGAAATTCGGACGGTCTCAAGCAGCCGGTCGAGGGTAAAAGGTTGTGCGACGCCGTCGGCTCAGGCGGGGGTCGGGGGCAGGAGTCGCTTATGGCGGTGCCGTCGGACCCGGTCGCCCACCGACCGGATCTCCGCCGGGCCAGCACCGGTCCTCTGGGCGATCTCGGCCTCGGGGAGCCCCCGGGCCAATCCCACCAGGATCGGATCCAGCCGGGCATACGGGAGCCCCAGTTCGGCCTCGTCGGTCTGGCCCTCCCAGAGCCCCGCCGTCGGGGCCCGTTCCTGGATCGCCGCCGGCAACCCCAGCGATCGCGCGAGGGCCTGGACCTGCGTCTTGTACAGGTGCCCCAGGGGCAGCAGATCGGCGCCGCCGTCCCCGAACTTGGTGAAGTACCCCAGCTCGAGCTCGGAGCGGTTGCCGGTGCCGGCCACCAACCGTCCGAGCGGTCGCGCCCGAGCGTAGAGAAGGAGCATCCGAAGGCGGGCCTTGATGTTGCCCCGGTCGATCAGATCCGCACGGCCCCCGAGGGCGGCCACCACCGACTCTTCGATGGGTTCCAGTTCGATCACCTCAAAGCGGATCCCGAGCTCTCGCGCGTAGCCCATCGTCTCCTCCCGGAGCGCGGCCGGATATTCGCGGTCCGGCAGGAGCAGCCCGAGCACCCGGTCGGGTCCCAGGGCGTCCCGAGCCAGCCGGGCGGTGAGGGCGCTGTCGATCCCTCCCGACAGCCCCAGGACGACCCCCGTCGCGCGGGCGGCGTCCACCTCCCGGACCAGGAAACGGTGGATGCGCTCCGACTCGTCGGGCTCGATCGCCGGGACCAGCTCCGTCATGCCTCGATTCCCAGCGGCTCGAGCGCCCGGTGCGCCTCCCAGTCGGACCGGCAGCGACAGTCGAGGGCCTCCAGGGCCTCGAACGTCTGGGTGAGGGAGGCCGACTCAATGGCCCCGAGGACCTCCCGGTCGCATCGCCCACAGTTATGGGGGCCCCGGGGGAGTCCGCCCGCGGTGGGGAACGAGACCAGCCGGGCCGAACCGCGCAGGGCCGACCCCGCGCGCAGCGCCTCGACCACGCTCCAGAGCCACGGCGGCCGGTACCGACGCCGACGGTAGAGGTGTTCGACCACCGTCCCGTTCTGGATGTGGACCGGGTTGATCGACAGGGTCTCGACATGCGGCGCCGCCTCCCGGATCGACCGGAGGACATCTCGGATCGACTCCGCCTCGGTGAGGTACGGCGGTTTCAGCAGCAGATAGGCCTTGGCGCGAAGACCGAGGGACCGGATCCGGTCGGCGGCGGCCAAATACTCCGACGGAGGGGACCCCTTGTTGATCAGCCGTTCCAGAATCACCGGATCGGTCGACTCCAGCCCCAAGGCCACCTCGAGCTCGCCGGGAAAGTGGTCGCGGAGCGGGGCCAGGCTCACGGCCTGGGCAAACTCGGGTAGGGTTTCGAAGAGCAGGCGTCGGGCGCCGCGGAAGGCCCGGAGGAGCCGGAGCCGACTCTCGGGATCGACCTCGCGGTCGTCCAGAAAACTGCCCGAAGTGTAGACCTTCACATACGGCTCGCCCCGATACTCCTCGGCCAGCCGGTCGATCTGGCCGGCGAGTTCCTCGGGGGTTGCCGAACGCCCGAGCGTGTCCTTGGCGTACCCGCACATCGAACAGCCCTTGAGGTCGGCCCAGTAACAGCCCCGGGTCCGCAGGATCATGACGAACGCGGTGACCGGCTCCGACCCCAGGGCCTCCGGCTCCCGCCACCGGTTCACGTACCGGCGGGCGTCCGGCGGCGCGGCGGGGGAGGGACGACGCTCGATCGCGACGCTCCGGGCCAGCGTCGTCATTCAGGACTCCTCGAGTTCGATCGCCACCCGGGCGCCGTCGATGAGACCCAGGGCCTCGCGCAGGCAGTCGCTCGAGATGAACTCGACCACATCCCGGTAGTGGGTCCGATCCGGATGGATGAGGTGGCAGTCGTGCCCGTTCAGCCGCGCCCGAAAGCACTGGGCGCCTCCGAAGCTCCGGCCGCTCGCTTCGAACCCGTCGATCCGGACCCCGGTCCAGTGCTTCAGCAGGCCCGCGGTGCGCAAGGCATCGCCCTCGAGCCGGACGTTCAGGGTGCCGGGATACGGCCGGTAGCCGAGTCGCTCGGCGAACTGGAGGACGTACCCCGGTTGGCTCAGGTAGTACCGCCCCTCGCCCAGGCCGCTCGCCACGGACCCGTCGAATCGGACCCGACTCGGACCCTCGAAGAGCCGGCGGTAGAGATGGTACTCCCCTTGGAGCAGCTCCAGCGCGGCGGGCGTGAGTTCGACTCGCTGGCGGCGGGCCGCCAAGGCACGGAGGATCAGTCCCCGCTTGGCGAGGTCCACCAGATACCGGTCAGCCGCCTGCTGGCTGAACCCAACCCGCTCCCCCAGCTCTCCGGAGGTAACCGTGATCGGCGCGCGGTCCGCCCCATCCAAGGCGAGCCGGCGGAGGATGTAGATCTCGTCTCCCTTGATCCGTCGGGGGCGTGTCGCAGGGGACGGCCGGGCCCCGGTCTCCGAAGCCGTCACGGTGCCTTGGAAATGGCTCCGTGCGGCGCGTTGAGCGAGATGACGTTGGATCCACGAACGACGACCCGGCCCAAGTGTCGGTTTCGGTCCCCGTCCCTCTCCTGCGCCTCGCCCAGGACCATGTTCATGTGGTCGTCGAATCCCATCAACTGGCCCCGGAGGGACCGGTTGTCCTTGAGGAGGAGTTCAACCTCCTGACCGATGGCCCGGGTCAGGAGGCCCGAGGGGGTGAGCGCCATGCGCCGGCGAACGTGGGGCCTCGGTTTTAACCTTTCTCCCTCGAGAGAGGTTGACTGAGAATCCCCCGGAATGGCGAGCGATTCCCGTGGAGGCTTTCGAAGAAGAAGGGGCCTCCGCGACCGTTCGGTTGTGTGCGCCCACGACCGCGGAGGGGGCCTTACGGCCCGAGCCTCGTCACAGTCCGACCGAACGAAATACCCATCGCCCCCGGCGCATCGATTCCGTCGGATCGATTGGGCTCGCTATCGTCGATTCCTTCGTCACGGTTGGATGCCCCTCCTCTCCCTCCTCCGTCGGCTCGTCCACCACTTCCCGGAACCGTATCCCGTTCGCCCTTCCGGTACCCGAGGGCGGCCCCCGACCGACCCGCGCGATGTCGTTCGGTTCCTGCTCCTCCGCGCGCTCGAAGGATGGTCGTATGACGAGACCCACGCCACCCTCGCGGCGTGTCCGGACCTTCGCCGTCAACTCGGCTTCCATCGCCTCCCGGCGGCGCCCACCGTCGCCGCTCTCGCCCCGCGGGTGCCTCCGTCCTACCTCGAGCGGTTGGTCACCGAACTCGCCCGTCGGTGCGCGCCACCCCGCCTCCTCCACCTCGCCGGTGACGGCACCGGGCTCTCCACCCATCGCTTCGAGCGATGGGTCGCCGCCCGCACCCACTCCGGGCACCGCCACACCTTCGTGAAGCTCCACGCCCTCGTGTCGACCCGCGCCCAGTTCCCCCTCTTCTACGCCGCCCACGTCACCGACCCCTACACGAACGATGTCACCGAGTTTCGAACCCTCCTCGGACAGATCCCGCCCGACCTCTCCCTCGGCAATGTCGCGTTGGACCGAGGATACATCGGCAAGCGCAACGCCCAGGCGATCGCCGATCGGGGCGGCCGTCCGGTGATCGCACTGCGACAGAACATTCCGATCACCACCACCCCGGACGGATGCCCGGCGTGGAAGGCAATGGTGGTCGACCAGTTCACCCACCTCCGCGAGTTCCGATGTCGGTATCGGCGGCGGGCGGTGATCGAGGGGGTGTTCGGAGCGTTCAAGGCGCGATTCGGCAGCTCGATCCGCTCCCGCCGAATCAGTACGCAACGGATCGAGATCCTCTGCCGTACGGTCGTGTGGAATGCCCTCGCCGTTAGCTACCACCAAGGCTGAGGGACGATTTCTCAGTCAACCTCCCCTCGAGAGAGGACGAGCTTCCGCCTCGCCTCTAAGCGACGAACTCCATCTTCGGTTGCCGGAGCCGACCGCACGTTCCAATACAAGTATCCATTCCGGAGCGATGCCGTGTCGGCTCGGAGAGCGTAGGGATCAGGGGCGGCACCCCCGGTGCGTCCCCCGGCCCCGACCCCCCGCGGATGTTCTCCCCGCGGGCACCACGGGGGGACCGGTGATGCCCGGAGACGGGGGCCCAAAAATGGGCACGGTCCGATGGGCCGGTTAACTGCCCTGGAGGGGTACTCTGGGTCCGGCTCTGCGCCGGGAGGCTCGGAGGTATGGACTTCGGTTCCCGCAGTTCCCGTGGAGGCGGGTTCCCGACCTTTTATCCCTCCGGAACGTGGCCGGGCAGTGAGCGACGGCTCGGTTCGACCGGGGGGCCTCGAGGGAGCGATACTCGGGCCTTCGGGCATCAGCCATCCCGAGGGGCGCGAGGGGCGGCTGTGGTACCGGGGGTTTGATGCGACCGAACTGGCCCTCCGGCTGCCGTACGGTTCGATTGCCTACCTGCTCATCTGGGGCGAGCCCCCCGCGAGCGATCCCCCGCCGGAGATTGAGGAGGGGTTCCGGGCCGGGCGCGCCCTCGCGCAGCGAGCGCTGCCGATCCTCGAACTGCTTCCTCCCGGCACGCCCCCGCTCGACGCCCTCAGAACCGGCCTGAGCGCCCTTGGTGACGGCCGGTTCGAGTACCCCCCCCAGCGGGATCGGGGAGTTTGGCTGGCCGGGGCCATCGCCGAACTCCTGGGCTCGTGGCACCGTCTCCGGGCCGGCGCATCGGTGGACGAGGATCCCGCCGGCTCCCACCTGGACCGCTACCTCGCCCAGACCGCCACCCTCCCGGCCACTCCCGAGCGGCGACGAGCCCTGGCCGTCTACGCGGGTCTGCTCGCGGACCATGGAATGAACCCCTCGACCTTCGCCCTCCGGGTGGTCCTGTCCACCCGCTCCGATCTGGTCAGCGCCTTCGGTGCCGCCCTCGGGGCCCTCAAGGGGCCGGCCCATGGGGGGGCTCCGGCCGAGGTTTCGGCGTTCCTCGATGAAATCGGTCAGGTCGACCGCATCGACTCGGTGATCGCCGACCGCCTGCAACGGGGTGGTCGAATCCCCGGATTTGGGCATCGGACCTATCGGGTCGAGGATCCCCGATCGGTGGTCCTCCATCGGCTGGCCCGGACCGTTGCCCGAGCCGATCGCCTCCGGCTCGCCGAGGAGACGGAAGCGGCCGCCCGGGACGCCCTCGGCCGGACCCATCCCGGCCGGGGACTGTTCCCGAACGTCGACTACTACGGCGCCCTCGTCCTCGAAGGGGTCGGGCTCGCCCCGGAGTGGTTCACCCCGACTTTCGCGGTGGCCCGGAGCGTGGGCTGGGTCGCCCATGCCCTCGAGCAGGCCGGCCGGAACCGCCTCATCCAACCCGAGTTCGAGTACGACGGCCCGCCGCCCCGGGCCTGGCCGCGCCGCTTCCCCGATCCGACGCCTTAGGGGTGGTCCGGCGCCTCGGTGGAGTCGACGACCTTGAAGTCGGCATCGACGGCCGACGCGCCGCCGGCGGGATTCGAAGGCCCCGGACCGCTCTCGGTCTCGGAGGGTCCGGCCTCCCCCGAAGGGCCGGTCGGCCCGGAGGGCGGCGGGGACTTCTGGTAGAGCTTCTGCGCCACGGCGTGGAGCGCGCGGGTGAGCTCGTCGGTCTTCGCCCGGATCGCCTCGGTCGATGCGTCCTCCCGGGCGAGAAGCTCTCGGAGCTCCTTGGTCCTGGATTCGACCTCCGCGACCTCGGAGTCCGACAGCTTGGCCCGCGACTCCCGGACGGTCCGCTCGGCCTCGTAGGCGAGGCTCTCGGCCAGGTTGCGCGCCTCCACTCGGAGGGCCTTCTTCCGGTCCTCCTCGGCAAACTCCTCGGCCTGCCTCACCATCCGTTGGACCTCCTCTTTGGAGAGCTTGTTGGGGGCCTGGATGGTGATCCCCTGCTGCTTCCCGCTCGCCTGGTCCTTCGCGGAGACGTTCAGGATCCCGTTGGCATCGATGTC
>Ga0070737_10006180_pt1 | contig 11076 bp, 6 predicted proteins | sample Coa_R1_10_FD_66438 | JGI IMG/M metagenome (GOLD analysis project Ga0070737, IMG submission 66438) | Surface soil microbial communities from Centralia Pennsylvania, which are recovering from an underground coalmine fire - Coalmine... | ecosystem: Environmental > Terrestrial > Soil > Unclassified ...
ATGGCGAACTTCGGATACGGGAAGGGATATCAATACGCTCATGATGCTCCCGATCGTTTGACCGATATGCGCTGCCTTCCTGAAAATCTCAAAGACCGGCGCTACTATCGGCCGACTGCGGAGGGTTTTGAGGCGGAACTACAAAAGAAGATCGAAGCTATTCAAGAGTGGAAGCGGAAGCGCGAGGAACAGTAGGCGGACCTGATCTTTGGGGGCTCACAGCCTGTCGAATCCCGCAGAGATCAAAGGCAGAAGGCTGGGCGGGCATCCACTCACTACAGGCAAAAAGAGGCTGGCTCCCGTAGCCAGCCTCTCGACCTCTTGGAACACGGTTACGGTTCGATGCCTCAGGACGCGCGCTGAATTTTCGAGATGTGGATAGAGTTATCGGACGGATTCAGCGTTCCGACGATTCGCACATCTTCACCCGCATATTTCTTGGCTTTGCGCTTGTTGGAGATTTTGTAGGTTGCGTTGCTGCTCTTGTCCACGAACATCAAGCGCTTGCCTTGCTGCTCAATCTTGCCGGTGAAGACCTGTTGGGGCTGTTGCTGTTGTTGCTGTGCTTGCTGCTGCTCAATCTGCTGCTGTTCCTCCGGCCCCATGGGTTGCTGAGTCTGCGGCTGCTGCTGGGGCACTGTTCCGGGCGTTGAAGGCGCCTGTTGCCCTGGGACCTGTAAACCCGTTACAGGGCTTGCGGCCAGGGCTGGCGCAGCGCCCGAGGGGAGAAGCCAGGCAAACATGCCGAGCGCCATCCCTAAGCCGAGGAGACGAAATCTTTTCATCGTAACACCTCCGAGAAAAGTGGATTCTCTTCTGCCGCAGTGGAGGAATTATTTTTCCCCCGTCCCCAATCCTCGCGCACAAATTTCCTTCTGCCCTCAGTTTTCGCAAATCGTGTGCCAAAGAGACCGGCTTGCCTGCTTGATGAGGTTTGCAACCCGTTCATTCATCGTGTTCTGGGGACGAAGCGCGCAAAAAGAAAAGGGTAGGGGTTTTCAGAAGCGTTGTGAAATTCTAACCCAGTGTGGGTAAATTTTTCGTTTGAAAAGCGCTTTTGGCTAAGAGGAGTGTGTAAGGGAAGTGTCATTCCGGCGTAAGCGGGAATCTTTTGCAAAGATTATTTCAGTCGATGGATTCCCGCCTGCGCGGGAATGAAAGAGTTCAGGATCACAACCCTTCGGGGCAGCGACTTGAGCTGCGCAGCTCGCTACAGACGTCGGTGAAATTCCGGATGTCAAACGGATTTCGTCAGTAGACCGCCGTTGCTTCGATCTCAACCAGCATCTCTGGATCGACGAGACGCGCCACTCCCACAAGGCTGGTGGCGGGATGAATCTGGCCAAAAAACTCGGCGTGCGCTTTGGCCACTTCCTGCCAGCGATCAATCTGAGTGAGGTAAATGCGCGTCTGGACGACGTGTTCAAGACCCAGCCCCAGACGCTTCAGGGCGTTTTCGATGTTGCGAATGGCCTGCGTGGTTTGCGCATACGCATCGCCAGGCGACAACACCTTGCCGGATGGATCGGTGCCAGTAGTCCCGGAGACGTAAACCACGTCGCCGGCCTGCACTGCGCGCGCATAACCTGCCAGGGGTTCCCAGGGCGTTCCAGAAAATATCTTGTTCCGCTTGACCTTCATGATCGTCTCCTTTAAACCCTGGGGCCATTTGCCAGCATTAAACCATGGTCCGGGTGCATATCGGGTCGCGCGGCATCCGGGAATCGAAACAACCACGCGGCTTTCTGAAATTAACTGTTACTTAACCCTTGATCGCAAAACGAGATTCCTCGCGCAGTTTATCCCGGGCGAAATGCCGGGATTCTTCGCTACGCTCAGAATGACAAGCGAAGGGCCCGGCGTCAGAATGACGGATGAAGGGCTCGGAATGACACGATTCTGGAGCATTCTTCACTAACCAGTCAGGCCTTTCGCCGATGCGCGAGGCAATGTTGCAAAAAAACTCCCTCGACCTTTGAGGATTCTTGCCGCCTGCTTTCCCGGCAAATTATCCCTTCCTTTCAAAATACCGACGATGATCGCGCGCGGCAAGCGCTAATCTTCTTTTCCTTCGCTCCAGAGCCTCCCGGTAGCGCCGTCGCTCTTCCTGCGTGCGCAGAATCAGCGGCGGCACGAGCGTGGGTTTTCCGGATGCATCCAGGGCCACATAGGTGACAAATGCGGAACTGGTCTGTCGCCGTTCCCCTTTGATGTAGTCTTCCAGATAGACATTCACCTCAACCTCCATCGAGGTGCGGAAAGCTCCGGTGACAAAGGCCCGCAGCATCAAGATCTGGCCCACGCGGACCGGATGCAGGAAGTCCAGCCGGTCAACTGACGCGGTCACCACGTGAGTTCGCGCATGCCGATGAGCGGCAATGGCTCCGGCAATATCGATCAGGTGCATCACCTTTCCGCCCAGAATGTTCCCCAGGGGATTGGCGTCATTCGGGAGCACAACCTGCGCCATCTCAACTCTCGACTCACTAACGGTTCTTCCTTTGATTTTGGCCATTTCACCTCGGTCTATAAAAGACATCTGCCTCCCGGGCATTGGGCTTATGCTCGCGCAGCAACTCTCGCCAGCGCAATGCGGGAAAGCCGATTTTACCCCACATTATTTGGTCAAGTGATGGGCAAGAATAGATGCGGGCGGAAGCTAAGGGCAGCGCCCGGCTGGATGCATCAAACGGCGTCGTGAAAGCCGGTGGAAAAGGGCTGCGATCAGCAGCAAGCCACTGGCGAGGAAGAGCGCTGTGGCAGGTTCCGGCGTGATCGTGACGGTCTCGCCGAAAAACTCGAGAGCGAAATCAGAACTTCGGCAGGCGCCGGTGACATCGGCAAACTTGGGGCAGTTGCCGAAAAGGCCGCTCGTGAAATTTCCACTCCCCTCCTCCGCAAACGTTCCTGAATAAAGATTAGCGGGCGGCGTGTTGTCCCATTCTGTCAGCGTATAGAGATAGTCTCCGGGAGGAAGAATGTCGGCCAGTTCAGCGTCAAAGGATTCTCCTGTCGTGGGATCAGCCGGCAACGTAAATAAGGAAGGGTTATCGCCGCTATTGTTGTTGTTGAAATCCAGCAGTTCGCCGGTGGTGAGATCGAAGAGCGAGAGCACGGGATCGAACCCGCCGCTCGGCACCGCGTTCCCGCAAAAGTCCACCCCGCCCGGATAGCTCGCTGTGCCGGCGTAGCTTGTGGTTTGCGCGTACATCAGAGTCGGTTGCTTCAAAACAAATGCGAACGCAGCCACGTTATCATCGCGGGTAAACGAACCGGAAGCGCACGCCACGAATTCAGACGCTTGCGCGGAGGAAAGCGCCGCAAGAATCAGGATCGCCAGCGCTCCGGATAAAAGGCCGAATCTCCAGACGTGACGCATCTTCATCTCCCTTCCTTCGATTGAGCATTACAAGCCATAGCGACAACCGGTATTGTAGCGCCGTCGATAATGGCCGTGTTCTCACCGGCGGCTTTTTACAGCCAAGACCTGCGGTGGGGACACCGCCGCTACAGCAAGCGGCACGCGCCTCGGCCACGAAATCCCGTTCTTCACGGCAATGTCGTCGGCGCGGGGCATGGATTATTGGAAAGAATCCGGCGGAAATCCTCGTAAAGCGAGACGCTGCCGCCCTTGCTGGTCGCGTAATCGAGAGCCAACAGGCTGCCAAAAGCGGCTTGCGGGCTGCCGCCGAAATTATTTGTCGTGCCCGGAATATAATCTCCGCCAAGCTGCCAAAAGCAAAAGCCGCCCAGGGTTGTTGTTGAATAAAACGGATAGAAGCTCGCGCGCGGCGGCGGATTGACGCAGTCCTCGCCCGTGCGCTGGTTGCATGCCGGATGGGTGGCGTATTCGATGCCTGGCAGGTCGGTCTCAAATCCCACTTGGCTGTAGTTTTCGAGGCCATTTGGACCGCGGAACAAAGGGCTCATCAGGCGAATAGGCGCTGGATGAACCAGAAAATCCTCCTGCGCGTTTCGAAATGTTCCGGGCCAGTTGTTCTGATACGATACGCCGTCAAAATCAGCCTCGGTGGTGGTGCAGCCGCCAATCTGGGCGAAGGGCGGAGGCGGGAAGCCCTGAAGCGAGGGCGTGATGCAGAGCGCGTCGTCGGCGTCCAGACCGTCGCCATTGGCCGTGTCGTTCACCCCGGCCTTGGTGCAATTGAGCGTCTGAGGATCGGCCTGGTCGCAATATTCAAAATGCCCGATCTCATCGGAAAACGCCGTATTGTAAGAATGCGCCGCCCAGGGCACGCGCGTATGCACCGTGGAAGTGCTGTAGATGGGGTGAAAGCTATAGGGCCTCACTGAACAGGTCTTGGCATTCGGATCAAAAACCACCTGCCCGAACCCGTTCTGAGCTGATGCCGTCATCGCGCCGGAAGCGCCGGTGGTCAGGTCATTCACCGTCACGCGCAATCCCTGGGAAGTGTCTCGCAGGATGACCACAACCACGTCGCCCGGGTTCATGGTCAGCACCTGGTTGAGATCGTACCTGGATACGGATGAGGGAAAAGCGACGCCCAGAGGATTCGGCGGAAACAGGGGAATGCCGTCATGCGTGATGAACGCGAAATTTACGCTTTCGGGGCTGCCCCCAAAGTCGTTCAGGCAGTCTTTGTTATTCTCCTGAGTCAGACTTTCGCCATCGCTATTGATATTGATCGCAACGAGCCATTGCGAGGCGTCAATCAAATAGGGCGTATCCACCCAGCCGGGAGGGTAGAACTGCAATTCCAGGAAAGCCGTGCCGGGATGATGGCCGATGTAATGAGGATCGGTTGCTTCGGGGCTGTCGTAAATGTTGCTGTCGCTGTCGGGCACGCAGACATGGGTGTAATTCGGATAAGATTGCGTGTCACAAAGCGCCATTCCAACCCAGAAGACCGGATGAAGCTGGAAGTTAAAGGTCCCTCCGGTTCCGTCCTGCAGAGGGGGCGTGGGAGGGTCGGTGGGCAAAATGATCCGGTAAACGCCGGTGTTGCCCGCTCCCGGCACGCTCGAATAGAAAACTAGAGAGGGCTCATCGTGGCCGGAGTATCTCCATCCGGAGATATAGCGCTGCCGAAGCTCAGTGCAGAGGCCGGTGTTCAAAGCGCAGTTAAGAGACTTTGACCCCAGCGGCGAAGATTGCACGTTCGCGCGGGATGTGTTTGCCCGGCCAGCCTGCGCTGAAGCCGTCTCTCCTCCGAGCAATGCGACCGCAGCCAACAAAAGCCACGCTGTCTTGCGCATGTTTTCCCCTCCCTGGCAGATGCGAATGCTAACAAAACCTGCCCGTGGTTGGAATGCACATCGAGTGGAAAATTAATCGTAATGATCATCGAAGTCAAGAGCTTTTTTGGCCTTGTCCTCCAGGGTTTCACATTCTTCGTCGTCTGTGGCCCTCAGTAATGACACGGCGCGTAGGGGCGGACGGCGTCCGCCCCCCCAGGGCGCACGCCATGCGCCCCTACAATCTGACCGGCGTCCGCCCCAGGGCGCATGCCATGTGTTCCCCTACATGCCAATTCCATGTCATCCATGAAAAAACTGTCTCAAACGTCTCACCCGTCTCCCTCGCCGGATTCCCTCCTGCTATGCTGAAGCCACAATGAGGACTCATCCCAGCCGTCCACGCCGCCCCTTCCGGGTCAGCGGCAGGCGCAAGCAGCCGATCATGGCGCGGTTGGTTTGCGAGGTCTGGTGGACCGGATGGCGCGGGGTTATTGATGGCCGCAAATTACAGTGACAGCCTCGGCTGTAGCGCCGATGTTCCTTCGCTCCTCTCAAGACAGGCTCCCACCGGCGCTTTTTCGGCGCTGCGGACAGCGCCCTGCAGAAAATGTTGTCACTGTCATTTGCGCGCCTCATTACGAAGATCAGCGCGAAGCCAGGATGTCCAGCAAATTCAGTTGGTTACAAAGATATTTTGCGATTCCCGATTTGGACCAATCGCCGCGCCCGAGGCTGCAAAACGGAGTGGCAAGCCTCTTTGGTCAAGTGCGGATCGGCCCTGGCGCGGCGATTGGAAAGTCGCCTGGGAACTGGCGAAGATTTACAATCGCAACGATATCCATGGCCGGATGGCGGCGACCGAAATCTGGAGTCCGGTCACATCCTGCTGCGATATTCTTCCCGCGCCCGGCTCAGGCCATTTTTCTTCTTGACAAGGCTGCGCAAGTCGATTAATGTCCCATCGTAAACGTTCACGATAGAGGTAAGATGGGTCTCGGAAAAGCCTGTTTCGCCCTGCGAAGCCGGCTTTCTGCATTGCAAGGTCGTAACTTCTCGTTTTTTTTAGCAAACGTTTGGAGCCTGTCATTCTGAGCGCAGCGAAGAATCCCCGTATTCTTGTTTTACAAATGCAGGGATTCTTCGCCACTTTGTCTGGCAATCGCCAAAAGGAGATGACCATGCGACAGCCTCAAAGGATTCTCCGTCACGTTATTCTGGTTCTCGGAATCATTTTGCTGGCCTCTGCGGCGCTATGGGCGCAGGTGGATACCGGCTCGATTGGAGGCGTGGTAAAAGACCAGAGCGGCGCTGTGATTCCTCATGCGCGGGTCACCCTGACGAATGAAGGAACGTCTTTTTCCATCAGCACCGTCACCAATGCAGACGGCAGCTATACTTTCACTCCCATCAAGATCGGGGTGTATACCGTTTCGGCTGAGTTTCGCGGCTTCCAGAAGGCCACGCACGTACACATCCGGGTGAACGTGCAACAGCAGGTGGTCGTCAACTTTACGCTCCAGCCCGGCCAGGTGACGCAAACCGTCATGGTGACGGCTGCGCCCCCGCAGCTTCAGACTCAAAATGCTTCAACCGGACAAGTGGTGGGCCAGCAGGAAGTGAATAATCTTCCTCTGAATGGCCGCAATTATACTTTTCTTGCCCAATTGGCCGCAGGAGTGAACGCCCAGAATCCGAGCGGGCGCGGCCTCGCGCACAATGGAAGCTTCGTGGCCAACGGAGTTCCACCGACGGAGAACAACTACATTCTCGACGGCATCGACAACAACAACGACTCAGTGGATTTTCTGAATGGCGCCGCTTATGCCATCAAGCCGCCGGTGGATGCGATTGCCGAGTTCAAAATTCAGACCAGTGATTTCAGCGCCGAGTTTGGCCGGGCCGGCGGGGCCGTGCTGAACGCCACCACGAAATCCGGCACCAATCAACTGCACGGCGATGCGTGGGAGTTTCTGCGGAACAGCGGCCTCGACGCCGCCAATTTCTTTGAAAACGCTTCGAACGAACGGAAAGGGGCTTTCCGCCAGAATCAGTTTGGTTTCACTTTAGGCGGCCCGATCGTGATCCCCAGAGTCTATAATGGCCGCGATAAGACATTCTTCTTTGTGGATTATGAGGGAACGCGCATTCGCCAGGCGGAGCCGCAATTGGTTTCCGTGCCTACGGCTACCGAGCGCGCAAGCGGCTATACGGATTTGCAGGACCTGATCACCGGCCAGAGCGGCACGCGATCCGACCTGTTGGGCCGAACGTTTCCGCTGGGCACGGTGTTTGATCCGGCTACCACCCGGCAGGTCACGGCTGGACAGGCAGACCCCGTGACCGGGCTTGTGGCATCAGGCAGCGGCTTTGTCCGCGATCCCTTTTATCAAGGCAGCCTGGTGGGCATCACGAATTTCACCTCGCCAGCGCAGGAAGCTCTGCTCAATCTTCTTCCTGCCGGGCGATTTGATCCGAACGCGATCAAGCTGCTGAATCTCTATCCTGATCCCGATCTTCCGGGTCTGTTCAGCAACTATGCCACCGACCCTTCGATTCGCAATGACACCAACCAGTTCGACGCGCGCGTCGATCACAACTTCAGCAGCAAGGATCAGATTTTTGGCCGTGTGAGCTATGCCAATAATCCCGACTTTGTTCCCGGGCCTTTCCAAAACGTTGCGGACGGCAGCAGCTTTTCGCAGGATGACTTCCTGAACATCAGCATCAATACAGTTTTGAGCGAGACGCACACATTCAATCCGACCACGATTAACGAGTTCCGACTGGGCTTCAGCCGTCTAACCACCGATCAGCTTCAGCCCTTTGCGAACACCATGGGCATTCCGGCGCAGTTTGGGATTCAGGGCATCCCGCAGATTCCGAAGAACGGCGGCTTACCCAAAATTGACATCTCCGGTCTTGCATCGATGGGGCCAGCGGCTTTTGTGCCTGGAAAGCGCGTGAGCGATACTTCCCAGCTTACGGAGAATCTGACCAAAATTTACGGGAATCACACCTTCAAAGGCGGCTTTGAGATGCAGCACTTGCGCTTTCCCTGGTTTGCCCCGGCCTGGCCGCGCGGCGAATTTGACTTCGGCGGAACATACACCGAAGTGCCTTCCGCCGGAGGCGGCAGCACCGGTTTGGCGCAATTGCTCCTCACTCCTGCAACTTCAACTGTGCCTGATGGATTTAATAATGTGGGCGGAGCCGATACCGTGTTTGCCTCGAACTTTACCGGCCCTGATGATCTGCGCCACTATTACGGCGCGTATTTCCAGGATGACTGGAAAGTTACGCCGAAACTGACTTTGAACCTGGGCCTGAGATGGGAATTCTTTGGCCAGGTTGTGGAGCGCTATGGCGCGCAAGCCAACATGATTCCAACGCCATCAGGAAGCGGCGCGGAATATCTCATCACCACGCGGCGGCAGAATACTCCGCTTTCACCTTCGTTTCCTGCAACGCTCACCAAGGACGGCATCAAGCTGGCTTACAGCAGCACGCCGGGGCTGACCAATACGCCGCTGAACAACTTTGGGCCGCGCTTTGGTTTTGCCTATCAACCCACCCACAAGCTCGTGGTGCGCGGCGGCTACGGGCTGTTCTACGCTGGATTTACGGATATTGGCGGCTCACCAGATATCGGCTCCAATTATCCATTCCTGTTTAACTTCTCCTTCTTTGCCCCAGACCCAGCCCACCCCATTACTTATCCCGGCGGCGAACTGGGCACGTTGGGAAACGGGCTCGTTGCAATTCCCTTGAGCCCTGCTTTCGTAAATGCCGAAGGCCTGGGCCTTGAAGGTTTGCAGACGAATTATAAGACCCCTTATACTCAGGAATACAATTTTGCTGTGCAATACCAGTTGACGTCCAACCAGACATTTCAGATCGGGTATGTGGGCAACAACTCCAGGCACCTTGAAACTGGGGTGGGTTTGAACTCAACAAGCGAAATTCTGCCTCCCAGCATTAACCCGCAACTCTATGTTCCCTTTCCTGATTTTGCGCGCGGCGCCAGCTATGTGACGACACAAGGAAATGATTATTACAATTCCCTGCAGGTTAACTTTGAGCGGAGATTCAGCGGGGGTTTGACGCTTCTGACAAACTACACGTGGTCCAAGTGCCTGTCGGATATGCAGGATCTGCTGGGCCTCAATAGCAACCAGGGCGGCTATCGAGCGCCCTACCTTCCCCATTTCGGCATTCAGGCGGATTATGGTCTGTGCGGCTTTAACGTGCCCAATGTGTTCCACCTGAGCGGTTCGTACCAGCTCCCCATCGGAAACGGCCAGCGCTTCCTTCGCAACAGCGGCGGCATCGTCAATCAGGTGTTAGGCGGGTGGACCATGAACTGGATTCTGACGTTGGAGGATGGCTATCCGGGCACCATCGGGTGCCCCATCAGCACGACGGCGAATTTCGGTTGCAACGCGCTGCTCGTGCCCGGAAAGAACGTCTACAGCGGTCCCCATGACGTGAACCAATGGCTGAATCCCGCTGCTTTTGCGAGCCCACCCGTAGCTACGGCCATTGGTCAAACGGACTATGCGCCTCTTGGAGGCAGGCCAACGCAGTATCTTGGGCCCGGCTTCCACCGTCTGGACTTCTCGTTGTTCAAGGAAATCCGGACGTCAGATACAACGCACCTGGAGTTTCGCACTGAAGTTTTTAACATCACGAATACGCCGCAGTTCGGATTTCCGTCGTTTGGAGATTTTACGAACACATCCACTTTTGGCCGAATCACATCCTTGAGAGACGGAGCGAACGATCCGCGACAAATTCAGTTTGCGTTGAAATTCTATTGGTAGGTTTAAATGCGACGATTCCTGGCCTGCGGGTTCTTATTGCTCAGCGTCTTTTGCTTCACAGCGTGCCATCGAAAACAACAGGAAGGGACAGACTTCATCAGGATTGACGGGCATGGCGGCGGCAGGGTTTTTCAAGGCATCGGCGGCGTCAGCGCGGGGGCTTCTTCCCGCCTTCTTATCGACTACCCGGAACCTTATCGCAGCCAGATTCTGGATTATCTTTTCAAGCCGGATTATGGCGCTTCGCTTCAGCACCTTAAGGTCGAAATCGGCAGCGATGTGAACTCGACCGATGGCTCGGAACCGAGTCACATGCGGAGTCCCGAGGATCAGAACTACAAGCGCGGCTATGAATGGTGGCTGATGGAACAGGCCAGGAAGCGGAATCCGGACATCATTCTTGATTGCCTGGCCTGGGGCGCGCCGGCATGGATTGGCCATGGGCATTTCTTTTCGCAGGATATGGCGAACTACGAGGTTCATTTCATCCAGGGCGGGCAGAAGGCGCATCACCTGGATATTCAGTACGCCGGCGTCTGGAATGAAAAAAAACCGGAATTCAGCTACGTGAACCTGCTGAAAATGGATTTCCAGGGCGCCGGGCTTTCAACGAAACTGGTTTGTTGCGACCTATATCCCGCCGAAGATCAATGGCAGATGATCGGCGCCATGAAGAACGACGCCACGCTGCGCGATTCCATTGATATTGTCAGCGTCCATTATCCTCGTGTTAACGGTAAAATGACCGCGCCCGAGGCGGCAAAACGGATTGGCAAACCTCTCTGGTCGAGCGAGGATGGGCCCTGGCGCGGAGATTGGAAAGGCGCCGAGGAGCTTGCAAAGATTTACAACCGAAACTATATCGATGGCCGGATGACGGCGACCGAAATCTGGAGTCCGGTTACGTCCTACTACGATATTCTTCCCGTGCCCGGCTCAGGGTTGATGTACGCCAATACGCCCTGGTCAGGCCATTATGAGGTGCAACCTGCCATCTGGGCCACGGCGCAAACGACCCAGTTTGCGCAACCGGGCTGGC
>Ga0070737_10006185_pt1 | contig 11070 bp, 8 predicted proteins | sample Coa_R1_10_FD_66438 | JGI IMG/M metagenome (GOLD analysis project Ga0070737, IMG submission 66438) | Surface soil microbial communities from Centralia Pennsylvania, which are recovering from an underground coalmine fire - Coalmine... | ecosystem: Environmental > Terrestrial > Soil > Unclassified ...
TGCAGGAGCTCGCGGGTGGATCCCGGCGCGCGGGGCCGGGCGCCTGCCAGCCGATCGAGCAGCTCGCCGGCGAGCGCATCCTGCGGGTCTACCGAGCGATCGTGCGCGACGGGCGCGCGATCGATCAAGGCAGCCCACCCGCCGCATACCACGAGCTTCGCAAGCAGGGCAAGGAGCTCCGCTACCTGCTCGAGCTGTTCGCCGCGGAGCTCTTTGACGCACGCGTCGTGGCGGGGCTCGTGGGCTCGCTGAAGGCGCTTCAGGACGTGCTCGGAGGCCACCAGGACCGCGACGTCCAGGTGCGCACGCTCACTGAGCTCGCCCAGGAGCTCGTCACGCGCCCGGGCGCGGCCGACACGCTGATGGCGATCGGTGCGCTCGTCGAGCAGCTCTCGGCCGACGCCCAGGCGGCGCGGGAGCGCTTTGCCACGGTGTTTGCGCAGTTCGCGTCCGGGCCACAGTGCAAGCTCGTGGAGCGCACGTTCCAGGCGCGGTGAGCAGATGAGCAAAGACAAGCGCGACACCCGGGTCATCGCGACCTACAACATCAAGGGCGGCGTCGGCAAGACCTCGGCAGCGGTCAACCTCGCCTATCTCGCGGCACGCTTCGGCAGGCCGACGCTGCTGTGGGACCTCGACCCGCAGGCTGCGAGCACCTACCTCTTCCGGGTGCGGCCCAAGGTGAAGGGCGGCGGGCGCGGGCTTCTGCGCAAGCGAAGCCACGCCGGCGACCACATCAAGGCAACCGACCACGACAACCTCGAGCTGCTGCCGGCGGACTTCTCCTACCGCCACCTGGACCTCGCGCTCGACCAGTTCAAGAAACCGGCCGCGCGTCTGCGCCGGGTGCTGGCGCCGCTGCGCGACGAATACGACTACATCTTCCTCGACTGCCCGCCGAGCATCTCGCTGGTGTCCGAGGCCGTGTTCGAGGCCTCCGACGCGCTGCTCGTGCCGGTGATCCCGGCGACGCTCTCGTCGCGCGCCTACGAGCAGCTCGAGGAGCTCTCGCGCTCCGGGAAGGTGGGACGCCGCGGCTCGACCGCGATCTTTGCCTTCTTCTCGATGGCCGACGTCGGCAAGCAGCTGCACCTCGAGGTGATGGGGCGCCTGCGCGGGATCGAGCAGCTGACCGTGCTCGGCGCCGCGATCCCCGCCGCCGACGAGGTGGAGCGGATGGGGGAGGAGCGAAACCCGGTGAGCGTGTTCGCGCCCGAGAGCCCCGCGGCGGTCGCCTATGCGGCGCTGTGGTCGGAGGTGGAGAGGCGCCTGCGTCCCGGCGCCTCCGCTTAGCCCCGGCGTCCCAGGGCGATGCGCTACCGAAGCTGGATCATCGCGCTGGTGCTGGTGGCGGCGGTCATGCTCACCGCCGTTCTCGCCGGCCACCGCGACCGGGGCCTGGTGCTCGGACGCCCACGCGTGCGCTTCGGCGCAGCGCTTCAGCCACCGCGCGCCGACGCCGGGCTGCGTCTCACAAACGGCTGGTCCGCCTCCGCCGGCCGTGAGTCGGTCGCGGTCTATGCCGGCAGCGAGCGCGCCCACCCCGCCGTGGGGCTCATCCTGATCGTGCGCGACACCGCCGGCGCGACCAGCGTCCGGCGCGTGCTCCTGCCCGGCAGCGGCGCGCTCACGCTCCTGCCCCCGCCGCCACCCACCGCCGAGGCGGCGGCGCTTGCCGCGACGCTCCGCTTCGTCACCGCAAACGGCGCCACCGGGACGCTCGCGCTCACGGACGACAGGGCGACGCTCAACCCGTGAGCCGGGACGCGCGCAGCGGCGCCGGGATCGGCGCGTCCGAGCCCGCCATGATCGCCTCGGCGAGCAGGCGCCCGGAAGCCGGCCCAAGCGACATCCCGCGCCCCCCGTGGCCGCTTGCCAGCCACAGCCGCTCGCGGCCGGGCACACGCCCAAGCAGCGGACGCCCGTCGAAGGACTTCGGCCGCGCGCAGGCGAGCGTGCCCCGCACCTGCGCCCGCGCGATCGAGGGCACGAAGCGCCCGCCGCGCTCGAGCAGCCTCGCTGCCCACTCCTCGGCGGCGGGCTCCTCTTCGAGCAGCGTCGAGCCGACCGCAAGCCAGCTCGGGCTGTCAAGCAGCGTAAACGGCGAGCGGTTCTCGATCACCCCGCCGGTCAACCCCCGCGTCACGGTGCCCTCGACGATCGCAACCCGTGGACGCTTCGGCAGCTCCACGAGCACGATCAGGCCCCACAGGGGCGTGACCGCGTCGGCGCCGAGCGCCCCGCCGGTGGCTTCGGCAAGCAGCGCGCCGCTCGCCGCGCCCGCCGCGATCACCACCTCGCCGCCTGCGGCGAGCAGCGCCGCGAGCTCGAGGCGCTCGCCCAATGCGAACCGGGCGCCCGCCTGGCGGGCTAGCCGCGCGACCTCCGCGGTCACCGCGCGGGGGCTGATCGGGTGCCCTGTCGCAAGCAGACACCCCCACAGCCCGCCCGCAAGCAATGGCTCGCAGGCGACTGCCTGATCGGGCGCGAGCAGCCGCGCCTCGAGCTCTGAGAAGCGCGCGTAGTGCTCGTGCAGTCCGCGCGCCTGCCCCTCGTCGTCTGCGAGCAGGAGCACGCCGACCGGTTCGGTTGGCATCGCGTCACCCAGCCACTGCCCGAGAAGCTCGACCGTCTGCGCATACAGCGCCGCGGTGGCCTCGTCGTAGGGGTGCTCGACAAGGCCGTTGTTGCGCCCGGAGGCGCCCGCCGCAACCCCGCAAGGGTCGGCGACGGTCACCCGCACGCCGGCGCGCGCGAGAAAGTAGGCGGTGGCGCAGCCGACGATGCCGGCCCCAACGATCGTCACCTCGTCGTGCATCGTCGGGCGAGACTACGCTAGTGCCCGTGCCGACCGCGCCACACCCAGGCTTCGATCCGAGCGCGATCCGCGCGTTCCAGTTCACATACCGCACCCTCGAGCCCGACGGCACGCTGCGGCTCGGCTACGCGCTCGACGACATCGACTTCGAAGAGAGGATCGAGCTGCCCCCGCCAACGGTGGACACGCCCGCCGCCGAGGGGCTGCTTGACCTGCTGCACTGGGTCGCGGGCGTCAGCTACTTCAAGGCGGCGATACCGCGGCACATGGTGTGCGAGACCGGCGCTCCGCCCGCCGCCGCCGAGCGGCTGCTGGCGGCGCTCTACTCCGAGGGGCTCGGCGAGTTCGCCTACGTGAACGGGCTCGAGCGGCTGCCGAACCCGCAGTTCCCGCGCGGCGCGGACACGACGCCGTCGCGCGGCGCGCTGCCGCCGCGGTCGCTGCTCGTGCCGGTGGGCGGCGGCAAGGACTCGGCGGTGGCGATCGAGGTGGCGCGCGCGAGCGGCCTGCCGACGACGCTCTTTTCGATCGGCGATGCACCGCCGGTGCGCGCCACCGGCGAGGCGGCCGCGCTCGAGCACCTGTTCGCGACGCGAACGCTCGACCCAGCGCTGATCGAGCTGAACGCGCAGGGGGCGCTGAACGGCCACGTGCCGGTGACCGCGATCGTCGGCTGCGTGGCGCTTCTCATCGCCGCAACGCAGGGCATCGACACGGTGCTTTTGGCGAACGAGCGCAGCGCCTCCGCCGGCAACTTCATCTACAACGGCGTTGAGATAAACCACCAGTTCTCCAAGGGCAGGCGCGCCGAGCGCCTGCTCGCCGACGCCGCCGCCGAGGTCGAGGGCGCGCCCGCGATCTTCTCGATCCTGCGGCCCGCCTCGGAGCTTGCGATCGCCCGCGCCTTTGCCGGCATGAACCGCTACCACCGCGCCTTCACCAGCTGTAACCGCGTGTTTGCGCTTGACCCGCAGCGGCGGCTCGCCTCCTGGTGCTGCGACTGCGACAAGTGCCGCTTCGTCTACCTGATCCTGGCGCCGTTCATGACGCCTGATGCTCTGAGCGGCATCTTCGGAGCGGACCTGCTGGATGACCCGTCGCAGTACGAGGGCTTCGCGCGCCTGACCGCGACCGGTGGCACAAAGCCCTTTGAGTGCGTCGGCGAGGTCGCCGAGTGCCTGGCCGCGATCCAGCTGCTTCAAGCCGACGTGGAGTGGGCCGCGCGCGCGAACGTCCGCCGGCTTGCGGACGAGGTGCTTGTCGGGCGTGAGCTCTCACAGCGCGAGCTTGACGCGCTGTTTGCGCTGAGCGACGACCACGACGTCCCCGAACCGCTGCTCGGCTGCCTGCGTGAAGTTCTCAGAGCTTGAGGGCAAGCGGATCGCGCTCTGGGGCCTCGGGCGCGAGACCAGGGCGTTTCAGAGGGAGCTTGAGCGCCGGCTTCAGAGCGCGCGGATAACCGCGGTGATCGACGACCAGACGCCGGAGCAGACCGCGAGCCGCGTGCTCGCGCAGGTCGACGTGCTGGTGCGCTCGCCCGGCGTCTCGATCTACAAGCCGCTCCTTGTGAACGCGCGCGCTCGCGGCACGACCGTCACCACCGCGACCTCCCTGTGGATGGCGCAGCGCGGCGGCCGGCGCGTGATCGGCGTGACCGGCACCAAGGGCAAGAGCACCACCGCCACGATCATCGCCCACCTGCTCTCGCGGATCGTTCCGACCGAGCTTGCGGGCAACATCGGACGGCCGGTGATCGAGCTGCTGGACCTGCCGCTCGCCACCTGGGTGGTGTGCGAGCTCTCGAGCTACCAGATCGCCGATTTGGACACCGGGCCGGAGGTCGCGGTGCTCACCAACCTCTCGCGCGAGCACACCGACTGGCACGGCAGCGAGGAGCGCTACCGCGCCGACAAGCTGCGTCTGTTCGAGCTGCCGGGGGTGCGCGCCGCGGTTCGCCCGCTTGGCGACCGCGGCGGCTGGCCGCTGGTCGTGGCGCCCGAGCAGATCCCGCTGCGCGGACAGCACAACGCCCAGAACGTCGCGGCGGCGGCGGCGGCGATCGCGGCCGCCGGGTTCGAGGTGCCGCCGCTGCCGCAGGCGCTCGCCGGCTTGCGGCCGCTGCCGCACCGGCTGCAGACCGTGCATGTCGACGGCCGCGGCGTCGAGTGGGTGAACGACAGCATCTCGACCACGCCGGAGTCGACGATCGCGGCGCTTGCGACCTTCCCCGAGCGCCCTGTCGTCCTGATCGCGGGCGGCAGCGACCGCCGGCAGGATTTTGGGGCGCTCGCGCAAGCGCTGGTCGCCCGCGGCGCCGACACGCACCTCGTCCACGTGCCCGAGACCGGCCGGCTGCTGGCGCAGGCGGCGGCTGCGCAAGGCTTCCCGGCCGAGCGCTGCGTGTCTGCCGCAGATATCCCGCAGGCGGTGCGGCTCGCCGGGCGCCTGGTGCCCGAAGGCGGCGTCGTGCTGCTCTCGCCGGCCGCACCCAGCTTCAACCGCTACCGGGACTTTGAGGAGCGCGGCGACGACTTTGCCGCGCACGCTTTAGCCTTGCGTGCGTGACCGAGCAGACCGCCACCTACCTCGCGAACCCCGAGGACGTCCACCGCGTGCTTTTGCTCTACAGCGGCGGCCTCGACACGAGCGTGATGCTCAAGTGGATTCAGGACCGCTACGACGCCGAGGTGGTGGCGCTGACCGTCAACCTCGGCCAGCCCGGTGAGGATTACGAGGTGGTGCGCGGCAAGGCGCTTTCGCTCGGCGCGCGCGACGCGGTGGTGGTCGACGCGCGCGAGGAGTTCGCCCGTGACTACATCGCGCCCGCGATCCGCGCCAACGCGGTCTACGGCCTCGGCTACCCGCTCTTCACGGCGCTCGGCCGGCCGCTGATCGCGTCGCTCGCGGTCCGCTACGCGCGCGAGCACGGCTGCGACACGATCGCCCACGGCTGCACCGGCAAGGGCAACGACCAGGTGCGGATCGAGGCAACGATCGCGACGCTCGCGCCCGAGCTGAAGGTGATAGCGCCGGTCCGCACCTGGAAGATGGGCCGCGACGAGGAGGCCGCCTACGCGCGCGAGCACGGCATCCCGGTCAAGGGCGGCTCCGAGGTCGCGCCCTACTCGCTCGACGACAACCTTTGGGGCCGCTCGAGCGAGGGCCGCTGGATCGAGGATCTCTCGGTCGCGCCGCAGGACGACGTCTTTCAGCTCGTGACCAGGCCGGAGCTCGCCCCCGACGAGCCGCAGACGCTCGAGATCGACTTCGAGGCCGGCATCCCGGTCGCGCTCGACGGCGAGCGCCTGGGTCTGGTGGAGCTGCTAGAGCGGGTCGCGGCCGCCGGCATGCGCCACGGGGTCGGCATCGTCGACCACATCGAGGACCGGATCGTGGGGCTGAAGGTCCGCGACATCTACGAGGTGCCGGCGGCGGCGATCCTGCTGCCGGCGCACGCCGAGCTCGAGCGCCTGGTCGGCACCATCCACCAGAACCAGTTCAAGGCGATGCTCGACCAGAAGTGGGCCTACCTGGTCTACGCCGGCCTGTGGTGGGAGCCGCTGCGCTCAGACATCGACGCCTACATGCTGGCCGCCAACGCGCACGTGACCGGGCGCATCGGTGTAAGGCTGTTCAAGGGCTCCGCGCGCGTGGTCACGCGCCACTCGCCCTACGCCGTCTACGACGCGCAGCTTGCAACCTTCTCGCAGTCCGGCGGGCTCTTCAGCCAAGAGGCCGCGCCCGGCTTCATCGAGCTTTGGTCGCTGCAGTCGCGGATGGCCTGGCAGGTGCGTAACCGCGACCGAGGCTAGCGCCGTGGCCGCTGCCTGGCGACGGCTCTTTCGCCGCGGGCCGAGCTCGACCGCCGACGCTGCGAGCCCCGACGCGGCGAGCCATAACGCGGCGCATCCCGACACGGCGCACCCCGACACGGTGAGCCAGCGGCGGGCGCGCCCAGACGCCGAGCACGCCGACACCGTGCCGGCCGCCGACCCCGCGGGCGCGATCTCGCCCGAGCGCCTGGACCTCGCGCTCGAGCGGCTGCGGCGTGAGATTCCCGCAGCTACCGAACAGAGCTCGGCCAACCCTCCCGACTGAGCGCCTTCCATCTGCGCCCCCGCCTAGAGTTGCTCCAAGATGAGCCAGGCCTGCGCCCACCTGCACGTCCACTCCGAGTACTCGCTGCTTGACGGCGCCGCGAAGATCGACGCGCTCGCGCAGCGCGCCGCCGCCTTCGACCAGCCGGCGCTCGCGCTCACCGATCACGGCGTGATGAACGGCGCCGTCGAGCTCTACCAGGCCTGCCGCAAGCACGGCATCAAGCCGATCCAGGGCTGCGAGGTCTACGTCACGGACGACCACACAAAGCGCGGCCGCCGCCACCACCTGACGCTGATCGCCGAGAACGCCGTCGGTTACCGCAACCTCGTGAAGCTGTGCTCGGCCGGCTTCCTCGAGGGTCTGCAGCGCGGCAAGCCGACCGTCGACGCCGGTCTGATGGCCACCTACGCGGAGGGCATCATCGCGCTCACAGGATGCCTGGCGTCGCGCTTCTGCCAGGCGCTTGTGGCCGACCGTGACGCCGAGGCGCGCGCGGTCGCCGATGAGCTGCTTCAGATCTACGGCCACGAGAACGTTTACTTCGAGGTCCAGCAGAACGGCATCGCCGCTCAGGACAAGGCCAACATCGGCATCGAGCGGATCGCCCGCGAGGTTGGCCGTCCGCTGGTTGCAACCGGCGACGTCCACTACCTGCGCCGCGAGGACTACGAGAACCACATGGCGCTTCTGTGCGTGCAGACCAAGTCGACGCTGGCGGCGCCGAAGCTGACGTTTGAGACAAACGAGTTCTACCTGCGCTCCAGCGAGGAGATGGCGGAGCGCTTCGCGGCCTGGCCGGAGGCGCTCGCGAGCACGCTTGAGATCGCGCAGCGCTGTGACGTCGAGATCGAGCTCGGCCGCCAGCTGATCCCGCGCTTTGAGTGCCCGCGCGGCCTGGTCGAGCAGGAGTACCTGCGCGAGCTCGTGATGGATGGGCTCGCCTGGCGTTTCGGCGACCCGGTTCCCGCGGCGGCGCTCGAGCGCGCCGAGTACGAGCTCGGCGTGATCGACCGGATGGGCTACAGCGGCTACTTCCTGATCGTGTGGGACTTCATCCGTTACGCGCGCGAGCACGGCATCCCGGTGGGGCCCGGGCGTGGCTCCGCGGCCGGCTCGCTGGTCGCCTACGCGCTGCGGATCACCGACATAGACCCGCTGCGCTACGACCTGCTGTTCGAGCGATTCCTGAACCCCGAGCGTGTCTCCATGCCAGACATCGACGTCGACTTCTCGGTGCGCGGGCGCGAGCAGGTCATCCAGTACGTGACCGAGAAGTACGGCAAGGACTCGGTTGCTCAGATCATCACCTTCGGCAAGATGTTCCCGCGCGCCGCCACCCGTGACGCGGCGCGCGTGCTCGGCTTTCCCTACGCGCTGGGCGACCGTCTCGCGAAGCTGATCCCCGACCCCGAGCAGGGCCGGGCACCCAAGTTCGCCGACTGCCTGGCCGAGGGCCAGCCGCTCGCGGCCGAGGTGAAGTCCAACGCCGACGCCCACCAGATCATCGAGGTCGCCAAGGGGCTCGAGGGCATCGTGCGCAACGCCTCGATCCACGCGGCCGCAGTGGTGATCGCGCCGCAGCCGCTTACCGACCTGGTGCCGGTCCAGCTCGCCGACACCAACCGCACCGACGAGCACGGCGAGCGCGTCTACCGCACGGTCACGCAGTTCTCGATGAAGCCGGTGGAGGCCATGGGCCTTCTGAAGATGGACTTCCTGGGCCTTCGCAACCTCGATGTGATCGAGGACGCGCTCGACATCATCGAGCGTTCGACCGGCACGCGCCCGGACATGACGACGCTGCCGCTGGACGACCCAAAGACCTACGAGATGCTCTCGCGCGGCGAGTCGATCGGCGTCTTTCAGTTCGAGTCCGAGGGCATGCGCGAGGCGCTCAAGCGCGTGCGCCCCACCGAACTCGACGACCTCGTCGCCCTGGTCGCGCTCTATCGGCCGGGGGCGATGGACCAGATCCCGACCTACGCGCGCGGCAAGCACGACCCCGACTCGATCGAGTACCCGGACGAGCGGCTACGGCCGATCCTCGAGTCGACCAAGGGGGTGATCCTCTACCAGGAGCAGGCGATGATCATCTCCCGCGAGCTGGCCGGCTTCAGCGGTGCCAAGGCCGACGACCTGCGCAAGGCGATCGGCAAGAAGAACCGCGAGGCGATGGCCAAGCTCAAACCCGACTTCGTCGCGGGCTGCCGCGCCTCCGGCACGAGCGAGAGCGTGATCGACTTTCTCTGGAGCACCAACGAGAAGTCGGCCGACTACTCGTTCAACAAGTCCCACGCCGCCTGTTACGCGCTGATCGCCTACCGCACGGCCTGGTTGCGCGCCAACTACCCGGCCGAGTACATGGCGGCGTTGATCTCGTCGGTGATGGACACCAAGGACAAGGTCCCGTTCTTCGTCGCGCAGGCGGAGCAGATGGGGATCGAGATCCTGCCACCAGACGTCAACCTCTCAGACCACCGCTTCGTTGTGGTCGACGGCAACATCCGCTTCGGGCTCGACGCGGTCAAGGGCGTCGGCTACGCGGCGGTCGAGGCGATCAAGCGGGCGCGCGAGACCGGCCCGTTCACCGACATCTTCGACTTCTGTGAGCGCGTCGACGCGCGCGCCGTCAACAAGAAGGCGCTTGAGGCGCTGATCAAGTGCGGCGCCTTCGGCTCCACGGGTGCCACCAGGCAGGGCATGCTCGCCGTGCTCGAGCAGGCGCAGGCGGCTGGCCAGAAGGCGCAGCAGGACGCCCAGATCGGCCAGGGGTCGATCTTCGACCTCGGTCTCGAGCTCGATGACGGCGCCGGGCGACCCGCCCGCGCCGCGCACGTGCCGATCCCGACGGCCGAGTTCGAACAGGCCGAGCTGCTTGCGATGGAGAAGGAGTCGATCGGTATCTACATCTCCGCACACCCGCTGAAGGCGCTCGGCGCGGCGATGGCTCTGGCCACCGACGTCGATCTCGGCTCTCTGGCGGAGCGCAAGGATGGCGAGCGCGTCACCGTCGGCGGGATGCTCAGCCAGGTCAAGCGGCTTCGCACCAAGACGGGTGACCCGATGGTGTTCGCGACGCTCGAGGACCTGAGCGGCTCGGTGGAGCTCGTGATCTTCGCCGACACGCTCAAGCAGGCGGGCGAGGCGGTGGCGCAGGACGCGGTCGTGCTGGTCAAGGGCAAGCTCGACCACAAGGACGCCTCGCGCACCTGCATAGTGGCCTCCTCGATCGAGCGCTTCGAGCCGAGCGAGGAGGAGCTCGCGCGCGCGAAACAGCAGGCGGTCGCCCGCCCGGCAGCCCGCGACGAGCTCCAACTGCGCCTCGACGCAAGCGCGCTCGCCCACGATCTAATCGACGATCTGCGCGAGGTGCTCACGGGCTTTCCGGGCAAAACCGACGTGGTGCTCGAGCTGCGCTGCGCGCGCGGTTGGCGGCGGCTCAGGCTCGGGCCGGACTTCCGCGTGCAGCGCACCGCCGCGCTGTATGCGGAGCTCGCGCAGATGCTCGGCTCGGCGCTGCTGCCGTCGGAGGCCGCGGGCGCGCCGGGCGTCGCGGCCTGAGCGCCTGAGCGCAGCGGCGCGCGGCGCGAACCGGCTACTCGGTGCGTTCGCCGGCCGGGGCCGGCGGGACGATCCACGGCTTGTGCCAGCTGCCGTGGCCGCTTATCAGCCTGTCGGCCTGCTCGGGCCCCCAGGAGCCCTGCGGGTAGGTGATCACAGGCGGCGGGGCATCGAGCAGCGGCGCCACCACCCGCCAGCTCTCCTCGACGCTGTCCTGGCGTGTGAAGGCGCTTGAGTCGCCGACGAGCGCGGCGTGCAGCAGCACCTCGTAGGGCGTCGGCGCCTCGCCGCCCTCCTGAGCAAACTCCATGTCGAGGTGGATCGGCGCCGCCCCCTTGCGGTCGGCTCGCATCGCGTCGAGCACCATCCGCACGCCGGTGCTCGGGTCGATCTTGATCACGATCTGGCTCGGCTCAGGGCGACGGCTGCCGCTGGGGATGAACGCAAGCCGCGGCGGGTGGCGGAAGACCAGCCGGACCTCGGTCTGCTTGCTCGGCATCCGCTTGCCGGTTCGGATGAAGAACGGCACCCCGGCCCAGCGCCAGTTGTCGATGTCAAGCCGCAACGCCGCGTAGGTCTCGGTGTCGGAG
>Ga0070737_10006186_pt1 | contig 11069 bp, 10 predicted proteins | sample Coa_R1_10_FD_66438 | JGI IMG/M metagenome (GOLD analysis project Ga0070737, IMG submission 66438) | Surface soil microbial communities from Centralia Pennsylvania, which are recovering from an underground coalmine fire - Coalmine... | ecosystem: Environmental > Terrestrial > Soil > Unclassified...
CGCTGGCTGATGGCCTCCGACGTGTGCAAGCACTGCACGCACGCCGCGTGCCTCGACGTGTGCCCCACCGGCGCGATCTTCCGCACCGAGTTCGGCACGGTCGTCGTGCAGCAGGACGTGTGCAACGGCTGCGGCTACTGCGTGCCCGCGTGCCCCTACGGCGTGCTCGACAAGCGCGAGGACGACGGGCGCATCTTCAAGTGCACGCTCTGCTACGACCGCCTCGGCGTCGGCCAGGAGCCCGCGTGCGCGAAGGCGTGCCCCACCGACTCGATCCAGTTCGGCGAGCTCGAGGAGCTGCGCGAGCGCGCCGCCGGGCGCGTGCGACAGCTGCACGAGGCCGGCGTCCCGCAGGCGCGCCTCTACGGCGAGGACCCCGGCGACGGCGTCGGCGGCGACGGCGCTTTCTTCCTGCTGCTCGACGAGCCCGAGGTCTACGGGCTGCCGCCCGACCCGCTGGTCACCACGCGCGACCTGCCGCGGATGTGGCGCAACGTCGCGCTCGCCGCGAGCGCGCTGCTCGCCGGAGCCGCGGCCGCGTTCGCGAGCAGCCGCCCGCCGGGCGGGCGCGGATGAGCGTCGTGGGCGCGCACGCGAGGCCGCGCAGGAGCCCCGTGCGCCCCGGCGCGCGGCCGTGCGGCGTACGAGAGGGACGGCCGTGAGCAGCGCGGAGGTCTCCCGCGAGGGACTCGGCGGGGTGCGCCCCGGACGCGAGGCGCGCACGTGGTCGCACGAGGGCGGCGACGGGGACGGCCGCGCAGCGCGGGCGGACGGCGCGAGCGGCGGGGCGTCCAGCGAGCAGGCCTCCACGCAGGGGCACACCGGCTCCTCCTACTACGGCAAGCCGATCATCAACCCGCCGGTGTGGGAGGAGCGCGACATCGCCGGCTACCTGTTCACCGGCGGGCTCGCGGCCGGCAGCTCGGTGCTGGCGGCGGGCGCGGAGCTCACCGGCAGGCCGGCGCTCGCGCGCGCCTCCAAGCTCTGCGCGAGCGGCGCGATCGGCGTCTCGCTCGTCGCGCTCGTCCACGATCTCGGGCGCCCCGCACGCTTCGTGAACATGCTGCGGGTGTTCAAGCCGACCTCGCCGATGAACATGGGCTCGTGGCTGCTCGGCGTCTACGGACCGCTGAACGCGATCGCCACCGCCACCGACGTGCTCGGCGTCGCGCCGCGCGCGGGTCGCGCCGCGAGCGTCGCCGCGGCGCTCACCGGCTCGGGCGTCTCCTCCTACACGGCCGCGCTCATCGCCAACACCGCCGTGCCCGCCTGGCACGAGGGCCACCGCGAGCTGCCATTCGTGTTCGCCGGCTCGGCCGCCGCCGCCGGCGCCGGCTTCGGGATGCTCGCCGCGCCCGTGCGCGAGAGCGAGCCGGCGCGCCGGCTCGCGGTCGCGGGCGTCGCCGCCGAGCTCGTGTGCGAGCGGCTGCTCGAGCGGCGTCTCGGCATGGTCGCGGAGACCCTGCACGAGGGCGTCGCCGGGCGTCGCATGAAGCTCGCCAAGGCGCTCACCGCCGCCGGCGCCGTGGGCGCGGCGACGCTCGCCTCGCGCAGCCGTCTCGTGGCCTCCCTCAGCGGCGCCGCGCTGCTCGCCGGCTCCGCGTTCACGCGCTTCGGCGTGTTCGCCGCCGGCATGGCCTCCGCGGAAGACCCCAAGTACACGGTCGAGCCTCAGCGCCGGCGCCTCGCCGAGCGCGCCGCGGCAGACGCCGCGCAGCCGGATCCGCGCTGACGCGCACTGACGCCCGACGCCCTCGAGCCCTCGCCCCCCACGCATCACCCCGCGCGAGCCGCGCGCTCGAGACGGCGCCGGCGCGTCGGCCGCGCGCTCGCGCGCCGCGAGCCCGCCGGTTCGGCCAGCTCCTGCAGGCGCTTGCGCAGCCACAGCGCGTTGCGCGGCGCGAAGCCCTCCCAGTCGTTGTTGAGGTAGACGAACAGCTCGCGCGTACGGCGCCAGCGGTGCAGCCGCTGCGCCCACGCCTCGAGCTCGGCGGGCGAGTAGTTGCCGCGCCGGCCACGCGCCCCGTAGTGCAGGCGCACGTAGCGAAAGCCGGCTGTCGCGTGCTCGGACTGGAAGGGACGCTGCGGATGGTCGCCGTAGACGAGCGCGACGTCGTGCTCGCGCAGCAGCGCGAGCACCTGCTTGTCGAACCAGCTGGGGTGGCGCACCTCGAGCGCGTGGCGGCCGGCGGGAAGCTCGGCGAGGAAGCGCGCGAGGCGCTCGTCGTCGCGGTGGAAGCTCTCGGGCAGCTGCCACAGCACCACCGCCAGGCGCCCCGTGTCCACGAGCGGCTGGATGCGCTCGTAGAAGCGGGCGACGCCGGCGCCGACGTCGCCGAGCCGCTTGACGTGCGTGAGGTAGCGGCTGGCCTTGACGGCGAAGAGGAAGCTCGCGGGCGCGACCTGCGTCCAGTGCTCGACGGCTTCGCGGCTGATCAGCCGGTAGAACGTGGCGTTGACCTCGACGGTGTCGAAGCTCTGCGCGTAGCGCTCGAGCCAGCGCGAGGCGGGAACGCCGGGCGGGTAGAGCACGCCGCGCCAGGAGCGGTAGTTCCAGCCCGAGCAGCCGACGTGGACGGGCTTCACGCGCTCACGCCGCGTCGTGGCCGTTGCCAGGCCGCTGCGCCGCGGCACGAGGACCGTCGCCGCGGCACCATCTGCTCGACCATCGGGAGAGGGGCGCTCGCCCCGCTCGCAGGCGATGTTCGTGCCGCGCGGGGCGCGGCACGGGGCACGGAGTAGCGCTCGACATGCGCTCGTCTACTACCCATTCGCTCGCGCTCGTCACGGGCGCCTCGCACGGCATCGGCGCGCGAAGGCGGCGATGCGCAATGGCGCGGTGGGGCGTGACCGCTGCGTGAGCGGGTAGTGCAGCTAGCGATGGCGAGCACGACGCACGAGAGCGCGAGCGCCGGCGGCGAGAGCGCCGCCGAGCGGGACGCCTCCGCGGGCGAGCGCACGGCGCGGCTGGCGGGCGCGCAGGCGCAGGCAGAGCAGCGGGAGAGCCCTGGGAGCGAACGTCCGCTGGGCGGCTACGCGACGTTGACGCTCGCCTTCGCGAGCGCGGTCGGCGCGTTCGGGCTGTGGATGCGCCGCTCCGGGCGCGAGCTGCCCGAGCGGATCGCGACACGCGACCTGCTGCTGGTGACCGTCGCGACGCACAAGCTCTCGCGGCTGATCGCGAAGGACCGCGTGACGAGCGCGGTGCGCGCGCCGTTCACTCGCCCGCAGGGCGACGGCGGCCCCGGCGAGGTCGAGGAAGCGGCGACGGGCAGCGGCCTCAGGCGGGCGATCGGCGAGCTGGTGATCTGTCCGTACTGCCTCGGGCTGTGGCTCGCGGCGGGGTTCGCGGCGGGGCTCGTGCTCGCGCCGCGCCCGACGCGCTGGGTCGCGTCGGTGCTGAGCGCGGTGTTCGGCTCGGACGTGCTGCAGATCGCGTACAAGCACCTCGAGGACACGATCTAAGGAGGCTGACCGATGCAGGCGCTGACTTGGCAGGGAACGCACGACGTGCGCGTGGAGAACGTGCCCGACCCGACGATCGAGCAGCCGACGGACATCGTCATAAAGGTCACCTCGACCGGCATCTGCGGCTCGGATCTGCACCTGTACGAGGTGCTCGGCGCGTTCCTCGACGCGGGCGACGTGCTCGGCCACGAGCCGATGGGCATCGTGCAGGAGGTGGGCTCGGAGGTCACGCACGTGAAGGCGGGCGACCGCGTGGTGATCCCGTTCAACGTCTCCTGCGGGCACTGCTTCATGTGCGAGCAGGGGCTGCAGTCGCAGTGCGAGACGACGCAGGTGCACGAGTACGGCACGGGCGCGTCGCTGCTCGGCTACACCAAGCTCTACGGCCAGGTGCCGGGCGGACAGGCGGAGTACCTGCGCGTGCCGCAGGGCCACTACGGGCCGATCAAGGTGCCGGAGGGGCCGCCGGACGACCGCTTCGTGTACCTCTCCGACGTGCTGCCGACGGCGTGGCAGGCGGTCGAGTACGCGAACGTCCCGCAGGGCGAGTCGGTGGCGGTGCTCGGTCTCGGCCCGATCGGCGAGATGTGCACGCGCATCGCGCAGCACAAAGGCGCCGGGCAGGTGATCGGCGTCGACCTCGTGCCGGAGCGCATCGCGCGCGCCCGCAGCCACGGCGTGCACGCGCTGGACCTCGAAGAGCACGAGGACCTGCCGGAGGCGATGCGCGAGCTGACCGGCGGTCGCGGCCCGGTGGCGGTGATCGACGCGGTGGGCATGGAGGCGCACGGCGCGCCGGTTGGGCGCCTCGCGCACCGGCTCTCGGCGCTGCTGCCGGACGCGGTCGCGCGGCAGGTGATACAGACGGCGGGCATCGACAGGCTGAGCGCGCTGCACATGGCGATCGAGCTCGTGCGCCGCGGCGGCACCGTCTCGCTGTCGGGCGTCTACGGCGGCGCCGCGAGCCCGATGCCGCTGATCCAGATGTTCGACAAGCAGATCAACGTGCGCATGGGCCAGGCGAACGTGAGGCGCTGGATCGACGAGATCCTGCCGCTGCTCACCGGCGAGGAGGACCCGCTCGGCGTCGACACCTACGCGACGCACCACCTGCCACTGAGCGAGGCGCCGCGCGCGTATGAGATCTTCCAGAAGAAGGAGGACGGGGCGTTCAAGATCCTGCTGCAGCCGTAGGCGCGCGCGTGTGCGCGCGGCGCCCCGCGGGCTGCCGCGCTAGCGCTGGCGGTCGCGGTCGCGCTGGCAGTTGCGGTCGCGCTGGCGGTCGCGGTCGCGCTGGCCTCGGCGGCGCCGCGCTGCTCGCCGGCTGCGCGTTCACGCTCGGGAGCGGCCGATGAAGGTGGTCGTGACGGGCGCGACGGGCAACGTGGGCACGAGCTTGCTCGCGCGCCTGCAGGAGGACGAGCGGGTGGAGGAGGTGGTGGGCCTCGCGCGGCGCGTGCCGGCGCTGAGCTTGCCGAAGGTGAGCTGGCGGCGCGCGGACGTCGCGCGCAGCGATCTGGTGGCGCTGTTGCGGGGCGCCGACGCGGTGGTGCACCTCGCGTGGCTGATCCAGCCTTCGCGCGACGAGTCGGCGACGCGGCGCGTGAACGTGGACGGCAGCGCGCGCGTGATCGACGCGGTGCGCGAGGCGGAGGTGCCAGCGCTGGTGTACGCGTCGTCGGTCGGCGCGTACGCGCCGGGACCGCCGGACGGGCGCAGCGTCGACGAGTCGTGGCCGGCGACGGGGGTGCGCAGCTCGTTCTACGCGCGCCACAAGGCGGAGGTCGAACGGCTGCTCGACGAGTTCGAGGAGCGCTCGCCCGACACTCGCGTGGTGCGCCTGCGCCCGGGCCTGTGCTTCAAGGCGCCGGCGGCGACCGGCATCCGCCGGCTGTTCATGGGCCCGCTGCTGCCGAGCCCGCTGCTGCGACGCGAGTGGCTGCGGGTGCTGCCGCTGCCGCGCGGGCTGCGCACGCAGGCGGTGCACTCGGACGACGTCGGCGAGGCGTATCGCCTCGCGCTGCACCACCCGCGCAGCGCGACCTTCAACGTGGCCGCCGAGCCGGTGCTCGACGCGCGCACGCTGTCGCGCGCGCTCGGCGCGCGGGCGCTAGAGCTGCCGCCGGCGCTGGTGCGCGCGGCGGCGGACGCGAGCTGGCGCCTGCGCCTGCAGCCGACCTCGCCGGGCTGGCTGGACATGGGCATGCTGACGCCGGTGATGGACACGAGCGGCGCGCGCGAGCAGCTCGGCTGGACGCCCGGCAGGCGAGCCGACGAGGCGCTGCTCGAGCTGCTCGACGGGCTGCGCGCGGGAGCAGAGCACGCGACTGCGCCGCTGCAGCGCGCGACGAGCGGCCCGTTGCGCATACGCGAGCTGCGCTCGGGCGTGGGCGCGACCGACGGGAGCGAGCGCCGCTAGCGAGCAGTCGACGCGGCGCGCGCGGCGACGCGCAGGTCGGCGACGAGCGCGGCGAGCGCGGCGGCGCGCGCTTGGTGGTCGCGCTCGCGCAGCACGCTGGAGGGGTGCGCGGTGACGAGCACGGGCGTGAACAGCGGGCTCGCGAGCAGCTGGCCGCGATTGGCGCCGACGGCGGTGGCGCGCTCGAACAGCGAGTGCGCGGCGGTCGCGCCGAGCGCGACGACGACGTCTGGCTCGAGCAGCTGCAGCTCGGCGGCGAGCCATCGCCGGCAGGCGTTCATCTCGCTGGCGGAGGGCCGCTGGTGGATCCTGCGCGTCCCGCGCATGCGGTACTTGAAGTGCTTGACGGCGTTGGTGGCGTAGACCTCGGAGCGCTCGATGCCGGCGTCCTCGAGGGCGCGGTCGAGCACGCCGCCCGCGGGCCCGACGAACGGATGCCCGGCGAGGTCCTCCCTGTCCCCCGGCTGCTCGCCGACGAGCACTATGCGCGCGTCGACGGCGCCCTCTCCGAAGACCGTCTGCGTGGCGTCCTTCCACAGCGGGCACGCGCGGCAGTCGGCGGCTTCCGCGCGTACGGCGGCGAGCGACGCGGTCCGCGTCGAAGCCGAGGCTGGCGAGGAGCTCATTCGCGCGGCTGCTACCCGGCGGCGGGTCCGCCCAATCGCGGCGACGCGCTGGGGCGGCCTTGTCGACGGGGCGCGAGGGCGGGCTCGTTTGCGCGCGGGGCCGGCGGGTAGCGAGAGCGGGGAGACGCTAGGAGAGAGAGCCTTCGATGAGGATTGAGCGCCCGCGCGGGCGAAGCCGCCGGCGATCACGGCAGGCGGCGGGCGGCGGCCCGACGACTGGTAGGATCGGCTGCGGACCGCGCGCGTACAGGCAGCGACGCGCGCGGGCCGTCCGCCGCGACCGCCGTTGGGGGCGCATGCGCCCCGAGCGTCCGCGTGGTACCGCTTCTGCATCGGATGGCGTACATATCCGCTTCACCTCCTCCCGGCGAGCTTCGCCTGACCGATCATGCGGTGGCAGACCGTCATACGATCGAGATGGCCGGCGAACTGGATCTGGCGACGTGCGACTCGCTGACGACGCTCGTCGAGACGCTGTGCAGGCAGGATGCGAAGGAGATCGTCATGGATCTCCGTGCGCTGGCGTTCATGGACTCGACCGGCTTGAACGCGCTGCTGCGCAGCTGGGAGCACTGCCGCGCGCACGAATGCGAGTTCGCGTTGGTCGCCGACGGCGGTCCGAGCCGGCGCCTGTTCGAGGTGACGGGCCTGATGACGCGCCTGCCGTTCCGCGACGCGCCGCCCGCCCGCGACGACGGGGGCGAGGACGAGGGCGACGGCGCTGGGAACGGGAACGGGTCCTCACGGGCTTGAGCAGCTGAGTCCGCGGTGTCGTTCATCGGTGTGGACATCGAGGACTTCGAGCGCGACGGCGTGCACACGCTGCGGCTGGGCGGCGAACTGGACATCGCGGCGGTGCCGAGCCTGGAATCGGAGGTCCGCCACGTGTGCGCTGCGCAGGGCACGCGCGGGATCACGCTGGACCTGGGCGGCCTGAGCTTCATCGACTCGACGGGGCTGGCGGCGATCGTGCTCGTCAGCCGGCTGTGCGCGAAGCATGGCTTCGAGTTCGAGCTGCTGCCGGGGCCGCGCGCGGTGCAGCGCCTGTTCGAGAGCACGGGGCTGATAGACGCGCTGCCGTTCCGCGACGCCCGCCCGGCGAGCAGCGAGGGCGCGCCCGGCTAGGGCCGCTCGTCGGTGCTCGGGTCGAGCCGCCGCCACTCGCCCGCGGCGTGTGCGTGCGTGTGCGTGCGCGCGTGTGCGCGCGGCCTGTGGAGGCGGCGCGGGCGCGCTCAGCCGGGGTGCACGCCGCCGAGCTCGCGCAGCTTGGCGATGGTGGCGGCGAGGATGCGCGAGACCTGCATCTGCGAGACGCCGATCTCGTTGGCGATCTCGCGCTGGCTCATTTCGGTGACGTAGCGCAGGTAGAGGACGCGGCGCTCGCGCTCGGAGAGCTGGCGCAGCGCGGGGATGACGACGGTGTGCTCCTCGATGAGCGCGTAGCGCGCGTCCTCGCTGCCGACGAGGTCGAGCACGCTGAGCCCCGCTTCGCCGTCGTCGCGGGAGTCGGGGCGCTCGAGCGACTCGGCCTCGTAGGCGCGGCGCGCGAGCAGCCCGTCGAGCACCTCGTCGGGGGTGAGGCGCAGCTCGGCGGCGATCTCGTCGACGGTTGGCGCGCTGCCGCGCTCGTTGGTGAGCCGCTCGCTGGCGGCGTCGATCGCCTGCGCGCGCTCCTGGGCGCCGCGGGGCACGTGCACCGCCCAGGTGGCGTCACGGAAGTGGCGGCGCAGCTCGCCGAGGATGGTGGGGATGGCGAAGGAGGCGAAGCTGGGTCCGCGGCTGGGGTCGAAGCGGTCGATGGCCTTGATGAGGCCGAGGCTGGCGACCTGCATGAGGTCGTCGTGCGGCTCGGTCGAGCGGACGTAGCGGCGCGCGAGCTTGTGCGCGAGCGGCAGGAACTCCTTGACGAGCGCGTCGCGTGCGGCGCGCTCGCCGTGCTGGACATAGCGCGCGAACAGCTCGTCGACGCCGGGCGTGGAGTGCATCGAGCGGCTGCGCGGATGGCCGTTGGACGCGGGACGCGGAAGGACGGCGCCGCGCCGTGCGGACGGGCAGGGCGCCCCCGCTGAGGAGCGCGGGCTCAGCAGCGGAAGAGCGCAAGCCGACCTGCGGATCCTGCGATGACGCTGTCGTTCCGTCCCTGCGAGCGCGCGGTGCCGGGGCGCCCGCTGGGCTCCTCGACAGTCGTGTGATCCGATGGGGAAAGAGCACTCACAACAGCATCTCCTGCAAGATCGACTCACCTCAATCGTACCCCCGCGGGGCCCCGCGAAATCATCGGCTTGCGAAAAGCCGTAAAAGTTTTGCAAATGGGGATCGCGGGGTGCGCGCGTGGCGGCGTGGGCGCGACCGTGCGGCCGCTGCGCGATGGCGCGCGGGCGTGCGGCGCGCCTGCAGGGGGCCGCTTGGGACGGCGTGGCGGCGTCGCGCGGGCGTCGGGTGGAGGCGCTGGAGCGTCTGGCCGCGGGCGGCGCGGGTGGCGCGTGGCGCGGGGCAGCGCACGGCGGCGGTTGGAGGGCGTCGCGCGCGGGTATGCGCGCTGCATGACCGAGTTCGGCTACACGATGATGTGCGAGCAGTCGCGAGCGGACGAGCTGGTGCGCGACGTGTGCGAAGCGGAGCGCGCGGGCTTCGACTTCTCGGTGATCTCCGACCACTTCCAGCCGTGGCTGAGCGCGCAGGGCCACTCGCCGTACGCGTGGGCGGTGCTGGGCGCGGCGGCGCAGGCGACCGAGCGGATCCCGCTGATGACGTACGTAACGTGCCCGATCCTGCGCTACCACCCGGCGGTGGTGGCGCAGAAGGCGGCGACCGTGCAGATCCTGTCGGGCAACCGCTTCCGGCTGGGCTTGGGCGCGGGCGAGAACCTGAACGAGCACGTGGTGGGCAGGGGCTGGCCGGCGGTGGGCGTGCGCCACCGCATGCTGGCGGAGGCGGTGCGGATCATCGAGGCGCTGTTCGACGGCGAGGGCACGGTGAACTTCCACGGGCGCTACTTCGACGTGGACTCGGCGCGCCTGTGGGATCTGCCGGACGCGCGCGTGCCGGTGGGCATCGCGGTGTCGGGCGCTGACTCGTGCCGTCTGGCGGGCGAGCACGCGCAGCTGATGATCGCGGTGGAGCCGAAGGCGGAGCTCGGCGAGATGTTCGACGCGGCGGGCGGCGCGGGCAAGCCGCGCGTGGGCCAGGTGGCGCTGTGCTACGACAGCGACCGCGAGCGCGCGGTGCGCCGCGCGCACGAGCAGTTCCGCTGGTTCGGGCTGGGCTGGAAGGTGAACGCGGATCTGCCGAACCCGGAGGGCTTCGAGGGCGCGACGCAGTTCGTGACGCGGGAGCAGGTGGGCGAGCAGCTCGGCTGCGGACCGGACGTGGACGAGCACGTGGAGAAGATCAAGCCGTTCGTGGACGCGGGCTTCGACGAGATCGCGCTCGTGCAGATCGGCTCGGCGCACCAGCGCGAGTTCATCGAGTGGGCGCAGCGCGAGCTGCTGCCGGCGCTGCGCGAGCTGTGAGCGCGCGCGTCCCCGCATTCCCCTCCCCCGCTCCCGAGCCGCGGGCTGCGGAGCGGGCTGCGGCTCCGGCGCCCGCGCCGCCGACGCCGGCGCCACCGGGCCCTGATCCGAGGCCGCCGGCGCCCGACCCGACGCCGCCGACGCCCGCGCCACCAGGGCCTGACCCGACGCCGCCGGCGCCGAGGCCCGACCCCTCGCCGCTGCCGCCCAGCCCGGGTCCGGCGACGATCTGAGCCGTCAGCAGCCGCGGCGGCCGCGGCTGACGCCGCTGACGTGAGCGGGGGCCGACGACGTGGGCGCGGTGCACAGCGCGCGAGGACCGGTGGCGCGGACGCGCGGCGCGGTCGAGGACGACGATGGCGCGGCGGCGTCGCGGCGCGCGGCGGCGCTCAGCCCGGCTGGACGGCGGCGTGCTCGTTTTCGGCGAGGCCGGCGGTGCGCTCGTCCCACCAGCTGAGCGGGACGAGCGAGTAGGCGTGCTCGCGCGCGTCGTAGTCGAGCTCGGTTGCGAGCGTGATGACGGCGAGGATCTGGTCGTGCAGCCACTCGTCGTTGCCGAGCTCGTCGGCGCGCTCGGTGGCGACGCTGCTGACGAGGAAGCGGCGCTCGCGCGGCGTGGCGCGCTCGCGCGGCTCGTTGTGCGCGAGCACGTTGCTGAGCCACTCGAGGCGGCTGGAGAGCTCGACGTGGCGGTCGAGCACCTCGGCGTAGGGGCCGGCGCCGACCATGACGGGCGCCCATTTGGCGATGACGTCGGCGGCGTGGTCGCGCAGGCCGACGCACATGCGCTGCAGGCGCACGCGGCGCTCGGGCTCGGCGAGCATGTCGCGCACGGCGTGCGAGACGCGCGGCGTGTCGCGCGAGGTCTCGGCGGCGTCGACGAGCGGCTCGAGCGCGCCGCTGTTGAACTCGCCGAGCTCGAGCAGCTCGTAGAAGCCGGTCCAGGTGGCGCGCGCGCTCTGCAGCAGCGCGAACAGGACGCTCTGCGCGAGCAGGTTCCAGCGGCGGCGCTCTCGCCGGTCGAGCAGCTCGTTGACGACGATG
>Ga0070737_10006189_pt1 | contig 11066 bp, 10 predicted proteins | sample Coa_R1_10_FD_66438 | JGI IMG/M metagenome (GOLD analysis project Ga0070737, IMG submission 66438) | Surface soil microbial communities from Centralia Pennsylvania, which are recovering from an underground coalmine fire - Coalmine... | ecosystem: Environmental > Terrestrial > Soil > Unclassified...
AACGTCGTCTTCGCCGGAATCGGGATCCGACGCCGTCTCCGTCGATTCATCGCGTGCAGGGGACGCCAGTTGCTTCGGAGCGCTGAAATCGTTCAACAGAGCTACATTTCTCACGATCTCAATTGGTGGAATATCGGAAATTAATGCCCCATCCTTGAAAAGGGTCAGCGTATTGTGCACAATCAGACGCTTGAGGCGTTCTCCATCCTCCGGCTGTAGAGTGTGTTTTTTGACACGATCCTCAATTTCTGTCAATACCTGGATGCTGGACGCGATCGCACGATTATGATTGATGATTTCTTCGGGCCGTTTGTGGCGATGTTTGTTCCACATTTCGACTACGAGGTCCTTTACTTCTCTAACGATGTCGGCAACTCCTTTAAAACTGATGGTGAGCTTTGTACCGCTTTCGATTTTGATCACGGCGAGACCCGCGGACGCGTCGCCCGAATGGATTCTGCTAATGGCACCGTAAAGACCGGCAGTTGCCTTCAAGACGTCAATTATAAGTTCCGGCGTCAACTGAGCTCGATTAGAAACGTCAACATTGAGCAGAGATGGGTCGTCAGCTGATTGCAATTCGATTGGGAGGGTAAGCGAAGATAGCGGCCCTACACAGGAGACCATGTGCCTCCAAGGTGTTATGATCTTTTTGTAATAATCCTGGTAGGTGGCGGGCACCGCCTTTTCTTTGCTGATCGCTTTTCTAAACGCATCGACGAGAAACTCGTTATCGTGCAAAGCCGAGAGACCAAACGCATCGAGAACCTGAACAGCATCGGGGTTTTCACGAACGTCCTGAATGATCGCTCCTAGCTGGTGAAGCGCCAGCATCATACGCGCTTCGTTCCCCTCACGATCTCTTGGACCGAGTGCCTCAGGCAAGACCGCGAACAAATCCTCTTCGACAGGCCGAACTGAGTCGCGAATCCAGTTAATGGTCCTTATTACCTGCTGCACTTGCATGTTTCGACATAATACACCGGGTGGCTTCGCGCCGAGCTTTGAGTCGTGCTCCCAGCCCTCAACTGGTCATCTGACCACTTGCCCTGTTACCATCATCCTATGAAGAACCAGGTCATGAGCGCCACCGAGTTCAAAGCCAAATGCCTGTCGGTTCTAGATGAAGTCGAGAAGAGTGGCAAGACCGTTACGGTCACCAAACACGGCAGACCCGTCGCTACAGTGAAACGTGCTCCGAAGGCGCGCTGGAAATCCCTAGAGGGGTCTTGGGCCGGCAAGGTTGAGATTGTCGGCGACATCATGTCGCCCATGACCGATCTCTGGGACGCAATGCGCAAAGAATAGCTCGGTGCTCCCCCGCTTCTTAGTTGATACTCACATCCTGCTGCATTGGCGAAGCAGTCCAGGAAAGCTCTCAAAAGAGCAAATCCGGCTGATCAGAGCCGAAGAAGAGGAAGCGCGGCCTCTCGCTCTCAGCGCAATTACCCTTATTGAATTGGCCCTGCTTATATCGGAAGGCAGACTTCGGATCATGCAGACCACTGAACAATTCTTTTCCGAATTAGAGGAAAACCCAGCCTTTCGTGTTTTGCCCATCACCTTCGAAATCGCAGCCGAGTTCGCCTCCGTTGGCAGCGCTCTCCGCGATCCCGCCGACCGCGCCATCGTCGCCACCGCACGCGTCCATCGTCTTCGGCTCGTCACCTCAGATCAGCGCATCATCGCTTCAAGACTCGTCCCGGTCATCGAATAGCTCACGCCCGTAAGCGCTCATCCGCAAACTTCAAAAACTGCTCCCAATCGAACGCCGTCACTTCATGCTTCCCGGTGCGGTAGTGGAACCCGATGGTTTGCAGGATCGGCTGGTTCAAGGCGGGCATCTGATCCGTCCCCAACCCGCGCGCACCTAACAACTGATACACCGGACCCGCCGCCACGCACGCCAGAAACTCGCCCTTCGGATCGCCCCAGCGGTCCTCTTCGGCGCCCGTAATATAGACCGGCCGGGGCGCCAGCAACGCAATCAGCTCATGCGAATCGACCGGCAGCCGCTCGGGATGGTCCGCATACTGCTGAAAATTGCCGCAGAACCAATATGCGAACGCGGCCGCCAGATTGTGAATCGGCTCGCCATAATTGCGCCGTGCGAGGGCCGCACCGCCGCGCCCGGAACAACTCGAAAGCAGCAGGCGAAAGCGCTCGTCGAGCGCGCCCGCCCACAGCACGGTCTTGCCCAAGCGCGAATGCCCCATCAGCGCCACGCGCTGCGCATCTAAATCGCCGTCCCGCTCGAAATAGTCCAAAGCCCGGCTCGCGCCATACGCCCATGCTCCCATCGCGCCCCACTCATCGGGGGCCGGCGCATTCCGCTCCGGCTGGAACAGCGGCCGGATGCCGTATACGGATCCGCCCTTGAAATCGGGCTCGGCGTCCTGATAGCAAACGGTCGCAAACGCATACCCGCGCGCTAGAATCTGCTCCACCGCGAAGTCTTTCGAGCGCCCGCGCGAATCTTCGGGCGCGATCTGCCGCTCGTGCGTGTTCCGGTTCCAAACGGTGGCCGGCTTCACCGCTGGATCGTCGATTACCGATTGATTGCCGCCGAAGTTCAGCGCCAGAATCACGGGAACCGGCGCGCTGCTCCCGGCCGGAACGTAGAGCAGGATGTCTTGTTTCGGTCCCTTCTTATCGGGCGAGAAGTACACCGTCACCTGCTTGCGCATGGCCTTGCCGCCCAGAGCGCTCGGCGCCGTATCGAAGACGTCGTACGTCAACTCTTTCGGTGCTTGCGGCGAGCGGCCATACATGTTCACGGCAAACAGGTCCAGGATTTCCGCCCGCCGCCGATGGGTCCAGTCGCTAGGCGTGCGTACGGGCGTCCCATCAGCGAAAACCAGCGGATCGGGCAACGTGTAATTCCCCGCCTTCGCCTCGTCATAATTGGCGGCTGCATTCGCCGTTGGCGCTTGCACGATGGGCAGCGCCAGGATGGCCTTGCGCATGGCAAAAAACGCTGGCGTCGGCTTCAGATCGGCATCGAACGGCAGCGGCCGCTGAGGCAATCCATCCTCGCGCGGCATGGACTTGCTCAACCAGCTATCGGGATCGCTCAAACCCCAGGTCAGCACCGTTTTTACGCATCGGTGCTGCAGCACATTTTTCAGGAAGTCGTGATACAGGCTGGCTACTTCGCGGTCGCGCTTGGCCGTCTTTGAAGAAAAGTCGCGATCGTTCACGTCCAGCTCCGTCACGAAGACCTCGAAGCCTAGCTGATCCACTCGCTCCAGAAACCGGTGCATGCCCCCCCAGCCGGAGGGCGTCAAATCGGCGCGCAGATGCGCTTGCAGGCCGAGCGCCTGGATCGGCGCCTGCCGCTCGCGCAGCGAAGTCAGCAGCCGCAGCACCGCACGCCGCTTCAGATCGTGCTCGGGCGTATCTTGCTCCAGGTCGTACTCGTTATAAGTGAGCAGCGCGTTCGGATCGGCTTCGGCGGCCGCGCGAAATGCCGTCTCGATGTAGCCGGGCCCGGCCAATTGCAGCCAAATGGAATTGCGCAGCCCGTCGGGCCGTCCATCCTTCACTTCCACTGCTTCATTTACTACGTCCCAGGAATGAATGCGCCCCGCAAAGTGCCCGGCGACGGCGGCGATGTGTCTTTGCAACAAGTCCGCTGCGTTTTGTTTCGTCGCCACTCCGGCGAGCCAGCCCGGATTGTAATTGCCCCAGCAGAGGTTGTGCCCCCGCACTTTCTGGTCGTGCGCGGCGGCAAACGCAAGCAGCGCGTCGCCGCGGCTGAAATCGTAGCGGTCCGGTTCCGGATGCGTGCGCGTCCATTTCATATCGGCTTCCGGCACCACGATGCTGGCTTCCTGCGCCAGCAGGTTCGCGAAATCGGGGCGCTGCAGTTCGGCAAAAGACACCGCCGAACCCACCAGCAGGCCGCGTTGCGCGGCTATCTCGCGCAGCGCGAGGGGGGGAGCATCGTCAGCCCGCAGGCGAGGCGTCATTAACAAAGCAGACTTCAGCAGGTGATTTGTAAAATCGCGGCGCAGCATTGTTTCTATAATCACCCCATGCGCCGCCTGCTCCCTGCGCTGTTCGCACTAGCCTTCGTTGCAGCGGCCCAACAGTACGATATCGTCATTTCGCGCGGCCGCGTCATCGACCCGGAAACGAAGCTCGACGCGGTGCGCGATGTGGGCATTCGCGACGGCAAGATCGCCGCCATTTCCGAGGCGCCGCTCAATGGCCGCAGCGTAGTGGATGCGCGCGGCCTTGTCGTCACCGCCGGCTTCATCGACCTGCACCAGCACGGCCAGACGCCTGAAAACTACGCCTTCAAAGCACGCGATGGCGTCACCACGGCGCTTGAAATGGAAGTGGGCGTCTCACCGGTCGCGGCCTGGTACCGCGCGCGCGAAGGCCAATCGCTGATCAACTTCGGCGCCAGCGTGGGGCACATTCCGGCGCGCATGGCCGTGCTCGACGATACCGGAACCTTTCTGCCGCGTGACCGCGCGGTGACCACTCCGGCGAGCGTCGAACAGCTGTCGGCCATAGTGTCCCTGTTGCGCCAAGGTCTGGATGAAGGGGCGCTCGGCATCGGCATGGGCATCGCCTATGTGCCTGCCGCCACGCGCGCGGAGATTTTCCGTGTGTTCGAGCTTGCCGCGGCTCGCAAGACACCCGTCTATGTCCATCTGCGTAGCTCGGGACCCGTCGAGCCGGGCGGCCTCGACGCGCTCGAGGAGGTTATGGCCGACGCTGCGGCTAGCGGCGCCTCTCTGCACGTCGTGCATATCACCAGCACCGAACTGGCGCAGACGCCGATAGCGCTCGGCATGATCCATAGCGCGGCCCGTCACAACCTCGACTTCACCACCGAGGCATACCCATATACGGCCGGCATGACCGATATCGCTTCGGCCATTTTCTCGGAGGGCTGGCAGGCTCGCAACGGCGGCATCTCCTACCACGACCTGCAGTGGGCCGCCAATGGCGAGCGTCTCACGGCGGAGTCCTTCGCGCGCTATCGCCAGCAAGGCGGCATGGTTGCCATCCACAGCATCCCAGAAGAAGTGGTCCGCATCGCCATGGCCGACCCCGAAGTGATCGTTGCAAGCGACGGCATCCTGGATCACGGCAAAGGACATCCGCGCGCCGCTGGCGCCTACGCGCGCGTGCTCGGCAAATACGTTCGCGACGAGCACGTGCTCTCACTCATGGACGCGCTGCGCAAGATGAGTTTGCTGCCCGCGGAGCGCTTGAATCTCTCTACCAAAGGCCGCTTGCAGCCCGGCGCCGACGCCGACATTGTGGTCTTCGATCCGCAGCGCGTCACCGATCGGGCCACGTTCGAGAACGCGGCGCAATATTCCGAAGGCATTCCAGATGTGATGGTGAACGGCGTCTGGGTGGTAAGGGACAGCCAGCTACAGCGCGATGTTTTCCCGGGTCGCGGTCTGCGCCGCGGACCATAGCCGCTACCGCTCCGCCCTCAAATCCGCATACAGCGGATAATGATCGGAGCCCCTGAGCTCGCGCCGGACCGCACCGTCTTCGATCGCTATGCCGCGCGCGAAAATCCAGTCGAGCGCCATCAGCACGACATGCGTGCGTTCCACATGCTCGCCCGTCGCGCTATGAAAGCCGGCATGCTCCAGCTTATGCAGAAACACGGACGGGAAATACTTGGTGTTCAAATCGCCGCCGATAATCGCGGGAGTATCGGGCGGATAGCGTTTCAGATCCGCCAGCATCTCGTCTAGCTGTTCGGCCTGCAACGAGCCAATACTGCGGCTCTCCAGGTGCGTGTTGTACACCACCAGCGGCCGGCCGGCAAATTCCAGCTCCGTCACCAGCGCGACGCGGCTGCCGAGGCGCCGCTGTAATAGCGGAATCGAAGACGGAATCCAATCGTGCGGCTTCCAGAATCCGGATTGCTTTTGAAAGCGCAGCACGCGCGAGGAGAGAATCGGCAGCCGGGTCAGCGTGGCTTGCCCGATGAATGCTTTGCCGCCGCGCTCCTGGCTCAGCTCTTCGAATTCAATCGCGTAGGAAAGGTTTAGGCGTAACCGGTCTGCCAGTACCTTTGCTACGTCCAAACGCCCCGACCGATCCGCGTTCCAGTCTACTTCCTGCAGCAGCACCAGGTCCGCGGGATTCTGTCCAAGCTCGGAACTGATGGTGGAGAGCTGCGTTCCGCGTTCGATGTTCCAGGTGACGATTCGCATGGACCGCAGACGTCCGTCCGCCGGAAACGTAACCACCTGCCGCGGATCATTGAACGCCGGCGCGGGAACATTCGGCGCCGCTCCCGGCGCAGGCGACTCCGCGTACAAGAACCCGAAAGCGGCGGCCAGACTTCCAACCCAGAAAACGCGCTTCACACTCTTATGGTCGCGCGAACCTTATTTACCCGTATAGCTGACGCGCCAAATCGATTTCGAGCCGTCGTCGGTCACCATCAGGGATCCGTCCGGAGCGACCGCTACTCCCACCGGCCGTCCCCACACGGCATCGTTCGACACCACAAATCCGGTGAGGAAATCTTCGTAGACGCCGCTCGCTTTTCCGTTCTCCAACGGGACTCGAATTACTTCGTAACCGGCGCGAACGGATTTGTTCCATGAGCCGTGCTCGGCTGCAAAGATATCGCCGTGGTATTGGCTCGGGAACTGGCGGCCTTCATAGAAGGTCAGCTCGAGCGAGGCATTATGCGGCTGCAACAGCACGTCGGGGACCGTCACCTTGCCCTTCAGTTCCGGGTGTTTGCCTTCGAGGCGGGGGTCCTGATGGTCGCCCATGTAGTACCACGGCCAGCCATAAAAGCCGCCTTCTTTGACGGAGGTAATGTAGTCGGGCACAAGATTATCGCCCAGCATGTCGCGCTCGTTGACCGAACACCAAAGCTGCCCGGTGGCCGGATTCACGGCGATGCCGACGGGGTTGCGAATGCCCGACGCATATACCTTCACGAACTTGCCATCCGGCGTATACTCCAAAATGTTCGCCCGATGGTGTTCGGCCGGATGCGTATCGGGGTCGTCGACGTTCGAGGCCGAACCCACCGACACATACAGCTTGCTGCCGTCCGGAGAAAACGCGAGGTCGCGCGTCCAATGGCCGCCCCCCGCCGGAAGCTCAGCAATAATGGTTTCAGGCGCTCCGCTCACCGTCAAATCCCCATTTTTGTATGGAAAACGCACCACTGAATTCGTGTTTGCAATGTACACCCATTGCGGATTCTCGCCGCGCGGATAAAACGCGATCCCGAAGGGGTCGTGCAACCCCGTCGCAAAGGTGGAAGTCTGCTCCGGCTTGCCTTCGCCCGTCACGCCGCGAAATACGTCGATCTTGTTGGCATGGCTCTCAGCCACGAACAGATCGCCATTCGGAGCCGTCTTGATCTCGCGCGGCTCCACCAGGTTCTCCGCATAGAGCTGAACTTTGAAACCCTCCGGCGCCTGGGGCCACGCATTCTCAGGACGCGGCACCACGTGCGGCGGATTGCCCACGCCCTCGGTCGCATAAGGCTTCGGAAGATCGGCTACTGTGATCTTGCGAAACACTCCGGGCTTCTCCGTTTCGAATGTGTCGAAGGCTGCCGTCCCGGTAATGACGTCCTTTATATCCGAAGTGTCGTGCCTATAGCCGGCGGCACAAACCAGTAAGGCGGCACAACCCAGTGCCGGCCATAGCATCCATTTACAAGTCATTCGATGTCCTTCATATACAAACTTTGATGTGCTCAGGCCCTTACCTGGTTCAAAGCACGCAAATCTTCCAAGGACAGCCGCCCGGTGTAAATCGACATACCGATGGCGCAGTGAACATCCATGGCAGTTAGTGCTTTCGCATCATCCAACGTAGTAATTCCACCAGCCGCAATCAATTCGCGTTTGGTTGCCGCGCGCAAGCACTCGAACCAGTGCAGGTCCGTTCCTTGCATCATTCCTTCTTTATCGACATACGTACACAGAAATCCCGAACAATACGGCTCCAGCTCCGCAATGACATCGAAAGCGGACCAACCGGTCGATTCGCGCCATCCTTTCACGACAATGCGCCCCTCTCTGCTATCGAGCGCAATGGTGAGCCTGCCCGCGCCCACCGTCTTCGTGAGGCTGCTTAGAAAGGCGGTGTCCGGACCCTGAGCGGAAAAAGCGGCCGTTCCCACGATGATGCGAAACGCGCCCTCCCGCACCAGTTGCCTGGCGCGTTCCACCGTCCTGACTCCGCCGCCCACGCGTACTTGCGCCCGCCGCGCCAGGTCTTCCACCATAGCGCCGTTTGAGCCCCGCCCCAGCGCCGCATCGAGGTCAATCACCTGAATCTGCGGGAAGCCTTCGAACAGCTCCAACATCTCGTCCGGAGATCTGCCTTCTAATACCTTCTCGCGGCCTTGCCGCAACTGGACGACCTTGCCATCCATCAGGTCGATGCACGGAATAATCATGCGGCCGGCCTCACCGGAACGTGCGCCTGTTCCAAAGCCATCTTCAAATCGGTCACCGTGTACTTGCCATAGTGAAAAACGGAAGCGGCCAGCGCGGCATCCGCTTGCCCGGTCGTCAGCACCGCGACGAAATCCTCCGGCGCCCCGGCTCCGCCGGAGGCAATCACCGGAACCGACGTTGCCTGGACCACCGCGCGCGTCAATTCGCAATCGAAGCCGCCCTGTACGCCGTCGGTGTCCATCGAGGTCAGCAGAATTTCACCCGCGCCCAGCAACTGGCCCTGCACCGCCCACTCCACTGCATCGATCCCTTCATCGTAGCGGCCGCCTTTCGTATAAACGTGCCAGCGAGCGCTGCTCCCCTGGTTTGGGCGCGCGCGCCTGGCATCGATCGCCAGCACCACCGCCTGCGAGCCGAACTCCTGGCTTAACTCGCGTATCAGCTCCGGCCGATGCACCGCTGCTGTATTGATGCTCACCTTGTCGGCCCCGGCGAGAATGATCTTGCGCGCATCGGCCACGCTGCGAATGCCGCCGCCCACCGTCAGCGGAATAAAAACCTGCCGCGCCGTTCGCGCCACCAAATCGGCCATGATCTCACGCGCATCGCTCGATGCCGTGATGTCTAAGAACACCAGCTCGTCTGCGCCCTGCCGGTTGTAGCGTTCGGCCAGTTCCACAGGATCGCCCGCATCGCGCAGACCGACGAAGTTCACCCCCTTCACCACTCGCCCCGCGGTGACGTCGAGACACGGAATAATGCGCTTGGCCAGCATTACAGCTCGAGAAAGTTCTGCATCACCTGCAGCCCGGCCCGGCCCGATTTCTCCGGGTGAAACTGAACCGCGTAAATGTTCTCGTCTTCGAGAATCGCCGAGTAGGCGTGCATATAGGTGCAGGTCGCCGCCGTCGCCGGCATCAGCGGGGCATAGTAACTGTGCGCGAAGTAGGCAAACGTTCCATCCTCGAGGTCCTTCAGCAGCCGCGAGGTCTTGATCCTTTCAAGCGAGTTCCAGCCCATGTGCGGAATGCGCGCCGGCCCCGTGAAGCGCCGCACCGAACCCGCGAACACACTCAACCCGCGGCTCTCCGGCGACTCCTCGCTCGCCTCAAACAAACATTGGAGCCCCACGCAGATGCCGAGAAACGGCACCCCCGCGCGGATGCGCTCCGTCAACGGCTCCCGCAGCCCCAGTTCGTCAATCGCGTGCATCATCTGCCCGAAATGGCCGACGCCCGGCAGCACGATTTTCTCCGCGCGCGCCACATCTTCCGGCTTGTTGGTCACCGTGTAGCGCGCCGCCAGGTGATCGAGCGTGTTCTGTACCGAGCGAAGGTTCCCCGCGCCATAATCGACAATCGTCGTCACGATGCAGCTTTCCTCACAACAAAGCTTTCCTCACAGCAAACCTTTGGTCGAAGGCAGTTGGTCTTTCAGCCGTTCATCGGTCGAACACGCGTACCGCATCGCGCGCGCGAAGCACTTGAAAATAGCTTCGATCTTGTGGTGATTCGAGCGTCCATAAAACACCTTGGCATGAAGATTCGCGCCCGCGTGATTCGCAAATCCGGAAAAGAAATCTTCGAGCAGCTCCGTCTGCAGATCGCCCACATGCACCACGTTTACTTGCTGGTCGTAGACCAGCGCCGGACGCCCGCCCAGATCCACCGCCACCAGCGCCAGCGACTCATCCATGGGTTGCACAAAATAGCCCGCGCGATTGATTCCGCGCCGGTCGCCCAGCGCCTTGGCAAACAGATCGCCCAGCATGATACCGGTGTCTTCTACCGTGTGGTGCTGGTCCACATCCAAATCGCCGCGCGCCTGAAGCTCTAAATCGAACCCGCCATGCTTGGCAAACAGCTCCAGCATGTGATCCAGGAACCGGATCCCGGTCGCAACCTGATATGTCCCGGCGCCTTCGATGCGCAGCGCGCCCGTGATCTGCGTCTCTTTCGTGTTGCGCTCGAGACGTGCCTCCCTCATGCCGCCGCGCCAACGAGCGCTTCCAGTTCATTCACATCTTCGAGCACCGCGAACGCTCCGCATTCCCAAAGAATGCGCGCGATCTCTTCGTGCCGCGGGTTCTCGGCATTCGATACGCCGATGAACGGAACGCCTGCCGCGCTCGCACTCCGCGCGTCATCGACGGTATCGCCTAAATACCAAATCGTGCGCTCCGGATACGCTTGTTGGATGAGCCGCAATCCATCCGGAGCAGGCTTCGGATTCGCCACGCACTCATCGGTTATTAACGGATCAAACCGGATGGCGGCCGCATACCGGCCGAGCGTCACGTCGGCTTCATACCTGGCGCGCCCGGTGAAAATCGCCAGCGCTGCCCGTTCGCACAACCGCTCGAGCAACCCCGCCTGCGGCACCCACCTCTCGCGCCGGATCAGCCCGTCGCCATTCTCGCCCAGAAACACCTGGTTGAAATACTCCACCACCTGCGCGTATTCAACGTTCTTGCCGCGGTCCGCAATCATGCGCTGGGACAGCAGCCAGTCGTTATTCCAACCGCCTGCGTTCTTGAAGTTCTGAATTTCGTCGTGCGTCGCCAGCTCGCCCGTAAAGTGCCGCACCGTTTCGCGAATTGCCTCACGGTAGGACTCCATCACTTCCACCAGCACGCCGTCCATA